>Ga0302263_10000042_pt1 | contig 54814 bp, 51 predicted proteins | sample II_Fen_N1_4_FD_194564 | JGI IMG/M metagenome (GOLD analysis project Ga0302263, IMG submission 194564) | Peat permafrost microbial communities from Stordalen Mire near Abisko, Sweden - II_Fen_N1_4 | ecosystem: Environmental > Terrestrial > Soil > Wetlands > Permafrost | place: Sweden: Abisko... | reverse complement strand
GGGTCGCCACGACGCGTCCTACGCCGGCACGCTCGACCCGCAGAACCCCGACGGAGACGGGGCGCAGGCCCTGGCGCGGGTGCTCGACGGCCAGGGTGTCACCGTCGACGTGGTGCGCTCGGCCGACGCGTTCGACCGGGCCACGACCGACGCGTCGACGCTCGTCGTCGTGACCGGGTCCGACCACCTCGGCCGCTCGACGACGCAACGGCTGCTCGACCACCAAGGCGACGCGGGGCTCGTGGTCGTGGCGCCGGGACCGGAGCTCACCCGCCAGCTCGACATCGGCGGGTACGCCGTCACGACCTCGCCCGACGGCCCGGTCGCCGCCGGGTGCACGGCGTACGACGGGCTGGTGCTGCGCGTGCCGGAGGCCGAGGCGTTCGACGGTGACGGCTGCTTCCGCGCCCGGGGCGGGGTCCTCCTCGCCGAGCCGCGTCCCGGACTCACCCTCCTCGGCGCGCCCGCCGCCCTGACCAACGACCAGATCCTGGAGGGCGACAACGCGGCCGTGGCGCTACGCCTGCTCGGGCAGCGGACCCGCGTGGTCTGGTACGTCCCCTCGCTCGCCGACCTCGTCGGCGGCGACGGCGTCTCGCCCTCCAGCCTCCTCCCGCGGTGGCTCGTCCCAGCCTTCTGGCTGCTGCTGATGACGGGCGTAGCGCTCGTCGTCTGGCGCTCGCGCCGACTCGGGCCGCTGGCCGTGGAGCCCCTGCCCGTGCACGTCAAGGCGGTCGAGACGACCCGCAACCTCGGCCGGCTCTACCGCAGGGCCGGCGACCGACCCCATGCCGCCGAGGCGTTGCGGTCGGCCGCCCGCAGCCGGCTGACCGAGCGCCTGGCGCTGCCGCACCACACCGACCACCGGCTGCTCGCCGCGGCCGTCGCCGAGCACACCGGCCGTCGCGTCGACGAGGTCGACGCTCTGCTCCGGCCCGATGCCGCCCCACCTGCCCACGACCGCGACCTGGCCGACCTGGCCCGACAGCTCGACGAGCTCGACAGAGAGGTGTCACACGCATGACCGACCCCCAGACCGGAGCCCCGACCGGCCCGTTGAGCAGCGACGAGGCGCGGGCCCGTCTTGCGGCCGTGCGGGCCGAGGTGGCCAAGGCCGTCGTCGGCCAGGACGCCGCGGTGAGCGGCCTGCTGGTCGCGCTCCTCTGCGGAGGACACGTGCTGATGGAGGGCGTGCCGGGCGTCGCGAAGACCCTGCTGGTGCGCAGCCTCGCGGCCGCACTCTCGGTCCGGACCAGCCGGGTCCAGTTCACCCCCGACCTGATGCCCGGCGACATCACCGGCTCGATGGTGATCGACGGCGCCCGCGGCGAGCTGTCCTTCCGCGAAGGTCCCGTCTTCACCAACCTCCTCCTCGCCGACGAGATCAACCGCACCCCACCCAAGACCCAGTCGGCGCTGCTCGAGGCCATGGAGGAGGGCCAGGTGTCCGTGGACGGCGTCTCGCACGCCCTGCCCCAGCCGTTCCTGGTCGCCGCGACCCAGAACCCCGTGGAGTACGAAGGCACCTACCCGCTGCCCGAGGCTCAGCTCGACCGCTTCCTGCTCAAGGTCGTGCTGCCGGTCCCGGAGCGGGCCGAGGAGCTCGAGATCGTCCGGCGCCACGCAACCGGGTTCGACCCGCACGACGTGGTCGGGTCCGGGGTGACGGCGGTCGCCGGCGCCGACGACATCGGGGCCGGGCGCCGAGCCGTGCGCGACGTACAGCTCTCCCCTGAGGTCGCGGGCTACGTCGTCGACGTCGCGCGCGCGACGCGACAGGCACCCTCCCTCGGGCTCGGCGCCAGCCCGCGCGGCGCCGTCTCCCTCATGCGTACGGCGCGGGCGTGGGCCTGGCTGTCGGGCCGCGACTTCGTGACGCCCGACGACGTCAAGGCGTTGGCCCAGGCGACGCTGGCCCACCGGCTGTCGCTCCGGCCGGAGGCCGAGCTCGAGGGGGTCGACGTGAGCGCCGTCCTCGCGTCCGCGCTCGGGTCCGTCCCCGTCCCGCGCTGAGGTCCTGCGACCAATGGCGATCACCGGCCGCGTTCCGCTGCTGCTCCTGCTGGGGCTGGTGGCGGTCGTGCTGCGCCCGTCGGTCGCCACCATGTGGCTGTGGGTGCTGGTCGTCCTCCTGGTCGTCGGGCTCGACGTGGCCCTGGCTCCCTCCCCGGCGCGAGTCACGGTGGAGCGCCTCCCCGTCGACCGCGTGCGCGCCGGCCTGGAGTCCGCCAGCACGCTCGTCGTCGGCAACGACGGCACCCGTCCTACGACGTTGCTGGTCCGTGACGCCTGGCAGCCGACGGCCGGCGCGACCGGGAACCGGCACCGGCTCCGGCTCGCCCCCGGTGATCGCACCCTCGTCACCACCTGGTTGCGCCCGACGAGACGGGGCGAGCTGCGTGCGTCGGGGGTCACCCTGCGGAGCGCGGGTCCGCTCGGTCTCGCGGCGCGGCAGACCACCCGTGACGTCCCGGGCCGGGTCCGGTCGGTGCCCCCGTTCGAGTCCCGCAAGCACCTCCCCTCGCGGCTCGCGCGGCTCCGCGACCTCGACGGCCGTTCCGCCGTGCGGGTGCGGGGCCAGGGGACCGAGTTCGACTCGTTGCGCGAGTACGTCCGCGGCGACGACGTCCGCTCCATCGACTGGCGGGCCACCGCACGCAACCGCACGGTCGTGGTGCGCACCTGGCAGCCCGAGCGCGACCGGCGGGTGGTCCTCGTGCTCGACACCTCGCGCGTCTCGGCCGGCCGGATCGCCGATGTGCCGCGCCTGGACTCCGCGATCGAGGCGGCCCTGCTGCTGACCGCGCTCGCTGCCCGGGCCGGCGACCGGGTCGACGTCGTCGCGGGTGACCGGCGCGTCCGCACCCGCCTCCGCCTGGCGGGTGCCCGCGACGCGACGAGCCGCCTCGAGGATGCCTGCGCCGCCCTGCAGCCCGAGATCGCGGAGGCCGACTGGACCGCGCTGGCCGGTGCCGTGCAGTCGATGGGCCGACAACGTGCCCTCGTGGTGCTGCTCAGCCCGCTCGAGCCGTCCGCGGTCGAGGAGGGCCTGCTGCCCGTGCTGCCGATCCTCGTCAAGCACCACCGGGTGGTCCTCGCCTCGGTCCGCGACCCCGAGCTCGAGCGGATGGCGCGCTCGCGCGACGGCCTCGACGAGGTGTATGCCGCGGCAGCGGCCGAGCAGACCCTGGCCCGGCGCCGCCGTACGGCCGACCTGCTCGGTGCCCTCGGCGTCGCGGTGATCGACGTACCGGCGGAGTCGCTGGCGCCGGCGCTCGCCGACCACTACCTCGCCCTGAAGGCCCGCGGGCTGTTGTGACCGAATCGTCTTGCCCGCAAGCGGGCTGCGCCGTTCGCTGCGGTCTTCCGGCGCGGCTGGCGCCGCGCCGGAAGGTCCTCGCTCAGGCCTGGCTGGCGACCCGGTCGTCGAGGAGGAGCGGGTCGACATCGCCGGTATGGCCCAGCGCGACGGCGCGGCGGCCGAGGACGAAGACGTAGGCGAGGAACGTCATCTCGGCCAGGATGCCGATCCCGATCCGGGCCCAGGTCGGCAGGGGGCTGGGCGTCACGAAGGCCTCGAGGCAGCCGCTCACGGCCAGCACGCCGACCAGGCCGAGGGCGACGGTGCCGGCGGTCCGCCCCTCGCGGGCGAAGGACTGGGCACGGGAGAGGTCGCCCGGCTCGACCCACGACCAGAACAGCCTCAGCCCGACCCCGCCTGCCACGAACACGGCGGTCAGCTCGAGCAGCCCGTGCGGGAGGATCAGCCCCCAGAACTCGGGCCCGTGCCCGTGCCGGGTCATGATCGAGCCGATGATCGCGAGGTTCGCCACGTTCTGGAACAGCAGGTACACGACGGGCAGCCCGAGGGCGCCGAGGGCCAGGCAGAGAGCGGCCACCCACACGTTGTTGATCCACACCTCGGCGGCGAAGTGGGAGGCGGCGTACGTGCTGTAGTAACCGGCGAAGTCATGGTTGACCAGCTGGTCGACGTCGCGTGGCGTGAGCAGGCTCTGCTCCATGTCGGGATGGGCGAGCAGCCACCACATCATCACGAAGACGGCAGCCACGTTGGCCGCGGCCGTGCCGATCCACCACCAGCGCAGCCGGTAGAGCGCGGCCGGGAACCGCTCGGTGACGAACGTGAGGACACCGTGCCAGGTGCCGGCGGGTGCGTCGCCGGACCGGTTGCGCGCCCGGCTCAGCAGCAGCGACAGATAGGTGATGACCGTGGCATCCGGCGCCGCGGTCCGGATCACCGACAGATGGGTCGCGACCCGCTGGTAACGCTCGACGAGCTCGTCGCTCTCGCCGCCGTCCAGCCTCCGCTTGCGCGTCAGGGCCTCGAGGCGGTCCCACTCCTGGTGATGAGCGAGCACATACGCGTCCAGGTCCACGGGAGAGAGCCTAGGGTGAGCGTGATGTCGTCACCGGAGTTCGCAACACTGACCACGGACGACCTCGTCACGGGCGAGGCCGTCGCCCTCGACCTGCCGCCCGCCACCGTCGGTGCGCGGATGGCCTCCGGGCTGATCGACGTCGCCGCGATAGTGGTGCTCGCCACCGGCGTCCTGTTCCTGGCGCTCGTCTCCACCTCCGGCGCCGATGGTGCGCTCCAGCACGTCGCGCTGGTGGGCTCCCTGATCGTGGTCTTCCTGGTCTACCCGACCACGATGGAGACCCTGACCCGCGGCAAGTCGTGGGGCAAGCTCGTCGTCGGGCTCCGGGTGGTGCGCGACGACGGTGGCACCGTGACCGTCCAGCAGTCGTTCGTACGGGCGCTGATCGGGATCGTCGAGATCTACGTCTTCCTCGGTGGGCCCGCGTTCTTCTGCTGTCTGATCAGCTCGCACGGCAAGCGGATCGGCGACTACGCCGCCGGCACCTACGTCGTACGCGACCGGGCCCGCCTCGCCCTGCCTCCCCCGGCGCCGATGCCGGCGGCGCTCGCCACGTGGGCCACAGCGGCGGACCTCCGTACGCCGCCCGTCGGGCTGACCCTCGCCGTCCGGCAGTACCTCGGCCGCCTGCCCACGCTCGACCCCGCCTCCCGCGACCGGCTCGGCGCGATGCTGGCGACCCGGATGGCGGAGTACGTCGCGCCGCCACCGCCTCCCGGCACCACCGCGTGGGACTTCCTGGCCGCGGTGAGCGCAGCGCGCCGTGACCGCGACCTCGCCCGGCTCCACCGCGACGAGACGCTGCGTGCGCGGCTGACCTCTCGAGGTTGATGTTGGGCGGCTCGCGCGCAAGCGCGCATCGCCGCTCGCTGCGGCCGCCGCGGTCCGGCTCCGCCGTCACGCGGCGTCCTCGCTCGCACTACATTGCGGGTCATGATCGACCGTGACCGCCTGACTGCCCTCCGAGCCGACGAGGAGCGCAGGTTCGTCGAGACGCATCCGCGCTCCCACGAGCTCTCCACCCGCGCTGGCGACTCCTTGCTGGCCGGCGTGCCGATGCCCTGGATGACGCGCTGGGCCGGCTCGTTCCCGCTCTTCGTCGACTCGGCGTCGGGCGCACGACTGACCGACGTCGACGGCGTCGAGTACGTCGACCTCTGCCTCGGCGACACCGGCGCCATGACCGGCCACGCCCTGCCGGCGGTGGCCGAGGCCGTCGCGAACCGGTCCCGGCACGGGATCACCACGATGCTGCCGTCGGACGACGCTCTCTGGGTCTCGCAGGAGCTCGCCCGGCGCTTCGGGCTGCCGCAGTGGCAGTTCGCGATGACGGCGACCGATGCCAACCGGTTCGTGCTGCGCTTCGCCCGGCACCTGACCGGCCGGCCGCGGATCGCGGTGATGGACTGGTGCTACCACGGCACGGTCGACGAGACCTTCGCGACTCTCGACGGCGACCGCGTCGTGCCGCGGCCCGGGCTGCTGGGTGCGCCGGTCGACGTCGCCCAGACCACGGCCGTCATCCCGTTCAACGACGCGGACTCCCTCGACCGCCGCCTCGCCGAGGGCGACGTCGCCTGCCTGCTGATGGAGCCCGCCCTGACCAACATCGGGATCGTGCTGCCGGACGACGGCTATCTCGACGCGGTCCGCGAGATCACCCGCCGCCACGACGTACTGCTCGTGATCGACGAGACCCATACGCTCTGCGCCGGACCCGGCGGAGCCACGGCCGCCTGGGGTCTGGAGCCCGACCTGCTCGTGGTGGGCAAGCCGATCGCGGGCGGCATCCCGCTGGCGGCGTACGGCATGACTGCCGCGGTGGCGGACCGACTGCGCGACGACATGCTCGGGCACGAGATCGACGTGGCCGGGGTCGGCGGCACGCTCACCGCGAACGGCCTCGCCCTCGCCGCCGCCCGAGCGGCCCTCTCCACGGCCCTGCGCGCGGAGGACTTCGCCGTCGCGATCCCGCTCGCGGAGCGGTTCACGACCGGAGTCTCCGAGGTGATCGAGAAGCACGGGCTGCCGTGGAACGTGCAGCGGCTCGGCTGCCGCGCGGAGTACTGGTTCTGCCCGCCGCCACGCAACGGCGCCGACGCGGCCGCGGCCGTCGACGAGGACCTGGAGGGTTTCCTGCACCTGTGGTCGCTCAACCGCGGAGTGCTGCTGACGCCGTTCCACAACATGGCACTCTTCTCGCCGCACCACAGCGAGGCCGACGTCGACCGGCACACCGCCGTCTTCGGCGAGGCGGTCGAGGCCCTGGTGGGCTGACCGCTCAGCCGGAGGTGCTGCTGGAGACGCTCACCACGGCCCCCAGGGCGAGGATCCCGACCACGATCACGAGCCCCACCACGATCAGTACGGTGGCGACGATCCCCAGGATGCGTCCGACGTTGGCCTCGGTACGTCCACCGACCGCCCCGCCGGAGGCATCGATCTCGCGCACCACGCGGTTGCCCATGGTCCACGCGAACGGCCCGATGACCCCGCACACCACGAGACTCAGGATGCCCAGCACCAGCACCGTGGTCGCCTGCGCATGGTTCGGCGGCGGGGCGGCGTACGGCGGCTGCATCGGCTGCATGGGCGGCGGCTGCTGCGTCATGGCGGCAGTGTGGCAGCCTCGGCGACCCGAATCGGCTGCCACACCCGGGGTCAGCTGCCGTGGAACCCGGCGAACCCCGCGAACCCGGCGAACAGCGCCACGTTGAACATCACGAAGAGTCCGATCATCAGCACCGAGACAGCCAACAGTGCGGTCGACACGATGCCGAGGATCCGCCCGATGTTCGCCTCCGTGCCTCCGCCGAGCCGGCCGCCGGCGGCATCGATCTCGGCCACCACCCGGTTGCCCATGGTCCAGGCGAACGGGCCGATCACCTGGCACACCACGAGCGCGAGGATCCCGAGGACCAGCACCGTGGTCGCCTGCGGGTGCACCGGCGGAGGGGGCGGGTAGCCCGGCTGCCAGGGCTGCTGGGGCCACGGCGGCTGCGGCGGCGGCTGCTCCGTCATGGGCGCAGTCTCTCAGCCCGCGGTCAGACCCGGGTATAGGTCAGGTCGACGATGGTCCGCCCTGCCTCGAGACCCTTGCGTTCGAACTTCGTGACCGGCCGCTCCGCCCAGCGCCCGGTCACGCCGCCGGTCAGACCGGGCTGGGCGTCCAGGACAGCACGCATCTGGTCGGCGTAGTCTGCCCAGTCGGTGGCGAGCCGCCACGTGCCGCCGGGCGCCAGCCGTGACGCGGCGACTGCGGCGAAGGTGGCGTCCACCAACCGGCGTTTGTGGTGCCGCGTCTTGGGCCACGGGTCGGGGAAGAAGGTCCACAGCTCCGTGACCGATCCCGGCGCGACGAGGTGCTCGACGGCCCACACCGCGTCGACCGAGCAGAACCTCACGTTCGCCGCCCCGGCGGCAGCCACCTCGGCCAGGGATGCCGCGACCCCGGGTCGCCAGACCTCCAGCGCCAGCACGTCGTACGCCGGACGAGCCGCGGCGAGCACACCGGTCGCCTCCCCCACGCCCGACCCGATCTCGACGACGAGCGGGGCCTCCCGGCCGAACCACGCGGCGAGACGGAAGCCGGGCTCGTCGACGGCCTCGTCGGGGATCACCCACGCCTCGTGGAGGCCCTCCCACGCCTCCCGCTGGCTGGGCGTGAACCGGCTCCCACGCCGTGAGTAGCTGAGCACCTCGCGCATCCGCCGCCCGTCCTCGGTGAACCGGTGATGCGGACGCGCAGGCGGGGTCTGCTCGGGACACATGATGGTCATTCTGGCCGAAACCTCTTGCCCGCTCGCGATCGGCGACCTACCGTCCCCAGATGGGCACCTGGGTGCTGGCAGCAGCGTTCTTCAGTGGACCCGTGCTGTGCCTGGCCGCGATGGTCACGCTGGTCTCCGACCCCCACTTCGACCGGATCGCCCGGGCCCGGACCCTGGTCCGTGGCTGGTGGAGCGCCCGGCGCGGACACGACCTGCACACGCCGACCGGTCGCCCCATCGAGGACATCGCCCAGGACGCGCGGCGCCTCGGCCGCCAGCTCCAACACGCGAACGACGGTCGCAGCGCCGCGCGGATCGGTGCGATCCGACGGTCCTACGACGACGTCCTCGCCGAGGGATGTGCCGCCCTCGGACTCGCCGAGCTGCTCGGCGTCCTGCCGGACGGACCCGAGCTCGACGCCGAGCGCCGGCGCGTCGAGGTGGTGCTGATCGGAGCGGGCATGGTCCTCGAGGACACCTTCTGAGTCGTCCGCTCGACATGGCAGGATCGCGGTGTGATCGACCCACGACCCCTCTGGGACTTCGACGACCCGGCCTCCTCCGGTGAGCGCTTCCTCGACGCGGCCGAGCAGGCCGACGAGCCCGAGCAGACCGCGTGGCTGACGCAGTACGTCCGCGCACTCGGGCTGCAGGAGAAGTACGACCAGGCCACCCGGATCCTCGACACGCTGGCCTCCGACGATCCGCAGGCCGCGACCTACCTCCAGCTCGAGCGCGGCCGCGTGCTGCGCTCCTCGGGCCACGCCGACGAGGCCCGGCCCCACTTCGACGCCGCAGCGGCGACCGCGCAGGCCGGTGGTCTCGAGGCGCTCCACATCGACGCCCTGCACATGGTGGCGCTCGTGGCTCCCTCGGACGAGCAGCTGGGACTCAACCAGCGCGCGCTGGAGGTCGCGCGGGCGTCCACCGAGCAGCGTGCCCGCGACTGGGACGCGTCCCTGCTCAACAACATCGGGATGACCTACGCCGACGCGGGCGACTTCGAGGCGGCGCTCGGGTCGTTCGAGGAGGCGCTGGCGGCCCGCGAGCGCATCGGCGATCCGGCGACGATCCGGGTAGCCCGCTGGATGATCGGCTGGTCGCTGCGCAACCTGGGTCGTCGCGACGAGGCACGGGCGGTCCAGCAGGCTCTCAAGGCCGAGCTCGACGAGATCGGCGACACGGACCAGTACGTCGACGAGGAGCTGGCCCTGCTCGCCGACTGACTCACGTCAGGCTGTAGCCGAGGTCGAAACGGTGGGTGCCGTCGTCCTCGATGGTGAGGCTGAGGGTGCCCTCGATGCCCGCCAGCTCGCCGGTGCCGGAGCCCGGCACCACGTCGTAGCGCAGCTCCTGCTCGTCGCCGCGCATCACGCCGAGCTGCTGGAAGGCGAACGTGCCGACGCGGCCGTGGAGCGTGCCGTCGACGACCTCGAGCGCGACGTAGCCGGCCCGGCCCCCAGCCGGGTCTCCCCCCGACAGCATCAGCCCCGCGCTCGTGGCGTCGAGGTCGCCGTGCCATCGCTTGGCGAGGTCGAACCGGCCGATGCCGTCGTCGGAGGGCTGCGGGGTCATCGTCACCTCGAAGGTCCCGTGGGCGTGCTCGGTCATGGAAGGAGCCTCTCAGGCACGGCCGACACCGGGGATCCCGGCCGCGCGGGCGGGCTCGGCGTACGCCGTCGCGAGGCTGGCGATCGTCTCGTGCGCGTTCAGCCCGCTCGGGTTGGGCACCACCCAGAGCTCGGAACCGGCGAAGGCGTCCGGTTGCCGGCCGAGCGCGGCCTTGGGACGGGCGAACGCGAGTCGGTACGCCGTGACCCCGAGGACGGCGACGACGTGCGGCTGGTGCTGCGCGACGAACTCCAGCAGCCGGTCCCCGCCGGCGACCAGCTCGGCCTGGGTGAGCTCGTCGGCGCGGGCGGTGGCGCGGCGTACCAGGTTGGTGATCCCGACGCCCCGCGCGACCAGGGTGGCCAGGTCGGCCTCGGTCATGCCGGGCGCCGCACCGTCCAACGGCGGGAGCAGCCCCGCCCCGACGAGGGCCGGACGGAAGCGGTTGCCGGGATTGCCGAAGTGGATGCCGAGGGCGGCCGTCATCAGGCCGGGGTTGATGCCCACGAACAGCAGCCGCAGCCCGGGGCCGACCAGATCAGGCACCTCGGCGCCGCGGAACGACTCGAGCTCGGCACGGGTGAAGCGGGGCACGCGGGTCAGCCTGACACGCGTTCGACGCGGGGTGGGGACCCATGCGTGGGTTCCCACCCCGCACGCCGTCACGGCGCACTGGTGGTGCACCCGGAGCGGGCGAGCTCGATCGACAGACCCTGCCGCATCGCCGAGCAGACCTCGCGGAACATCCTGCCGTGGTACTGGGTGACGGTGTCTCCGCCGGTGTTCGCCGGCGGCGGGGTGTCGCCGGAGCCGGACGAGCTGGCGAAGACGGTGACCACCAGCACGGCCAGGAAGCCGGCTGCCACGGCCGCGGCGGCGTAGAGCCAGACGTGCGGGTGAGCGGGGTGGTGGTGGCGGATGGTGCTCATGGTCGTTCTCCTCGGTCGGTGAGGCGGGGCGCCTCGGATGCCGTCCGTTGTGCACCCGCGCGGTATCCCGACCGCGCTCGAGCGGTATCGCCGCGGTATCTCACCGCTTGACGCAGCACCGGCCACGTCGGACAGTCGAGGCGTGCGGATCGGAGTCCTGGGTCCGCTGGAGATCGACGAGACGAACGCGAGGCTCGGGACGCGGGACCGGATCGTGCTCGCAGCGCTGGCCGTGCGTCCGGGAGAGGTGCTCTCCCCGGACCAGCTCGCCGATGCCGTCTGGGGCGACGAGCCCCCGGCGTCGTGGTCGAAGAACCTGCAGGGCTGTGTCAGCCGGCTCCGCAAGGTGCTGGGCCCCGACCTGATCGAGACGTCCGGCCAGGGCTACCGCCTGCTGGTCGGTGCCGACGCGGTCGACGCGGTGGAGCTCACGCGGGCGGCGCGGCGCGCCCAGGAGCTGATGACGTTGCACGAGTGCGAGCGCGCCCGCTACGTCGCGGCCCAGGCGTTGGAGCTCTGGCGTGGCCGGCCGCTCCAGGACCTGGAGGGCTGGGACCCGGGCCTGACCGAGGCGCACCGGTTGGAGGAGGTGCGGGCCGAGCTCGAGGAGCTGGTCGTCGAGGCGTCCCTGGAGTCGGGCCACCACGCGGAGGTCCTGGCCCAGGCCGCCGCGATGGTGGAGGCCGCACCGCTGCGGGAGCGTCGCTGGGCGCTACTCGCCCGGGCGCAATACCTCGCCGGGCGCCAGATGGAGGCACTGCGCACCCTGCGCCAGGTCCGGGTCGTCCTCGCCCGCGATCTGGGCCTGGATCCGGGCCCCGACCTGGTCGCGCTGGAGCAGGCGATCCTGCGCCAGGACCCGGGGCTGGCGGTCGAGGACGCTCCGCCCGCACGCGACGCCGTGTCGCCGTACCCGGGGCTCGCGTCATACGGCGAGGCCGACGCCGAGTCGTTCTTCGGCCGCGAGGCCGAGACACAGGCCTGCCTGGAGCGGCTCACCAGGGTCCGGTTGCTGGCGGTCGTCGGACCCTCCGGGAGTGGCAAATCCTCCCTGCTGCGCGCCGGGCTCGCCGCGGCGCTCCGGTGCGAGGGCGCGCACACGGTCGTGCTCACCCCCGGTCGACACCCGATGGACGCCCTCACCGCGGTGGCTCCTCGACCCGCATCGGTCGTGCTGGTCGACCAGGCCGAGGAGGCCTTCGCCCTGTGCGAGGACGACGGCGAGCGCGAGCGCTTCTTCGAGACCCTGGTCGCGCACACGGCGCGCGGCCGGGTGGTGCTGGCGCTCCGCGCCGACCACACCGGAGACATCGCCGCGACCCCGGCCCTGGCCCCGCTCGTCGAGCGCGGCCTGTTCCTGCTGGGCCCGATGTCGACCGACTCCCTCCGGGCCGCCATCGAGAGCCCCGCCCGCCAGCACGGTCTGGTGCTCGAGCCCGGGCTCACCGACCTCCTCGTCCGGGAGATCGAGGGTGAGCCCGGTGCGCTCCCCCTGCTGTCCCACGCGCTGCGTGAGACCTGGCTCCGGCACGAAGGACGCATCCTGACCGTCGCCGGCTACCAGGCGTCGGGTGGCGTCCGCGGTGCCGTCGCCCAGTCGGCCGAGGCGTTGTACGGCGAACTCGGCGACGCCGAGCGCGACCAGCTCCGGGACCTCGTCCTCCGCCTGGTCGTTCCAGGGCCCGGTGGCGAACCCCTGCGGGGCGAGGTGCCACGCCACCAGGTGGTCGCGGACCCGACGCAGGACCGGCTCATCGACCTGATGGTCACCGCCCGGCTGGTGACCAGCGATGCCGACATGATCGAGCTCGCCCATGAGGCCGTCGTCCGCGCGTGGCCGCGGCTGCGCGGGTGGCTCGAGGACGACCTCGAGGGACAACGGACCCGGCACCGGCTCACCCAGGCGACGGAGGACTGGACCCGCTCGGACCACCAGGACAGCGACCTCTACCGAGGCACCCGGCTCACCACGACCCGCGAGTGGGTCACCTCCACCTGTCCCCGGCTCACCGATCCCGAGCAGCGGTTCCTCGAGGCGAGCGAGGAGCTCGCCGCCGCCGACGAGCGGTCGGCCGTCGAGCTGGCCCGCGCCCGTGGCCGCATGGTCCGGCGGCTGCGGTTCGCGCTCGCCGGTGCCGCCGTGCTGCTCGCCAGCGCGCTGGTGACCGGGTTCGTGGCGGTGGGGCAGACCGGGCGCGCCCGCGACGAGGCGAACGCCGCACGCGCCCGGCAGCTCGGTGCGCAGGCGCTAGGGGACGCCGACATCCCGCTCAGCTCCCTCCTGGCCGTGGCTGCGCTCAAGCTCGACGACACGCCGGAGACCAGGGCCACCCTCTCCCGGGTGCTGGCGCGGCACTCCTCGCTGGTCGCGACAAGCGCCCCCGTCGGCCGCGGAGTGGCCCGCCTCGTCCGGAGCCCGGACGGGACACGTCTCGCCACGGAGGACGCGGACAACGTCGTCTCGCTGATCGACGTCGCCACGGGTCACGTCACGGCGCGGTACGACGCGGACGGTCCGGGCCGCGGCGACGTGCAGTTCCTCCAGACCAGCCCTCTCGCGTTCAGCCCGGACGGCCGCACACTCGCGGTCGGTGACGAGACGTTCGGGTCGACTCCCCTGGTGCTCCTCGACGGCAGGACCCTCGCCCCGCTGTCCAGGCAACCTGCGCATCTTCCGCGGTGGCGAGCCCAGTCGCCGGACGTCGCCTTCTCCGCCGACGGTCGGTTCCTCGCCGCCTCGTTCATGCTCCTGTCACCCCGGAACGACGCCATCGACGGCGTGCCGGACCGCACGCGGACCATGGTCTGGAATCTGTCACACCTCGAGCGCCGGCCCGCGGCGATCAAAGTCCCCTTTGACCAGTACCTCGAGCGGATGGCGCTCAGTCCCGACGGCAGCCGCGTGTACCTCAGCTCACCCGTTGCGGCCTACTCCGTGGCTTCAGGACGCCGCCTCTGGCACCTCCCCGGAATCATCACCTGGGAGGGCCTCGACCTCTCGCCCGATGGGAGGCGGCTGGCCGTCGTACCGGGAGGACCGGGAGACACGCAGGACCAGATCTCCCTGGTCGACACGCGACACCACCGAGTGGTTCGCACGTTGACCGGTGCGCCGAACCTCAACGACATCGCGTTCTCGGACGACGGTCGTCAGGTCGCCGCCGTCGGCGGAAGCCAGCTGCTCACGTGGGACATCTCCTCGGTGCGACCCACGCGGACGATCCCGATCGACGGTGCCTCGGGCGTCCAGCTCAGCCCGACCGTGTCCCGCGCGTACGTCACCGATCCCGGGGAAGGGACCGTCGTGACCTGGGACCTCGACGGCTCCGCGTCGTACCTGCCTCTGACCTCGACCCATCCTGGCCTCGCCACCGTGCAGGTCGGGTTTCTCCAGCCGGCCGGAGACGGTGTCCACGTCGCGTCGCTGGTTCCCGGCGACATCAACCTGGTGAACGAGAGGACGGGCCAGGTCTCACCGGTGCGCGACGCCGGAGACACGACCATCTTCGCGCCCGGCTCCTGGCGACGGGACGGAGGTCGCTTCGCCTACGGGACCGTGGACGGCCAGGTACAGGTCTTCGACGACTCCGGCAGGCTGCGGATCCAGGCGAGGGTCTCCCGGGTATCGGTGACCGGGGTGGACTATGCCGACAACGGCGAGATCATCGCGACCAGCGACCTATCCGGCCGGGTGGCGCTGCTGGATGCGTCCACAGGATCAGCTGTCGGGTCGTCGGTACGGCTACGCGGGCCGGTCGCGGGCCTGACGCTGGCCCCCAACGGGCGAACGGCCTTCGTCGTGACTCGCGCGGACCCGATCACTCCGAGCTCGATACCGAGCTTCGACGGCTGGGCCCTGCTGGACCTCGAGACCGGATCGGTGCTTCGCAGTGGCAGTCTTCCGGAGACCGGATGGCTGTGGGACGACTTCTCCCCCGACGGTGCCCGAGTGGCCGTGAGCTTCGATTCCGGACGGGTGTGGATCGTCGACACGCGCACCGGGCGACCCGTGGACGCCCCCGCTCCCGCGCACCAGTCCGGGATCTACTGGCTGGGCTGGTCGCCTGACGGGTCACAGATCCTCGGCAACGACGGCGAGGGCACCCTGGAGCTGTGGGACACCGCCACCGGCACGGTTCAGGACACCGTCACGGTGCCGGGCGACAACGGCGGCACGGGGCAGTTCCGACCGGGCACGACCGACGTGACGATCCTGGACCGCGCCGGCAACGTGTACACCTGGGACACCAGCCCCGACTACGCACTCGAATTCGCGTGTCGCACCGCGGGCCGAGACATGACCGCCGACGAGTGGCGCACCTACGTCGGCACCGGGCCACAGTTCGAGGTGTGCCCTTCCTGAGGCACACGTTCAGACGCCGGCCGGCTCGGGCTCCTGCGCCGTCCACCCGCGCCGGACCGGTGGGCGGCCACGGACCGGCTGGTAGCCGTCGAACCTCGAATCCAGGGTCCCCTCGCCCCCGGTCAGGTCCGGCAGCTGCCGCTGGAGCTCGTGCAGCCTGGCGGCCACCAGTCGCGCCTGGAGCTGGGTGAAGTCCCCCGCCGAGGTCTGGCCGGACAGCTCCGCACCCCACCGGGCGAGCAGTCGCTGCACGGTCGTCGCGTCGTCGGTCGGTACCTCGAGGAACACCCGGAGCACCGGCTCGCAGACCCGGGTCCGGGCCCGGTCGAGCGCTCGCCGAGCGACGACGGGCGTCACCTTGCGGTAGTCGAACGACGTACTGGTCGGCCCGCGCTTGGACGGCGGCCCGTCGGCCGTGCTGTACGCCGCCTCGACCAGCGTCACCACGCAGTCGGTGACCCGCCAGCCGTAGCGTCCGCGCTCGAGCTCGCGTCGTACGTGCTTCTCGACCGCCGCCGAGAAGCCGTCCACGCTCTTGAACAGGTAGAGCGGCATGTCCTTCGCCGCGACCTGCGTCCGGAACACGAGGCCGGACCCCGGCTCGCCGGGGGCGATCCGGAGCCCGATCGTCGCCTGGTAGGGGTTCTCGTCGGTGTTGAGACGGACCACCGCCTCCCCGGTGCCTCGAGGTCTCTCGACGTGGAGCACGCTCGCGTCGGAGAACTCGACCTCGATCCCGTGCTCCTCGGCCAGCGTCGAGCCCAGCACCTCCTGCTGGACGCGGCCGTAGAGCGACACGGTCGGGCGGCCGTCCTCGTCGCCGTGGACCCCGATCAGCGGGTCCTGGTCGGCGAGCTGGGCGAGGGCGGCCCGCAGCGCCGGGCGCTGCGCCGGGTCGACGGCCTCGACCGACGCCTCGAGCGTCGGCGGTGCGAAGTGGTGGTCCTCGGTCGGACAGCAGTCGCCGAACCCGTCGCCGACGCGGACCAGGGTCAGCCCGTGCAGACGACCGACCTGACCGGCGGCGACCTCGTCGGCACGCACCCACCGGCCGTGGGCGAAGACCTGGATCAGGGCGACCTTGCCGGTACGTCCATGCGACAGGTCGAGCCGCTGGCGGGTGCGCACCGAACCGGCGAACATCCGGACGTAGGCGATCTTCTCCCCGGCCGCCCCCCTCTCCACCTTGAACACCCGGCCGGACGGCGCGCCCGCCGAGACCGGACGGGTCGCCGGCAGGAACGCCTGGAGGCCGGCCATCAGCTCCGGGACGCCCGCACCGGTGGCCGCCGACCCGGCGAAGACCGGGTGCAGCACCGCGGCCCGGGTCTGGGCGGCGGCCTCCGCGAGCAGGTGGGCGGGGCTGCGGTCGCGACCCTCGACGTACGCCGCGAGCAGGGCATCGTCGTGCTCGGCCAGGACGACCGTCTCCTGCTCCCGGAAGGCGCCGTCCTCGGGTCGGTACGCCGTGAACGTCGCCGACCGTGTGCCCAGCCCCGCGGCGGCCCCCATCGGCAGGATGTCCGGCGTCAGCCCGGCGCGGATGGCCTGCAGGACCCCGTCGAGGTCGGCCCCGGTGCGGTCGATCTTGTTGACGAAGAGCAGTGTCGGCACCCGGAGGCGCTGGAGCGCGCGCATCAGGATCCGGGTCTGCGGTTGGACGCCCTCCACGGCCGACAGCACGAGCACCGCGCCGTCGAGGACTCCGAGCACCCGCTCGACCTCGGCGATGAAGTCGGGGTGGCCGGGGGTGTCGACGACGTTGACCGTGATGTCGTCGAGCGGGAACGCCACGACCGCCGCCTTGATCGTGATGCCACGGCGGCGCTCGAGCGCGAGGCTGTCGGTCTGGGTGGTCCCGGAGTCCACGGACCCTGGGTGGTCGATGACTCCGGCGAGGTGCAGGAGCCGCTCGGTCAGTGTGGTCTTACCGGCGTCGACATGCGCCAGGATGCCGAGGTTGAGCGAACGTGTGGGCACGCGTGATCCCCTTCAGGTGGACTGAGCAGAGCTGGGCGGTCACGTGCGCTCCTCGCATCTGCTTGCCTCCTTCGGGATCTCGGTCCGGGACGTCCGGTCGCCGCCACCGTACGACGTACGGCCCTCGCGCCACCACCGGTTTTCGACGCGGCGGACCCAGCGGCCAGGTGCCCGTCCTGCAGGCTCGTCTCCCTCGCCGCGCGCGTCATCCCGCGGCGACCCCACCAGCCTCACCAGCCCCACGACGTAGGCACTCTTGTCGCTTCTCAGGGGTTGCAACGGCTGAGAAGTGCCGGGATCCCCGGTGAGCCGGGTATCCCGACAGGACTCCCCGGACGCAGGAACGGCCCCGGACCGAGGTCCGGGGCCGTTCTCACGCGTTGCCGGTCGGTGACCGGCGCTGGGTCACTTGTTGATCTTGGTGACCCGGCCGGCGCCGACGGTACGGCCACCCTCACGGATGGCGAACCGCAGGCCCTCCTCCATCGCGATCGGCTGGATCAGCTCGACGGCCATCTCGGTGTTGTCACCCGGCATGACCATCTCGGTGCCCTCGGGGAGGGTCACCACGCCGGTCACGTCCGTCGTCCGGAAGTAGAACTGCGGGCGGTAGTTGTTGAAGAACGGCGTGTGACGGCCGCCCTCCTCCTTCGACAGGATGTAGACGCTGGCGTCGAAGTTGGTGTGCGGGGTCGTCGTGCCGGGCTTGATCACGACCATGCCGCGCTCGACGTCCTCCCGCTTGGTGCCGCGGAGCAGCAGCCCGACGTTCTCGCCGGCCTGACCCTCGTCGAGCAGCTTGCGGAACATCTCGACGCCGGTGACGGTCGACTTCTGCGAGGTCTCGCGGATGCCGATGATGTCGACCTCCTCGCCGACCTTGACGATGCCGCGCTCGATGCGGCCCGTGATCACGGTGCCACGGCCGGTGATCGTGAAGACGTCCTCGACAGGCATGAGGAACGGCTTCTCGGTGTCACGCTCGGGCGTCGGGATCGCCGTGTCGACGGCGTCCATCAGCTCGAGGATCGTGGCGCCCCACTTCTCGTCTCCCTGCAGCGCCGGGAAGGCAGCCACCTTGACCACGGGGATGTCGTCGCCCGGGAACTCGTACTCGGAGAGGAGCTCGCGCACCTCCATCTCGACGAGCTCGATGAGCTCCTCGTCGTCGACCATGTCGCACTTGTTGAGCGCGACCACGATCGCGGGGACACCGACCTGACGAGCGAGCAGGACGTGCTCACGCGTCTGGGGCATCGGACCGTCGGTGGCGGCGACCACGAGGATCGCGCCGTCCATCTGGGCCGCACCGGTGATCATGTTCTTGATGTAGTCCGCGTGACCCGGGCAGTCGACGTGGGCGTAGTGACGCGCCTCGGTCTGGTACTCGACGTGCGCGATCGAGATGGTGATACCGCGCTGACGCTCCTCAGGGGCCTTGTCGATCTCGTCGAACGGCGTGAAGGGGTTCAGGTCGGGGTGCTGGTCGTGCAGGACCTTGGTGATCGCCGCGGTCAAGGTGGTCTTGCCGTGGTCGATGTGACCGATCGTGCCGATGTTGACGTGCGGCTTGGTCCGCTCGAACTTCGCCTTAGCCACTGTGGGCTCCTCCTGTTGTTGTCACTTGACTCGTTGATTCTGCTGCACTGCCGACGATCCGGCCAAATGCCCCCGTCCTGACCGGGGGACCTGGTTGGCGACTACTCGCCACGGACCTTCTTGACGATCTCGTCGGCGATGCCCGCGGGGACCTCGGCGTACGAGTCGAACTCCATCGAGTACGACGCCTGACCGGAGGTCTTGGACCTCAGGTCACCGACGTACCCGAACATCTCCGACAGCGGCACGAGGGCGTTGATGACCATGTCACCGTGACGCTCCTCCTGCGACTGGATCTGGCCGCGGCGGCTGTTGATGTCGCCGATGACGGTGCCCAGGAAGGTGTCCGGGGTGATCACCTCGACCGCGAACATCGGCTCCAGCAGCACCGGCTTGGCCATGCGTGCGGCCTCCTTGAAGGCCTGGTTGCCGGCGATCTTGAAGGCCAGCTCCGAGGAGTCGACGTCGTGGTAGGCGCCGTCCTCGAGGGTGAACTTCACGTCGACCATGGGGTAGCCGGCGAGCACGCCGAACTCCATGGCGTCCTGACCGCCCTGGTCGACCGACGGGATGTACTCGCGCGGGATACGACCGCCGGACACGTTGTTGATGAACTCGTAGCCGGCACCCTGCCCGGTCTCGGGATCGATGCTCGGCTCGAGGGTGATGACCACCTTCGCGAACTGACCCGATCCACCGGTCTGCTTCTTGTGGGTGTAGCTGTGGTTCGCCACGACCTTGCGGAGCGTCTCGCGGTAGGCGACCTGCGGCTTGCCGACGGTCGCCTCGACGCGGAACTCGCGCTTCATCCGGTCCACGAGGATCTCGAGGTGGAGCTCGCCCATGCCGGCGATGATCGTCTGGCCGGTCTCCTCGTCGGTCTTGACCGTGAAGGTCGGGTCCTCGTCGGAGAGCCGCTGGATCGCGGTGCCCAGCTTCTCCTGGTCGCTCTTGGTCTTGGGCTCGATCGCGACCTCGATGACGGGGGCCGGGAACGACATCGACTCGAGGACGACGGGGTTCTGGAGGTCGCTCAGGGTGTGCCCGGTCTTGGTGTCCTTCAGACCCATGACGGCCACGATCTGCCCGGCGCCGACCGACGCGATCTCCTCACGCTTGTTGGCATGCATCTGGTAGACCTTGCCGATCCGCTCCTTCTTCCCCGTGACGGAGTTCAGGACGGTCGCGCCGGCAGTCAGCTTGCCGGAGTAGACGCGGACGTAGATCAGCTTGCCGAGGTGGGGGTCGGAGGCGATCTTGTAGGCCAGGCCGGAGAACGGCTGGTCGTCGGACGGCTGCCGCTCGATCTTCTCGTCCTCGTGGTTCACCTTGTGACCGACGATGGCGTCGATGTCGAGGGGGCTCGGGAGGTACTTCACGACGGCGTCGAGCAGGGGCTGCACGCCCTTGTTCTTGAACGCCGTGCCGCACAGCACCGGGTTGATCTTGTCGGCGAGCGTGGCGCGACGGATGCCGGCCTCGAGCTCTTCGGTGGAGAGGTCCTCACCGTCGAGGTACTTCACCATGATGTCGTCGTCGGCCTCGGCGAGCGTCTCGAGGAACTTCTCGCGGTACTCGTCCGCCTGGGCACGCATGGACTCCGGGATCTCCTCGACCTCGTAGTCCTCGCCCATCGTGGTCTCGCCGCGCCAGGTCAGGGCACGCATGCCGACCAGGTCGACGACTCCGAGGAAGTCGGCCTCGGCGCCGATCGGGAGCTGCAGCACCAGCGGGGTGGAGTTGAGGCGCTCGACCATCATGTCGACGCAGCGGAAGAAGTCCGCACCCGTGCGGTCGAGCTTGTTGACGAAGCACATCCGGGGCACGGAGTACTTGTTCGCCTGGCGCCAGACCGTCATCGTCTGTGGCTCGACACCGGCCACGCCGTCGAAGACGGCGACGGCGCCGTCGAGGACGCGCAGCGAGCGCTCGACCTCGGCGGTGAAGTCCACGTGACCCGGGGTGTCGATGATGTTGATCTGGTGGTCCTTCCACCAGCAGGTCGTCGCGGCGGACGTGATCGTGATGCCGCGCTCCTGCTCCTGCTCCATCCAGTCCATGGTGGCCGCGCCCTCGTGGACCTCACCGATCTTGTAGGTGATGCCGGTGTAGAAGAGGATGCGCTCGGTGGTGGTGGTCTTGCCGGCGTCGATGTGCGCCATGATGCCGATGTTGCGGACCTTCTTCAGGTCCGTGGTGATGTCGACAGCCACTGTCGGTTCGTTTCCTTAGGTAGGACGTGGGGCCCACCGGTGCTCTCCGTCGTACGGGTCGCCGTACGACGGGTGGTCACCAGCGGTAGTGGGCGAAGGCCTTGTTGGACTCGGCCATCTTGTGGGTGTCCTCGCGCTTCTTCACCGCGGCACCGAGGCCGTTGGAGGCGTCGAGGATCTCGTTCATCAGGCGCTCGGACATCGTCTTCTCACGACGGTCCGCGGCGTACCCGACCAACCACCGCAACGCCAGCGTGGTGCCGCGTGTTCCCTTGACCTCGATCGGGACCTGGTAGGTCGCGCCACCGACGCGGCGGGACTTGACCTCGATGGCCGGCTTCACGTTGTCCATGGCGCGCTTGAGCGTCACCACGGGGTCGGTGCCGGTCTTCTCACGGCAGCCTTCGAGCGCGGTGTAGACGATGCGCTGGGCGACCTGCTTCTTGCCGTCCTTGAGCACCTTGGAGACCAGCTGGGTGACCAGCTGCGACCCGAACACGGGGTCGACGTCGAGCGGCCGCTTGGGAGCGGGACCCTTGCGCGGCATATCAGCTCTTCTCCTTCTTCGCGCCGTAACGGCTGCGAGCCTGCTTGCGGTTCTTCACGCCCTGGGTGTCGAGCGTGCCGCGGATGATCTTGTAGCGGACACCGGGGAGATCCTTCACCCGGCCGCCGCGGACGAGCACGATCGAGTGCTCCTGGAGGTTGTGACCGACGCCCGGGATGTACGCCGTGACCTCGACGCCGCTCGACAGGCGCACGCGGGCGACCTTGCGGAGGGCGGAGTTCGGCTTCTTCGGGGTGGTCGTGTAGACGCGGGTGCAGACGCCTCGGCGCTGCGGGCTGCCCTTGAGGGCGGGCGTCTTGGTCTTCGACGCCTTGTCGCGCCGGCCGTTGCGGACCAGCTGCTGAATGGTGGGCACTCGGTGGTTCCCTTTCGGTCTTTACCTCAGGCCCGGCACCTTGCCGGGCACGATGATGCTGCGCTGTTGCTCTGTGCCGTGGTGACTGCGCGCGGCCCCGGGGCCTGACGGCGGAAGGAGGGCGTGCGCAACGGTCCGGACGAGCCGGACACGGTTCTCAAGGCTACCCGCGTTGCCCCCACCGGCCAAAACGAGATGCGGCGGCGCCGAGCCGGCCCGGGATCACGCGGCCTGGGCGGCCATCGTCTCCGGCTCGGCGGCCGCCGCGGCCTCGGCCGCGGCCCGGGACGGGCGCGCGAAGAGCACGAGCGCCAGCAGGACCCCGACGATGACGAGCAGCCCGCCTCCCACCAGGGTCCAGCGGGGCCCGAAGTGCTGCCCGACCCAGCCGATGATGGGCGAGCCGATCGGCGTACCGCCCATCACGATGGTCATGTAGAGCGCCATCACCCGGCCGCGCAGGGCGGGCGAGGACTCCAGCTGCATCGTGGAGTTCGCGGAGTTGAGCATGGTGAGCGTGCAGAGACCGATCAGCGGGCACATCAGCGCGAACGCGACGTACGTCGGCATCAGTCCGGCCACGATCTCGGCGACTCCGAAGCCCAGCGCCGACCCGACGAGCAGGCGGACGCGGATCCGGACCCGGCGGGCCGCGAGCAGCGCCCCGCACAGGGAGCCGACCGCCATCGCCGAGCCGAGGATGCCGAACTCCCCCGCGCCCTTGCCGAAGACCTCCGTGGCCATCAGTGCGGACGTGATCTGGAAGTTCATGCCGAAGGTGCCCGCGAAGAACACCATCACCAGGATCATCATCATCTTCGGCTGGCTGCGGACGTAGCGGACGCCCTCGAGGAGCATCCCGGGAGTGCGGGCGACCGGCTTCGGAGAGTTCAGCAGCGTGGTGTCCATGTGCTCGAGCTGCCAGATCACCGCGCCGTAGGAGAGCGCGTTGATCAGGATCACCCAGCCGGTCGCCTGGGCGCCACCCCCCAGGGCACCGATCATCAGGCCGGCGAGAGCCGGGCCGATGATGCGTGCGGTGTTGAACGTCGCGGAGTTGAGGCCGACGGCGTTGGTCAGGTCGTCGGGGCCGACCAGCTCGGAGACGAACGACTGACGGGCCGGCGCGTCGAACGCCGAGCCGATCCCGAAGAAGAAGGCGATCACGTAGACCTGCCAGACCTGCGCCCCGCCCGTCACCGCGAGGACGCCGAGCACCAGCGAGGCGAACGCCATGGTCAGCTGGGTGAGCTGGAGGAGGCGTCGTTTCGGGAAGCGGTCGGCGATCACGCCGGCGTACGGCGAGAGGAGCAGGACGGGGAGGAACTGCAGACCGGTGGTGATGCCGAGGGCGGTGCCGCTGCCGTCGGTCAGCCGCAGGACCAGCCAGTCCTGGGCGACGCGCTGCATCCAGGTGCCGGTGTTGGACACCAGGCTGCCGAGCGCGTAGCGCCGGTAGTTGGGGTTGTGCAGTGCGCGGAAGGTGGGGCTCAAGAGCAGCTTTCAGTCCGAGTTGGCGAGTCGTTCGAGGATCGGCGCGGCGCGCCGGAGGGTGTCGCGCTCGTCGGCGCTGAGCTCGCGCAGGCGCTGGGCGAGCCAGGCGTCGCGGCGGGCGCGGTCGGCGAGGAGAGTGGTGCGGCCCCGCTCGGACAGCACGACGACGACCTGGCGGCCGTCGGTCTCGTGGGCGCGGCGTACGACGTAGCCGCCGTCCTCGAGGGCGTTGACGATGCGGGTCATGCTCGGCGGCTGGACCCGCTCCTGCGCGGCCAGGTCGCCGACGGTGAGGTCACCGTTGCGGAACAGACAGCCGAGCACGGCCATGGCGCCCATGCTCAGCACGTTGTCGGGGTGCCGCTCGCCCGCCAGTCGACGGCGTAGGCGCATGACACTCAGCCGGAGCTCGCTCGCGAGCCCGGCATCGGTGCGGGAGGCCATCTGGACGGTGGGCATATCGTTAGCATAACTCATTACCCACGCTAAGCATTCCTGTGCTGACCCGGCAGAAGTTGACGCGTCATCGCGCTGACCCGGCAGAAGTTCACACAGCGCGGAGTGAACGTCTGCCAGGTCAGGGTCGTCAGCCGCGAACTTCTGCCGGGTCGGCGTCGGTAGGGACGCGGACCGAGGACGACGGGCCTCACCGATGCGCGCCCGACGTCCGGACCGACCGGCCTAGAGTAGGCGCATGGAGCTGCGCGACGACCAGCCGATGACCCACGAGATCGGCAACCGCACCTACATCGTCGCCGACGTGGAGCCCCTTGACGTGGACGGCGTCCGCACGGTGCAGGTCGGGGTTGCCCTCTGGGTCATCGGCTTCGTCGCGATGCTGCCGTTCTACGGCCGCCTGGTGGACGCCGGGCGCGCCTGGATGCTGTGGACCTGCGCCGCCGGCTGCGGCCTCGGGCTGCTCGGTCTGGAGTACTGCCGCCGCCGGAAGAACGCCCGCGCCCTGCGCGACGAGCCGCAGCCCGAGGCCTAGTCACAGGCCTGGCCACAGGCCTGCGCGGCTCAGAAGAGGTCGAGGGCGTCGTCGAGGTCGTCGATGACCGGGTCGGGCAACGGGATCGGCTCGTGCCGCTTCGCCAAGCGCACCTCGGAGTGCGCTCCGCACCCGTGGCCCAGGGCGACCACCCGCCCGTCGTCGTTGGCATCGCCGTTGGCGCACACGCCGAAGGTCTCGGCGAGCGAGCCGTTGATCCGGAGCAGGAAGCCGCAGGTCGAGCAGGGCTCGGGCGCTGACTGGGCGAGGAGCGAGTCGGGGCCGGCGTCGCCGTCGTACCAGCGCTGCGCGGCCAGCTCGTGCCCCTCGAGCGAGAGCGTCCGGATCCGGCCGAGCCCGAGGTCGTTGGCCACGGTCCGGATCTGGGTCTTCGCGTCGGTGTCGAGCGGGTCGTCACCGAAGGAGTACGTCGGGACCAGCCGCGGGTCGTCGTCGGCGACCGGGAGCAGGTCACCGGGCGACAGGTCACCGGGCTTGATCCGCTCGCGGTAGGGCACCCACTCAGGTGCCGTGATCGCCTCGGGGCCGGGGATCAGCACGATCTCGTCGACGGTGACGACCTTCTGACGAGGAGCGCGGGCGACGGTCACCGACCAGCGCCACCCGACGTAGCCGGGCTTGCGGCACTCGAAGAGGTGGGTCGCCACCCGGTCGGCCTCCGGCTCGGCGCCGAGGTGGTCGCCGACCTGGTCCTCGTCGACCTCGGTCAGCAGGGCCCCGCGGGCCGCCTCGACGGCGGCGAGAGCCGCTGCGTCGGGCTTGGCCGGACGCGCACGTTCGGCCACCACGGTCTCGTCGGCACCAGTCATGCGGCCCATGATGGCCGATCGGGCGTACGCCTGTCAGATCGCACCCGGAACCAGGCGAGCCGAGCCCGGACGCCGTCAGCCCCACCGGGCAGGATGGACGCATGACCACGCCCGGGGAGTCGGAGCGCCGCTCGCGACTGGGCCCCGTCGGCTCGGGGGCCAAGACCACCGGGCGGGGGCTCCGCTCGGTCGGGCGCGGCGCCGGCCGGGTCGGGGGCGCGGCGTACCGTACGGCGCGCCGCGCGGCCGCCGCCGAGGGCGCGGACAGCAGCGGGCTGGCGCGGCTGATCGAGCTCGGAGCGCTGAACGCGGCCGCCGACGCGGCGGTGGCGATCTCGCTGGCCGGCACCCTGTTCTTCCAGGTGCCGACCGGTGAGGCGCGTGGCCAGGTGTCGCTCTTCCTGGCTCTGACCATGCTGCCGTTCGCGGTCGTGGCGCCGCTGGTCGGGCCGATGCTCGACCGCTTCGGCCACGGGCGCCGCTGGTCGATCGGCGCCACCATGGCGGCCCGGGCCTTCCTCTGCTGGGTGATGGCCGGCTCGGTGGTGCACGGGTCGTTCTGGCTGTTTCCGGCGGCCCTGGGCGTGCTGGTCGCCTCCAAGGCCTACAACGTGACCCGAGCGGCCGCCGTACCCCGGCTGCTGCCCGAGGGGCTGACCCTCGTCACCGCGAACGCACGCACCTCCATGGCGGGAGTCGTCGGCGTGGTGATCTCGGCGCCGCTCGCGGCGGGGGCGGCGATGATCGGGCCGGAATGGGCCCTGCGCTACGCCTTCCTCGTCTTCGTGGTGGCCACCATCCTGGCGATCCGACTCCCCCCGCGGGTCGACTCCAGCCAGGGCGAGGAACCCATCGGCTTCCTGAGCGGGGCTCGCACCGGCGAGGCACGTGCCACGGGCCGGCGGGGCGCCGTCCGGATCCCGGCGTCGATGGCCTTCGCGCTCCGCGCCAACTGCGGACCGCGCTGGCTGTCGGGCTTCCTGACCCTGTTCATGGCCTTCCTGCTGCGACAGCACCCGATCGGTGGCTACTCACCGCAGTTCCTGATCGCGGTCGTGATCGGTGGGGCCGGAGCCGGCAACATCGCCGGCATCGCGATCGGCACGTTCGTGAAGCGGATGCATCCGCGCGTCACCGTGGTCGCCGTCCTGCTGGCCGACATCGCCGCGGTCACCCTGGCCGCGCTGTTCTACGGACTGGTGCCGTTGGTGATCCTCGGCTTCACCGCCGGCCTGGCACAGTGCCTGGCCAAGCTGTCGCTCGACTCGACGATCCAGCGCGACGTACCGGAGCGCGTGCAGACCTCGGCCTTCGCCCGGAGCGACACCACCCTGCAGCTGGCCTGGGTGATCGGAGGCTTCGTCGGCATCGCGATGCCTCTGCAGCCCCGGCTCGGTCTGATCGTGGCGGCCGTCGTCCTGCTCGCGTGGTCGGTCTTCGTGCTGGTCAGCCGTGGGCACGGGTCGCCGGCAGCCGTCGCCGAACCGGGGCAGAAGCCGACCGCGTCCTAGAGCTCCAGCTCGTCGGCGAGCGCGCGGAGCAGCTTGGCGGTCGGCTTCGCCTGACGGGAGTCGGGATGCCGACCGTGCCGGTAGGCCTCGCCGACCCCGTCGAGCAGGCGGATCAGGTCCTCGACGATCGGGGCCATCTCCTCGGGCGACTTGCGCCGCGCATGCGACTTGTTGCGTACGACGGAGGCGGGGGCGTCGAGCACCCGGACCTGCAGCGCCTGGTCACCACGACGACCCTGGGCGATGCCGAACTCCACGCGGGTCCCGGCCTTGAGCGTCGTCAGTCCTGTGGGGAGGGCGTCGTTGCGCACGTAGACATCGGGTCCCTCGTCCTGCGACAGGAACCCGAAGCCCTTCTCGGCGTCGTACCACTTCACCTTGCCAGTCGGCACGTTCATCCCTCTTCTGGTGCGTTCGTCGCGCCGGTGACGCCCGGCGCCGGGCAAGCCTAGGCGGGTGCCCGTGAGAGATTCCAACCGATTGCCCCGAACGGGCCGGATCCGGGGGTCCGGCGACGGTCAGGTGGGTGGCAGGGACTCGCTCGTGTACTGGGGACGTGAGCGAGGCCAGGCGGGTGCCCCGGTGGTGGTGAGCGGGCAGGCGTACGCCCAGGCTCGGCCGCCTCGGCGGGGCAGTGCGCGCGTCGGTCTGGCGCGGTACGCCGCGCGGCTCGCGGCCGGCGCCTCCCAGCGGTTGCGCGGTGGGTCCGGCCTGGTCATCGGCGGGCGGGTCCTGACAGCGATGGCCCCCGGGGGCGCCGCTGTGCTCGGCCGCGGCCGTCGCATCCTGCTGGTCAGCGGGACCAACGGCAAGACCACGACCACCGCGCTGCTCGCCGCGGCCCTGGCGGACAGTGACCCGGTCGGCAGCAACCGCGGCGGGGCCAACACCGGGGCCGGCCTCGCGGGAACCCTCGCCACCTCGGACGCGCACACGGTGGCGCTCGAGGTCGACGAGTCCTGGCTGCCCTGGGCGGTGCGGACGACGGCCCCGCGCTGCGTCGTGCTGATCAACCTGACCCGCGACCAGCTCTCCCGTCATCACGAGGTCTCGGCCCTGGCGACGACCTGGCACACCTGCCTGGCCGACGTTCCGCTGGTGGTCGCCAACGCCGACGACCCCGAGGTCGTCTGGGCCGCCTCCGGTGCGCGGGTGCGGATCTGGGTGTCGGCCGGTGAGCAGTGGACCGCCGACTCCGTGGTCTGTCCTGCCTGCGGTGACCGCTGTGTGCGGACGGAGCAGGACTGGGCGTGCGCCTCGTGCGACCTGCGGCGCCCGACACCGGACTGGTGGCTCGAAGGCTCCGACCTCTGCAGCGCGAGCGGCCGGGTCCCGCTCCGCCTCGACCTGCCGGGCCGGTTCAACCTCGGCAACGCCGCCCTCGCGCTCGTCGCGGCGGCGACGGAGGGGGTGCCGGTGGGGGAAGGGGCACCACGCCTGACGTCGGTGGGCTCGGTGGCCGGTCGCTTCTCCCGGGTCCGACATCGCGACCACGACCTCCGCCTGATGCTGGCGAAGAACCCGGCGGGCTGGCTGGAGCTGCTCGGCCTGATGGCCCCCGACCGCCATCCGGTGGTCCTCCTCTTCAACGCCGACGGGGTCGACGGACGCGACCCGTCGTGGCTGTACGACGTGTCCTTCGCGCCGCTGCGTGGCCGGGAGGTCGTGGTCCAGGGGCGGCGCGCAGCCGACCTCGTCGTACGGCTCGAGCTGGACGGCGTTCCGGCGCGACGGGTGGACGGACGGCTGGCCGACGGGCTCGCCGGTCTGCCGCCGGGGCGGGTCGACGTCGTCGGCAACTACACGGCGTTCCAGGCAGCGATCGCGGAGCTGCGTCGTGCCTGAGGCCCTGACGCTCGTGCACGTCTACCCCCAGCTCCTCGGCACGTACGGCGACCGGGGCAACGTGCTGGCGCTGGTCCACCGCGCCCGCGGCCGGGGACTCGACGTCCGAGTCCTCGACGTCGGGCTCGACGAGACGCTCCCCCGGACCGCGGACCTGTACGTCCTCGGCGGCGGCGAGGACGCGGCCCAGCTCCTGGCTGCCCGCTGCCTGCTGGCGGACGACCGGGCGGTCGCCGTCCTGGCGGATGCACCGACGTTCGCCGTGTGTGCCGGGCTCCAGCTCCTCTCCCGCTCGTTCCTCGACGGCGACGGTCGGCCGACAGCGGGTCTCGGCCTGCTCGACGTGGACTGCGGCCGGCTACCGCGTCGCGCCGTCGGCGAGGTCATCACCGATCCGGTCGCCCTGCCGGGCGCGCCGACCCTGACCGGCTACGAGAACCACCGCGGCGATGCGCGGCTGGGGCCGGCCGCTCAGCCGCTGGGTCGCCTCGTCACGGGCGTGGGCAACGGCGACGGCCGCACGGAGGGTGCGCAGCAGGGAAACGTCCTCGCGACCTACCTGCACGGCCCGGCGCTGGTCAGGAACCCGTGGCTGGCCGACGAGCTGCTCACCCGCGCGGCAGGCCCGCTGTCGGCGTACGACGACGGACCGATGGACGAGCTGCGCGCGGAGCGCCTCGCGGCGGCCGACCCACGGCGTCGGCGCGGACGCCGCCTGCTGCACCGCTGACCGCGCCCCGTCGGGTTCAGGCCAGCCGGGCAGCGACCACCTGGTCGAGCACCTCGAGCGGGAGCGACCCGCTCTCGAGCACCGCGGAGTGGAACTTCTTGACGTCGAAGCGGTCGCCCTGGCGCTGCTCGGCCTCGGCCCGCATCCGCTGGATCTCCAGGCGCCCGATCATGTAGGACGTCGCCTGCCCGGGCGTGCAGATGTAGCGGTCGACCTCGGGCCGGCACACCCCGTCGGTGAGCGGGGAGTTGGCGACCATGTAGTCGATGGCCTGCTGCCGGCTCCAGCCGAGGGCGTGGATGCCGGTGTCGACCACGAGCCGGCAGGCGCGCAGGGAGTCGGCGCTGTACATCCCCATCCGGTCGATCGCCGAGGAGTAGAGCCCCATCTCGTCGGAGAGCCGCTCGGTGTAGAGGCCCCAGCCCTCGGCGTACGCCGCGCTGTGGAGGTGCTTGCGGAACTCCGGCATCGTGTCGGGCAGCTCCGAGGCGATCGCGAGCTGGAGGTGGTGGCCCGGCACGCCCTCGTGGAACGCCATCGCCTCGAGCTCGAAGCGCCCCCACGAGGAGGCGTCGTCGGTGTTGATGAAGAACGTGCCGCCGCGCGAGCCGTCGGTGGCGGGCGGGAAGTAGAACGCCTTGGCGCCGACCTCGGTGCCCTGCACAGCGCACGGCGCCTGCGGGACCACCTCGAACCAGTCGGCCATCGCGGCCTCGGCCCGGGCGAGCGCGACCTTGGACTGCTCGACCATCTCGTGGCCGTGCTCGAAGTGGAGCTCCGGGTCGGTGCGCATGGCCGCGAAGATCTGCTCGAGGTCGTCGGTGCCCACGACCTCGGGACCGAGTGCGCGGTACTCGTCGGCGAGCTTGGCCACCTGGGCCAGGCCGATGTCGTGGATCTCCTGCGCGGTCTTCTCCGTGGTCGTGAAGTAGCGCAGCGCCGCGTCGTAGGCGCCGGAGCCACCGGGCAGCCAGGACAGGCCACACTCCCCCTCCGACCGAGCGTGGGGCAGTGCGTCGGTCAGGGCCTCGCGGTAGTCCTCGAGACCCGGCCGCAGCGACCGCTCGACCGCCTCGCGCAGGGCACCGCGCACCGCGTCGGCGTCGACGCCCTCGGGGAGCTGCACCGCCGCCACCACGGGGTCGTCGGCGAGCGGCACGGCGAGGGCCTTCTCGATCTGCTCGATCGTCTGGGAGACGGCGAACTCGGGAGAGACCCAGCCCGCCGAGACTCCCTCGCGGGTCCGATCGGCGAGCTGCCGGAAGTGGGTGCCGACAGCGTCGAGCTTGGCCGGCATCGCGTCGGCGACCGTCTGGTCGGTCACCGCCAGCAGGCCCATCAGCAGGGGCAGCGTGCCCTGCAGCCCGTGCACCGAGTCGGCGTTGCGACAGCCCAGCAGCGTGTCGAGCAGGTCGGCGTGGGCGGCGGCGGAGCTGATGATCACCCCGCGGGTGAGCACCTCCTCCGGGTCGAGCGCCGCCGTCTGGACCGCCTCGGCCCGCTTCGCGAAGTCGCGCAGGGTCGCGGCGTACCGCTCCTGCGCCTCGCGTGAGGCCTCCTCGTAGCTCCTGACGTCGGAGTAGTCGCCGAGCATGTGCCGCTCGGTCGGCTCCTCGTCGAGGATCGCCTGCCAGTAGTCGTCGGCCAGCTGCCGGAGTTCGTCGCTCAACGCACGCATCCTTCGGGTCGTCGGATCGGGTGGCGACAAACCTAGTCCTCCGCCGTACGGCGGAAAACGCGGAACAAGTCGGTCGTCAGCGGCCGATACGGCCGATTTGTTCCGCGTTTTCCCTCGTGGGCTGCCCGCGCTACCTCTCCGCCGGACCGTGGCCGGCGCCGGTGAGGCCGAGCCTCCTGGTCGTCTCCTCGCGCATCTGGACCTTGCGGATCTTGCCGGTCACCGTCATCGGGAAGGCGTCGACGAGCAGCACGTAGCGCGGGATCTTGTAGTGGGCGAGCTTGCCCGTCGCGTAGGCCCGGACCCCGTCGGCGTCGAGGGGGTCGGCGCCGTCGCGCAGCTTGATCCAGGCGCACAGCTCCTCGCCGTACTTCTCGTCCGGTACGCCGATCACCTGCACGTCCTCGATGTCGGGGTGGGCGTAGAGGAACTCCTCGATCTCGCGCGGGTAGACGTTCTCACCGCCGCGGATGACCATGTCCTTGATCCGGCCGACGATGTTGCAGTAGCCGTCGTCGCGCATCACGGCGAGGTCGCCGGTGTGCATCCAGCCGTCGGCGTCGAGGGCCTCAGCGGTCTTCTCGGGGTCGTCCCAGTAGCCGAGCATCACCGAGTAGCCGCGGGTGCAGAACTCGCCGGGCTGCCCCCTCTCGACGGTCTCGCCGGTGGCCGGGTCGACGATCTTGATCTCGACGTGCGGATGCACCCGGCCGATCGACGCCGTACGACGCTCGAGGTCGTCGTCGGCGCGGGTCTGGCACGACACCGGGCTGGTCTCCGTCATGCCGTAGGCGATGGACGCGGCCTCCATGTGCATGTCATGGACGCAGCGCTTCATCACCTCGACCGGGCAGATCGAGCCGGCCATGATCCCGGTCCGCAGCGACGACAGGTCGTGGTCGGTGAAGCTCGGATGGTGCTGCATGGCGATGAACATCGTCGGCACGCCGTACACCGCGGTGCAGCGCTCCCCGGCGACGGCCCGCAGCGTCACCTCGGGGTCGAAGCCCGGCGCCGGGATCACCATCGTCGCCCCGTGGGTGGTGCAGCCGAGGTTGGCCATCACCATCCCGAAGCAGTGGTAGAAGGGGACCGGGATGCACAGGCGGTCCTGCTCGGTGAAACCGATCAGCTCCGTCACCAGGTAGCCGTTGTTGAGGATGTTGCGGTGCGACAGGGTCGCGCCCTTGGGCCGGCCGGTGGTGCCCGACGTGTACTGGATGTTGATGGGGTCGCCCGGCTCGAGGGTCCGCTTCCGCACGTTCAGCACGTCGGCGTCGAGAGCCTCACCCTCCGCGACGAGTGCGTCCCAGTCGTCGGTGTCGAGGTAGACCACCCGCTCCAACGCGGTGTTGAGGTGCGCCGTCTCCTCGACCATGCCGCGGTAGTCACTGGTCTTGAACGAGGTGGCGGAGACCAGCAGCCGCATGCTCGACTGGTTGACGGCATAGGAGAACTCGTGGGTGCGGTACGCCGGGTTGACGTTCACCAGGATCGCGCCGATCTTCGCCGTCGCATACTGCAGGATCGTCCAGCGAGCGCTGTTGGGCCCCCAGATGCCGACCCGGTCGCCCTTCTCGATGCCCGCCGCGATCAGTCCACGCCCGACCAGCTCGACGTCATGGTCGAACTCGCGCCAGGTCCAGCGCCTCCCGGTGGCGAACTCCACCAGCGCCTCCCGGTCGGGGAACCTGGCCACGGTGCGGTCCAGGTTGGCCCCGATGGTCTCCTCGAGCAGAGCGGGCTCGGTCTCACCCCGGGCGTAGGACTCCATGCTTCGGAACCTACCGCCGGGGTGCGACCGGCGCGAGGGTCAGACCGTGGAGACCCGGATGGTCGCCCCTTCGCCGAGGTCGACGATCGCGCCGGGCATCAGCCGGACGCCGATGCCGGGCTGGAGGTCCTCCGCGGGCAGGCCGGGCTGGACGACGAGAGTGCCGTTGGTGGAGCCGAGGTCGGTGACCACCGCGGAGCCGACGTCGGCTCCGACACCCGGCCGGATCTCGAGGTGGGTGGACGAGATCTCCTGGTTCGGGCTGGGCACGCTCACCAGCAGCGCCTGCTCGTCGCCGTAGCCAGCCGGCTGTGGAGCGCGACCCACCACGACCACGCGGTCGACGTCGACGACCTCGCCGCTCGAGAAGAGCAGGCGTGCCACCGCGTGCGGCGTCACGGCCGGACCCGGGGCGCGGTGACCGGGCTCCGGGATCGGGATCGGTGCGGGGATCGGCTCCGGGATCGGCTCCGGGATCGGGAGCGGAGAGGGGATCGGCTCCGGCTGCGGGATCGGCTCGGGCTCGGGAACCGGTGCCGGCTCTGCGGAGGTCGCGAGCGGTCCGGTGTCGACGACCGGTGCCGCGCCCTGCACGACGGAGGACACCCGGACCAGCCCCGAGCCCAGGGCGTATGCGTCGCCGTCGCCGTCGGCGACCCGGAGGCACAGCCCGGTGACGCCGGTGACGTTGCGCTCGACCCAGGTGGAGTCGGCGTCCCCGACGATGGTGACCGGACCGTCCGCGGACGTCAGCTCGGCCACGCCCGCGCCACGGATCACGAGCTTGACGTCGCCGGCGCTCTCGCTGACCAGGACGAACCCCGGCAGCTCGCGGAGACCGCCACTGATCAGCCCGTCGAGCACCTCGTCGAACCCGGCACCGTCGTCGACCAGCTCCCAGACACCGGCCACGCGTGCCTTGGCCGTCGGCGGCAGCAGCACGACCACCTCGTCACCCAGCACGGCGTACCACTCACCCGGTACGACGGAGCGGCTCACGGTCACGGCGGGGCTCCCGGTGTCTCGGGCACGGGCTCCTGCTGAGGCCAGGAGCCATCGGTGCGGTCGCTGGCCAATCCCACCACATCCACGACGACCGCCGTTGCGTTGTCGATGCCCCCCGCGGCCAACGCGGCGGCGACGATCCGGTCGGCCGCGTGACGCGGGTCGGCGCTCTTGGCGAGGAGACCCGCGATCTCGTCGTCGTCGATCATCCCGGTGACCCCGTCGGAGCAGAGCAGGATCCGTTCGAAGTCCACGAGCGGGAGGACGAAGAAGTCGGGTTCGACCTCGTCGGGGCCGCCGAGCGCCCGGGTGACGATGTGCCGCTCGGGATGGACAGCGGCCTCCTCCTCGGTGATCTGCCCGGCGTCCACGAGCTCCTGCACGAGGCTGTGGTCGACGCTGACCCGGACCAGCTCGCCACCGCCGACGGCGTAGATGCGGGAGTCCCCCAGGTTCGCCAGCAGCCAGTGATCCTCGACCACCAGGGCGACCACGGCCGTCGTCCCGCCGCGCCAACGGCCGCCGTCGCTGCCGCGATGGGTGTCGCCGTACTCGTCGAGGCGTCGCTGGCACCGGCGCAGCGTCTCGGCGACGAACTCAGCTCCTCGGCGCGGTTCGTAGCCGGTGTCGGGGAGCCGGCTGAACTCCTCGATGACGATCCGGCTCGCGATGTCACCCCCGTCGTGGCCACCCATCCCGTCGGCGACCACGAAGACCGGCGGGTCGACGAGATAGGCGTCCTCGTTCACCTCACGCACCAGCCCGACGTCGGTCGCCGCGCCGGCGCGGAGACCCATCCGCTCGTTCATCGCACGGGCCCGGACGCGGCGCTGGGGCCGACCGCTAGCGTGGGAACGATGGCCACCTCGTCCGCCCCGGGCAGGGGGCACCGTTCGCTCGCCGACCAGCTCCGGAGCTGGTCGGACGAGCAGCTGACCGGGCTGCTCCGGCATCGCCCCGACCTGTCGACGCCCGCCCCCGCCGACTGCGCCCAGCTGGCCTCGCGGGCGGCGACGCGGTCGTCGCTGAACCGTGCTCTCGACCTGCTCACGCGCCTCGAGCTCTCCGTCCTTGATGCCCTCGTGGCGTCGGGTCACACGACCGACGTGGAACTGGCCCACATCCTCGACGCCGAGCCGCCCGCTGTCGAGACCGCCGTACGCCGGCTGACCGACTTGGCCCTGGTCTGGGAGAGCGACGCGGGCCTGCGCGCGCTGACCGGCGTCCCCGAGGCGCTCGGGTCGCTCTCCGCGCTGCACCCGATCACGCCGGGCCGCTCGCCCTCGGACGTCGCGGCGACGCTGGACCAGCTGTCCCCCGGGGCGCGGGCGATGCTGGAGCACGTCGAGGCCGGCTCGGGCGAGGCCGACGCGGGCGCCGCGCGGCGGGCCATCTCGCCCGACGAGGCCGAGAGCCCCGCCGAGGAGCTGCTGTCGCGTGGCCTGCTGGTGCCCGGTCGGCCGCGGCTCGTCCGGGTGCCGGGCGAGGTGCAGATCGCGCTGCGCGGCGGGCACACCACGCGCGAACGGATCGACGTACCGCCCGAGATCGCCACCTCCGAGCGCGACGCCAGGCAGGTCGACCACGCCGCAGCGGGCGCCGCGTTCGAGGCCGTACGACGCGTCGAGCTCCTGGTCGACCACTGGGGCACGCACCCTCCGGTGGCCCTCCGCAGCGGCGCCCTCGCGGTGCGCGACCTGAAGGCCGCCGCGGAGTTCGCCCAGCTCGACGAGCCGACGACCGCGCTGGTCGTCGAGGTCGCCGCCGCGGCCGGGCTCCTCGCCACCTGGCCGGACCCCGACGGCAACCCGGGCTGGACGCCGACCGAGGCGTTCGACTCCTGGTGCGACGAGCACGCCGCCGAGCGCTGGGCGCGGCTCGCCCGGGCCTGGCTCGAGACGGAGCGGCTGCCGTTCCTGGTCGGGACCCGCGACGATGCGGGCAGGACTCGCAACGCCCTCGACCCGGAGCTGACCAGTCGCGTCGCTCCCGAGACGCGGGCGATGACCCTCGCCGAGCTCGCGGCGCTCCCACCCGGCCACGTGGTCGCCACCGGTACCGGACCGGCCTCCGTGGTCGCGCGCGTGGCCTGGCTGAGGCCGCGCCGGCCCCCGTCGCGCGCCGAGCAGGTCGTGGCGGCTCTCGCCGAGTCGGGTCACCTGGGCATCACCGGCCTCGGCGGGCTCGCGTCGTACGCCCGGGCGCTCGTCACCGGAGACGACCCCGCTCCGCTGCTGACTCCCCTGCTGCCCGCCGAGGTCGACCACGTCCTGATCCAGGCCGACCTCACCGCGGTCGCACCCGGCCCGCTCACGCGCGAGCGGGCGCGCGACCTCCACCTGGTCGCCGACGTCGAGTCGCGCGGGCAGGCGACCGTCTACCGGTTCACCGCCTCGTCCGTACGCCGCGCCTTCGACGCCGGGTGGGCCGCCCACGAGGTCCACGCCTTCCTGGCAGCGGTGTCGCGGACCCCCGTGCCGCAGCCGCTGACCTACCTCGTCGACGACGCCGCCCGTACCTTCGGCACGGTCCGGGTCGGGCACGCCGAGGCCTTCCTCCGTGCGGACGACGAGGCGGCGTTGACCGAGCTGATGCACCACCCGCGGTCCGGGTCGCTCGGGCTCCGGCGCCTCGCCCCGACCGTGCTGGTCAGTACGACGCCGCTCGACATGCTGATCCCGAGACTGCGCGAGCTCGGGGTCTCGCCGCTGGTGGAGAGCATCGACGGCACCGTCCACGTGAGCCGCCCCGACCGGCAGCGTGCGCGGCCCCGCGTGGCGCGGCGCACCGCTGACGCCCGCCTCGAGGCCCGGCTCGCCCAGGTCGTGACAGCCATCCGCGCCGGCGACCAGGTGGCCGCGACCCGAGGCGCGGCCGGCGCCACGAGGACGCTGACCCCGATCGGGTCGCTGGCCGCGCTGCGCGACGCGGTCGAGTCAGGTCGCACGGTGCTGATCGGGTACGTCGACAACCACGGCACCGCCACCGAACGGCTCGTCGACCCGGTCCGGGTCGACGGCGGCTGGCTGACCGCCCGCGACCACCGGGCCGACGACGTGCGCCAGTTCGCGGTCCACCGGATCCGTACGGTGCAGCCCGTCGACGACTCCAGCTGACGGTCGCCTGTCGGTCGGACCGGAAACCCGCTGGCGTGCCTCCGTAGACTGAAATCGTGGATTTCGTCCGGTACGCCGAGTCCTCAGCGGCGCTGCTCAACACGGAGCTGCCCGACCTCGAGGCGCTCGTCACGTTCCTGGACAAGCGCGCCTGGCTCCAGCCGCAGGTGAACGACCGCGACGTCGCCGTGCTCCGCCGCTTCCAGCGCGACCTGCGACCCGTCTTCGAGGCGTCGTCGCTCGACGACCCGAAGGGCGTGGTCGACGGGCTCAACGCCCTGCTCGAGAAGAACCCGATCACGCCGCGGATCGCCGACCACAACCCGGCCAACCTCCACATCCACGTCGCCAACCGGGCCGCGAGCGTCGCCGACCTGCTCATCGGCGAGGCTCTGCTCGGGCTGGCCAACCTGGTCTGCGACCTCGGCCCGACCCGGCTCGGGATCTGCGCCGCCTCGCCCTGCACCCACGTCTACGTCGACACGTCACCCAACCAGTCGCGCCGCTACTGCTCCGACCGCTGCTCCTCGCGCGCCAACGTGGCTGCCTACCGCGCGCGCCAGAAGGCCGCCGCGGGCTGACGTCCGGTCGACCCCGGCGCCTGCGTGACGGGTTGCCCACGACTTCTGAGCAGGTGTGCCCTCGGGCCTCATCTACTCGGTGGAGGAAGACCAGGCTTCCGCAGCCACCAGCTCGGTGACCAGCGTCTCGGTGAGCAGGCGTACGTCGTCCACGTCGTCGTGCGGGTAGCGCACGGTCACGGCGGCGCCGGGCACCTCGGCCCCGACGGCGACGAGCGTGCTGCCCCGCCGGGTCACCCAGTCGAGGAGCTCGGGCTCCCAACGCGACCCGGCGAGCAGCACGAGCCGGTAGTCGGTGGTCTTGGTGAGGTAGACGTCGACATGGCTCCAGTCGGCGGTCTCGCAGCCGACGGCAGGCAGCCGCGGCCCCTCCCGCAGCATCAGGGCCGACTGGAGCGCCGAGCTGATCCGGCGCGCGGGCGCGACGACCTGGGTGCCGTGCGGGCCGAGGGCCGCGGCCGCCACGGCCGGCAGCCAGTCGTCGCGGGTCTCGAGGAGGCGGGCGCAGGCCCCTGCTGCCCGGTCCAGCAGGGTCGCGGTGTCGGGTCCTGCGGTGAGCTGCGCCTCGAGCGCGAGCAGCAAGGCCAGCGTGTGCTGGAAGGAACGGCACGCCACTCCGCCGCGCTCCACACCGGCCTGCAGGTCGACCGTGACGTCGCAGAGCGACGCGAGCTCGGTGTCCTCACGGTTGGTGAGCGCCACGAAGCGTGCCCCTCCCCCGGCCGCCCCCCGAAGCCGGCGTACGGCGTCGAGGGTCTCGGCCGAGCCACCCGACGCCGACACGGCGATGACGGTCGTCGCAGGGGTCACCAGGGGCAGCAGGTCGGAGGCGGCGAGCTCGGCGACGGCAGGGATGCCCCGGGCGCGCAGACGGGCGGCCGCGACCTGGTTCGCGTAGTGGGACGAGCCCATGCCCAGGAACAGCCACGACGTCCGCTCGTCACCGAGGCCGGCCCAGGGATCGGCTGCGCGTAGCGCCGAGGCGAGCGCGCCCAGACGGGCCGGCTTGTCGGCCAGGTCGGCGCGGAAGAGGTCGGGATCCATCAGGACTGCTCCACGCGCCGGCGCAGGGACGCGGCCGGGACGTAGAGCCACTCGGGCAGGTGCTGCGCGGCGTACACGAACTCGCGGCACAGCTGCTCCCACGCGTACGCCGGCACGAGAGCGGGCTCGAACAGCTCGGTGCGGTCGCCGAGCCCACGCCGGTAGCCGCTCAGGAAGAGCCCCTGCGCATGGCCGGTCCATGCCAGCGCGGTCCAGTCGAGGGCCGCGGCTTCGGCGTCGTCGACCGTGGGCGCGGCGCCGTGCCGGGCGACCTGACTGACGTTCTCCAGGCTGACCAGCATGCCCGCGACATCCATCGCGACGGGTGCGTCCTCGGCGCGGAGCGCCGGTGAGCGGGTCGGGTTGCCGTCGAAGTCGACGACGGCGTACCCCTCCGGGCCTCGCAGCACCTGGCCGACGTGGAGGTCGCCGTGGACGGGAAGCACCACGACACCCGCAGCGTCGGCCAGGCCCGCCAGCACGGTCTCGATCCGCGACCGGTGCTCCGTCAGCAGTGCGTGGGAGCGCGGATCTTGCGGCTCGGTCAGCTCGACGGCCAGGTCGAGGGCGGCGAGCGCCTCGTCGGCGTGCTGCCGTGCCAGCGCCGGGCTCAGCAGGGCGGGCGGGTCGTCCGCGAGCGCGACATGCATCCGTCCGATGACGGCGCCGAGGTCGGCTGCGAAGTCCTGGGCGGGGCCGGGGTCGATGCGCAGTGCCCGACGGGCCGCCACGACCGCCCAGGTCCAGCCGTCCTCCGTGCCGGGCAGGTAGGTCTGGGCGACGGCGACCGGGACCCAGTGCCCGGTCTCGGGGTCGCGCCACTCGATGAGCCCCCACAGGGCCGGTGACTCAACGAACCCGGCGGCCGCGAGCCGGCGTAGCCGTGCGGCGGCGGGGTGCGGCCCGACCAGCGGCTCGGTCATCCACTTCACCACGACCTGCCCGCCCACCACCCACGACTGGTGGGTCTGGTCGACCCCCATCTCCCGCTCGTCCCGGGAGTCGAGGCGGGCGGGGGCGGACTCCGGGGCGGTGATCCGGAACCCGTCGGGGACCGACGTGCCGTCGTACAACCGCTCGAGGAGGGCCGTGCCCGCGCCGTCGCCGGCGGCAGCGCGGCGCCACCCGCACTCGTCGAGCACGAACGGCGCGGCGCGGCGACCGTCGTCGGCCGTGACCACACGGATCGCGTGGACCGCCCCGAGAGTCAGCACGTCAGCAGTCGGCACGGCGCTCCACGGCGGTCTGCTCGATGATCTCGGCGCCCCGGCGCAGCCCGTCGCGCGACCGGATGTCGGCGCCGATCGCGTCCATCCGGGCTCGCAGGTCGGTGTCACCGAGCAGTCGGTCGACGGCGCCCAGGAGGTCGCTGTCGGTGAACGCATAAGTCGGGAGCCGGACGCCGTAGCCGAGCTCGTGGACGCGCTGGGCGTTGTCGTACTGGTCCCAGAAGAGCGGCAGCACGACCATCGGCTTGCCGAAGTGCATCGCCTCGGTGGTGGTGTTGTTGCCGCCGTGGGTGATCACGAGGTCGACCTGCGGGATCACCTTGGTCTGCGGGACGGTCGCGGCACCGGTCATGTTGTCGGCCAGCCGCAGCTCGTCGGCTCGGGGACCCATGCTCACGATCACCCGGTGGCGCGACGTGCCGAGCACGTCGATGAGCCTCTGCATCAGCTCGACGTCGGCACCGCCGAGCGAGCCCAACGAGAGGTAGACCAGCCCGCTGCCCTCCGGCCGGTCGACCAGCTCGGCGGGCAGTACGTAGTCCTCGTCGGTCTCGCGGACGCTGGAGTCGATCCGGTGCCACGTGTCGTCGAGCGGCCGCGCGTCGGTGTAGTCGAGCTCGCGCGGGTAGACGTAGATGTTGCAGTCCGGCGAGGTGTGCATGAAGTCTCGCGGTGGGAGTGGCGGGGCGCCTTGTTCCTGGCACCACGCGTCCCACGCCGCCCAGGTCTCGTCGTGGACCCGGTCGAACTCCTCGAGGAAGCCCGCCCACTCCGAACGGTTGGCCATCGGGTAGCCCGAGAACACCGGCGGGATGTCGTCACCGCGCACCTCGAGCGGGTTGCACGACACGATCCGGACGAACGCGGCATCGGCAGTCATCAGCGCTGGGAAGGTCACGACGTTGTCCTCGACGATCACGTCGGGCCGGTGCTCGGCGATGATCTGCCGCAGCCGCGGCTCGGCGTACCGCGCGCCCTCGACCAGCGCGGCGTACGTCGGCTGGACGAAGGTGGCGAGCTGGTCACGGGTCGGCTTGGCGAACTCCGGCGCGGTCTCGTTGACGAAGTCGATCCAGAACTGGCCGGCCGCGCCCTCATCGGCGTCGGGGTCCGGCTCGGCGAGGTCGACCAGAGCCTCGACGAAGCCGAACGGCTCGAGCCGCCCCGCCCAGGACGCCTCGGCTGCGAACACCACGCGATGACCGCGGTCGAGCAGGACCTTCCCGAGACCGATGCACTGGTTGGTGGGTCCGTACGCCGACTCCGGCATGAACATCACGGTGAGTGGTTCGGTCACGCGGGGCACGCTATCGCTGAGTGCCATCGGCGCATCCGTAGGCTTGACCGGTGAACTGCACACCGCTGCACCGTCGAAGGGACCGTCCGTGACCGACGGACCCCTGATCGTCCAGAGCGACAAGACGCTGCTGCTGGAGGTCGACCACCCCGCGGCCCAGGACTGCCGCAAGGCGATCGCGCCGTTCGCCGAGCTCGAGCGGTCGCCCGAGCACATCCACACCTACCGCCTGACGCCGCTGGGGCTGTGGAACGCACGTGCCGCCGGGCACGACGCGGAGCAGGTGGTGGACACCCTGCTCGAGTACAGCCGCTACTCCGTACCTCACGCGCTGCTGGTCGACGTCGCCGAGACGATGGCGCGCTACGGCCGGCTCCGGCTGGAGAAGCACCCGGTGCACGGCCTGGTGCTGGTCTCCAACGACCGGCCGGTGCTCGAGGAGGTGCTGCGGGCCAAGAAGATCGCCGGGATGATCGGCAGCCGCATCGACGACGACACGGTCGCCGTGCACCCGTCGGAGCGCGGCAACCTCAAGCAGGCGCTGCTCAAGATCGGCTGGCCGGCCGAGGACTTCGCCGGATACGTCGACGGCGATGCCCACGCGATCGAGCTCGACGAGACCGGCTGGTCGATGCGGCCGTACCAGAAGGAGGCTGTCGAGTCGTTCTGGCACGGCGGCTCCGGGGTCGTCGTCCTCCCCTGTGGCGCGGGCAAGACCATGGTCGGCGCGGCCGCGATGGCCGAGGCGAAGGCCACCACGCTGATCCTGGTCACCAACACCGTCAGCGCGCGCCAGTGGAAGGACGAGCTGATGCGGCGTACGTCGCTGACCGCCGAGGAGATCGGCGAGTACAGCGGCTCGGTCAAGGAGATCCGGCCGGTCACGATCGCGACCTACCAGGTGATGACCACGCGACGGAAGGGCGTCTACAGCCACCTCGAGCTGCTGGACGCCCGCGACTGGGGCCTGATCGTCTACGACGAGGTCCACCTGCTGCCCGCGCCGATCTTCCGGATGACCGCCGACCTGCAGGCGCGCCGCCGGCTCGGGCTGACGGCGACCCTGGTCCGCGAGGACGGTCGCGAGGGCGACGTGTTCTCGCTGATCGGCCCCAAGCGCTACGACGCCCCGTGGAAGGACATCGAGTCCCAGGGCTGGATCGCCCCCGCCGACTGCGTCGAGGTGCGCGTCACCCTGCCGTCGGCCGAGCGGATGGTCTACGCCGTCGCCGAGCCCGAGGAGCGCTACCGGCTCGCGTCGTGCACCCATCACAAGGTCGACGTCGTACGACGCCTGGTCGCGCAGCACCCGGGCCAGCCGACGCTCGTGATCGGCCAGTACCTCGAGCAGCTGGACGAGCTCGCAGCAGCCCTCGACGCCCCCCTGATCACGGGTGCGACCGCGGTCAAGGAGCGGCAACGGCTGTTCGAGGCGTTCCGCTCCGGCGAGGTCGGGCTGCTGGTGGTGAGCAAGGTCGCCAACTTCTCGATCGACCTGCCGACCGCCGAGGTCGCGATCCAGGTCTCCGGCTCGTTCGGGTCGCGCCAGGAGGAGGCCCAGCGGCTCGGCCGGCTGCTCCGGCCCAAGTCGGAGGGCAAGACCGCGCACTTCTACACCATCGTCAGCCGCGACACCGTCGACGCGGACTTCGCCGCCAACCGGCAGCGGTTCCTGGCCGAGCAGGGCTACGCCTACTCGATCCGCGACGCGGAAGACTGAGCCGAGTGGGTCTCGACGCGCAGTCCGTGGCCGACGCGTTCGGCCTGGGACGCGCGGCGTCGCTCAGCGAGCCGGTGGCGCGCGGCGAGCTCGGACAGGTACGACGGCTGGTCACCGACCAGGGCGCCTGGGCGGTCAAGGAGTCGTTCGAGCCCTTCGACGCCGAGGAGCTGGCCGCGGCCCAGGTCTCCGGCCGTTTCCACGTCGCGTGCTGGGTCGCCGGCATCCCGACGCCCGCACCGCAGTCCTCCGACGGACAGTTCGTCGTCGAGGTCGCGGGAGAGCAGGTGCAGGCCTACGCCTGGGTCGACCTCGCCGACCCCGACCCGCTTCTCGACCCGGAGGCGGTAGGTGTGCTGGTGGCGGCGATGCACGGCGTACTTCACGGTCCCGAGGGTGGAGTGCACCCGTGGTTCGAGGCACCCGTCGGGCAGCGCGAGTGGCGGGCCGTGCTCAAGGCGTCACGCGGGGCCGGGGCGCCCTTCGCCGACCGCCTCGCGGAGGTGATCCCAGCCCTGCTGGAGGTCGAGTCGATCCTGACGCCGATGGCAGGCGTCCGGACCTGCCACCTCGACCTGTGGTCCGACAACCTCCGTGGCACGTCGTCCGGCGACCTCTGCGTCTTCGACTTCGACAACGCCGGGCCCGGCGACCCGAGCCGCGAGCTGGCGATGGTGGTCTTCGAGTTCGGCCAGGGAGACGCCGTTCGCCAGCGCCGCCTGTACGACGCCTACCGCGAGGCCGGCGGCCCGGGCCGCCTCACCGGACGCGCTGACTTCGCGATGACGGTGGCCCAGCTCCACCACATCGGCCACCGTCACGTGCGGATGTGGCTGGCCGCGCGCGACAGTGAGGGACGGGCCCGGTCACTGGCCGGGGTCGAGGAGTTCCTGGGCGAGCCCTTCCTCCTCCCGGATATCGACGCGGCGCTGGGTGCGGTCACCTAGGCTCAGCCGTGTGGGGAACATCCGTGGCCGGCTGAACGACGCCATCTTCGCCCGGGTCGCCGGCCCACAGGGCACGATGCACCGCGACCGTATCCACGGCACGCCGGGGCCCCGCTGGTTCCCCTCCGGCAGCCCGATCACGCGGGTCCACGGCGACGCGTCCATGTATGTGGGGGGCCTCCGCGCCGTCCTGCTCCAGACCCTCCAGCCGCAGGCGATGACGGCGGTGGCGGAGCACTCCGGCTACCGCGGCGACATCTGGGGCCGGCTCGCGCGCACCAGCCGCTTCCTGGCGGTGACCACCTTCGGCACCGCCGAGCACGCCCAGCAGGCGGTCGACGTGGTCCGGGCGATCCACGAGCGCGTGGTCGGCACGATGCCCGACGGGACGCCGTACGCCGCCACCGACCCGCACCTCCTCGAGTGGGTGCACATCGCGGAGATCCACAGCTTCCTGCTGTCGCACCAGCGGTACGGCGCGCGACCTCTCGACCAGGCGGGGCGCGACGAGTACGTCGCCCAGACGGCGTTCGTGGCCCGCAAGCTCGGCGCCGTCGACCCACCGACCACCGAGGCGGAGCTCGAGGCTGCGCTGGCCCGGTTCCGGCCCGAGCTCACCGTCACCGACCACGCCCGCGAGGCCGTGTCGTACCTGATCTGGCACCCCGACCTCCCGCTCCCGGCACGTCTCCCGTACGGCGTGCTGGTCGCGGCGTCGATCGGCCTGATGCCGCCGTGGTCCCGCGCGCCGCTCGGGCTGCCGATGGTGCCGTTCGTCCACGACCGGATCGCCGGTCCGCTCGGTGCCACGGCCACCCGCACGATCCGCTGGGCGATGACCAGCGACCCGACCGTGGTGACCCGGCTGGAGGCCGAGCGCGAGAGGTCCGTGCCCGGGCTCGGCGCCGCCGGCGCATGACTCACGACGCGCTCGCGGCGCGCTGGCCGCTGTCCGACCACCTCGAGGTCCGCGACGTGCTGCTGGCTGCCTACGACGACCCGACGCGCGGCTACCACGACAGGGTCCACCTGACCGAAGTGCTGGACCGGATCGACGAGATCTCCGTCGCGGGCGTGTCCGGTGACGGTCCTGCCGTGCGGCTGGCCGCGTGGTTCCACGACGGGGTGTATGACGGCGAGCGCGGCGACGAGGACCGCAGCGCCGTGTGGGCCGAGGAAGCGCTGGCCGACACTGACCACGGAGTAGAGGTGGCGCGGCTGGTGCGGCTCACCGAGCACCACGACCCTGCGGACGACGACCTCCCGGGGCAGGTCCTCTGTGACGCCGACCTGGCGATCCTGGCCGCGTCGCCAGCACGCTACGACGCCTACCTCGCCGGCGTGCGGCGCGACTACGCCCACGTCTCCGACCCGGACTTCGCGGCCGGGCGGACGGCCGTGCTCCGCGACCTGGTCGGCCGGGCCCGGCTCTTCCACACGGCGTACGCCCGTGAGCACTGGGAGCCCACCGCGCGCGCCAACCTGACCCGCGAGCTCACGGCCTCGGAGCCTCAGCTGTAGAGACAGAAGGGATGCCCGGCGGGGTCGAGCAGCACCCGCACGTCGTCCTGCGGCTGGAGCTCGGCGAGAGTCGCTCCGAGCTCGACCGCGTGCTCGACCGCCGCGGCCAGGTCGTCGACCTCGACGTCGAGATGCAGCTGGAGGCCCTGCTTGCCCGGCTCTGGCGGCCAGACCGGCGGCTCGTAGTGCTCCGCCAGCTGCACCGCGAGGTAGCCCACGCCCTCACCGAAGTCGAGAGACCCACCGGTCTCGTCGACCTGGTGGACCGGCACGCCCAGGATCTCGGACCAGAAAGCCAGCAGCCCACGCGGGTCGGGCGCCTCGAGCACGACGCCCCACCAGTCCTTGCGCTGCCACCGGTCCGCCCCCGGGGCGTTCGCCCGTCCTCGCATCAGTCCTCCGCGCGCGGTGAGTGCTTGGGTCGCCGCAGCCCGGCCTCCCGCAGCCGCACGATCAGCTCGCGCGAGGTGACCGGCACCGCACCGGCCGCGACCACGTCGTCGTACCTCTCGGACGGTACGTCGTAGTGGTCGCGGTCGAAACCCCGCTCCGGGATGCCGATCCCCCGGGCGAAGACGTGGAGCTCGTCGAACGACGTGTCGCTGGCGAGGTGGGACCAGAGGCGCCCGTGGCCGGGCGCGTTGGGTGGGTCGATCAGGATCATCGCTTAGCTCGTTCGCCAGTCGTCGACCAGAGTGCGCCACGAACGGACGTAGGACGCGTCGACGTACGCCTTCGCCGAGCCACCCGGACGGACCTGGCTGCCGAGATGGAGCTGGCGGACACCGGCCTTCAACAACCAGGGCACCTGCTCGGCCGCGAGCCCGCCGCCCGGCATCACGAGCGGCGCGATCTCCGGGGTGACCGACGCCAGCAGGTCGTCGTACCCCACGCTCATGCCCTGAGGCGAGCCTGCAGAACGTACCGCCACCAGCCGCGGCAGGTCGCGCAGCCGGCGCCAGGAGCGACGCGGGTCCAGCGACGAGTCGATGGCGCGGGTGAAGGTCCACGGGACCTCCGGGATCTTCGAGAGCAGCATCGAGCAGGTCTCGGTGTCGATCTCGAGGTCGGAGTCGAGGAAGCCGAACGCGACGCCGGCGGCGCCGCACGCCAGATAGTCCTCGGCGAGCCCGATCAGCCGGGCGAACTCGCCGCCCGTGGTCGACCACGAGTCGTTGAGCCGGAGCAGCACGAACATCGGGAGGTCGGTCTCACGCCCGATCGAGCTGACCAGGTGCGGCTCCGGCGACAGCCCGCAGGCCGGACCCGGGACGACGACGTGGAGCCGGTCGGCTCCGCCCTCGGCCGCACCCGGCGCGTCACGCGGGTCGGAGACCGCGATCTCCAGCACGACACCAGGCATGGGCTCAGCCTAGGGGCGGACGGCCCCTCGCCTCACGACCCGCGCCCTACCATGACGGCATGCAGGTGCCCGCGCCGATCGAGTACGCCCGCGCCACCAGCATCGAGGACGCGGTCGGCCTCCTCGAGCGGCTGGGCGAGGAGGCGCGGGTGATCGCCGGGGGGCACAGCCTGCTGCCGATGATGAAGCTCCGGCTCGCCACGCCGGAGTACCTCGTCGACATCAACGACCTGCACGGCTCCCTCAGCTACATCGAGACCGACGGCAACGTCGTACGGATCGGGGCGATGACGCGCCACCGGGAGCTCCTCGAGGATGCGGCCCGCCACCTCGTCGTCGTGCCCGGGTCAGCGCGAGGGCCTCCGACGGGTCGACCGGCGGGCCCTCCCGGGACACCAGCCACGCCACGTCCACCCGCGTGCCGGCCCGGACGCAGGCCGCGACGGTGAGGGCGACGTCGTACATCCTGCGCAGGCTAGTCGGAGCCTCCCCCGCGCCCCAGCGTCACCCAAGCAAACCCTGAGGTCGCGCGGTGGCTCCGAGGGCGCCCACACAGGGGGCAGAATCAAGAGGGTGGACGACACGTTGCTGCTGGCCGCTCGGGCCCTGGTGCTCGCCGATCTCCACGCCCGCCACCGGGCCACCCCCGATGCGGTCGACGCCCTGGAGGACGCCTGTGCCAACCGGGGGTGGTGGGCGGAGCAATGGCCCGAGGGCGAGGTGTACGTCGCGGGGCTGGTCGCCCAGGACGTGCAGGACGCGCTGTTCGAGACCGTGGGGCGCTGGCCGCTGTGCCTGGCATGCGACGCGGAGCATCCCGAGCACTCGCTCTACATCGAGCCCGACATCGGCGGCCCGTCGCCGCAGTGGGTGTGCGAGGAGTCGGGCCAGGTCGTGGCTCCCCTGGGCCGTCTCGCGGAGGCAGGCGGCCGACTGCCGGAGTGAGGCGACGGCCAGCGTCAGGGGCTGAGGGTGAGCGGCACCCACCAGGTGAACCGCGACCCGGCGTACACCGATCTCGACACCTCGATCACCACGTCGCCGACCAGGCCGCGTCGCGAGTGCCGCAGCACCGGGTCGCCCACGTCGAGGTCGAGCAGGTCGGCGTCCATCTCGTTCGCGAGGTCCGCGCTGAGCTGGTCCTCGGCCGTCGTCGGTCGCAGTCCGCGGGCCGCGAGCATGGAGTAGAGGCTGTCCGGCAGTCCGGTCTGCAGGAAGCCCGGCAGCAGGACCTCGTTCAGGTAGACGTCCTGGTAGCACAGGGGTACGTCGTCCAGCTGGCGCCGGCGCCGCCAGTGGATCACCGCGTCGCCCGGGGTGATGCCCATGGCCTTGGCCACGCCGGGACCCGCCTGCCCGAGCCCGGAGGCCAACGTCTCGGTCGTGGTCGTCCAGCCCCGCGCCTTGGCGTCCTCGGTGAACGACAGCGGACGCGTGACCGGGCGCGGGTTCTTGCACACGAACGTGCCACGCGCGGGTGCCCGCTCGAGCAGCCCCTCCGCGACGAGCGCGTCGATCGCCTGGCGCACGGTCATCCGAGCGACCCCGAAGTGCTGCATCAGCCCGCGCTCCGACGGAGCCGGTGCGCCCTCGGGAAGATCAGCGATCAGACCGCGGACGTACTCACGCACCTGGACGTGCTTGAGCGCCGCACCGATCGGCACGAGCACCTCATCCACGCGCCGGAGTCTAGGGCGTCGGGGCGATGCACAGACCCCGAATCCCACGGGTACGGCACCCGTGGTCGTGCCGGGCCCCGACCCGCGTCAGGTCGTCGAGATGGCCGTGAGCACGTCCAGCCGGGCGGCCCGGCGGGCCGGCAGCACGGCCGCGAGGACGCCGATCACGACCGCCAGGCCGAGGAAGACGACCAGCTGGGTCCAGGGGATCGCGATCACGTTCAGCCCCTGGTCACGCACGGCGTACATCATCGCCATGCCGAAGCAGACGCCGAGCGCGACGCCGAGCACCGCCCCGAGCACGGCCATCACCACGGACTCGAGGGTCACCATCAGGCGCAGCTGACCGCGGCCGAGACCGATCGCCCGCAGCAGTCCGATCTCGCGGGTGCGCTCGATGATCGACAGCGCCAGCGTGTTCACGATCCCGAGGACGGCGATCACGAGCGCGAGCCCGAGCAGAGCGTCGACCATCAGCACCAGCTGGTCGATCGGCGCCCGCTGCTGGTCGGCGAACTGCTGCTCGTCCTGCACGGTGACGATCGGCAGGTTCGCGACCTTCTGCTGCAGAGGCCGCAGGAGCTCGCCGGCGTGCGGCGAGGTGAAGACGATCAGGAAGTTGTCGCTGTCGGCGAACCCTGCCTGGGTCAGGTTGCGCGTGGACGTGACGAAGTCGAAGACCAGCGGGGTGTTCTGGTAGATGCCGCCGACCCGGAACGCCCGGTCGCCGACCGGGAGCTTGCCGAAGGTGACGCGGGAGCCGACGGCGAGATGGTGGTCGGAGGCGTACGTCCCGTTGACGAGGACGGTGCGCCCGTCCAGGGCCGACGTGCCGGAGGTGAGCTTCAGCCCGAAGCTGGCCAGCTGGGACGGGACGACGCCTGTCACCGACGAGCGGTTGCCGTCGGCCTCGATGAAGGCGAAGCGCTGCCGCACCACCTTGGTCACGCCGGGCACGGCGGCGATCTTCTGGGCGACCTGCGGGGAGAACGGCTGGCCGAAGGCGCTGCCGACGACGTAGCTGCCGATGAAGTTCTCCTCGATCGTCCGGTCGACGCTCGCCTTGGCGGACGCACCGATGATCGACATCGTGCAGGCCAGCGCGAGCCCGATCATCAGGGCGGAGGCGGTCGCCGTCGTCCGCCTCGGGTTGCGCATGGCGTTCTGGCCGGCGAGGTTGCCCACAGCGCGGAACACCGCGGCGTACGTCCAGCGGGCGAGCGCCAGCAGCGGCCGGCAGACCAAGGGGGCAGCGGCCGTGACACCGAGCAGGACCGCGAGGATCCCGCCGCCGACCCAGTAGCCCGAGTGCGGCACCGAGCCGAACAGGCCCTCAAGCGTCGCCGCCGCGCCCGCCGCCACGAGGAGCACGCCCAGCACGAACCGGCGCCGGATCGAGGACTCCGGGAGTGCGACGACGTCGCCCAGGGCCTGGACCGGCACGATCCGTCCGGTGCGGCGTGCTGGTAGCCAGGCGGCGGCCATCGTCACCACCGTGCCGGTCGCGTAGCCCGCGAGGACTGCGCGCGGGGTGAGCGCCAGCGACTGGCTGCCCAGGTCGAGGCCGACCAGCCCGATCAGCCAGCGGATCGCATAGGCCAGCCCGACGCCCAGCAGCAGACCGATCGTCGACCCGAGCAGTCCCAGCACCAGCGCCTCGAGCAGCACGCTGCGCGAGACCTGCCGTCGGGAGGCGCCGAGCGCCCGGAGCAGCGCCAGCTCACGGCTGCGCTGGGCCACCAGGATCGAGAAGGTGTTGACGATCAGGTAGGCGCCGACCACCAGCGCCACCGCCGCGAAGATCAGCAGGAACGTCTGGAGGAACTTCACCCCCTTGAGCACCTGGCTCGCGGACTCGTCGGCCGCGTCGTCACCGGTGAGCGCGCGGACGTGGGGCGGCAGCGCCCGCGCCACCGCGTCGCGCAGGGTCGACTGCGACACTCCCGGGTCGGCGGTCACCCAGATGGTCGAGAACGCGTCCTTGCCCTTGAGGAACAGCTTCTGAGCGGTCGGTACGTCGAAGATGGTCAGCGTCGCGCCCGCCAGCGACGTGTTGTCGGCGTACCCGGCAATGCCGACCAGTCGCTCCTTCAGCACGGCCTTCCGCGTGGCCGTGACGATCGGCACCGTGTCGCCGAGGAAGTAGCCCGCGTGCTGGGCCGTCGCCTCGTCGAGCACCACTTCGTGCGGACCGTGCGGCGCGTGCCCCGCGATCAGGGTGAGCCCCGGTACGCCGTGCCCGGCGGGAGCGTCGGAGTAGCTGATGCCGTACGTCGGGGCTCCGAGACCGCCGACGACCTTGTGGTTGGTGCCGACCACGAAGACGCCCAGGGCCTGCACGTTCCCGTCGACGCGCGCCGCTCCTGGCACGCTCTCGAGCCGGGTGACGAGCGAGGCCGGGACGGTCCGCGTCGACGGGTCGCCGTTGAGCGTCGTGCTCCCTGCCGGGCGGACCACGACGTCTCCGACCGAGGCGCCGAAGAGCCGGTTGAAGCCGTTGCTGAGAGCCGCCGAGAAGACGAGCGAGCCGACCACGAACGCGACGCCGAGCGCGATGGCGAACGTGCTCATCAGCAGGCGCACCTTGCGCGCCAGCAAGCTCTTCCAGACCGCGCGGAGCACGTCAGTCCGCCGGCTCGGCGGCGGCCATCCAGGCGATGATCTGCTCCCGCTCCGGGTCGCGTAGCTCGTCGACGATGCGGCCGTCGGAGAGGAAGACGACGCGGTCGGTGTACGCCGCCGCGACCGGGTCGTGCGTCACCATCACCACGGTCTGGTCGTGGTCGTCGACACTGCGCCGCAGGAGCTCGAGGATCTCGGCGCCGGAGCGGCTGTCGAGGTTGCCGGTCGGTTCGTCGGCGAAGACGATCTGCGGCCGGCCGACCAGCGCCCGGGCCACAGCGACCCGCTGCTGCTGGCCACCCGACAGCTCGTTGGGCCGGTGGGTGAGCCGGTCGCGGAGGCCGACGGTGTCGACCACCTCGTCGTACCACGCAGCGTCGGGCTTGCGACGCGCGATGGCCTGGGGCAGCCGGATGTTCTCCTCGGCGGTGAGCGTCGGTACCAGGTTGTAGGCCTGGAAGACGAAGCCGATCCGGTCACGCCGGAGCCGGGTGAGCGCCTTGTCACCGAGCTTCGAGAGCTCCTGGTCGCCGATGTGCACGGTGCCGGAGTCCGCGCGGTCGAGGGCGGCGGCGCAGTGCATGAGCGTCGACTTGCCGGAGCCGCTGGGTCCCATGATCGCAGTGAAGCGGCCGGCCTCGAGGTCGAGGCTGACGCCGTCCAGCGCGCGCACGAGCGCGTCGCCGGACCCGTAGGTCTTGACCAGGTCGCGGATCCGGGCCGCGGGCTCACTCACGCGCCCAGCCTGCCAAGGTGCGCCAAGGCGCCGACACCGGGGTCCACCCCCACTCGGTGCTGGATCTCGTTCGCGTTCTTGGTCGAACACACGTTCGATTGTTTGCTAGCCTGGGCAGGTGGACTTCCAGGGCACGCTCTTCGAGCCGGCCGTCGACACCCCCGGGCTGCGCGATCTCGGCCCGGCCGTGCGCCACACGCTGACCCGGGGCGCCTGGGTCGACGTACGCCGTGACTGGGTGTCCGGTGCCGACGTGGTGCTCGCACGACTGGTCGCCGACGTCCCGTGGCGGGCCGAGCGCCGGCAGATGTACGACCGCGTGGTCGACGTCCCGCGGCTGGTGCACACCTACGGCGAGGACGAGCCGCTCCCCCATCCGCTGCTCGGTGAGGCTCGCGCCGCGCTCAGCGCGCACTACCGCCCGGAGCTCGGCGAACCCTTCGTGACCGCCGGCTGCTGCTACTACCGCGACGGGCGCGACAGCGTCGCCTGGCACGGCGACACGATCGGGCGCGGCCGCCTGCAGGACACGATGGTCGCGATCGTGTCGTTCGGCGACCCGCGCCGTCTCGCGCTGCGGCCGCGCGGTGGCGGCGAGTCGCTGTCGTTCGAGATGGGGCACGGCGACCTGGTGGTCATGGGCGGGTCGTGCCAGCGCACGTGGGAGCACGCCGTACCCAAGGTGGCGCACGCCGGGCCGCGGATCTCGGTGCAGTTCCGACCGCGCGGGGTCTTCTGAGTGCGGCCGCTCAGAACTGCACGGTCGGCGCCTGCTCCTGCCCGGCCGGGGCGTCGTAGAACTCACGCTGGCGCACGCCCGCCATGCCACTGAAGAACATCCAAGGGATCGTCCGGACCAGCTTGTTGAGCGTCGCGACGGCGTCGTTGTAGTACTGCCGGGCGAACGAGATCTGGTTCTCGGTCTCGGCGAGCTGGCTCTGCAGGTCGAGGAAGTTCTGGTTCGCCTTGAGGTCGGGGTAGTTCTCCGCGACGGCGTTCAGGTTGATCAGGGCCCCCTGGAGCTGGGCGTCCGCGGCGGCCTTCGCCGGCACGTCGTCGCCGGCCGCCGCCGCCTGCACCCCGGCGCGCGCCCGGGTGACCTCCTCGAAGACGCCCTTCTCGTGCGCGGCGTACCCCTTGACGGTCTCGACCAGGTTGGGGATCAGGTCGGCGCGACGCGTGAGCTGTACGTCGATGCCGCCCAACGCCTCCTGCGCACCGACGTCCGCGGTGCGGAGCCGGTTGAAGCCGACCACCCCGAAGATCAGGAGGAGTACCACGACGACGACGAGCACGATCCAGATCACTGCTTCACGCCTCTCTCGGACTGGGTGCGCACATTGTGTCGGTCACCAGGAGCCACCGCCACCGCCCCCGCCGCCTCCCCCGCCGGAGAACCCGCCTCCACCGCCGCTGGAGTGGGACTGGGTGGCCTGGTAGGCCGAGATGGAGCTGGCCACGGTCGAGCTGAAGTCGCCGACCATCTGGTTGACGTAGTTCCCCGTGTGGTCACCGGCGTAGTACCCCGCGAAGTACGCCGGCACGGGCGGCTCGGTGCCCACCTCTGTGCGGTACTTCTTGGCCCACTCGTCGGCGCAGCCGAAGGCGACGGCCCAGGGGATGTAGGCGGTGTACAGCTCCTGGCGACCGGCGAAGTCGAAGCGCTCCTTGCTGGACGGGGTCGACAGCACGCGCCGGAACCCGCCGAGCCTGGACCAGAGGTCGCGCCCGGCCGCGGTGCGCTTGGTCCGCGAGGACGGCAGCAGCAAGGGCAGTGCCGCCACCGCGAAGAGACCGGGGATCAGCGCCGTCACGCTCATGCCGAACCAGTTGAAGAAGCCGAAGGCGACCACGCCGAACAGCGCACCGACGGTGAGGAGTGTCCCGGCAGCGCCGAGCCCGGCGCGCGTGAGGTAGCCGTTCTGCTTGCCCCAGTCGCGGGTCTCGGCCTCGAACTGGGCGATGCGCGACTGCAGCGCCTTGCCGCTGGTCACGTCGCCGCGACTGGCCCGGAACGTGCCACCCGGACCGCCCAGCAACGGTGCCACCGCGGCCGTGACCGGGTCCAGCTTGGCCCAGCCCGCCTCTCCGGCCTTGTCGGTGATGGTCCAGGTGTCGCCGTCGCGGGTCAGGTCGATGGCCCCCTGCTGGGCAGCCCAGAGCAGGGACGCGACGAAAGCCTGGTTGTCGACGGTCTCGGTGACGACGTACATCGCCTCGGCGGGACCCACCCCGTCCGGCGGCGCGTACTGCAAGGGGTACGCCGGCTGCCGCTCGTGCGCGCTGTGCGCGACGAGCGCACCGACGGCGCCGGAGACGGCTGCGAGCAGCAGGACGACGACGAGAGCGGGGACGCTGTCGCCGAGGACGGGGTCCCAGCGGGCGCTCCACGGGATGGTCGTCCCGGCGGGTGGGGTCGGGATCGGGAGTCCCGCCTTGATGGTCACCGGCGTGCGGGGCGCCAGGGGACCGGTGGTGACGACGAGGTTCTGCCGGCCCTCGGTCACGACCCTGGAGCACCCCGTGGTCGCGCCGGCGCCCACGGCGCACTGCACGGGCGGCGACGACGTGATAGGAGCCGGGAGGTGCACAGTCAGGCGGGCCTGGTCGATCTCCTGGGCCCAACCGCCGGGGATCAGGTTCCAGTAGAACTGCGTCCGCGCGCTGTCCGTCCCGGGCTCGAGGACGCCGTCGATCCGGTAGGCGATCGTGTAGGTGTGGGCGCCCGGCACCAGGGTGACGTTCGGGTCGCCGATCCGCGCGACGACGTACCGGCCCCCCGACTTCGTGGACAGCGCGAACGGCTCGGGTGCACCGTCCATGGTCACCGAGATGTCGTGCGGGTCGCGCCGCGCGTGCGGCGAGCTGGGGTCTGCCCGGTCGAAGAACCGGAAGATGCCGTGCTTGCCGTAGGGGAACTCGACGGTCAGCGTCTCGGTCGCGGTGAGGTCACCGTTGGCGGCCACGGTGAAGTCCGCGAGGTAGCGGGTGATGGTCGTGGTCTCCGTCGCACCCGGGCCGCCGGAGCTGTACTGGAACGCCGGCCAGAGCACCGCGATCGCCAGAACGACGAGCCCGGCGAGCGTGACAGCCAGGCGCTTCATGGCGCTGAGACTAGGGGCGGGGGCCTACCCGGCACATCAGGACGCGCGAAACGGGACGGCGCGGCTCTCGGTGCATCGGCCCGGCTATGCGAGTCGTGGTCGATATCGGATCCATTCCTGGACTATCCCGGGTTTGGGCGGCGGGCGGAATTCGGGCCTTCGGTCTTTCGCGTTGAGTCGGATCTCCCAGGGGGTGCGGTGAACAACGC
>Ga0302263_10000038_pt1 | contig 57462 bp, 65 predicted proteins | sample II_Fen_N1_4_FD_194564 | JGI IMG/M metagenome (GOLD analysis project Ga0302263, IMG submission 194564) | Peat permafrost microbial communities from Stordalen Mire near Abisko, Sweden - II_Fen_N1_4 | ecosystem: Environmental > Terrestrial > Soil > Wetlands > Permafrost | place: Sweden: Abisko... | reverse complement strand
TGGCTGGTCAAGAAGCCTGACGGCTCTGTCGATATCGTCAACACCGGCGCCGCAGGCACGCCGCTGACCACCGCCGACAAGGCGCTGCTGACCGTCGATGTGTGGGAACACGCCTACTACATCGACTACCGCAACATGCGTCCCAAGTTCGTGGAAACCTTCCTGTCGAATTTGGTGAACTGGGAATTTGCCCAAGCCAATTTCGCTTGATGCGTTAATCCGCATCCGCCCGTAAAAAAGCCGACTTGATGTCGGCTTTTTTGATGGCAATACCTGAGCAATTTCAGGGGTCAGCGCGCCTCGGCAAACAGCGGCCCTTCGAGCTTGCTGCCCGCTTTGATGCCTTTTTTGGCAAACCAGCCTTTGTTCATTTCCAGCACAACGCGGACTGGCTGGGTCGAGCAGTGTGGTGTGGTGGTTTGCGGCTTCATGTCGGCCAGATTCACAATCGTGCCATCGTCGGCGACGAAAGCGGCGGTCAGCGGCAGCAGGGTGTTTTTCATCCAGAAGCATTGCTGGCCAGCGCGCTCAAAGACAAAGATCATGCCCTCGTGCTGCGGCATGCTTTTGCGCAGCATCAGGCCGGTCTGGCGCTGTTCAGGCGTCAGCGCCATTTGCACATCAATCACATGCATGCCGATAGACAGCTTGGTGCGTTGGAGATTCATTTGCGGCGCTTCCTGCGCCACGGCCCACAGCGGCGACCCCAAGGCCACGGCCAAGAGCATCCCTAGCAGGCGCTGGCCGGTTTTCCGAAGAGGCAAGACACCTGACGTGAAGCGCCACAAAACACCCGATTGACATTGACCATCCCGCATAAACGACACCTCTAAAAACTACACAAGGCTGATATTTTGACCGAAGTCAGTTGAAATGATTTTTTAGCCCTGGGCTAGAATTTGTTGGCCTTTATCAAAACTGCAGAAAGTGGCGTGAACCCCGCGTATGCCACTGATGCTTACAGGAGACTTCTGCACATGTACCAGCACATCAAGGTGCCCGATCAGGGCCAAAAAATCACAGTCAATGCCGACAATTCGCTGACTGTGCCTGACGAGCCCATCATTCCCTTTATCGAGGGCGATGGCACGGGTGCCGACATCACGCCGGTGATGCTCAAGGTGGTCGATGCAGCCGTCGCCAAGGCTTACGGCGGCAAGAAAAAAATCCACTGGATGGAAGTGTTTGCTGGCGAAAAATCGACCCAGATTTATGGCCCCGATGTCTGGCTGCCTGAAGAAACGCTGCAGGCGGTGCGCGATTATGTGGTGTCGATCAAGGGGCCGCTGACGACGCCAGTGGGCGGCGGCATCCGCAGCCTGAACGTGGCGTTGCGCCAAGAGCTGGACCTTTATGTTTGCTTGCGCCCGATTCAGTATTTCAAGGGCGTGCCTTCGCCGGTGAAAGAGCCGCACAAGACCAATATGGTCATTTTCCGCGAAAACTCGGAAGACATCTACGCCGGTATCGAATTCGAGGCCGAGAGCGACAAGGCGAAAAAGCTGATCAAGTTCCTGCAGGAGGAAATGGGCGTCAAGAAGATCCGTTTCCCCGACACCTCGGGCATTGGCGTCAAGCCGGTGTCGCGCGAGGGCACGGAGCGCCTGATGCGCAAGGCGATCCAGTACGCCATTGACAACGACAAGCCAAGCGTGACGATTGTCCACAAGGGCAACATCATGAAGTTCACCGAAGGCGGCTTTCGGGACTGGGCTTACGCCATCGCGGCCAGGGAGTTCGGCGGCGAACTGATCGACGGCGGCCCGTGGATGCGCCTGAAGAACCCAAAAACAGGCAAGGAAATCACCATCAAGGACAGCATTGCAGATGCTTTCCTGCAGCAAATTTTGCTGCGCCCAGTTGAATACAGCGTGATTGCCACGCTGAACTTGAATGGCGACTACATTTCCGACGCGCTGGCCGCGCAGGTGGGCGGCATCGGCATTGCGCCGGGCGCCAATTTGAGCGACACCATTGCCATGTTTGAAGCCACGCACGGCACGGCGCCCAAGTACGCCGGCAAGGACTATGTGAATCCTGGCTCTGAAATTCTGTCGGCTGAGATGATGCTGCGCCACATGGGTTGGACCGCAGCGGCGGATCTGATCATCAGCGCCATGGAAAAATCGATTGCCTCCAAGAAAGTCACCTATGACTTTGCCCGTCTGATGGAGGGTGCAATTCAGGTCAGCTGCTCGGGCTTTGGTCGGGTCATGATTGACAATATGTAAGCGTGTTGCAGCGCGTTGCATAGCGTCGCAAAAAAAGCCCGTTGCCTCTGAGGCTGCGGGCTTTTTTTGTTGCATGGTGTCCTATTTTGTACGTCTGCAGTGCGCCGCAAAAGCTCCAGAATTGGCTCCATAATATGCATAAATGGCTTCATGGAGCCAATAGATTTTTATCATGGAGCCATTATGGGCAAGCAGCGCCACGTCAACTACAAACTCAAGCCCGCAACGCTCAACGCTGCCAAAACTGCCGACAAGGCTTACACCCTCACGGACGGCGGGGGGTTATATGTTGAGGTGCTGCCCGGCGGCTCCAAAGTCTGGCGGTACACCTTCCGCATTGATGGGCGCAGGCCCAAGGTCACCATTGGACCTTACCCACAGATCAGCATTGTCGAGGCCAGAGACGCCCATGAAAAGATGCGCGCCCAGCTGGCCAGCGGCATTGACCCCTCACGGCATAAAAAAGAGGCCGCCGCTGAAGCCCAGGCTGAGGCTGACCGGGACGTGACGTTCGAGGCGTTTGCAAAAGTCTGGGTGGCTGAAACCCTGTTTTACCGCTCGGACACATACCGCGCCCAGTGCATTCGGTTTTTTGATGTGTACATCTGCCCCAGGATCGGCAGCATGCCGCTGCCTGACGTGCGCCCCCGCGACGTGCTGGCCATCATTGAAGCCAATAAGCACATCCCGACGACTGCTGACCGCTGCCGGTCCCTGATCCAGCAGGTCTATAACTTTGCCATTCGCAAGCTGCTGGTGGACACCAACCCAGCCACCGCCGTGCGCGGCGCTGTCGTGGTGCCGCCGAAAACGCACCACCGGCACCTGGTCGGCAATGAAATTGGCGCATTCTGGCGCCAGCTGGACCTGCAGCGCAATGCGATGGTGATCACCGTCTATGCCGCCAAGCTGCTTATGCTGACGATGGTGCGCAAGACCGAGCTGCGCCTGGCCAGATGGGCCGAAATGGATATGGATAGCGGGAAGTGGGACATCCCGGCCGGGCGCATGAAGATGGGCCAGCCGCACCGTGTGTATCTGTCGCGCCAGGCTGTCGAGCTGCTGCGCTACCTGCACAAGATCACCGGCTCAGGGGAGTACGTCTTCCCTACCCGCTTTGTTGGTGGCTGTGGCCGCGCTATCGGCGACGCCACGCTGAATCATTTTTTCAAAAGGCTGGATTTTGGCGTGCCGGAATTTTCACCGCATGGAACGCGGGGCACTGCCGCCACGCTGCTGCGTGAGCATGGCTTTGGGCGCGATGTTGTCGAGCTGCTGCTGTCGCACCAGGAGCGCAGCGCCGTGGTGGCCGCGTACACCCATGCCGAACTGGCGGATGAGCGCACGCGGGCGCTGCAGTTTCTGGCTGACAAGGTTGAGGCTCTGGCCGCTCAAGCCTGAGGCGGCGAAGCCTTGGCCAAGCCTAAAACGACTTCAACCGGCCATACTTTCGTTGCTGACCCGGCAAGCGCAGTGCCTTCCGGGACGGTACCGTTTTTAAGCCATCGGTGCCAGGTGCTGCGGTTGATGGGCAGCAGGCCCGGCGCGCCGGACTTGTGGCGGCAAATATCCACAATTCGCACCAGGGCGCCAGCGGGGTATTCTTTGGCGCTCACGATGTCACCCCTCTCCAGACGTAGTCGCCCTTGTCCTCGCGCACGGCGGGCTCATCGTTGACGCAGTGGCATTCGTAGCCGGACAGGTGGTCCGCCACCGGGCGCCAGAAGTTGCGCACCCTGCCGTGGGGGACGTGGTTGTCCTCTTTGGCATCGCTCAGGTCAAACTGCGCCAGCACCCACAGCGCATCGGCGGTGCTGCAGCGGGCTCCGGCGGCGCTGATGCTCAGGTGGTATTCCGGGCCGAGGCTGGGCTGGCCGGGGTCGGTAGCCACTTCGACAGCCGAGATGGCCAGCAGGCCGGTCTGGTAGTGATACCAGGTCTGATTTGGGTAGCCCAGTGCATCAAGCTTGCCAGTCATATTGTTTTTGACCTGCTCCCAGCCGCGCCCGGCGGGCGCTTTGGGTTGGATGATGGATTTGGCGCTGGTGAGTTGGGTGTTCATGGTTTTTCTTTTTGTTCGGTCAGGCGCTTGATCAGGTTGTCGTGTTCTTCGCGACTGCGGATCACCGGATCGCGAAGTGCAAATGCTTTTTTCGCTGCGTCAGCCCGCGCCATGATGGGTCTGAGGTCTGCGCGGATGACAGCAAAGAGTGACTTCAGCCCGGCCTTGTGAGGCTTCAAATAGGCTTTGCCCAAGTGCTCATAGAAGACCTTGAGAAAACCGTCGTCGCCGTATCCGGCCAGGGCTTCCAGGGCGCGCAGCTCTGCCTCGGTCAGCTTGATGGTGGCGCCCACCTCCACGCGCGGGGCTTGCATCAGGCGGCTCACGCTGCACCGCCTTCCTGGGTTTTGGTATCTAGCTTTTTCAGGTGCGCGTCAATCGACGCATGGATTTGCACGACAGTTGCAGGCATGCAAGGCTCGTCGCATTGGTGGTCGCATCCCTCGCAACCCTCCCAATCTCCGTTCAGTGTTGCCAGCGCCTTCATCAATTCGCCCTCCTGACGGTCTTTTGGGGTGCGCTCTGACCACCACTCTTCGGCCGCATCAATGACGGCGCTCTGCCTGGCAATGACGGCATTCTTCGCGGCCAGCGCCGCGTGGGCGTCGGACTGGCGGACGAGTGACTTTTCGTAAGAGCCAATCACAGGCATGGCCGGGTCACCAGTGCTCAACAGGGTTCCAAGCCGTCGCACTTCGTACTCCAGGGCGTCGATGTATTCCGCATCGCTCATGTCGGCTTTGCGCGCATCACCCGCAGGCACTTGCAACGATTTCGCGCCATGAAATCCATCGAACAAGCCTTCGACGTGCGCCTGCTTGATGAATTCGATCAGCTTTTTCTGGCGGTGCTCAGCAGGCACATTGAGCATGATCTGCACAGTGCCGCTGAGATCAATCCTAGCCGCCCAGATGGTGGCCATCGTGTCGAGGGCTGCGAGGGCTTTTTCGGTCTTTTGGGTTTCGGTAGTCATGGGGTCAATCTCCAATGCGGTTGCGGCCGAGCTGGTCGGCGGTGATTTTGAAAACGCTGGCGATGCTGACCAGCTGCTGGATCTGTCCATTTTTCGATCAGACATTCGGCGCCTTGTCGCGCAGGGTGATCGTCACCGGTCCTTCGCGCAAGTCGCCGTCCATCGTCCCGTCGAGCTGCGAGCGCTCCTTGAGGGTCAGGTTGCGCCACTTCGCAATGCGGTAGTTACCGCGCAGTAGCCCAGTTGGCCCAATGTCGCACGAGCTACCAAACGAAACGCCGTTGTCTCGACACCATTGCTCTGCGGCGTCCTTCGCCTTCCAGGTGCCTTTTTGGTCAAATACAAGTTTCATGGGGTTGCCTTTGCCGGCAATGAAGCGGTCCAAACAGGCGGTGCAGGTGTAATAGCTGCCCCAGAAATCCCCGTCAACCAGAGCGCGTTCGTGCCGCGCTCGTTGCCCGGCCGGGATGATGTGGGCTTCTCGGTGGTCTTGCTCCGAACATTGGTGGTCTTTGCGTGTCGTCACCATCTTCACTGTGCGGCACGCCAATTCGGATTCGTCGCCCTGGAACAGGTCAACTGCCAGGTAGATGGCTTCGTTGTCGGTGGTCAAGATTTTTCCTTGTTGCAGTCCGGGCACGGGATACCGCGCTTGGATTCGGTGACGCTTCTGAATAGCAGCCAGTCGGTTTCAGCCGCGCAGCGCACGCAGGTCATCTGGCACCACACGTCATCCGGCGGCCCGTCGCCGCGCGCGTCGCTGACGTGCATCAGCACCCGGTGCCGCGCCCTGGGCGGCTTTGTTTCGGGGAATAGGTCGGGGGTTTTCATGCGGCCTCCGCGAAGAGTCCGCCGCTAGTGCCCTGCAGCGCTGCGGCGCATGCGGGATTTATCCAGACCACCTCCATGCGCACGGCAGTACCACGGCCCGCAGAGATGCGCGCCTCGGTAGTAAAGCGGCGCCAGTGCGCCAGATGCAGGTCGTAGGCCTCGCTTGCGTATCCGCTCAATACCACCATGCCCTTCAGTCCGTCCAGCACCTCCAGCAACTCTTCATGCTCTTCGTCGGAAAGCTCGTGCCGGTACGCGCCTGTGGCTTTGCCCGCAGTTCGCACCCGCATCACCCTAGTGCTGTGCATGTATGGCGGATCCACAAAGTGCAGGGCGTCGGGGTCATCGTGCTGCTGCAGCACCTCAAGGGCTGGCCGGTTCTCAATCAAAACACCGGCAAACCGCTGGCCAGCCGCCGCAATCGCCGCCGGGTAGGACACCCAGTCTTGCTGTGCGGTGCCGTGCTTGCGCTTCGTGTCAATGCGCAGACCCGTAATCCCCTTCGTAGCCCCAGCAGAGCCAAACCCCATCTGGGCGCGGATGGCCAGGCGCCGGGCGCGCTCGATGTCGTTTTCAGTCGCTTCAAAGGCTTCCTCGAACTCTTCGCGCGCGTAGGGCGTGAGTTGGCAAGCCTGCATCAGCTGCAATCGAGCGGACGGGTCGCGCAAGACCCGGAAGAAGTTGCACACGTCGCTGTCGAGGTCGTTGTAAATCTCGGCGTAGCTGGCTGGCTTTTGCAGCAGCACGCCAGCGGCACCGCCGAAGGCCTCGGTATAAATCCGATGCGGCGGGAAAAACTGCAGGATCCAGCTCGCTAGGCGGAACTTGGCACCGTGATAGCGCAGGGCCGGCCGGGTAATGGTGGAGACACTCACGGCGGTTTTCATGCTGCTTGACTTCCGTAAATCAATGCCTCGTGGGCGAAGTTGGCCCGCACCAGCGCTTCGGACAGCGGCGGGCAAACGCTGTTTCCGCACATGCGGACCTGCGCGCTCTTGGTCAGGTGCAGGCCCTGCCCTGCGTCGTCGCCGATGATGTAGTCGGCCGGGAAGCCCTGGGCGTGGAACAGCTCGCGCGGCGAGAGCATGCGCAGGCCGATGTCCACGATCTGGTAGTCCTGGCCCTTGATGGTCACCAGGCCGAAGCGGTCCCGGCTGGTGACTGTGGCCAGCGGCCCGCCGATTTGCGGGTCTTGGTCGGTGCCGTAGTAGCTGAGCAAAAAGGCCCGCACCTCGGCGTGGTGCTGGCCGCCAGCGCTAACCGTGTGCAGCGGCTCGTCGGTGGCGGCCGTGCTGCTGGTGCCGCGCAGCTTGATCAGGCTGCTGGTGACGATGGCGCCCGGCACGCCGCTGGCGGTGACCGTGTTGAGCGGGTCTTCGATGTCACGCACGCCGTGGCTGAAGCGCTTGCCGCCGTCCTTGCCCTCGCCGTGGCCCATGTGGACCAGGTGCGCGGCAACCAGCGCATGCCGGTTTTCTGTCACCGTCGTCTTGAGTGGCGCCGTGATGGCCGACTGCCCGCTCTGGCTCGACTGGTTGTCGATGGTGACCATGTGCGCCGTGACCAGGCTGTGATGGTCTGAGCTGGTGATGGTGCCCAGGCCGTCGCGCAGGTCGCTGCCCACCACGCCGGTGTAGTGCTTAGCGAGGAAGGCCGACACCAGCGCGTGCTTGGCTGCGCCGCCCACCACCGTACCCAGTGGCTTACCAATGTCCAGCGCGCGCGGTGCCTGGCCTTCGCGCTCGCCGTAGCCGGTCTGCACCAGCGTGGGCGCTACGTAAGCGCCGTCCTGCGCCTGCGGCACGATGAACGGGTTGCCCGACTCCACCACATAGCGCATCACGCCTTTGGCGATGCGGCGCAGCGTGGCCTCGGCCAGCGGTTTCTTGCGCTCGAAAATCGACGGGCATGGAATGCTCCAATCGATGCATTCGGCAGCGGTACGCCAGGGCTGGAGCTTGCCGGACTTGACTTCCTTGCTGCCCGGCGCGCCGTGCGTGGGCTTGGGCCAGCAGATCGGCAGGCCGTCGCGCCGCGCCACAAGAAAGAAGCGCTTGCGGATCGTCGGCGCGCCGTAATCACAAGCGCGCAGCTCGCGCCAGTCCACTGCGTAGCCCTGCCCTTCGAGCTGGCGCACGAAGCTGCGGAAGGTCTGGCCCTTCTTGCTGGGGTCTGGCCGGGCGTTGCCCTCGGCGTCGATCTGCAGCGGCCCCCAGGTGCGGAACTCTTCGACGTTCTCCAGCATGATGACGCGCGGCTTGCATTTGGCCGCCCAGCGCAGCGCCACCCAGGCCAGGCCGCGAATCTTCTTTTCGACGGGCTTCCCGCCCTTGGCTTTGCTGAAATGCTTGCAGTCCGGCGACAGCCACACCAGGCCGACCGGCTGGTTGCGGGTGACCTCGATGGGGTCCACATCCCACACGCTTTCGCAGTAGTGGGCGGTGTGCGGGTGATTGGCTGCGTGCATGGCCAGCGCCTCGGCGTTGTGGTTGATGGCAATATCCACCGGGCGGCCAAAGGCTTCTTCAATGCCTTCGGATGCGCCACCGCCGCCTGCGAAGTTGTCGATGATGAGTTCGTCCAGCAGCGCCAGCGGCAGGGTGAAGTTATCGCGCTTCATGCCAATTTCCTCGTTGATGTTGATACGACCGGCTTGAGTGACTTGCGCCAGAAGACTTTGTAAAACGCCGTGCTGACCATCACGCCCAGCGGCCAGCCGGTCAGGTATGCCAGCACATCGGCAGGCATCACGTTTCGTGCGACTTTGAAAAGTGCAAGGTGGTAGATGCAGACCATCAGCGCGTTCAGGCTTGCGCCCAGGTAGCTGTCGCGCTTGACGTTCCCGTGCAGGTCGATGGCAAACGCCACCAGCGCCGTGAGCACCAGCAGGGACAACTGAAAGTTGCCGAATTGCATTTGACTGAGCATGTTCAGACTCCTGTGAGTTGCATTTGTGATTTGTCGGCTTCAACCAGCTCGTAGGTGCCGTCGGCATTGAGCTTGATGAGGCGCATCTCGACCATCTTTGCCAAATATCCGCGCACCACTGGGGCTCCCCCGCCCTCTGCGCGCTGGATCGTGCGCAGTCCTGGCGTCAGCGTCCGGGCCTCAATGGCGGCCTGGACGCGCCGGAAGCGGTAGCCGTCATGCGGGCCGGTGCCGGTGTCCATCTTTTTTCCGCCCGCCACTGCAGTGCTGGCTTTTCGGCTGCGTTTTTCCTTTGGTGCAACAGACGCAGGGTGCGTCTGTTTGGACGCACCTTTTTGCATCTGGTGCGTCTGTTCAGACGCACTTGCAGGGGATGGGTGCGTCTGTTTAGACGCACCTCTTGAAAGTGCGTAAATAGATGCATCAGGCGGCGAGACGGGGGAGGCGGGCGCTGCAGGTGCGTCAACTGGGGTCGGTAGCTGTTCGGGCTTTATGGTGCTGGCTGGCTCTTGGGGTGCTGGCGCAAGGAAGTAATCCCGCCGGGGAGCTGCCCACAATTCGCCTGAGCTGGGTGCGTTATGCCGTGCCTCTACTGCGCTGGCATTGGCTGGCTTGCTCGGGATAAACCCGAAGTCAAACGCAGGCTGTGGCGGCGCAGCGGCGGTGGCTGGGCCACGCTTGTCGGACTGATCCTGCTTGGTTGGCGCTGCAGGCAGGGAAGGGGATGCCGGTGCGTCACCGCGCATCTGCTGCAGCATTACAAGAATCTGCTGATCAACCGGCTGCGAGTCGGCGCGGCGGGACAGCTTGCCAGCCGTGTGCATCAGTATGATGCTTGCAAATTCAAACACTAGGCTGATTGCGATGGCCAGCGCAATCAAGCCCCATTTACCGATCATCTCGATAATTGGCGTGCTGGCAGCCGCGACTTGCAGGCTTTGAAGTTTGTTCTGTGCGCTGGCGGCTGCGGCGGTTTCTTTTGCGGCTGCGGCGGCATTTTCCCCGCCTTGCTGATTCAGAAAGCCGTGCTTGCTCTTGTTGAGCTTGTTTGCCGAGTCGCGCAGGGTGTCAGCATTTTTGCGTGTGGCCTCGGCCTGAGCCCTGACCTCTGCGACCGTTGCCGTGCTGAGTTCAGCGGTCTTGCCTGCACTGGTACCTATAGCGATCTGAGTCAAGCTCATCAGCGTGATTTGCAGGGCAAGTACACACCAGCCCAGCAGGCGCAGTGGGCCTGAGAACTCGCTCCACTTGCTTGCAGTATTAAAAGCAAAAGCCTGCAGCATGACCAGCAGGATGCCGGCGGCTATTTTTGCGTATCGCGCGGAGCTGTCCGGCTCGGTGGCTTGGATGCCCTCGATGATGAACCAAGCCGTGACCAGCATTACCAGCGCGGCAAGGAAGTAACAGAGGTAGGCGGTGCTGCGGGCCTTTGAATTTTCAGTGTCGATATTCATCGATTTCTCCCTTTATTAGTTACCTGTTGCACCTGCAATGGCAATGCCCCAGGCAACAAAAATTCCAAAAACTGCGATGGCAACGCCGATGCGTTTACCTGCAGAGCCCAACATGCAGCCGCCGATTACCAAAATGGCGGCAAGAGTCATCAGGGTGTCGCTCATGCCAGCCTCCACACGCGGGCCTGGTCGGCGCTGGTCAGTGCGATGGCGAACGTGCCGCGCTTTTGTTTGTTGCGCTTTGCCACTGCGGCGGCCAGCGCGCCCTTGACCTTGGCGGGTACAGCGATGCTTTGGTCCGGCTTGGTCAGCTTGGCGAAAAGCGGCTCCCATTTATGGTCACCTTTGCTTGCCCTTTTCATGTAGGGCACACCTGTTTCGACCCGCAAGGATTCCACGTCCAGCATGTGGAGGCAGTGGACCTTCGCCTTGCGGCTTTCGATGCGCGGGAAGTCGCTCGGCGTGAGCGGCACGACCAGCGCTTTGTCGCGGATCTGGCTGCCTGCTGAGTAAATGCTGCCGTCGCGGGCAAGCCAGTTGTGCTCAACAGCGAGCTGGAGATTCGAATGCAGCTTGTTGCGCTGCACGTCAAATTTCAGGGTGATGTCGTCGGCGCTGAGTTCCTCTTCAAGATTGGCGCTGAAAAATTTGACAAGGCGGCCAGGCAGCGAGTGGGTCTGGGGCGCGTAGGGTTTGGTGGCTGAATGGGTCATACGAGGCGTAGCGAAGGGGTTGGAGGGGTGGGTTCGGGTTTGTCGGCATGCTTGGCCCAGCTGGGCGCCAGGGGCGCAAGCTGGCAGGTCTTGACGCTGGCGCGCAGCTGGTTCTGCACGCTGCGGAAGTGGAAAAGCTCCATGTCCAGGCAGCGGCCGGACACCAAATCACCCTGGTGTTCGTCGTAGAACTCGGCAGCTTCCCGGCCCAACCACTGCACGGTGATGCCGTCCGGGAAGAGCCCGCCGGTGTCACGCAGCGTCAGCACGACGCCGCGCGTGGTGTCAGCTGCCACGCAGGTGCCAGCGCGCATGCGCAGGTAGGCGCGGATGGGGAGGGTGGTCGGCTCGGTCATCCTCGGCTCACTGGGGTGTATTTCAGCGTGGCCTCGAACGCTTTCCGAAAGCTCTCCACGTCCTGGCCGGTTGCGGCGGCGACTTCTGCCGTGAGCAGCTCGTAAGACGTGGTGAGCGGGTCCATGAGGTAAGCCAGTCGTCCATCCTGCTGCATCCGGCGAAGCAGGTGCTTGGCGGCGACGCTCTTGGGCGCATTGGTGATCGCCTCCATCGCTTTGTCCAGCCGGGCGCGGGTGCGGGGCGTGACAAACAAATCAACGTCGGCGGCGTTGGCGTAATAGATGCCTTTGGGCACGCCCCAGGCGGTCTCAAAAAGTCGTGAATCACCTTCACCAGCGCTTGAATCGAACAGATCCTGCTCGCTCCAGGTGTTGTAGATCAGGCCGCGTTCCACCCAGTCTTCGGTGGAAACACTCCACGCTGTGGCCAGCAGATTTTCTAGATGAGAAAAAACCTTGAAGGTGCCAGCCTGCTGTGTCGGCACCTCGAAAAACACGATGCGCTCTTGCCGTGGCTGGCCCATGCTGTCCGGCAACGCGACGTTGGCGCGGTAGAGGGTGAGCGGGCTCGTGCAGGGGTCTGCGCGGGTCTGGGTGGGGAAGGGTGTGTTCAATTTGGCCTCCAGTGGTATGGGCGTAAAAAAGCCCGCTGGGCGCGGGCTGGGTGAGAGTTGATGGACTTCGAGGAGCTGCTGCTATCCCTCGGCTTGTGAGCGGTTCCATCCAGTAAGCGGGTTGGTCAGACAGCCAGGAATTGCTTTGGGCCTCCTAGCTTGCATAGTGCAACCCGCTTACTTGATGCCCCGCTCGCGCAGGGCGGTGCCGGTGACTCGATCCGGCTCCACTAGGGGAAGGGTTGGTGCCGCCCGTCTCAGGGCTGGGCTCTCGCTGTTACCGCGCCACAGCGATGGGCGCTTTTTATGGAATCGACACGGGCCAGCCGTGCAATTTTTCGAGGTCTTGAGCCGCCTCGGGCAGAGCTGGGGGCCAGTGGCCGCCGCGTATCGACAATTTCCATTGAGAGTGATGGCAGAGGCGGGCCGGTGCTGTCATCCGTCCGGCTTGCTGGCAACTTCATCCTCACATCAGGCTCCGGTCGGCGATTGCTCGCACGCATGGGCTGGAATGGGGCCAGCGGTAGAGAACCTTGCGCATCAGCCTGCGCATTCCGCCGCTGTCATCACTCTCAATTTGTTAAGGGACCATGCCCGGCCTGGGATCAGACTGTGAACATTTCTGTCCGGCACAGGCTGAATTAAACACCTTGTTTATGCTTGTGTCAACACGGTGTTTATGTTGCGGGCGTAAAAAAACCCGCTCAGGGCGGGTTGGTGAAGCGGATGAGGGGCGTCAGCAGCAGCTGCCAGAGGCTGTGGCGATGTTGAATGGTCCGCTGGACGTTGTTGTTTTAAGCAGTTTGGTGTTGGCCGTGATGGATGTGGTGATGTTGCCGCCAGTGTCGCTGGCCTGGGCAGAAATATACAAAAAATCACCTGTTCGGACGATGAAGGTGTTGGAAAACGGTGGCACTACATTTTTTTGAATGATGCCGCCAGCTCCATCCGAGTAAGTCAGCGACACAAAGTCGGAGAGGGGGTCTTTGGCCGCAGTTGCGTTGGCCCGGCTGACGTTGTAAGTCACTGCAATGGTTTTTGATGGGTCTTTTGTTGAGGTCTGGCTGGATGAGGGGGAATCGCTACTCCCGCCACCGCAAGCACTCAGAAAAATTGATAGGCACGCTGATAAAAAGAATGTTTTCAACTGAAATCCCCCATGATTTTATTAACAAATAGTTGCAAATATTATGCCATTGGTGGGGCTTGCCTCTTAGCCCGGCTGGGTCTCGGGCGTTTGAGATTGCCGTGGCTGGAAGGTAAGGATTTTTGCCCCTCCCTGAATGAATTTAGCTGGATGCTCCATTCGCCTTTGGTTGTTGCTGAGTGGCTTGGCAAAGCCTCTTGATGAAGCCCTCAATTTGCCCTCGATCAAATTCTGAAATTTGGGCAAACTCATCTTTTGTGATGGTGCGAAATGGCCAGTCGGGCTCAGCTTTAAACGCATAAAGCGAAGCGCTCGGCTGGATGCTGCCAACTTGAGTGTCTGGCGGCGTGGGCGACCAGGTGGTATCGCGCATTTGCACTACACCTTCGAGAAGCCAGTTTGCATTGCAGCCAATGAGCTTTTGCGCCAGCAGCGCGCCATCGCTGGAGACACCTCTGGATTCCCAATTTTTAACAATTTGCGGGGTCGCCCCCAGCAGCCGGGCTACCGCCGACAGGCCTGTCACATCGCGCAGGTCTTTGGCTGCCTGGTACAGGCGTTGAGTGGATGGATGGATATCGGGCACATCTTTGATTGTCCCGTCGTTAAACATGGTGTTGTTAAACGTCATGATTGACTTTTTTGTAAACGCGGTGTGTAATCTCGCGATGGATCAAAAAAATTCCGATAAAAAACTCATCATCGATCTGGGTGGACCCTCCAAAGTCGCAAAACTTTTGGGATACATCAAGGCTGGTGGTCAGCAGCGTGTGCAGAACTGGCTTACACGCGGGATACCGGCCCAAGTCAAGGTGGATCGGCCTGATCTTTTTATGCCAAACATGACCAGGCTCAAGGAGGTATCTGCCGATACCAATCTCGCTGCTGAGCAGCAAGTATCTGCTGGCATGGTGTTGATTCCCAACCGCCGGATGGAAACAGAGCAGCGCCGCGCCGCTGACCGTGAACGAGATATCTGCCAAGCAGGGAAGGGGGGTTGAGATGGCCAGCGCCAGAACACTCAAACGCCTGAAGCAGTCGGCAATCAGGAGTTTTTTGTCGGCGGTTTCTGTTGACGCCAAAGGTGGCGTGCTGCTGTATTTGCCTGGCAGGCGCAGGAGTATTTCCCTGTCTCGCCGGGAGGTGTGGCTTACCCAAGCAGCCCTAGCGAGTCTTGATCTCCCATCCATAACTGCGAGTGAATTTTTTTCTGATCCTCTTTCTGGTTTTTCTTCAGCCACTTGCGGGAGCGATAGCCATGCATAGCAATTTTTGCGGCCTGCTGGTCGGTCAGCCCGATGTACGAGACCACTTGAAAAACGTAGCCATTGATGCTGAATTTCCTGGGGTGAACGATGTTCGGTAATTGCATGGCCGGGGCCTTTCTTGGGGTGTTGAGGAACTCCCAATGTAAAGCAACCTCGGCCACCATTGTTGAACTGGTAGCCCCAGCCCCGCGCCGGGCCGTTGACCGTAAACGAGATAGCTCCAAAACAGGGCAGGAGGGTTAGATCATGAAATATGGCCTTGGCGACAGCACGGTGTACCTGTGCAATTATCAGGACTCGGCTATCTGCGAGCCTTGCGCCCGTGTGCTGTCGGTCAGCGGCGCGGCGCCGGTCCCCAGCGGAAACTCCTTCAGCATGGTGCCGCGTGGCGATGCTGACGAATGCACTGCCCCGGTGGCGCTGGCCATCCGCGCTACGCCCCAGGCTGGCCGCTTTCAACGGTTTTTGGGCGCGGTCGGTGAGCTGCTGATTGCCTTCATCGGGCGCAAATGATGCTGTTTTTTCCTCCTGCCGCTGCGATACCGGCGCGCCTGTTTTTAGCGTTGTCTCCCTCAACTTCCCGGCGCAGGCAAGCGCCGGGCTTGGGCGCGCCGGGGCGGCAGGGGGCTTTTCTTTTTGGGGGTTCTTCGTATGGCTACTGAAAAAATGATTGAACTGCGCTTTGACGTGCCCGCTTCGCTGGCCACAAAAATTGATGCTTTGATGATGGTGGATAAGCACAAGAGCCGTGCTGACTACTTGTTGCCGGTGCTTGAGAGTGCTGTCGAAGCTGAGTTTCATCGGGCTACTTTGCTCTTGCGTTGCGCCCAAATCAATCCATTGGCCACCGCCGCTGATGGCAAGGGCGGGGCATGAACTCCCTTGCGTTTTATCAACCCGAATGAATGAGATAGCTATATGGGCCGCGTGTCTGAAACATTGCTAGAACCTGCAGCGCCTGCAGCGAAGCCGAAAAAGCTCTCGCAAATGAAGCGCGACGTGCTTGACATCGTGCGCCATGCGCATGGGCGCGGCGTGGTCGATATGACGGCGACGGAAATCCAGCGCCTCTACGAACAGCAGCCCGGCAAGCTGGGCGGCGCTCGCGGCCGGGTAGGGGATGGCAACTTTGCCGGGCGCGTGTCTGAAATGGTGCGCGACGGCTGGCTGCTGCGCTCGGAGCCGCGCCAGTGCCGCGACGCGAAGGGGCGTGACGATGTCAAAACCGTGCTGGTGCCTGTTTAGCTATCTCTGGAAATTTCAAAAGGTCAACCATGAACGAGAAAAAAACCATTGTGAAGTCGCATGTCTGCGGCGTTTCCTGCCACCAGGGCGGCGCCAATTGCAATGGCTATTGCACTACCCAGAGCATTCCGCGTCCTGGCACGTATGAGCTGGCGTTGATGGATATTGGCGGCGCCGTTGCAGATTTAGAGGCTGGCCATTGCGTGAAGCGTGTTGGCTGGCATGCCGACGCCATGTTTGTCTTTTTGCGCCCTGGCGATACCTTGTCCAAGGCATTTTTGCAAATCGTCAAAACGCTTCCAGCCTCTGCGAAGGCGCTTTTGATGGGCCTCGGCCGCGACGTTGAATTTTTGCCATGCCTGTGCCTGATGAATGAGCAAGGGCAGGTGGTCAATGGATGGCAGCCCGGCCAGGTGGATTCGCTGGCCAAAGACTGGGTTCGGGTCGTTTAAATGATGGTAAGAAGTGCTTGTCGTCACGGTGTCAAGACCGTGCTGGTGCCTATTGAGCTATCTCAGAATGAGGCCGTGGAATGAAGGTCAGTGAACGCCTCATCGACGCCGTAGCGTTTCAGGTTGGTGGCCACGCCAAGCATGGCAGCTTGCGTCGTCTTTGGCAGCAAATCCCAGCTATTTTCCAACTCAAGAAGCAGCGTTTCAGCCATTGCGTCCGGGTTCATGGGCATGGGGGTGTCGATATTGGGCAGGCTTCTCATAAATTGGGCCAGTTTGTCGCGGGTCATTGCTTGCACTCCTTGGTTTATCGGGTCTATACTACGCCTGTCGCGCCACATTGCGCGGCCGGGTTTGGTCACCTGAATCAGTCCTGCGACGAAAGCCGCAGTATCCGCACAGGATTTGCGGCTTCTCTATTTGTGCCTCCAGTTTTGGCGGCTCGATGGGAGGCCCGCAAGGGCCTGCCGGTTCTCGCAAGGGCTGCCCGGTTGACCAACCCGTCGAGCTGCCGCCATCGTTTGGTCACGAGGGCGACGGTTTTTGTAAACCGCAGTCTTTGGAGGCCAAATCATGGCTGATTCGCTCGCGCTCGTTCCCGTTTTCACCGGAACCCTCAACTCCCAATCTGTTCAACTTTGCGACGCCCGCACGCTGCATGCCTTCATGCAGGTCAAGCGCGACTTCAATACCTGGATTAAGGGCCGCATCCGAAAATTCGGCTTTGTCGAAGGCGTGGACTTCATCACAGTGAAGAATTTGAGCTCCCCCGATTTGGGGAGTACAAAACTTGATTCACCAAATCGGGGGAATCAAGTTCATGGTGGTGATCGTAAATCAATCGACTACCACCTGACCCTCGATATGGCCAAAGAGCTGTCGATGGTGGAAAACAACGAACAGGGCCGCGAAGCCCGGCGCTACTTCATCGCCTGTGAGAGAAGGGTGCTTGATGCCTTGGTCGCGTATGGCTACCCGGCTCCCGATGCCAGCATCACCCCGGCCAAGACCGCGCCCGACAGCATTGACGTGCGCGCCTTGCTGCTGTCGGGCCAAAGCGAGCCGGTACCGCTCACACCCGCCCAGCAAGCCCTGATCGACGCCAGCGCCTGGGCGATGGCCCGCGAAGCCTACGAGCTGAGCCGTGAGCACCTGGCGCGCCGCGTGGCCTACCACACGCCCTGCATTCGCACTGACGGTGCCAGCCTGGCTGATGTCAAGCGGGTCGTCGATGGCATGACGCTGGGCAAGGCCTTGGCCCACAAGTATCACGACGAAGTCCAGCTATCTCTGAGCTTGCTGCGCCATGCCAGCGAGTTTGCTGCGGGCTCAGTGGCTGCAATGGAGCGCGTCCTGGCTGCTGCAGCGCAAGGGCAGGGCTGTGCTGTCAATCCTTTGGTTCGAGATAGCTAATAACTTAGGGAGACTGCCATGAACTATTACCCACATCACATTGGTGACTTCGACCGAACCACGCGCCACTTGACGCGCATTGAACGCTCGGTTTACCGCGACCTGATGGACTTGTATTACGACACAGAGGCGCGGCTGACGCTGGATATGGCCAGGCTGTACCGCCGCATCGTGGCCAAGTCCAAGGTGGAGCAGGCCGCCGTTGTCCAGGTGCTGGTCGAGTTCTTTGAAAAGACCGAAACGGGCTGGTATCACAGTCGCTGCGAGTATGAGATATCTACTTATCAGGCAAACGGTAGTCAAAAGTCGATGGCCGGAAAAGCTTCGGCTGAGGCGCGGCGGCTCAAAAAAGAACAGGAACTCAGCAGCGGGAATTCAACGGGTGAAGAAACCTCCACGAATCCCGCTAGAACTGGCGTTGAACAGTCGTTGAATTCCGTTGAAACGGGCGTTGAACGGGAAGTTAACGGCGAGTCAACTAACCAGAACCAGAACCAGAACCAGAACCAGAACACACACAGCACGGCTGGCGAACAACCACCGGGCGAACCTGACGGTTCGGTGTGTGTGTCGATTTGCCAAAAAATGCAGGAAGTCGGGGTCAAGGACGCGAATGCCTCGGACAAGGTGCTCGGGGTGCTGATCGAAAAGGGTGCCGATGTGGGCATGTTTGTCGATGCGGCGGTGGTGGCGCTGGGCAAGGGTAAGGACTTTGCTTACGCGCTGGGCATCGTGAAAAACAAGATGACGGCGGCGGCTGCGCTTGAGGCCGCGCCGCTGGCTGCGCCTGTGGCGGCGGCGCCGTCGGTGGGCAAGCCCGATGTGTCCAGGATCACGGTGCCTATGTCGCCGAATGCACAGGCGGCGTTGCGCCAGTTGGATGTGGATGCGGCTATTCCTCGAAGTGGTCCGTCGGCTGAGGTCCGGCAGAAGATGGCGATGCTTAAGGGTACGCCAGTGGCGCGTCAGGCTGGGGTGGCGGTGTGATCGTGGTGGCCGACCCCCGTGTAGGTACTCCCGGCGCAGGTGGCCGTGGGGGTAATTCGACCCCCGTGGTTTTTTTGCTGGAAGCATTTTCAAAGCACGTTAACCCGGTTAACTGGGTTAACTCCCTCCTGGGGGTTAATTGAGCGATAGCCTGTTCACAATGTCAGATGGCGCTGCGCCACCAGCTACCGTCTCCAGCCAAAAAGCCCTGGCCGTCGCGCTGGGTGTCTCGACCGCTCGCGTGTCGCAGCTCAAAAGCGCCGGCCGCATCACGCCAGAGGCTGATGGCACCTGGCATGTCGATACCGTCCGCCTGCAAATCGCCGCCACCGCTGATCTCGGCCAGAGCATAGCCGCCGAGACCCGTGCCAAGGCCCGTGCTGGCATCGTCACCGAGCTGCCCACGCCCGCCCAGTCCAGCGCCAGCGCCGACGATGGCGACTTCGATCACCACTACACCGAAGACCACGGCGCCAACTTCAAAATAGCCCGGTCCCTGCGCGAGCGCGAAGAAGCCGCCAAAGCCCGCATCAGCCGCATGCAAGCCGAAGGCCTGCTGGTTGAAAAAGCCGACGTGGAGCGCGCCGCCTACACCGAGGCCCGCACCCTGCGCGACCGCCTGATGGGCCTGCCAACCAAAATCGCCCCGCTGCTGGCACCGGTGTCAGATCCGTTCGAGCTTGAACGCATGCTGCGCGAGGCGCTGCGCCAGGTGCTGGCCGATTGCGTGCGCGCCACACCGGCAGGGGATGCCGCCTGATGTTTGCCTGCGGCCAGAGCGCCTACCGCGACGCCTTTATGGCCGGTCTGCTGCCCGACCCTGAGATGTGGGTTGATGAGTGGTCAGACGACCACGCCTACATCCCCACCGACGGCAACGCCGAAGGCGGCAAGTACAGCATTGACCGCACGCCATTCGCCCGCGAAGTGATGCACGTCTTAAGCCCCGGCCACCCCTGCACCCGCGTGGTCGTGATGGCCGCCAGCCAGATGCTCAAAACGCAGACGGCCATGAACTGGCTGATGGCCATCGTGGACGCCGCGCCAGCCAACATCCTCGCCCTGATGCCCTCGGGCGACCTGGCCGCGCGGCTCAGCGCCCGCATCAACAAGACCATCAAGGCCACGCCACGCGTAACAGACCTGTTCGCCAAGCCGCGCACCCGCGAAGGCAAAAACACCGACAGCACCAAAGAATTCCGAGGCGGCACGCTGCACATTGCCACCGCTGGCAGCGCCGCCAACCTGGCCGAAATCCCCGCGCGCTACGGCTACGGCGACGAGATTGACGATTGGGAATCAGACCTGCAAGGGCAGGGCGACCCGGTGGAGATTTTTGAAAATCGCGGCTCCACATACGGCCGCAACCGCAAGTGGTACTACTCCAGCAGCCCAAAGCGCCCGCGCGGCATCAGCAAAATCCTTGAGCTGTTTGAAAAAGGCGACCAGCGCTACTTCCACGTCCCGTGCCCGCACTGCGGCCACGCCCATGCGCTCAGTTTTGAAAACATGCGCACCGACGAGGCGCTGACCTGGGCCAAGATGATGTGCCCCGACTGCGGCGCCCTCATTGACGAATACAGCAAGACCAATATGCTCGCGCGCGGCGACTGGGTGCCCACGGCCGTCAACAAAGACGGCACCATCAGCTTCACCATCAGCCAGCTCTACGCCCCGATGGGCTGGACCAGCTGGCTGGAGCTGGCCCGTATGCACGATGCGGCCGAAGAAGACCTGCGTAAAGGCGACCCAACCAAGATACAGGCCTTCTACAATACGCGCCTGGCGCTGCCCTACGACCACAGCAAGGGTGTGACCACCGTGCAAGCCCTGGTGGACCGTGCCGAAAACTACCCGCCGCGCACGCTGCCCGACGCCGCCCTGGTCGTCACCATGTCCGTCGATACCCAGCCAGACCGCCTCGAAGTGCAAATCGACGCGTGGGGGCCGGGCATGGAGCGCTGGGTGATGGACTACATCGTGCTTTGGGGTAGCCCCAGCGTGCCGCCTGAGACGCCCGGCAGCGTGTGGGCGCGGCTCGACGAGATCCGGCGCACACCTTTCCAACATGTCAGCGGCGCCCTCATCCCGATCAGCGCCTGGGGCATTGACTCCGGCGGCGCCAACACGCAGGACGTGTACCACTACGGTGCCAGCTGCCGCGCCAGCGGCTGCGTCATCCTGAGGGGCGCCAGCCGTCCGAATCGGCCCATCATCAGCGCCAAGCCCAGCGCACAGGAGATTGACTGGGGCGGCCAGCGCGACCCCGCAGGCGCAGAACTGTGGATAGTCGGCACTGACGTGGCCAAAGACTGGATTTTCAACCGCATCGAGCTGCCAGCTGGCCCCGGCGCCATGCACTTTCACAAACACATCGAGCAGGCCTGGTTCGAGCAACTGCTGGCCGAGCGAAAAATCCAGAAACTGCGCGGCGGCAACGTCGTCGAGGTCTGGCACAAGGATGCCCACGTCCGCAATGAGGCGCTTGATCTGTGCGTTTACAGCCTGGCCATCGCATTCAAGCTGCGCCTGGACAAGTGGAGCGCCCTGGACTGGGCGCGGCTGCGCAAAAAGCTCATCCGCGACGACATCACGCCCGACCTGTTCGCTGCGCCCACGCCGCCTGCAGCGCCTGAAAACATTGACCTGGCCGCCTCGCCAGCGCCACCCGTCATCGCCCCAGTGGCGGCGCCGGTGGCGAGCACCCCATTTATTAAACCCGTCCAGCGCAGACGCATTCTCAGTAGAGGACTCTCATGACTTTTGATACTGGCCCAGGACGTACTGCCGTCTTCGTCGCCCCGGCCCCGATTGATCAGGGCGAGCAGCTCTCCGCCCACAACAAGCGCGACCGAGATCTGGACGCGTTGTGCGAAAGCTGGGCGCGATGGTGCCGTACGCGCCGCCTGTACGGCCCGGCCCCGCTGGCCGGGACCGTGCTGGGCCGCCTGTCCGGTGCGACCCGCCCTGTGGTGGTCGTGGATGCGATTTGCAGCGCTGATCTGGCGGCGTTTCACACTGCCTATATCAGCCAGCCGCGCGATTCCATCGACCGCCAGGTGTTTGATGCCTACTACGTGTACCGCGTCAAGCCCATCAAGCGCGCCGCAGATGCACTAGGCATTTCACGCCAGCATTTTTATGCGCGGCTAACCGCCTTCCGGGTGCGGGTGTCCAGCGCTGCCAGCGCCATCGCAGCAGACAACCAGGATGCCCATTGCGCCACGCTGGCGCGGCGCGCCGAACGGCAGGAACTGGAACAGGCTTGAAAAACCGGCTGTGATGGCCATCAATGCATCCGGCCCGCCCGTGGTTAGGACATTTAGCCTTACATTCGAGAGATAACGCCTGAAATGAACGCGATCACAAAAATAGCCAAAAGAAGTAGGCCAATTGTCTTAAAGATGCGTGCAGCGGAAGGAGGTGGTGCTTTTTTGGCCTCGGGAGGGAGAAGTGATCCACTTTCTGCAATGATGGCCTGAGGGTGATACTGCCGCGCCAGCTGCGCGCCCACGGGGGTTCCGACCTGGATCAGATCCCTACTGGCACAGGCCGAGCAGGTCACATTCTTTTTTCCACGTCGCCAGATTGAGTAAATCAACCCAGGCACGATGTAGCACAGCCACAGCACAACCTCAATCCAGCCACTACCAGGAAGTCCTCCTTGGCTTTCACCGTTGTTCAATGTGCCGCATTGCTTACAAATACGCGTGTAGCGCGGGATGATAGGGACTGATCTGTTTTGCATTTTGGTAAATGGGTTTCGTTTTTGTAACTACATTGTCTGATACTTTGTCAAGTCCTATTTTGTCAGGTCTAGACCTGACAAAATAGGTCGTGACAACACCTGACACTTTGCCCTATATTTGGCACCAATACAGGTAAGTCCCCCAACTACGCTTACCTGAAAAAACCCTTAAAAAAGCACCAAAAACCCGAAAAACAAGCCTTTTCTGGCCTCAAAAAGCCCCGTTCACTGTTCAACCAGTGGCCGGGGTTTTTTTATTTCTACCGAAAATATCCCTGAACCATGCTCAACATCACCGCCACCGGCTCCATCGCCCAGATGATCAGCGAAGTGCAGGGGATTCCTACGCGTGTGATGCCCTATGCCGCCAGCACCGCGCTGACAAAAACCGCCCAGCGCGCCGCCAAAGACGATTTACCCGCTGAAATGCGCCGCGTCTTTGACCGGCCCACGCCCTACACGCTGAACAGCCTGTTTGTGCAGCCCTCAACGACAGGCACGCTGTCGGCCCGCGTGATGGTGAAGAACACGGCGGGCTCTGGCGTGGTGCCCGAGAACTTTCTGCAGCCGGAAGTCGAGGGCGGCGCCCGGCGCGAAAAAGGGCTTGAAAAAGCCCTGCGCTACATGGGCATCCTGCGCAGCGGTGAACGTGTGGTTCCGTCCCGCGAAATGGCTCTCGACGCATTCGGCAACGTGCCCGGCCCACGGGTGCGCAGCATCCTCAACCAACTAAAAACCCAGAATTTCAAGGGCGGCGGCATGTTCGCCGGTGAAGTGGGGCGGAAAAAGACACGCGGCATTTGGATGCGCAGCGGAAAGGGCGCAGGCCGCACGATCACGCCGCTGTTTATTTTCACAATGACTCAGCCGAAATACCGTCCGCGCCTGAATTTCACAGGCGTGGTTGAAAAGACCGCCCAGAAATACTTCGCTGAAGAGTTCTCGACGGCGATTGAAAAAATCATGCAAAAGGGTGGCGTATGACGCTTGAAGAACTCAAGGCGCGCCGTGCTTCCTATCTTGTAGCGGAGGCCAAGATTCTGGAGTCGCAGGAATACTCTGCCGGGCACAGTTCCAGCGCCCGTAAAAACCGTCGTGCTGACTTGGCTGAAGTGCGCGCTGAAATAGTGACGCTCACGGAAAAGATTGACCGCCTGCAAAACACAGCCAGCGGCGTGCGCCGTGTGCGCTACATCCGAGCCTTGTAACCCATGCCAAACCTGTTTGACCGCGTTCTGACTGCGGTGGCGCCAGCATGGGCGCTTGACCGCGCCAAGACCCGCCTGCAGGCCCAGGTGCTGATGGGCTTTGACGGCGCCAACGGCCTGCAAGCCTCTGCACATGACGGCCCCGCCAGCGGCCAGGGCAGAAATCTGGGCACCCGTGGCTGGAGCCCCCGTGCGCGGGACGCCCGCGCCGACACGTTGCGGCAGTTGCCAACTCAGCGTGGCCAGTCCCGCGAATTGGCGCGCACCAGCCCGATTGCCGTGGGTGCCATCAACACCAACGTGGATCGCGTAGTTGGCACTGGTCTGGCGCTCAGCGCCCAGCCAAACCGCGACATTCTCGGTTGGGCGGTCGAGCAACTCGAAGTCTGGAAGCGGAAAACGCAAGCTGAGTTCGCGCTGTTTACCGAAGGTGTTGAATGCGACATCTGTAACGCCCAGAGTTTTTACGAGCTGCAGGCGCTGGTGCTGCGCGCTACGCTTGAAAGCGGCGACTGTGCAACCGTCTTGCCCGATGCCCAGCCGACACGCACCAATCCTTACCGCCTGCGCATTCAGGTGATCGAAGCCGACCGTGTGGGCAACCCGCTCGGCGCGATGGACACAGCCACCGTGGCCGGTGGTGTGCAAATGGATGTGAACGGCGCGGCACTGGCCTACTACATCTACGACCAGCACCCCGGCGCAGCTATTTTCTCGGGCAATGAAAGTCTGTACAAGGGCGAGTGGATTCAGGCCATCGGCCCCAGCGGGCGCCGCCGTGTGTTGCACCACTTCCGCAAGCTGCGCCCTGGCATGCCGCGCGGTGTACCTTACCTGGCGCCCATCGTCGGCATCATCAAGCAGCTGGCCCGCTACACCGAAGCCGAGATTGCAGCCGCCGTCATCAGCGCCTATTTCACCGTGTTCATTGAGTCGCCGGATGGCAATGCTGCACCGGTTTTTTCCGGCTCCGAGGGTGCCGACACGGCGGGCGACGATATTCAGCTCGGCCAGGGTGCTGTCGTCGGCTTAGCCAAGGGCGAGAAGGCCACGTTTGCCGACCCATCCCGGCCCAATGTCAACTTTGACCCGTTCACCATCGCCATGCTGCGCCAGGTCGGTATGGCCTTGAGCATTCCGCACGAGCTGCTGATGAAACAGTTCAACAGCAGCTACAGCGCCAGCAAGGCCGCGCTGCTCGATGCCTGGATCTATTTCCGTGGCGTGCGCGCCTGGCTGGCCAACAGCTTTTGTCAGCCGATTTATGAAACGTGGCTGGCCGAAGCTGTTGCCAGCGGCCGTGTCAGTGCGCCCGGCTTCTTTGCTGATCCGCTGATGCGCTGGGCCTACACCCGTGCGCAGTGGCATGGCGACAGCATGGGCTCCATCAACCCCAAGGACGAAGTGGCCGCCTACACCGCCGCCATCGATGCCCGCCTGATGACCCGTGAGCGTGCTGAGTTTGAGCTGTTCGGCAGCGATTTCAACCAGACGTTTGACGCCAAAAAAGCCGAGCAGGACAAGCTGCGCGATGCTGATCTGCTGCCGGTGCCCAAGGCGGGCGCTGCTGCCCCACAACCCTCGAATGAAACACCAGCACCATGAACGAAGATTTGCAGTCCCCCTCCCAGCTTTCCCGGCTTGAGCGAAAGCTTGACCAGCTCGCAGAGGCTGTGAGCCGACTGGTACTGTTTGAAGAACGGCAATCCAACCAAAATCACCGCCTTGAGGTTGCTGAAAAAGGTCTGGAGACACTTGCAAGAGCCCAGCTTGAGTCGGACAAGAAGGTAGATCGCCTCATCAATCGCGGCGTGGGCATCTGGGCTGTCGTTGCCGTCATCGGGAGCGCAACTTTCACCATTTTTCTCAAGCTGGCGCACTGAAATGAAGCTCCTCGACCTCCTAACCTCGGCGTGGGCCATCCTGCCCGAGCAGCTGCTCGAAATCCAGGCCATCTATGCCTCGCACCTGCGCGGCGACAAGATCGACATCGACGCCATCGAGGCCCGCCTGGGTCGCCCGCTGGCCAGCGAGCAGCAGGATTACCAGATCCGTCAGGGCGGCGTGGCCGTGCTGACGCTGGACGGCGTGATGGCGCCGAAGGCAAATATGTTCAGCCGCATCAGCGGCGGAATCTCTACCCAGATGGCCGGGATGCAGATCGAAAGTGCCATTGCCGACCCGCGCATCAAAGCGATGGTGCTGGCGATTGACTCGCCCGGCGGCTCCGTGTTCGGCACGCCTGAGCTGGGTGCCACGGTGCGCGAACTGGCTGCCATCAAGCCCATCGTGACCGTGAGCGAGGCCACACTGGCCAGCGCCGCATATTGGGTGGGCAGCGCGGCCAATGCCGTGTACATCAGCGGCCCGACAGTGCAGGTCGGCAGCATTGGCGTGGTAGCCAACCACAACTACGACCCGCAGGCCAAGGGCACCACCACCGAAATCACCGCCGGGAAATACAAGCGCATTGCCAGCGCCACCGGCCCGCTGTCTGAAGAGGGTAAGGCCTATATGCAAGGCCAGGTCGATCACCTCTACAGCGTGTTTGTCGATGCCGTCGCTGCCAATCGCGGCGCCAGCACCGGCGACGTGCTCGCGCAAATGGCTGACGGCCGTGTGTTCATTGGCCAGCAGGCCATTGATCGTGGCCTGGTGGACGGTTATTCCACTGTGGACTCGATGGTGGAGCAACTGGCTACCAATCCCGACAAGTTCACTACGCGCCGCAAAGCCGTTTTTGCGCTGGGCGGCCTACCACCAAAGCCTGCCATCGCGCCGGCCAACTCCAATTTCAACCCTGAACCACCGAAAGGCTCCGCTATGGACCGTGCCACCCTGGAGCAGCAGCACCCCGCGCTGTTTGCTCAACTCAAAACCGAATTTTCTGCCAGTGCCCAGGCCGCCGGTGCTGCTGCTGAACGCCAGCGCATTGCCGACGTGCGCGGCCAGTCGCTGTCCGGGCATGAAGCCCTGATTGAGCAGCTGGCAACCGACGGCAAGACCACCGGCGCCGAAGCCGCCGTAGCCGTCCTGGCTGCTGAGCGCGTGCGCATGAACGGCGCCGCCGCCGCGCACTTTGCCGACGCGCCGCCAGCCGCTAAGCATGCTGCTGCCCCGGTTGATACACCTGAAAAGCCAACTGCCCGCTCGGTGGCAGAGAGTGCGCTGGCCCTGTTTAACGGCATCAAAGGAGCCTAAGAATGTCAGCCACTGCACTTTTTAAAATCGACAGCTACAGCCCAGATGAGCTGGTGGTTAACCCCGAGCTGCTGCTCAGTGAACCTGCCATTTTGCTGGCTGGCCAAAACCTCAAGCGCGGTGCGCTGCTGGGCAAAATCACTGCGAGCGGAAAGTCGGTTCTGTCACTCGCAGCCGCTACCGATGGTTCGGAAGTGCCCTATTCCATCCTGGTGGACGACACCGATGCAACCGATGGCGACAAGGCAACGATCACTTACACCCGGGGCGACTTTGTGGCTGATTCCGTGATTTACGGCGCAGGCCACACCCGTGCCAGCGTTGCTGCTGGCCTCAAGGCAATGGCCATTTACCTCATCACCGCACTGGGAGGTGCATAAATCATGGATATTTTCAGCACTGACGTTTTGGTCGAAATTGTGCGCAGCTTGAAGTTGCCAGCAGCTGGTTTTGCTGCCCGCTATTTCACAAGCACTGCGCAGAGCGAGGTCGAGCAAATTCACTTTGACATCGAAAACAAAACCCGCCGGATGGCGCCGTTCGTTTCGCCGCTGGTGGCGGGTAAGGTGGTCAAGAGCCACGGTTTCCAGACCTCCACCTTCAAGCCCGCTTATGTCAAGGACAAGCGCATCTTTTCGCCAAATCGGGCTTTGAAGCGTGCAATGGGTGAAACCATCGGTGGTGGCCAGTACAGCATGGCCGAGCGCATGCAAATGCTGCTGGTATCTGATCTGCAGGACCAGATCGAAATGCTGGAGCGCCGCAGTGAATGGATGGCTGTCAAGGCCATGATGGATGGTAAGGTTGTCGTGTCCAGCCCGGATTACCCAGCGGTGGAGGTCGATTTTGGCCGCAAGGCTGAGCACACCGTCACCAAGCCTGCTGGCAGCCTGTGGAGCGACACTGGCATCAATCCGCTGGACGACCTGCAGGACTGGTCGGACACGATGGTTAAAAGCACCGGTGTGGCCCTGACCGATGTGACGATGGACATTGATACCTGGAAGGTCTTCCGCAAGCACGCTGAAGTCAAGAGCCGCCTGGATCGCTACCGGGGCAACTCGACGATGACGCAGGACGCGCATCAAAAAGAAGGCATGGTGTTCCAGGGCATGGTGGACCAGTTCGCCATCTACACCTACAGCGGCTGGTATGTGGACCCAGAAACCAGCGAAGAAACCCCATTCTTGCCAGCTGGAACGGTGATTGGCGCTGCTGGCGATATGGTCGAAGGTGTTCGCCACTACGGCGCCATCCTGGACCACGACAGCCTGACCTCTGTGCCTTACTTCGCCAAGAGCTGGCTTGAAGACGACCCATCTGCTCGTTTCCTGCTCATGCAGTCGGCGCCGCTGCTGGTGCCGTATCGCATCAATGCCACGTTCCGCGCCAAGGTGCTGTAACCGCCATGCTTGACTTGTACGCCGACCTGGCAGCCGTGTTCTTCGGCCCGGACTTTGCCGCGCCCTACACCCGGCGCCGCCCTGGTGCTGCCGATATCACCATCATGCTGGTGACGGGCGCAGTGGATGAAAAGGCGCTGGACGGGCGCGCCATGTCGGCGGTGCGCGTGGCCCACTTTGCAGCTGGCCAGGACGTACTGGCCGGTGACAAGCTGCTGGCCCAGCAGGCCAGCCCTGACGCGCCAGCCGGGACCGCTTACCGGGTGCTGGATGCGCCAGCCCGGCTGAACGATGGCCTCGAAATAGAGGTGCTGCTGGGCAGCGCAAGCGCATGAGCGCCGCGCCCGACATCCTGCCGCAAGGCGCACCCTTTGCCATCGGTGAAGCGGTGGTGGCCGCGCTGCGTGCTGCGCCGGATCTGGCTGGCGTGCTGGTGCGCGATAACCCGGTGCGCGCATCTGACCTGGCCGACGGCGAACGGGTGGTGTTTTATGAGGATGCCACCGACAGCTTTCGAGAGCAGCCAGGGCAGCTGCAAAAGCGCGTCTTTACCTTCACCGTCGGCGTCATCCACCGCAGCGATGCGCCCCGGCTCGGCGCGCACCGAGACTACCGCGCCGCCAAGCGGGCTGTGCGCTCGGCGCTGGCGGGCCTGCCCCCAACTCTGCGCACCGGTGCGCTGACTGAAGGCGATGTGAGCTACCGCCTGGAAAACATCGATGTCGGGGGCAGCCTGGTGCTGGGCAGCTTCAGCGTCGAGTACCGCGACCCGAATTAACACCGTGTCGTTTTTTTTGTGACCTACGGGCCGCTTGCATTGTGCAGCGGCCTTTTTTTTGATTGGACTCTCATGTCTCAAATTGCACCTGCCATTCTTGGATCTGGCGAAGTTCGCTTCGATATTTTTGATCCTGATACCCAGACCTGGGGCGGCCTGGGCGACACGATGGACGCCGACAAGTTCGAGATCACACCGGACTCTGACATCAAGGAAAAGACGACCAAAAGCCGTGCCGCTTATGGCCAGGCGATTGCCACCGTCATCATCGGTAAGCCAACCAAAATCGCCATCACGATTTCGGCAGCGTCCAAAGACGCTATGGCCCTGCAGTTCCAGGGCGTTGTGCGCGAAGACTCCCAGGGCGCCGGTGCCATCGCCGACACAGTGATTGCAAAACTGGACAAATGGGTAAAGCTGTCCATGCGCAACGTGGTCGAAGCTGGCTTTGCTGTGAAAGACACGACAGGCACCACGACTTATGTCAAGGGCACCGATTACGCCGTCAATTACCTGACCGGCGAAATCAAGCCACTGTCCACCGGGGCAATTTCCACCGGCGATGAGCTGCATGTAACGGGTACGGCACAGGCCTACAACGCGACCACGATTGTCGGCGGTGTGCGTCCGCAAATCCGTGTGCGTGCAGTGTTTGAAGGCATCAACAAGGTCAACGGGCAGGAAATTGAGTGTGAAGCCTGGGAGGCCGTGATGGCTACCAAAAAGGGATTTGACTTCCTGGCGAGCGACTTCGCTGGTTTTGATCTCGAAGGAACGCTGGTGGTGCCGCCCGGCAAGACCAACGCCTACGAAGTGCGCTTTCGCAATACCTAAAGCCTGATTTCCTCACCCAGAACAGAATGTCATGGCAGAACCAAAAATCAAGTACGACATCGAGGCGGCCGTCAGCGGAACGGCCAGCGTCGATACCCTCGAAAAGACACTGCGCGGGCTGGCTGGCACTCTGGACGGGGATTTGAAGACCAAGGCCCTGAGCGCCGCCGATGCGCTCAAGGCCCTGGGCGAAAAACAGCAGGCGATTGAAACCTTCAGGGCGCTGAAGCTGGAGTCTGGCCAGGTCGGCCAGGCGCTGAACACGGCTGACCGGGAGCTGCAGGCGCTGGCCGGTGACCTGCGCACCGCGCAGGCCAGCACCCAGGCCATGACCAGCGCCCAGGCCGCTGCCGCCCAGGTGGTAGCCGACACCAAAAACAAACTGGCCGAGCAGCGCGCCGCCCTGGTGCAGCTGCGCACAGATTACACCGGCGCCGCGCGCGGCACCGACGAATACAAAAACGCTAACAGCCAGCTGCGCACCACCATTGCCGATTTGCGCATAAGCCTCAAGCAAAAAAACGACGAACTGAAGACGGATGTTGCCAGCGCAAAAGCCGCCGAGCAGTCCGAGCGCGCCCTGACCGCCGAATATGAGCGCGCCCAAAGCGCCACCCGCAGGCTGTCGGCTGACCTTGGCGACACCAATCGCGCCCTGGACGCATCGCGCACTGCACTCAAGGCGCTGGGGGTTGAGGGAACCGGCCTGGCGCAAACCCAAAAAGCCCTCGGCGCCGCAGAAGCCGGGCTGAGAACCCAGGTTGATGACCTGGCTAGAGCTCTGAAAAATTCTGCCGCTACCGCCGCCGCCGCAAAAGCAGCCGCTGACGAAATGCGCGAATCTGACCGGCTGCTGTCTATTCAGGCAAAAGCAGCGGAAGAGCAGGCTGTAAAAGGGCGCAATGCCCTGCTTGCTGAAATCGCAGCCCAGCACGAGGCTGAAGCCCAGACGCGGAAAACAACCGCTGCCGCCACCGCTGCTGCCGCTGAACAGCAGCGTCTGGCTACTGCCACTGCTGCCGCCAAACAGGCTGCCAGCGATGCAGCGGATAAATGGCAGCGTGATGCGTTTGCCATCGTTGAAGCGGCGGAAGCTGCTGCCAAAGCCAAGCGCGCTGCTGATCTGCTAACTGAGGCTGAGCGGTTTTTAGCCGCCGAAACTGCGCGTTCTACGATAGCGCAGCAAGCCGCCGCCGCTGAGCAAAAGCGCCTGGCCGAGGCTGCTGCCGCCGCCGCCACGGCGCTGAAAAATGCATACAGCACGGTCGGCGTGCGCAGCGCCCAGGAGCTGCAGTCGGAAATTGCACGGGTGCGCGCCGCGATGGACACCATCCGCACCAGCAGCAGTGCCACTGGGGCCGGGCTGCAGAGCGCCTTTGCGGCAGGCAACGCAAAAATCAAGGAGTTAGAGCTGAGCCTGCGGCAAATCGAGGGCACGCTGACGCTCACCGACAAGGCACGCGCCGCGTTCAGCACGGGCATGGGCCAGATCACCGGCGGCAACCTGATTGCCAACGGCATCGGCTATCTGGTCGGCAAGGTCTCCGAGCTGGGCGCGGCCTTCTGGAAGTCAAACACCGAATTGGAGTCCACGCGCCGGGCGCTGGACGCCATTTACAAAAACAGCGCCACGGCCGCCGGGCAGCTCGACTTTTTGCGCAGGACTGCGGACAGCGCAGGCGTGTCGGCTGGCAGTTTGTCGAGATCATTTATTGGATTTTCAGCAGCCACAAAATCTGCTGGAATCCCGCTGGAAACCACCAATGCGCTGTTTAGCAGCGTCACAAAAGCCGGTGCCACGCTCGGCCTGTCCACCGACCGCGTATCCCTTGCTCTGCAGGCTTTGAGCCAAATGGCCAGCAAGGGAACCGTGCAAATGGAAGAGCTTCGTGGGCAATTGAGCGAAAATTTGCCGGGCTCGCTGTCTCTGGTTGCCAAAGGTTTGGGGTTAACCGAGCTGCAGTTAGTCAACCTGGTCGGCGCTGGAAAGCTGGCTGCTCGCGACCTGTTCCCGGCGCTGGCCGAATCGCTCAAGTCGATGGAGGGCGATACGAATACTGCTGCTGGCAGCTGGGAGCGCTTTAAAAACGCGCTGGATCTGAGCCTGACGAATCTGGGCGACTCGGGCGGCATGGCGGTGCTGACGCTGTCCCTGCGCACGCTGGCCGCTGTTCTGGGCGTGATTGTGGTGCCGATTGCAGCCTTCATCGAGATAATTTTCGGTTCGGCTAAAGCCGTCGGCGTGCTGGCCGGGGCGCTGACCACGCTGTCCAATCCGCTCGATGCGCTGAAAGAAATTTTCGGTGGCGCGGCGGGCCGCGTCGAGGCGCTCACCGAGTCGTTTGCATCGGCGGCAGGCATGTCCATAAAGCATGCAGATGCCCTGGGCGCATCAACAGAGGCGATGCGTGCAGGTGCTCAGGCCGCAGCCGCAGCAGCTGCGAAGATGGCTAATGCCACCACGGCCATCCAAGCCAATGCCGCCGCCACCGACGGCGCAGCGCTGGCCCAGAAAATCATGGCAGACAGCACCACTGGCCTAAATGAGAAGTGGGTGCAGCTCGGCGTCCTGCTGGGCGAGGTCGTAGTAGCGCAGGAAAAGCAGGTCACCGTGTCCGAGAAGCTGGCTGCTGCCGCAAAAATCGAGGGTGACAGTATCGTGGCACTGACCAAGCTGCGCGGCAATGATGCCGACACGCTGCAGGCCGAAATTGCCGCCGCTGAAAAAAATGTGGTGGCTTTGAGCGCGTTGACCAGCGCCCGGAATCAAGGTCTCGCCACGCTGCAGTCTGAGCTGACCCAAAAGCTCGCGCTGATCGCTGGTAACGAAAAAGAATCAACGGCACGGGCTAAGGACATCACTGAAATCCGGGCGAAGGTCAGCGCGATGGAGGCTGAAACTATCGCCAGCCGCAACGCGCTTGAAGCAGCTAAAAACGAGGCGACTGCGCGTCGGATTGCCCTTGACGCATATAAGGACAATGCATTGGCAGTGGCCTCATCGCGTGTCGCCCTGGAAAAGGCCATGCAAGTCGAGGCCGATTACATCCGGCTCGAAAAAGAGGGAATGATCTCAAAAGAGGCCGTGACGGATGCCACCCGCCGCCGCACGCAGGCCGAAGCGCTCTACAAAGATGCCTTGAGCGATTCGATCAGACTCGAATCTGCACGGGCTTCGGCGCAGCAGTCGGAGCTGCAACTGCAGCAGTCAGGTTACACCCTACTGCAGGCCCAGGCCGAAGCAGAAAAGCAAAGAGCACTGCGCCTAGGCAATGAATATGCATATACGCAGGCAGTCATCAAGCAGAAAGAAATCGACATCAAGCTGATCGAGCTGCGCTACACCACTTTGATGGCCGAGGCCACTGGAATCATGGCCGTCTCCAATGCCACCAGAGCCGAATTGGAGGCCAAGGGCCAACTCACGGAAGTCCAGCGCCTGACCATCGAAAACAGCATCCGCTCAGCTGAAATCAAGCTAACGGAAGCCGAGGCCACCAAAGCGGGCGTCACTGAGCTGAAAAAGCAATTGGAGTCGCTGAAAACCGGAAATCAGATCCGCGACGAGTGGAATTCAAAAACAAAGACGAACACTGCCTCGACAGTGTTGGAGACTGCCGCCACTCAACTCAGCACCGAAGCCATCAAAGCGCGGGCTGACGCCTTTGAGAAAATGATGATGCGGTACACGCTGTCTGCTGACTACAGCGAGCACCAGATCGCGCTGCTGGAAGCGGAAAATGCCCTGGTTGAGCGTCGCAATGCTCTGGAGCGTGAGCGGCTGAATATCGACAAAGAAGGCTACAGCTTGAACACCGCTGGCCAGCGCGTCATCCAAGAAATCCAGACCCAAAGAAGCATTTATGAAAATGCCAAATCGCAAGGTCTGACTGAAGAACAGGCGCTGAAACTATCAAATGAAACTGCCCTGCCGTACAACGGAAAGTCGGTTACTGCGGGGACGCGCGCCGAAGATATGGACGGCTCAACTTGGAGCACCAAGCTGCAGAAAAAGATTGATGAGCTTGTCCTAGCCAATGCCAGTACCAATGCCAATTCCAGTGCCAGTGCTACGGCTGCAGCGCAAAGCAATGCGGCATCTACACCCCAGCCAGCGGTAACACCAGCAGCGGCACCTGCAGCCCAACCCACGCCTGCGACCAACACTTATGTCACCAACATCACGATCCCCGGCAGTGCTCAGAAGACGATCAGCATGACGGACGCTGCCAGCGCCATCAATCTCAGCGACATCTTGAGCCAACTGACCACCGCACGCAGTACCGCATCATGACCATCACCTTGACCTACAACACCACCACCGTTGAGCTGCCAGAAGCCCTGAACTGGTCTAACGAATACGGCTGGTCGCCCGTGGAGCAGTCCACCGAATACAGCACCGAGGGCGCATTGATCATCGATGTTGCTCTCAAGCTTGCAGGCCGCCCCATCACGCTTGAGGGCAGTGAGGATTGCACCTGGTGTACCCGTGCGCTGTGCGACACGCTGCAGGCCTTGGCCTCGCTCCCCGGCATCGAGCTGACGCTGGTTGTGCGCAGCGTGGCCCGCACAGTGATTTTTAACCATGCGGCCGGGGCGTTGCGAGGCTTTCCTGTGATTTTTTACGAAGACGGTTCGATCCAGCCCGACGACTGGTACGTGCCAACCCTGAGATTTTTGGAGATTTAACACCTATGCCTATCCTCACTGACGACATCAAGCTCAAAAAATCAGCCGTCATGGCCGATGTGCCGGAGGGCGGCGGCGGCATGACGGGCGTCGATGTCATTGACGGCCAGAGCAACAACCTGTTCCCGGATTCGTCGCAGGTTGACTGGGCCATCGGGCGGGCGCAGATCCGCAAAGTGTTTGGCGTAGCGCACACCAGCGACACGAACACGCTGCTGGGCGCACACGCCATCATCACCGTGCCACCTGTTGACCCGCTGGTGCATTGCGCGCTGTTCAAAACGGCGGGCTGGGCCGATACCCGCAGCGCAGCGCAAACGGCGATTGAGAAATACCTGGTGAAAGGGCCGCGCATCGCTTATCGGCTCTATGACACGCACTACGCCCTGAGCCGACAAATCCGGCTCATCAGCCTGGTCGGCGGAACGGCCCCGTCCGGTGGCGACACGCTGGTGCTGCGCAACCCTGATGGCGTCGAGCAGTTTGTACGGATTTTGCGTGCCACGTTGTCCTCCGAGCCGATTGCCGTGGTCGAGGGCGGCGGCACGGTGATGCTGACGGCCAGCGTGTTGACATGCGACATCAGCAACAAGCTCGATCATGACTTTCTTGGCCCGCCCGCAATGCGCGTCGGACTTGTCGAAACATCATGGGCCCAGGTGTACAGCACCAACCTCGCAGGCGGAACAGAGTTTTGCGGCATCAAAAAACTCGGCGTTGCTGGCATGCCTGGCGACTACAGCCTCATGACGGATAGCGGCATTTACGCCCCTATCGTGCCCGCTGCGACTATCGAGACGCCGATGACCGACGTGCAGCCCTATGCCCGGCGCACTACGACAAATCCAACCGGCTACACCAGCATTTCGGTGCCGGTGGTAAATATGGCCGTTGGCCCCGGTGTTGTACTGACGGCGCCCGGCCCCATCAGCCCGAAATCGCTTGTCATCATGCTGGGCGCCATCCAATGCATGGAAGTGGGCGACGGCGTGCTGCTGCAGGGCGCTACACCCGTTGGCACGGTGAGCTACAGCACGGGAACCGCCACTTTCAGCGGGAGTGCGCCGTCTTACGGTGTGGTCGCCGTGAGCCTGGCCTACCGCCCTGCCACTGCTGTGGCCGCCGAACCGCACAGCGCCGCTTTCACGGTCACAACGGCGAATCAGGGGACGGGCTACGTGAACGCGTTTTCGCCGCCCCCGGCGCCCGGCACGTTCGCGCTCGACTACATGACGCAGGGCCGCTGGTACACCCTGACCGATGCCGCGCTTTACGGGAAATTGTCTGGCGGCAGCAGTGGTTATGGGATCGGCAACCTCAATTACGAAACCGGCTCAATGGCCGCGACGCTCGGCGCGCTGCCCGATGTCGGGAGCGTGCTGCTGGCTAGCTACGGCTCAGCGGCCAGCGCGGCAGCTTATGACCTGGGGACGGTGCCGGTTGCACTGTCGGCGATCATTGAGACGCCGTGGGACAAGCCGATTGGCACAGTGCGCTGGATAAGCGGTGGCGTTGCAAAGTCGGCTACGCCTGCCGGTGGCGATGCAGCGCTGGTGCAGTTATTTGGTACGCCGACCGCGCAGCGCTGGCGCTTCACACCGACAAGCTTCCCGGATACTGGCGTGACGGTCGATTACATCTTGACCACACCGCACAGCGCAACCGTTATCACGCCGCACACGGTTATCACTCCATCAAGCACGGATTTTTTGAGCAATGGCGATGCCAGTTTTACCCTGGTCGATGTGGTTAGCACGCCGATGGCTGAGGGCAGTTTTTCCGCGCTTATGCGGTTCGTGAACCCCCTTAATGCTGTGCATCCCGAATCTGATTTTTTCGCATGGCTGTACGACAAGGGCGGTAGGGTCTTTTCAGTGCTTGGAACGCCAGCGGGCTCCCAGACGGTGGATTTAGGCTCGATCAACTATGCCACGGGCCAGATTGTGCTGTCGCCCACATTCAATTTGCCAATGTGGCTGCGTGTTTACACCGCGCCTCCAGGGTCGGCCTGGTATGTGCAGGGGACTTACAGCAACTACATTGGGCAAGGTGCGGTCACGACCGGCACGATAAGCGATGTGCTCTACCAGATCGGCGCCAAGTCCGTGACGACCTACACCTCGGATGATGTCATCACGTACACCGATGCCACCGCAACCGCTCCGGTCACGCTGGGCGGCTGGACGCTGGAACTGCCTAGCTCGCCATCTGCGGATGCTGTGAATGCCGCCGTTTTCAGCGTGGGCGGATCGCTCTACACCTGCGTGGCCGGTGTGCTGCGCAGCGGCTGGAGCGTCAAGACCAGCCTGCCTTCGGTGGCCAACGCTGGGAGCCTTTCATCAGCCGGTGTACTGAGTTTTGCAGCTGTCCCGGCGGGCGGGCAAAACCTCGTCACCTGGGCCAATCTGACCCGCGACATTTCCAGCGGGCTCGTCGATGGCGGCGTGTTCCGCACCCGGAGCGCCCCATTGAAAACAGGGGTGCTGCAGTTGCAGTCCGGCGAGGTGATCGGCAGCGCCAATGATGCGGGCCAACTGACGGGCGGCTACACCGGCTCTTTTGATGCGCTCCGGGGTGTGGTGCGCTGGACCGGCGCGCCCGTGGTTCCTGAGACGTTGACCTACAACGCTGTGGCCATTGGCTACTTGCCGCTGGACGCCAGCATTCTCGGGCTGGACACGGTACGCCTTCCGCTCGACGGCCGTGTTCCGATTTACCGTGAAGGCGGCCTGGTCCTGGTGCATCACACTGCGCCGCTGCAGCTGCCCAATCCGCTTGTTAAGGGCACCGATTACGACCTGGGCCGGGTCCGCATTGCCTATGTGCGCGTTAAGAATGCGCTGGGCGCCACCGTGCCGCGCACGCTTTACACCACCGATCTTGACCCTGGCACCTTCACGGTTCCGGTGGACCGCGACATCACCGCCCATCCGCAGCCGTGGACCGTGTTCCATAGGATTGAGGACATGGTGATGGTCAACACGGCTGACATCAGCGGAAAGCTGTCGGTTTCGCCTAACCTGACGCACAACTACCCGCTCGGCAGTTACGTCAGCAGCGTTCTTCTGTTCGGCGACCTGTTCGCCCGCGTGGCCAACTACATCGACCAGCAGACTTGGACCGGCGCCTGGAGCGATGAGCTGATCGGCGCGGCCCCGCTGGCCAACTTCAACCAGACCGATTACCCGGTGGCGGTCACAAATCGCGGAGCCATCAGCGAGCGATGGGCGCTGATCTTCACCAGCTCAATGCAATTTCGCATCATCGGCGAGCACGTCGGCCAAGTCGGCACCGGCGACATCAATACCGACTGCGCGCCCGTCAATCCGGCGACCGGGGCGGCTTATTTCACCGTGCCCGCCCTGGGCTGGGGCGGCGGCTGGTCGGCGGGCAATGTAGAGCGTTTTGACACCTACGCCTGCGGCGCGCCCATCCACGTTCTGCGCACGATTTTGCAGGGACGTTACACCGAAAAATCAGACCAGTTCGAGATGGCTTTCCGGGGCGACGTGAACGCCTGATCCAGCAATTCCAGAAAACCGACTTACCAAGGAAAACATGAAAACCAAATCGTTTCACAGCGCTATGCCCGGCGCGCCCGTTTTGTCTGGCACCGCTGGCGCGCTGCTGTCCGTGCTTGACGCAGTCCTTGTCACCGGCTTTGGCCTGCAGAGCGTCAGTTCGTTGGTCGTCTCCGGCGGTATCGCCACGGCCACGGTGCCCGCGATGCCCAGCGCTGACGTGGACACAGTCATCTTGGTGGCTGGCGCCAGCGTCGCAGGCCTGAACGGAGAGCAGCGCGTCATGGCGGTGGGCGCCAATGCCGTGAGCTGGGCCACCACGGCGCCCGACGGCGCGGCCACTGGCGCCATCACGCTCAAGGTCGCGGCGGCGGGCTGGAGCAAGGCGTTCACAGGCGCCAGTCTGGCTGCTTACAAATCCAATTCTGCCGAAGGGACGGGCTTTTATCTGCGGGTGGACGACACCGGAACCACCACGGCGCGGGTGCGCGGATTTGAAGCCATGAGCGATGTCAGCACCGGAAGCGGATTGTTTCCGAGCGCCGCGCAGTTCGCGGATGGCCTCTGGTGGAGCAAATCCAATACCGCCAGCGGTGCCGCCGTCCAGTGGCGCATTTATGCGGATGACCTGGGTTTCCATTTCTTCGTCAAAAACCTTGGCGCTGGCGGCGAGTACCAGGGCAACTATTTCGGCGATGTCCTGTCGCTCAAGAGCGGCGACCCTTACGCCTGCGCACTGCGCGGCAATGTGTCGGACAAGTCGGCGGCGGCGGGCGGCACCTTCGGCGACGACTTGATTTATGCCGACGGCGCGCAGGCGTATGACGGCCTGTACATGGCCCGCGCCGCCAACACGCTGGGCGGCGCGGTGCGGGTGTCGTCGGCGCCAGTGATGGCGCTGGGCGTTACGGCCGCGCACGTCACCGGGTCAGTCGGCTTTGCTTACCCGGCGCCGGTTGATAACGGCTTGATGCTCACGCCCGTGCTGCTGCACAACGCGCAAGGACCACGCAGCTACCTTCCCGGCCTGCACTACTCGCCGCAGGTGGTCAACGCCAGCTTTGCCACTGGGGACGTTGTCGATGGAGGCGGCGACATGGTCGGAAAAAAAGTCCAGGCCGTGCGCCTGGGCGCGCTCATCATGACGCCCGCGCAATGCGGCTGCGTGTTTGTCGATCACGTCTCGGACTGGCGGTAAGGAATGGCCGCGCACCGTTATTGGCGGTTGGTCGGATTTTCTGTCCCCGGCAATGGACCGCTGGAGCTGTCCGAGGCCCGGATTTATGCCGCTGGCGTGCTTGCAGACGAGACTGCAACGCTTAGCTGCACGTTTTCGCCTACCACCGGAGCGCTGGCTGATCTGCGCGATGGCTTTACGACTGGGTCAGTGTCATGGCTGCTTTCGGCGCACAGCAGCGCAGGCTTTGCCTTGGTATGGGATTTCGGCGCCGGGCAAGGTGTGGAATATGCTCAGCTACAACTTGGGGCATGCGGCGCCGCTGGCACATTCCCGCTGGACCTGATGTTTCAGTATTCAGATGACGGGCAGGTATGGTTGACCCACCAGTCATATTCTGCGATCGCATTTCCCGGCCCGCAAAGTGTCACTCATACACCGTGGACTGAAGGTGACCCGGTTTTCGACAAAGTTAAATTGCTGCTGCACGGTGACGGGGCGAACGGCTCTTCAGTGTTTACTGACGTGTGCGGCCACACTGTCACGCCTGTGGGCGACGCCCACATATCCACAGCGCAGACAACGACCGGCGGGTCAGTGATGGCGTTCGACGGCGCTGGCGACTGTCTGACAATCCCGTCGAGCACTGATTTCGATTTGGGCACGCTGTACACGGTCGAGGTGTGGATTTACCCGCGCTCCATCAGCTCTAACTTTGGCATTGTTCATCGGGGGTTTTACACGACGACAAATTATTTGTGGACGGGTGCTTTCGCTTTCTCGACTCGCTGGCTGGGTGGGTCGGATGCCTTTCTTAGAGTAGCTTTTTACGCTACATCCAATGAGACAGAACAATATGTTGACATACCAAACGCATTTTTGGCGGGTGCCTGGACTCATTTCGCAGTAACGCGAGAAGGCACAGTTGGAAAAGTATGGATCAATGGCGCATTGGCTGGAACCAGGACAGGACTCTTAACGCCCGATGCTAGCAATCAGCCGCTGAAGATTGGGCTGTGGGATTATTCGGCGGGCGCGGAGTATTTCAACGGCTACTTGCAAGACTTGCGTATCACTGTGGGCGCAGCCCGGTACAGCGGCAATTTCACCCCGCCCGCCACACGCCTACCTGGGCCGCTGGACACTGGACTGACAAGTGGCGCACTGCTGCCCCGCATGCGCCAGCACTTGCAGCCGCAGCGGTATCTACCTACCGCCGCACAGCCAGCAGGCACGGCAACCGGGCACCTGCGCGAACATACTTTTTTTGATGCGTACCACGGCGGCACCGGAATCATTTACGGCACGGTCAAGGAACAGCACGCGCCCGCAAACACGCCGTGGCGCCGTCGCGTGCTGCTCATCGACGAGCGCAGCCGCGTGGCCGTGCGCGAAACCTGGAGCGACGCGGTCACGGGTAATTACGAATTCAGGGGAATCCGCGAAGGCGTGAAGTACACCGTGTTGAGCTACGACCACACCGGCCAATATGGCGCGGCCGTGGGCGACAACATCACGCCGGAGATCATCAATGTCGCTTGAAATATCTGCCGACATCGCAGCTGCGCGCCTGCAGGTGGTGCTCGACCAGCTCAATGCCGGTGTAGGCCCGGCCCGCCTGCAGCTCTATGACGGGACGCGCACGGCGCTGTCTGCCCCGGTCACGGCCACGCTGATCGTGGATGTCGCGCTAGCCGAACCGTCGGGAACGATTACAGCGGGTGAACTGACGCTGAGCACGGCCGCAAACGCCATGAATGTGGCCACGGGCACGCCGACCTGGGGGCTTTTTGTCAATGGCAGCGGCGTGCCGTGCATTTCTGCGCCTGTCGTGGTGCTGTCGCCGGGCGATCCGCTGGTCGCTGGCGCCTTGTGCCTGCGCGTGCCCGTGCTGTATGCGGGCGGCCAGGTGCAGCCGCTCGAACTCAAACTCGGGTAAAGCGTGGCTGCTGTCGATCTTCGTTTTGGCGCGGCGCCGATTGCTGGGCCGCCTTACAACCTGGTATTCGGCGCAGCAGGCGGCGCAGTCACACCCACGGCAAATGTCAATCTGGTTTTCCGTGCTGCCCGGATAGCCGGGCCGCCGTGCAACCTCGTGTTTGGCGCAGCGGGCGGCGCGGCTGCACCGGAGGATTTATCGCTGTCGCTGCAGGCCACGCTGCCCGGCCTGACTTTGCGCGCCAGCCTGACAGCGCTCGATGGTCTGTCACTGCAGGCAGCATTGCCCGGACTGGCGCTGCGCGCCAGCCTCACGGCGCTGGATGGTGTCACCTTGCAGGCGGCTGCTCTGCTGCCCGGCTTGAGGCTGTCCGGAAAACTCGGGTACGACAACCGCGTCACGCGCTACCTGCACCGGCCTGCACTAGCGCCCCAGCAGGTGGCCGCTCCCGCCAGGCGGGCCGTCGGCGGCGCATGGCACACATCCCGCAGCGAGCAATGCGGCGCGACACCAAGCTGGTGCCAGGCGCTGCCCGTAAGGCGCGCCGTGGACGTATCGCACTGCGTGGCCACAGCCCGCGCCCTGGCTGTCGCGCCGGACTGGCAGCTGGCGCGGGCGCTGTCGCTGCAGGCTGCCATCCTGGCGCAGGTAGCCGACCGGCTGGCGCAGGCCCGGCAAAGCGCGTGGCAGACGGCGCAGGCTGTAGGCATCCGCACTGCCGGGGCGTTTGAGGTCGCCGACCGGCTGCTGCACACAGCCGCCGCGCTGCACCAGGTAGCCAGCCAGCGCGGATATGTTGCGGCCGGGAAAATGGGCCGCGCCAATCACATCGACACAGCCCGGCTCATACCGTGGCAGCTGGCCCGATGGCCCGCAGTCGGCAAAGGCGTCTGGCCGCCCGTGGTTGTAACGCCTGCCGGGCATGTGGGCAGCACGCATCTACTGTTCCAGCGCAAGCCTTTGCGCGGGCTGCCGCTGCATTTGGTTTTTTCGGCTTACCCGAGTGGCCGGGCGCCGCTGCCACCGGCCCGCGTCGTCATCCCATTTTTAAAGGCTTATGTGACCATCAATTTAATAGTCCTGCGCCGCGTGAGCGACGGCGCGTCGATTCCGGCTTTCGGATTCAACATGGCGCTCGACTGGCAGTCGTGGACCTGGTCGTGGAGCACATCCATCCCCGTCAATGCGCTGGCACTTGTCAAGCCCGGCATCAGCGGCGATCCCGTTGAGGTGGAGGCGGTTGTCAACGGTGTCCCGTATCGGCTTTGCGTTGAAGGTCCAGACCGACAGCGTCAGTTCGCCAAAGGGCGTGTGGGGATCAAAGGTCGCGGCACGGCGGCGATCCTGGACGCGCCTTATGCTCCAACCCTCCACTTCGGCAATGCCGAGGCACGCACCGCGCAGCAGCTCATGCTCGATGCGCTGACGATCAACGGCGTGGGCATCGGCTGGGATGTAGATTTTGGCTTGACTGACTGGCTGGTGCCGGGCAATGCATGGAGCCACCAGGGCAACTACATCAGCGCCATTCTGGACATCGCGGGCGCAGCGGGCGGCTATGTGCAGCCGCACGATACGGAGCAGACCCTGCGCATCCTGCCCAAGTACCCAGTCGCGCCCTGGGACTGGGGCGATGTGGTGCCGGACTTTGAGCTGCCCGGCATTGCCACGGTCGAGGGCATCACCTGGCAGCGCAAGGCAGCTTACAACCGCATCCACGTCAGCGGCATCGGCGCCGGGGTGCTGGGCCAGGTAACGCGGGCGGGAACGGCGGGCGACAGCGTCGCGCCTATGGTCACGCATGCCCTCATCACGCATGCCGATGCTGCCCGCCAGCGCGGCTTGGCTGAGCTGGCTGACACGGGCATGCAGGCCGATGTCAGCTTAAAGCTGCCAGTGCTGGCAGAGACCGGGCTGATCTTGCCGGGTAAGTTCGTGCGCTACCGAAATGAGTCGGAGACGCATATAGGGCTGGTGCGCAACATCGGGCTGGACTGGTCCATGCCGAAGCTGCGTCAAACCCTCTCTGTCGAAACCCATGTTTAAGGCTCGCTCATGACCAATATTTACCGCACCTTCCTGAACCTGCTGCCTGCGCGCCCGCTGCAGGTCGGCACTGTGCTGGTCATTGCTGACGGCGTGGCCACCGTCGAGCTGCCCGGCGGCGGTCGGTTGCAGGCGCGTGGCGCAGCGACTGGGGGCCAGCGTGTGTTTGTCAGGGATGGGGTGATTGAGGGCGTTGCGCCCAATTTGCCGATTGAAATTATTGAAATCTAAAGGAGAAAACTGAATGGACTTGACCAAAATTATTAGCACGGTAGCCCCATGGATCGGTACTGCCTTAGGCGGCCCGCTGGGCGCCATGGCGGTGCAGGCCGCTGCCGATGCGCTGGGCATCTCCGACAAGACCGTCGATGCTGTCAAGCAGGCGCTGAGCGGCGCCACACCCGAGCAGATGCTGGCGCTCAAGCAGGCAGATCAAAACTTTGCACTGAAAATGCAGGAACTCGGCTTCAAGCAACTTGCCGATTTGGAGGCTATTGCTGCGGGGGACCGAAAGGATGCGCGTGCGCTGCAAGGCGCGACCCGTAGCATCGTTCCGGCAATGCTGTCGGGCCTCGTGACGATCGGCTACTTTGGCATCCTGGTTGGATTGCTCAAAGGCTGGCTGACTGTGACGGACAACTCACAGGCGATGCTGCTGATGCTGGGCTCGCTGTCCACCGGCTGGGGTGTGGTGATGGCCTTCTGGTTCGGGACCACGGCGGCGTCAGGGCGCAAGACAGAACTGCTGGCCCAGGCGCCTGCAATCAGTTCTTAAAAGACAGGGCGACCGGGCGAGGTGCATGAACACCCTTTCCGGCCGCCAATCCACAGATCGCGCCTGTGAGCCAGCCAAGACCCTGCCACCTCCCGGAAGGCATAGGCAGTGTAACAACCTCTTACTGAACCTCACAAATATGGCATCCCCAATCATTCCGTGGCTCGGCGGCAAACGCCGCCTGGCCGACATCATCATCCCGCGCTTTCCTCCTCACACCTGCTACGTTGAGGTCTTCGCCGGTGGTGCAGCGCTTTATTTCCTGCGTCAGCCCGCCGACGTTGAGGTCATCAACGACATCAATGGCGACGTGGTCAACTTATACCGCGTGGTCAAAAATCACCTGGAGGAGTTTGTGCGCCAGTTCAAATGGCAGCTCAGCAGCCGGGAGATTTTCCGCTGGACGCAGGACACGCCCAGCGAGACGCTGACCGACATTCAGCGGGCGGCGCGGTTTTATTACCTTCAGCACCAGGCCTTTGGCGGCCGCGTCCAGGGCCAGACTTGGGGCACGGCCACCACGGCGCCAGCGGTCAATCTGCTGCGTATCGAAGAGCAGCTCAGCGCCGCCCATCTGCGCCTGTCCAGCGCGCACATTGAGCGGCTGGACTGGAAGGACTGTATCAAGCGCTATGACCGGCCGCACAGCTTTTTTTATTTGGACCCGCCGTACTGGGAAACTGAAGGGTATGGTGTGCCATTCCCCTGGGCTGAATACGAGGCTATGGCTGGAATGATGCGCGGGCTCAAGGGCAAGGCCATGCTGAGCATCAACGATCACCCGGACATCCGGCGCTGCTTTGAAGGTTTTCACCTCGTCGAGGTGCCGATCAAGTACATCGTCGGCGGCGGCCAGGGCGTGGAGCGCACCGAGCTGATCATCAGTAGCTGGGATGTCGAGGCGCAGCCTGCAGGACTTTTTTAATAGGCTCCACGATTGGCTCCATGATGATGTATGAGGTTGGACTATCGCTTCGCATTGCCTATGATTGTGTATTTTTTTACAAGTCATGATCGACAATATGTAAGCGTGTTGCAGCGCGCTGCAAAGCGTCTCAAAAAAAGCCCGTCGCTCCCGCAGCGCCGGGCTTTTTTGTTACATTTTTGTAGCTGGCTGCAGCACTTTATTAGCGCCACGGCGCTTTTCTCTGTTTCCTGAACCACAAGAGCCCATCATGACCCTGACCGTTGAACAAGTTTGTAGCGCAACAGGCGCGACCCCTGCGCGTGCCGCGATCTGGCAGCCCTACCTAGACGTGGCCTGCGCGCTCTTTTCCATTGACTCGCCGAATCGTCTGGCGGCCTTTCTGGCGCAAATTGGCCATGAATCTGGCCATCTGGTGTATGTGCGCGAAATCTGGGGGCCGACACCGGCGCAGGCGCGCTATGAGGGGCGGCTTGATCTTGGAAATATTCAGGTGGGCGATGGCAAACGCTTCATGGGCCGAGGCCTGATCCAGACCACAGGCCGGGCTAACTACCGGGCCACCCGCGATGGCCTGATAGAGTTCCTGCCGGAAGTGCCAGACTTTGAAACCTTGCCCGAGGAGCTAGAGAAGCCCGATATGGCAGCACTGTCAGCCGCTTGGTACTGGAACAGCCACAATTTGAATGCGTTGGCTGACGTGGGAGATGACGCCTCATTTGTGCAGATCACGCGCCGCATCAACGGCGGAACGAATGGCTTGGCTGAACGTCAGGCGCTCTACGCTGCCGCAAAGGCGGTGCTGTGATGGACTTCTCGCAACTTTTGAAAACTGTGGCGCCCTGGATTGGCACGGCGCTGGGCGGACCGTTGGGCGGCATGGCGGTGCAAGCCGCCGCCGATGCGCTGGGCATCTCCGACAAGACCGTCGATTCTGTCAAGCAGGCGTTGAGCGGCGCCACCCCCGAGCAGCTACTGGCGCTCAAGCAGGCAGATCAAAACTTTGCCCTGCAAATGCAGGAACTCGGCTTCAAGCAGCTGGCCGATATGGAGGCTATCGCTGCAGGGGACCGAAAAGATGCGCGGGCGCTCCAAAGCGCGACGCGCAGCGCAGTTCCGGCAATTTTGTCGGGCATTGTGACGCTCGGTTACTTTGGTATTTTGGTGGGATTGCTCAAAGGTTGGCTGACGGTGAATGCGAGCTCAGAGGCGATGCTGCTGATGCTGGGCTCACTGTCCACGGGCTGGGGCGTGGTGATGGCCTTCTGGTTTGGTACCACGGCGGCGTCAGGGCGCAAAACAGAGTTGCTGGCCCAAGCTCCGGCAGTCAAGGTGTGAGTCTGCTCTGGACTGCCTGAGGCGTAGCTGGCCGTGAGTCAGACAATAAAAAAAGCCTGTCGACTCTGAAGCGACGGGCTTTTTTGTTGGCTGGCTTACACAAACTCAAGGAGGCCATGTTTTCATGGCTGTTTATGCCGTGCTAAACCTTCAGTACCTGAGACACACTTGTCCAATAAATTTGCTCTTGCTTTGCTTTAAATTAATTCGCCTTCATTTTAGAGTGCGTATTTAATTATTTTATATTGATTGAAATTTAAAATTAAGGCGATTCAGTTTTACTGTTTGAATTTTGTTTTAGATTTTTTAATTTGTTACTTTATTTACAGTAAAAAATTGGCTATTTATTGAAAATCTATGATTGTTGGTATTGTGTGGTTGTGTTTATTTTATTTAAGATGAGTATCTTTTGAAATCTTAATAAATGCCTTTGAAGGATTAACATGATTAGAACTTTATCTGAATGCATTAACAATCGGGTTTTGTATCTGTCTTCTTGGCCTTCACTTCGGAGTATTTCAGAGGATTCGGTGCCGGACGTTACCCGAATTTGTGCGTTGCTGGCACGCAGACCATCGGTGGGGATGCTCGTTCCTGTGCTTCTGCGCATGCCTCCTTTGGTCGCTTATTCACTGCTGGAAACGCTTTATGCCGGTGGACATATTTATGCGGACAGACCAGCGGCGTCTGTTGAATCTGTCCTGTGCTGTGAATCGCTTGCCGACAATCACGAGCCTGCGGTTATGTCTTTCATCTCCAGACTCTGGAAGCGATTGAGCTTTGACGGCGTCAGCGCCTGAATCTCAGGCGAAGCAAAATTGACAGAGGCGCTGGTGCCGCAGTACCAGCGCGTTTTGATTTTTCGTTTACTTGTCGGTATTGGTTGGCCGCTCTTGAGGGAGCGAAGCTTCGGTCAGCACCGCCAAGAGTCGGGTATCGGGCAAGGCAGCCAAGAGCTTGACGCCTGCGCGCAGCAATTCGCTTTTCTTCAGGGGACGGCCCAGCAGGGAGGCGCGCTGTTTGAGCTCATCCAGCACGGCATATTCTGCTTTGGGCATGGTGAAGCTGTCGCGCACCATTTTGATTTTTTTGGGTTTTTCAGGAAGTGGCATTGTTTCAGCCAAGGCGGGTACTGGTGCTGGCACAGAAGCTGTCTTTTCGGGCTGTGTGGATGGCGTGGCTTGTTGGGGAGGTGCTTTTTTGACGGCAGGTTTCGCTGCGATGGCTCTTTTGCGGGCGGGCAGCTTGGCTGGCGCCTCGGTCGGGGTCGCTGGCACGGTGGGGGCGATGGCGGCAGGGGAGACTATTTTTTTGGTGACCATGACGATACTTTCCGGTTGGAAGTGAGTGACATTGAATGCAAGGAGTGCGATGGATGGCCGATTTCAGAGACCTGCCAGTTGCAATTCCCACGGCGTTTTTTCCCAAGCGAGCATTTCTTCGCGTAGCAGATGGGCTGACTGGGGAAAGGCTTGGGCCCAGCCGGGCCGGCAGCCTAGCACGAAGCGTTGGCCCGGGTCGGCGTCGGTTTCCAGCGTCAAACCTTGTAGGTCTGGTTCGCGCCGTGCGTGGCACAGGATCACGGCCAAGCGCAGGCACAGCAGTTGCTGCACGAACAGTCGGTCCTCAAAATCAGCTTCGAGCTTGCGCAGCTTGCCGCGATGACCGAGCACCAGCAGGCTCAGGCGGTGCAACTCATGCACGGCGAAACCGGCGGCATCGGCGTTGTCCAAAATATAGGCGCCATGCTTGTGGTAGTCGCTGTGCGAAATCTGGCAGCCAATTTCGTGTAGTTGTGCTGCCCAGGCGAGCTTGCGCCCCGAGCGTTCGAGTTCGGCGGCGGGCAGGCCCGCGCCAGCCATCTGGAACAGGTGCTGGGCGACCTGGCTGAGTCGCTCGGATTGGGCCGTGTCAGTTTGAAAGTTGTGCGCTAGGCGCTGCACGCTGGCGGCGCGCAGATCGGTCTGCTCGTGCTCGCGGTCTAGCAGGTCGTAGAGCACGCCATGACGCAGCGCGCCTTGGGCCGCTTCCATGCGCTCAATGCCCAGCAGGTCAAAAATGGCCCGCAGCACGCTGATGCCGCCACCGATCACGGCACGCCGCTCTTCCTTGATGCCGTCGAGTTTGAGTCGGTCAGCCGATTGCGCCTTGAGCAGGCGCTCCAGCAGCCAGTCCAGGCCTGCGCGGGTCAGCTCGCCCGCAGGCCAGCCCGCTGCTGTGAGCACTTCGCCGACTGCGCCTATGGTTCCTGAGGAGCCGTAGGCCGTGTCCCAGGTGTCAGGGCGGTAAAGCGTGGCGGCTTCATCGAGCACGGCTTTGGCGGCAATTTCAGCCACTTCAAAAGCGCGTGTGCTGAATTGGCCATCTGGAAAATATTTCATCGACCAAGCAACGCTGCCGATGCGGTAGGACTCCAGCGTCTGCGACTGCAGGTTTTGGCCGAGGATCAATTCGGTCGAGCGCCCGCCAATATCGACCACCAAGCGGCGCTGGTCCGACTGGGGCAGCATGTGGGCCACGCCTTGGTAAATCAGCCGGGCTTCTTCGCGGCCTGAAATCACGTCAATCGGAAAACCCAGGATGCTCTGGGCGCGGCCCAGAAATTCATCGCGGTTGCGCGCCTCGCGCAGGGTTTGGGTGGCCACCGCCCGGACTTGGGTTTTTTCAAACCCTTTGATCCGTTCGCCAAAGCGTGCCAGGCAATCCCAGCCGCGTTGCATGGCGGCGGCACTCAGGTTGCGTTCGGCGTCAAGTCCGTTGCCTTGGCGCACGGTTTCTTTGAGGTATTCGGTTCGGTGGATGCGGCCGTGGTCCAGGCGGCCAATTTCAAGGCGAAAGCTGTTGGAGCCCAGGTCCACAGCGGCGAGAAGAAGTCCGTTTTGCATGTCTGAGTCTGTTGTTCGGGGGATCGGCCAGCATAGCACTCCGATGTTGCACCCGCACCCGCATGCCAGCGGCTCAGCCGATGAGTCGGCCATCCGATGTCAGCATGCTTTGCGTGACGTAGGTGCTGCTGCGGCGCGCCGGGTTAAAGCTGATGCGAAATCCCCCCACATCGAGGTTGGCACGGCGCTGAAAGGCGCTCAGTGCCGTCTGGCGTGTCAGCGGGCCTTCCACCTCACTGAGCACTTCATAGGTGTAGCGGGCGGCGATAAAACCGGCCAGGCTCAGCGGCGTGGGCGCTTCATCAAACAGCCGTGCCAGTGTTTCGCGGTACTGCTTGACCACGGGCAGGCGGGAGTTCAGCAGCGGCACCGGCTGGGTGGCGGTGACCGGGATGTTGCGCGACGCCCCCATTTGCATCAGGGTTTTCAGGTTGACATCGGCCAGTGCCACGATGTATCGCTGGCGGGCCTGCTTTTCCAGGCCTTGCGTGAACTGGGCCAGCTCGGGCGTGCCGCCGATAAACAGGATCACCGCTGGCGTCTCGGCGGTGAGTTTTTGGCCAAGCGACTGCAGGTCGTTCGTGGCTTGGTAAGACACCAGTTCAAGGCGCAGGTCGGCGGCAATCCGCGCGACTTCCACATGGTAGGCGGCGTGGATTTGCGGGCTGGCATAAACCGCTCCCAGCGTCTTGGTGCCGATGATGGCGAGATTTTTCAGGGCGTGGGAAATTTGCTCCTGGCGCGCGGCAAAGATCGGAAAGGTTTTGGCGTCGATTTCCAGGCTAGCGTTTTGCAGCCAAGGGGCGGCATGGGCGATGTTTAGCTCGTCCTTGTGTGACAGGGCCAGTAGCTGGCTGGCGAGCTGGTCGCCAACGCTGCCGGACAGCACGACGCAGGTGGGGTTATTTTTGATCGGCTCCAGTGCGGCGTGCAGACTGGCGGGCGTGCCGTTGGTTTCCAAGACGAGATGCTCGACCTGTCGGCCACCAATGCCACCGTGCAGGTTGATGTCTTGCCAAGCAGCGCGCGCACCAATCAGAAAATCTTTGGAAACATCTTGTTGCGTTTGTGAAAAATCAACGCACTGCGCCACCACGACACTGCCGCGTGTGGCAGGTGAGGCTGACTTGTTGTGCTGCGCCCAACTGGGGGTGGCAACGCAGGCAGTGAACAAGCCCGCCTGCTGCAACCATTGGCGGCGGCTGGTGGTGGTGACAAATGGAACAGGATGCTTGAGCATGGAAATCTCCCTGGTGACAACAATGTCCAGCGTAAAAGTCCAACGTGACCACTGCGCGTCAAAGATTTGAAGCTTGTGTGACAGCCGTAGAGTTGGCTAGATAAATGTCATAGCCTTGTCATATAAGACTTTTAAAGTCATGCCATATTTCCTACCAATCTGAAGGTGTCCTGATGAAATCTGTATTCAAAGCTTCCATGACCGTAACGCTTGGCACGGCTCTGATGTCCCTGGCTACTTTGTCAGCAGCACAGAACGTGACTGGCGCAGGCGCGACTTTCCCTGCACCGCTGTACGCCAAGTGGGCAGCTGATTACAACAAGCTCACCAACATCAAGATCAACTACCAGTCGGTGGGTTCGGGCGCTGGTATTCGTCAGATTGAAGCTAAAACGGTTGATTTCGGCGCTTCGGACATGCCGCTCAAGGATGACGAACTGGCCAAAAAAGGACTGGTTCAGTTCCCCGCTGTCATCGGCGGCGTGGTGCCTGTGGTCAACATCAAGGGTATTGCCCCCGGTCAGCTGAAATTGACGGGCCAAGTGCTTGGCGACATCTATCTGGGCAAAATCACCCAGTGGACTGATCCCGCCATCAAGGCGTTGAACCCTGGCCTGGCTTTGCCTGATGCTGCCATCGCCCCGGTGCGCCGCGCCGATGGTTCGGGTACCAGCTTCATCTTCACCAACTACCTGAGCAAGGTCAATACCGAGTGGAAAACCAAGGTCGGCGAAGGCACAGCCGTGAACTGGCCCGTGGGCGCTGGCGGCAAGGGCAACGAAGGCGTGGCTGCATTTGTCGGTCGCCTGCCTAACTCGATCGGCTACCTGGAATACGCCTACGTCAAGCAAAACAAGTTGACATTTGCCCAGATGAAAAATGCCAGCGGCAATTTTGTTTCCCCTGATGAGTCGGCTTTCAAGGCCGCAGCTGCGGGCGCCGAATGGTCCAAGAGCTTCTACCAGATCCTGACCGAGCAGCCTGGCAAGGATGCTTGGCCCCTGACCGGTGCAACCTTCATCCTGATGCACAAAGCCCAAGACAAGCCTGAGCAGGCCACTTCGACGCTGAAGTTCTTTTCCTGGGCCTATAAAAATGGCGATCAGACCGCTGATGCACTGGATTACGTGGCCATGCCTGCGGCTGTGAAAACCATCATCGAGCAGTCCTGGAGCGCCATCAAGGACACGTCCGGCAAGGCCATTGCTTACAAGTAAGCCCTCAACCCACATCGGCTAAACACTCGTTCTGAACATATTGGAGGTTTATTTCGTGTCCTCTACACTTCCGGCAAGCCGGGCCGCTTTTGAATTCCCGGCAAAAGTGACCGGACGTGCCATGACCAATCCTCCTCCTGTGAAGCCGATACGGCGTAGTTCCTGGCCAGACCGAATTTTTGGTTGGGCTGCGCTGGGCGCTGCCCTGCTGACAATGGGTCTGCTGCTGGCCATTTTGGTTTCGCTGGTGGTGGGCGCTTGGCCTGCGATCAACCAATACGGCACCGGCTTTCTGACCAGCAGCGTCTGGGATCCCGTCAAGGACGAGTACGGCGGGCTGGTGATGATTTACGGCACGCTGGCCACCTCCATCATTGCCTTGCTGATTGCGGTGCCGGTGAGCTTTGGCATTGCGCTGTTCCTGACGGAGCTGTCGCCCGCCTGGCTCAAGCGCCCGCTGGGAACGGCGATTGAATTGCTCGCTGCAGTTCCTTCCATCGTCTATGGCATGTGGGGACTGCTGGTGTTTGGCCCGATTTTGGCCACCTATGTGCAGCAGCCGCTGCAGGCCATGTTCAGCGGCGTGCCTTATATCGGCGCGCTGTTCTCCGGGCCGCCAGTGGGCATTGGCATCTTGTCTGCTGGCATCATTCTGGCGATCATGATCATCCCGTTCATTGCGGCGGTGATGCGTGATGTGTTCGAGGTGACTCCAGTGCTGCTCAAAGAGTCGGCTTACGGCTTGGGCTCAACCACTTGGGAAGTCGTCTCCAAAGTCGTTTTGCCTTACACCAAGTCAGGCGTCATGGGCGGCATCATGCTCGGGCTGGGTCGGGCGCTGGGCGAAACGATGGCGGTGACCTTTGTCATCGGTAACTTCAACCAGCTCGACTCGCTGAGCCTGTTTCAGGCGGCCAACAGCATCACCTCGGCGCTGGCCAACGAGTTTGCCGAGGCGGGCGAAGGCCTGCATCAGGCGTCGCTGATTTATCTCGGACTGGTGCTGTTCTTTATCACCTTCGTGGTGTTGTCGCTGTCCAAACTGCTGCTGTCGCAGTTGCAGAAAAATGAAGGAGCCAAGACATGAGCGCCGTGATCCAGCAGGCCCGCGTGGCCAAATTTGCCCGCCGCAAACGGGTCAATCAGGTGGCGCTGGTGTTGTCGCTCGGCGCCATGAGCTTTGGCTTGTTCTGGCTGTTCTGGATTTTGCTGGAAACCGTCCGGCTCGGTCTTGGTGGTATTGCGCTGGCAACCTTCACTGAAATGACGCCTGCGCCGAATGAGACGGGCGGCATTGCCAATGCGCTCTACGGCTCGTTCCTGATGGTGACGCTGGCCACGTTTGTCGGCACGCCGATTGGCATCATGGCGGGTATTTACCTGGCCGAGTACAACCCCAAAGGTCTGCTCGCTTCGGTGACGCGCTTTGTCAATGACATTTTGCTGTCCGCGCCGTCCATCGTGATTGGCCTGTTTGTCTATACGGTGGTGGTGTCGCGCTTTCATTCCTTTTCGGGCTGGGCTGGCATTGCCGCGCTGGCCTTGATTGTGATTCCGGTGGTGATTCGCACCACGGAAAACATGCTCCAGCTGGTGCCACCAGGTCTGCGCGAAGCCGCTTATGCGCTGGGCGCACCGAAGTGGAAAGTCATCATCAGCATCACGTTGCGTGCTGCCCGTGCGGGCGTCATCACTGGCGTGCTGCTGGCTGTGGCGCGTATTGCTGGTGAAACGGCGCCGTTGCTGTTCACCGCGCTGAGCAACCAGTTCTGGACCTCTGACCTGAGCCAGCCGATGGCCAGCCTGCCGGTGACGATCTTCAAGTTTGCGATGAGCCCTTATGAAAACTGGCAGCAACTGGCCTGGGCCGGTGTGCTGATCATTACGGTAGCGGTGCTGGGCCTGAATATTCTGGCGCGCGTGCTGACGCGTAAAAAAGACTGAACAAGACAAGGTGAATGATGGAAACCCTGAGCGCAACTCGTGAAAAATCAAAGATTTCGGTCAAAGACCTGAATTTTTACTACGGCAAATTCCACGCCCTCAAGGGCATCAACCTGGAAATCCCTGAAAAGAAGGTGACAGCCTTCATCGGCCCCTCGGGCTGCGGCAAATCGACGCTGCTGCGCATTTTCAACCGGATGTACGAGCTGTATCCCGAGCAAAAAGCCGTCGGACAGGTGCTGCTTGATGGCACCAACCTGCTCACTTCCAAGGAAGACGTGGCGCTGCTGCGCGCCAAGGTCGGCATGGTGTTTCAAAAGCCCACGCCGTTCCCGATGTCGATTTATGACAACATCGCTTTTGGCGTCAAGCTGTTTGACAACCTGAACGCCGCCGACATGGATGACCGGGTCGAATGGGCGCTGCGCAAGGCCGCTCTGTGGACCGAGGTCAAGGACAAGCTCAACCAGAGCGGCTCCAGCCTGTCGGGCGGCCAGCAGCAACGCCTGTGCATTGCACGCGGCATTGCCATCAAGCCTGAAGTGCTGCTGCTCGACGAGCCTTGCTCGGCGCTGGACCCGATTTCCACCGCCAAGGTCGAAGAGCTGATTGCCGAGCTGAAAGACGATTACACCGTCGTCATCGTGACCCACAATATGCAGCAGGCCGCGCGCTGCAGCGACTACACCGCCTATATGTACCTGGGCGATTTGGTCGAGTTTGGTGAGACGGAAGAGATTTTCTTCAAACCCAAGCGCAAAGAAACAGAAGACTACATTACCGGCCGCTTCGGCTGATTCGGTGGAAGAGACACATCATGGCTGACAAACATTTATCTACCCAGTTCGACAGCGAACTCAATGGGGTCTCGTCCCGCGTGATGGAGCTCGGCGGGCTGGTCGAAGCCCAGCTGCGGCTGGCGATTTACGCGCTGTCGCAGTTCAGCGCCGAGAGCGCCGATCAGGTGATCGAAACCGAAACCCGCGTCAACGGCATGGAGCTGGACATTGACCGCGAGCTGTCGTCCATCATTGCCCGGCGCCAGCCGACGGCGCGTGACTTGCGCCTGTTGATTGCGATTTCCAAAACCACGGCCAATCTGGAGCGCGCTGGCGACGAGGCGACCAAAATCGCCCGCATGGTCAAGTCCATCATTCAGAGCGGTGCGGCGCGGGGCTTGCCGTCGTCTGATTTGCGCATGGCCGCCGAGCTGGCCTCGGGCCTGATGCGCAAGGCGCTCGACGCCTTTGCCCGGCTGGATACGGTGGCAGCGGTGTCTATCCTGAAGGAAGACGACGAGATCGACGCTGAGTTCGACGGTTTTGTGCGCAAACTCATCACCTACATGATGGAAGATCCGCGCACCATCTCGGCCAGTCTGGACCTGCTCTTCATCGCCAAAGCGATTGAGCGGGTCGGCGATCACGCCAAGAACATTGCCGAATTCATCATCTACATCGTCAAGGGCGCCGACGTTCGGCACAGCCCGATGGACCAGGTCGAGTCAGCCGCTAAATAATGAAATACCAGCCCCGCGTCCTGATTGTTGAAGATGAGCCCGCTATTGCCGAGCTGATCGCGGTCAATTTAAAGCACGGCGGTTTCAACCCGGTCGTGGCTCATGAAAGCGTTGCCGCCCAGCGCGAGCTCGATGCGGCTTTGCCTGACGTGATTTTGCTCGACTGGATGCTGCCGGGCCAGAGCGGCGTGATGCTGGCGCGGCACTGGCGCAAGCAGGAGCGCACCAAGGCGATTCCCATCATCATGCTGACGGCGCGTGGCGATGAGAGCGACAAGGTGGCCGGTCTGGATGCGGGCGCTGACGACTACATCACCAAGCCTTTTTCTACCCAGGAGCTGCTGGCGCGCATCCGTGCCGTGCTGCGCCGGCGCACGCCCGATGCCGCCAGTGACGCCGTGGTGAGCGTGGGCGCGCTGGTGCTCGACGCAGCCACCCACCGCACAACGTACCAAGGCCAGGAGCTCAAGCTGGGCCCAACCGAGTTCAAGCTGCTGAACTACCTGATGGCGCATGCCGAGCGGGTTCACAGCCGCGCCAGCCTGCTCGACAAGGTCTGGGGCGACCATGTTTTCATTGAAGAGCGTACGGTAGATGTGCATGTCAAACGGCTGCGTGAGGCTCTCGGTGCGGCCAGCGTCATGGTAGAGACGGTTCGCGGCGCGGGCTACCGGCTCACCAAGACCGCCGTGGCGCCTGCTGCCGCAGCCTCGTCATCCGGTCAATGATTCGGCGCTGGTTGCTGCTGGCCGCCTGTGCCTTGACGGGCGGGGCTATTGGCTGGACATTCATGCCCGGCAATGGTTTGCCCTGGGGCTTGCTGCTCGGCGTGCTGGTCTGGCAATTGCTGGACACGCTGGCGCTGCAGCGGCTGTTGCGCTGGCTGCGCTCGGAGCAAAGCCATGAAACACTGCTCCTCATGGCCAGGGCGCAGCCTCAACTGCCCGGCGTCTGGGGCGAGGTGGCGGATCGTGTGCGTCGCCTGCTCAAAAAATGTGACCAGCAGTACGGCGACAGTCAGGCCCGGCTGGAAGAGTTTTTGGCCGCTCTGCAGGCCTCGCCCAACGGCGTGGTGCTGCTCGATGCCCAAGGGCGCATCGAATGGTGCAACCAGATGGCGGCGCAGCATTTTGGTTTTGACGCCGAGCGTGACATGCAGCAGCACATTGCCAATCTGGTGCGCGAACCGGCCTTCAATGCATATCTGGCACAGGGCGATTTTTCCCGTGAGGTGGTGATTCCGGGCTACTTCAGCACGCCAGCGCGCCCAGTCAAACTCTCGGCGCATGTCAGCGCCTATGGCGACAACCGCAAGCTGATGCTGTCGCGTGACATCACGGCGGTGGAGCAGGCCGAGGCCATGCGGCGCGATTTTGTTGCCAATGTGTCGCATGAAATCCGCACGCCGCTCACCGTGGTGGCGGGTTTTATCGAAACCCTGCAAAACCTACCCCTGAAAAAAGCCGAGCGTGAGCGTTACCTGACGCTGATGGCTCAGCAGTCCCAGCGCATGCAGAGTCTGGTCAACGACTTGCTGACCCTGTCGCGCCTGGAGGGCAGTCCGCTGCCCGGTGCCACTGAATGGGTGGCCAGCGCCACGCTGCTGGCCCAGTGCGAGGAAGAAGCCGGGGCGCTGTCGAGTCTGCTGGCACCACAAGGTCACTGCCTGACGTTTGAGGCCGAGCAGGCCTGCGAACTGGCGGGCAACGCCAGCGAAATCCGCAGTGCTTTTTCCAATCTGGTGAACAACGCAGTGCGCTACACGCCGGAAAATGGGGTGATTGCGGTGAACTGGACAGTGCTGGCCGACGGGCGCGGGGAATTCCGCGTTGAGGATTCTGGTCCCGGTATTGCAGCCCAACACTTGGCGCGCCTGACCGAGCGCTTTTACCGGGTGGACCGCAGCCGCTCGCGCGAAACTGGCGGCACGGGCCTGGGGCTGGCCATCGTCAAGCATGTGGCCCAGCGTCACGGCGCCGAGCTGAAGATCAGCAGCCAGCTAGGCCGGGGCTCGTGCTTTCGGATGATTTTTCCAGCCGTCCGGGTCCGGCTGCTTGTGTCCGATTAATCCGGCTGATGCGGCTGATCTGGCTGCGGCTTAAGGCTGGGGCGTGCTGCCAGCGTTCACACGCTGAAAGACCAGCATGCCTTCATTCCGGTCGGTGGGCTTGCGCACGGTGGCCTTGAAGGCCCAGTCTGGCAGGTTCACCACGCTGCTCAGACGCGGCAGTGCGCTGACATGAACGACCAGATAGGGGCAGTTGGCTTGGCTGGAGGTTTGGCGCAGTTCGAGCTTGCCGTGGTATTGCAGCGCCGCCGCCTGCGCGTTGCCAATGCCATAAATTTCAACGCAATGTCTGGAATCGACCTGAGCGGCCACTTGGCGCGACAGCGGGCCTAG
>Ga0302263_10000033_pt1 | contig 61959 bp, 49 predicted proteins | sample II_Fen_N1_4_FD_194564 | JGI IMG/M metagenome (GOLD analysis project Ga0302263, IMG submission 194564) | Peat permafrost microbial communities from Stordalen Mire near Abisko, Sweden - II_Fen_N1_4 | ecosystem: Environmental > Terrestrial > Soil > Wetlands > Permafrost | place: Sweden: Abisko... | reverse complement strand
TCGGAAACCTTCCAAGGGGCTTCAAGGCCAAGAAGGCGCTGGTAGAGTTGAGTGCTGTCCACGAAAGAAAACTGCCTCCTGAAACTCAGCTAAAAACGGCTCTTCCCACTATATTCGGCGTAGACCCAAAAATAGTCATCAAATTAGCGAATGACTCTTCCCACCATTCGCTTCAGATCACCGCTGCCATGACATTTACACTCCGCTCATCTATTCTTTAAACTGAGCGCTGGTTTCTCCACAAAATGCCACGACAGCACAGCGCAGCCAAGTGCCATGCCCACTGAGCACCCCAACAAGGCCAGCGTAGACATCCCCGCAAACGAGAAAAGCAGCACTTGCTGAATCGGCCAAGCATAGATATACACGCCATACGAGTAATCACCAAGAATGTTGTACTTTGCAAGCACCGAATTTTTCACAAATGCCGCAAAAAACAGAATCCAAGGCACCGCAATGACATATGACACATAGAACAATTTATGATTCTTCAAGACAATCGCCGCAACAAGCAAAGCCACAAGCAGCGCCACATATTCCTTATTGATCTTTATCTTATGCTTGTAGGTCTGGAAGGTCACACCAGCGAAGTACATGCAGATCAATCGTGAGGTTGTCCGATCCTCCTCCAATGCCAAACGGCTGAAAATCAGATAGGCGCCAGACAGAACCGCAATCCCTAAGGCCATGCGCCCAAGGCTTTTCGCGTGTTCCTTGCTGCACTTCATGCAGAGCCACCAGACGCCAGCCAAAAGCACGTACAAACGCACTTCATGAGGCATAGACCACAAGGAGCCGTTGACGAGATCCCCAATGGGATTATTCGTGAAGACCCCTGGCAAGCTTGTCCCGACACCAAGCAGCAAAGTGCCAGTCTTAAACAAGTACACCCAAACGCACAGACTCAGAAAATAGGTTACAATCTTCTGGCTCCCAACCAAAGGAAAGACAAGAAAGACCGACACGAACAGCATCACAAAAAGGCCAGGATAAATTCGCAGAATACGAGAGCGCAAATACACGAGTAGCCCTCCTCCCCTCAAAAGGCTTCCTGAAACCAAGAAACCGCTGGTCAAGAAAAAAATATCGACTGCAATTGCCCCCATGGTCATCCCGATGGATTCCCGCCATGGCTCTGCCGTCGGCGTTCCTGCTGCCAGCGCAAAGGAATGCGTAATCAGAACCGCGAAAGCCGCCAGAATGCGAATTAAATTGAAATTATTATCTTTCCCAACAAATACATCTGAAAGTTTCATCTATTCACCTTTAGAACGAGTCCATCTCCATTGCTCTGCAACTTCAAAAAAGGCCACAAGAATATCGCAATGACCAGATAAACAACATTCTGCGCCGCACTCAAAGGAAACAAAAATAGCGCATACATGCTCCAAAAGGATGCATAGGCACCAAAGTACATCCCGATCCGAGTCTTCTTAGCCATCGCATCCAAATACGCTCTCGATGCAACAAAGCCCAACATCACCAAAAGAATCAACGACAACGCAACACCAAAATCTCGATAAAGCGTCCATTGATAGCTAACGGTGTTGAGCCCAAAGACCTTCTGCGACGCTTCATTCAACAAGCCATCGAATCCCATCGATTTTTCGATCCGCACATTCTGATTGAGATAGAAAGTCAACCCCTGCAACGTTCCGTATCCCCATGAAACCGGATGTCCCATAGGTCCATCCATGCGATTCAAGGCAAAATCAAGGTTCCATAGATTATTAGCAACATAGGCGTAGACGGGATCTAATGCCAGCTTCAATAGCCCCCCCTGCCTCATCACCATATCGATGGCTTTGCCAATTCCAATCCCCATTCGACTAGCAAGGGTCCAAGCAAACATCGCAACAAACCCCACAGTCCCGAGAATGGCCCAACGTAATCTCAAAGGCCGACGCTCTACTTCCCAAGCAAAGGCAAAGGAAAACAACGAATACAGAATCATGTTTCGTGCTGCGCAGAGAATAAAAATCATTGGCACCGCGGCCCAAATCGCGCGTGCAAGCCAACGTTGCCATGAGCGTCCCCTGAACATCAGAAACGCAGAGATGCTGGCAACGGGATAACTCAACTGGAGGAGGAAATTTCCGAACAGATTAATTCCGAAGAATGCGTTCCGCCCCGTCTGCACTTCTTCCAGCAGCAAGGGCCACCCCCCAGCAGCATGATAGCCGTTTGCCAATCCTCCAGAAAATAGCACGACTAAGACAAGCAGCGCAATGAGGGGACGATCATTCTCGTTTTCAAGTATTTTCCGCGGTATTGCCTGTCGTCGATTCCACACCGAGGCATGTGCCAAAAGGCATCCCAAGAGAAACGCGAAATTGAAGCTGAAAAAGACAATCCACGTCAAGAGCATTGGATCCGACATAGTCTTTTGAAGCTTTAGGAGAGAAAACCCCATCCCAAAGAACTGGGCAAATGAAAACAAGGCCCAAGGCTGAAGGATTTCTTTCCCCTTAATCCTCAAGATTGCAATCGGAGCGAGCCCCGACAACATCAAGATGATCGCGAGGGCCATATACCGGTATTTAGCCAAGTCTTCAAGCGAGCCCTAGTAACATCATTGATTTTCAAGTATTCCAACACGAATGCAAGCATTGCAAGGAACACGAAAGAAAGGAAGTATGCAATGATCATCAGCGCAGCTCGTGGGGGGTAGAATTTCTTGGCCGGAATTTGTGGCGGATCAATGACCACCAGCGATGGAAGATTCTTATTGCGTTCCAGATCATTCTGCTCCTTGGACTGAAGCAGATAGACCAATACGTTTTTGTGAACTTCAACAGTTCGCATCAAATGCGCATACTCCGCAACCTGATCCAATCCATTCGGAATACTACGGTTCACCAAGCCATTCAACTCACCCGGCGCAGCATTTCCCATTTGCTTACCAAGAATCTTTGCCGTTTCCTTGCGTGTGCGTTCCAACGTCTGGTATGCACTTCCAGAAGAACCATTACGTGCCTTCTCGACTTCCATTTCAAGGTCCAATTTCTGTACATTCGACTCAAGCTCCGCAGCCATTCTCACGGTCTGCTGCATCTGCTCCATCGGTACAAACATCTTCGTTCGCTTCTGGAAGCGGATCAAAGCCGATTGAGCAGAGTCCAATGCCATTTCCCTTTCATGGATCCTGCCATTGAGAAACTGCACTTCCTCCGATGCTTTCTTTCGCGAATGTGCTGCCAGTGCAGAATCCATCCACGAAATCACAAAACCGACAACATCTCGCGCCACGATGGAGTCCGAAGATTGGAACGCTACGATGATCGCGTCATCATCGGTCTCTGACCACGTGAGATTACGAAGCCAAGTCTTGTGCAGATCTTCCCAACGAACAATTTTGGTCGTATCGATCTTCCACAGTTTCAACAAGGGAAAACGCGCCATCGCCGCTTGGCGCAAGGCTTGGGTTCCCAAATAGGTCCGAAGCAAGGGTGCTTGACTCGCCCCCCCCCCCTTTCCGTTGAGAATCGAGCCCAAATCTCCCCCCATCAAAGAACCCAGTCCAGCCAGCCCCATATTGGCACCCTGCACTCGGAATACGACAGTGCCAGCCGATTGGTATTCATTTTTCACAAATCGCGAAATACCAAACGTCAGTAGCGCAATCAGCACAGGTCCAACAAGGAGCAGCTTCCAAGACTTTGCCACAGGTCCAAGCAGTCCTAGGACATCCTCGAGCCACGACGTTTCATCAACCATGCGCTTACTCATTTTGTCACCTGCAAATAGAATCCACCGGCAGAAACCGCACTGGTAATGATGGACGCGACAATGACGATCCACTGATCCCAAGAGATGTATCGCTCTTCCGGCACCAGGATCGCCGCGCCTTGCCGGATCGGCTGCCCCAGTGGAACGACTTGGTCCGTGTACAGGTCATAAATACGAACCCGAGAATTCCAGGCCCTCGGAGCATATCCACCTGCCGCTTCGATGTAATCGTCTGCCGTCATACCTGGCTTCCAAGTCACAAAGCCGGGACGATTCACCATGCCTCCGACCCAAACAACCTGCTCCGCTTGGTGAATGATCACGGAATCCCCAGCTTGCAGTCGGGCATCAGGATCGGCATAATTGCCTCGCATTTGCTGGATGTAGCTGGAAAGTGCAATCTTCACTTCCGGATACTGGGTTGTCGCCTCCAAGCCAGGGCGCCTACCCGCCTGAAGCCAAGTCCAGCCTCGCTTGATCCCCACTGCGATGGTCGAATCGTCACCGACAAGAGAGCCACCAGCCAACTTCATCAGCTCCCGTGAAGTCATACCTTTGCTCATGATGTACCCGCCCGGCTTCTTCACGCATCCTGCAATCCAAACGATCGGAGTCGTCGGACGGTACGTCAAGATGGGTAGTTCGATCACAGCAAGGTTGCTATCCAACAGATCCGTCCTGCGCAACACCCGTCTCACGCCATCGATGTTCTGCCCTTCCACTGACAGACTCTGATCCTGGAGACCGGAAATCTGCAGCAAGGATCCGACGGTTTCTCCAGGAACATATTCAAGATATCCACCGAACGGCACATTGCCAGAAAGCGCCACAAGCGGTCCCTGCTGGTAGACCTGGACACGATCTCCTGCGAACAGGCGCGGATCGTCCTGCTGCGACCCGGCATTCCAAGCACGGGCCAGATCGCACCAGACACTGTCTCGCCCTCCTCCCCTGACAAGCAGGATCCTCCGTGCCGAAGGCACGCGATATCGATCCCCTTGGCGCGGCGGAGTTCCCGCAGCTTGGGAACGGAGGACCTCACTGAGATTGACCCCGGCTTGCTTCAACAAAACCGACAGGCGCGTTCCTGCAGGCACTTCGAAGGCACCCGGATTCGGAACCAGCCCTGTTACCTGGACTTGCGCGGGCATGATCTCGACCACCTGCAGATCGATGAGCTTGACACGGATCTGGGAACGGATCAAAGCCTCGAGGCTGTCGCGGACCTTGCTGAAGGGAATCCCCTTCACCTTGACCAGACCACGATCCGGTACGACCACTTCCCAGCGCGTATTGACAATGAGGTCTTCCGCCCCGGAACCGACCCCCCACCACTGAAGCTTCAACCGGTCTCCAGGCGACAGGAAGAAGAGGGAGTCCTCGACCGCCAGGGCAGGCCCTTCGGGCTTGTCGGCGCGAGGGCTCAAAAGTGCCGCCATTCCCCGCTCATCGACCGTGCCATTTTTCGGCATCGACGTCTGCGCACCGATTAAACCTGCGCCCATGAGAAGCGCAGTCATGACCCGTTGGAAGGCACCGTACATCCGTTTCAATGTAGTCAACTGCCTTGGATGTTTCGGCTCAAAACCGCGCCCGAAGGACGCGCTCCGCTCGATGCGAACGGACCGAAGTCAAGCCTCAGGTTCACTCGTCCGGCATGGCCCTTCGCACCGCCAGGATCTCGGGGAGATTCCGGAAAAAGCTGTCGACCACATCGGGATCGAAATGCTTCCCGCTCTGCTCGCGTACCAAGTCCAGGACATCTTCCAAAGGCCACGGCGTCTTGTAGCACCGTTTGCTCAACAGGGCATCCACCACATCGACCACGGCGACGATCCGCCCCTCGAAACTGATGTCGTTTCCGCGCTTGCCTTTGGGATATCCCGTCCCGTCCCACTTTTCGTGATGATCCCGTGCCACCAGCGCCGCCACCTGCATGGGACCTCGCGGGGACTTGGCCAGGATCTCGTAGCCGACAAGCGAATGGGTCTTCATGATCTCCCACTCCTGGGCATCGAGCTTCCCCGGCTTGTTCAGCACATGGTCGGGCACCGCGATCTTGCCGAGATCATGCAAGGGCGCCGCACGGCGCAGCACTTCGGCCCGTTCCGCACCCAGACCGAGCGCCTTGGCCAGGATCCAGGCGATCTCACCGACACGGCGAGTGTGCGCTCCGGTTTCCTTGGAACGCGATTCCACGGCATCGGCCAGAAGATGGATCGTCTCGAATTGAGCCCCGAGCGCCTCCAGCCACAGACCCAGATTGTCCAGAAGCACCTTGGCCTGGTGTTGCATCAGGCCCGAAAGCCGCCCATCCTCCTCGGAAAGTTCCATGACGCATTCGATGTGAAAATAGAGCGCAGGCCCTTCCCGACGCTCGAGACGCGCCTCGAAGCAGCCAGCATCCCAGCACCATTCCTGGGTCCGACGCACAGGCAACATCAGGGGCATGCAGAGATCGATCCGCCCCAGGCGAGCCCCTTTCTGGAAATCGAGCTCCCATGCTCGGATCACTTCCAGCTCGTCACCGAGATCGAAGCCGACCACCGCACGGGAAGTGGCGGCATCCATTCCCAACAGATCCAGGAAATGCACCATCGCCTGCTCGGCGAAGGCATCGAGGCTCTGGCACGCCTGAAGCGCCGGAGAGATCTCCAGAAGCTTCTGAACGCCCTGCCGCGAGGTTTCCAAGGCAAGAAGATCCCGATACGAACGAAGCGCGGAATGAACGACCGTGATGAGCTTGCGAGCGGAAAGCTCGGTCTTCTCCCAGTAGTCGTGAAGATCGTAGCGATTGATGATCTGGTCTTCGGGCGCAAGCCCCGGCTGCCCCGTCCGCAGGATCAGACGCGGCAACGTGCGCCCCGCCTCCTCGCGCACGAAGCGCACCAGATCCAGTCCGGCCGTCTCGGTTTCCATGACCACATCGACAAGAGCCAAGGCGATGTCGGTCCGACTTACGAAGAACTCCCGCGCTTCCCGAGCGGAATTGGCCGAAAGGAATTCCAGTGCCCGCCCTTCGAAGCGGAAGTCCGCAAGCACGGCACGAGTCACCTCGTGCACAAGGGGATCGTCGTCCACCACGACCACGACCCATGGTCGCCGTCCACGCGGCAACACATCGATGTCGCTCGGGTCGTCGATCAGTCGCAGCAGATCATCGTTCTCAGCCATGAATCCCTCCGGTTCGAGCGCGCCGCGCGACATCGAGCTTGGAGAAGCCCTCTCTCCGTCCCCAGGACGGAGGCCCGGAAGATATCCGAAACCTTGCACACCGACAGTCTACCACCTTCGGAGCAAGGGGCGCAAGTCCCATCCTTGACCCAAAAGGCAAAAGGCCCGCAGCGATGCCGCGGGCCTTCGAATCGCACCTTGAGCAAGGCTTACTCAGTAGCCTTGGCCGTCCTTCAGGCTCTCTTCCGTCACCGGACCGGAGAAGCGAACGTAGAACCAAGTCTGGTAGCCGATGACCAATGGCAGGAACACCACCACCACACCCAGCATGATCTTGAGGGTCAACGGAGTCGAAGCCGAATTGAAAGCAGTCACCGACCAGGCCGGATCCAGGCTGGAGCCGACGATGTTGGGGAACATCCCCGCCACGCCGAACAGGACCGCCATGACCAAGAACAGCCCCGAGGCTCCCCAGGCGGCCCAGAACTTGCCCTTGCCCAGGAAGACCCTAGAGGCCAACAGAGCCACCACGGCAAAGGCAGGAAGCGCAAGGAAGGCCGGGCGGGTCAGGAGGTTCTGCCACAGATGCGTCGCGAACCAGGTGTGCCCCAGGAACACCACCGCGGCCAGCAAGGTCGCGACCCAAAGCCCGCTTGCCGCCTTCGCGGCGCGGACCGCCAGCAGGTCGCGACTCTTGGCCAGCAGCCACAGGGCTCCATGGTGGGCGAAGGCGATCACGACGAACACGCCGCCGACCAACCCGTAAGGATTGAGCAGGGTCAGGAGATTGCCCTTCAGAACACCCTCCTTGTCGATGGGAAGCCCCGCGAACAGGTTGGCGAAGGCCACGCCCAGCAGCAATGCCCCAAGGAAGGATCCGAAGGCAAGGCTGCGGTCCCAAACGGCGCGCCAGGCCGGGGAATCCACCTTGCCGCGGAACTCGAAGGACACTCCGCGCAGGATCAGAGCCAGCAGCAGCAGCATGAGCGGCGCATAGAGCGCCGAGAACATGGTCGCGTAGGCGCCAGGGAACGCCGCGAAGGTCACCCCACCCGCAGTGATCAGCCAAACCTCGTTGCCGTCCCAGAAGGGTCCCATGGAATTGACCATGATCCGGCGATCCGTCTCGCTCTTGGCAAGGAATGGCATGAGAAAACCAATGCCAAGGTCGAATCCGTCCAGCAGGAAATAGACCGCCCACGCAACGCCCCAGATGGAGAACCAAGTCGTTTCAAGCATCGTCGGGTCTCCTCAGTGGCTGGTGATGGAGGTGAGGGGAGCTTCGGGCAGTGGCCCCTTGCGGGCGTACTTCCAGATCAGGAAGAAATCCACGGCTCCCAGAAGCGTGTAGATGAGCGTGAATCCGCCCAAGGACACCGCAATCTGGAGAGGCTCGATCTTCGAGACGCCATGCTCGGTGCGCATCAGACCGTACACGATCCAGGGCTGTCGACCGACTTCAGCCAAGGTCCAGCCGATCTGGTTCACCAGGTACGGCAACGGGATCAGCCAAGGCAGGATCCTGAGGAGAAGCTTCTGGTTCAGGATATCCTCGCGCTTCCACCAGGCCCATACGGACACCCAGAAGAGCAGGATGCCCAGCCCCACCATGAGCCGGAACGAGAGATAGGTGATCAGGACGGGAGGACGATCCGCCTTCGGCACATCCTTGAGTCCCTGGACCGCACCATGCGGATTGTGGTGAACCAGGAAGGAGAGCAGGCCAGGAACCTTCAGGCCCTCCACTGCGTTCCTCTCGTTCTTCTCGTCGGGCCAGAGCGCGAGATACATGGGCGCATCGTTGGAGGTCTGCCAATGCGACTCCATGGCGGCGAACTTGGTGGGCTGGGTCGTGGCCAGGATCTCTGCGTTGAGGTGCCCCTGGAACATCTCGAATATGCAGAACACCAGCGTCCAGACGGCCGCGACCTTGAAGGTCTTGCGGAACACCTCGACATGGCTGCCCCGAGCCAGATGCCAGGCGCTCACGCCCAGCATGAAGAAGCCCGAAAGGAGCCAGGCACCACCGACGGTGTGGATGAAGGAGAGGAGAGCGAACTTCTGGGTCACCACCGCAAAGAAGTCGGCCAGCTCCGCACGTCCGTTGCGGATCACGTATCCCACCGGATGCTGCATCCAGGAATTGGCCACGATGATCCAGAAGGCCGAGATGTTCGAGGCGATGGCCACCAGCCAGATGGTCACGCAGTGGAGCTTGGGGGAAAGCTTGCGCCAGCCGAAGAACCACACGCCAATGAAGGTCGACTCGAGGAAGAAGGCGACGGTCGCCTCCACCGCTAGAAGCGATCCAAAGATGTCGCCTACATACCTCGAATAGGTCGCCCAGTTCGTCCCGAACTGGAATTCCTGGGGAATGCCGGTGACCACGCCGACTGCAAAGTTGATCAGGAAGATCTTCCCGAAGAACTTGGTGGCCTTCTTGTAGTCCTCATCCTTGGTGCGGACCCACATGGTCTCCAGGATCGCAGTCAGGAGCGAGAGCCCCAACGTGAGAGGGACGAAGAGGTAATGGAACCAGATGGTCACGGCAAACTGCAGCCGCGATAGGATCAATGCGTCCACGAGAACTCCTTTCTTGATGGTTTTCCGGTGACATCCCGGTTCGGTTCACTCGACAACGCGCCGATGCGCCAGGACATGTCCCGACGAACCGGCCAGATCGGACATGCGGACGGATCGAAGATGATTCTCCAATACATGTGCGGTGCTTGTCCATACCCCTCGGATGGGACATTCCGCCGAAAGGGGACAGGAGCGCGGCTCCGCGTGGCATGGAGAGGGACATTGCGGGCCTTCCACCGCCTCGACGACATCCCATAACGAGAGTTCGCCGGCAGACCTGGCAAGGGACACGCCTCCGCCGACCCCACGCACCGCGCTCACGATTCCCTTTTCCACCAGACAACTGACGATGCGTCGGACAAAGGGCACAGGAAGCTTCCGCTCCTGCGCCATCGCCACGATGGAAACCCGGTGTCCCGGCTCCTGACACGCCAGATGCAGCACGATGCGCGCCGCGTAATCGGTCTGCCGACTGATGGAAAACATTGATGACAAAAACAGTAATCAATGAGGACATTTTCCACAACACATTCTCTACCCGCCCCCTCAAGAAACGCGATTTGCCGTATACTGACGACAGCACACTCGGCCAAGCCGCTCCCGTGCAACGATACCAACCCACAGGAACGACGCATGCCCCTTGCCGGCAACTCCTTCCACGACCATCGCTTCTAATGATGTCCTCGCAGCAATTGGGAACCCTTCTCGAAGAGCTCGAACAGAACTTCGCACGCCTCGCCAAGGGCGGTACGCAACTGCATCTGCGTGCGACCCATACGCTGGCGTGCCAGCACATCGCACCAGCCAACCAGACCAGCCAGTTGCTGATCCAGCTCCTGGCGCTCATGGTCGCCGAACGATCGCCAACGACCATCCAGCTGCATGTGCATTGCCTGCGCGCCAGCATCGCCTTCGATTTCGATCTCCGCCCGAACCTCATTCCTGCGGACCTGCACCAGTTGGCAGAGCGCATCGGTGCCGTCCTGGCTCCCGGCGAGAGGGCGCTGCGCCTGGAAGTCCCAAGGGTCCTGGCAACCCCGTCGCACCGTACTCCCCCCGATCCATCCTCGTTCGAAGCGGCCTCGCTGTGCGGACTGCCGTTGCTCGTGGTCGACGAGGATTCCATCCACCGGCGCAACCTCGTCACCTCGCTCATGCGTGCAGGCCTGGAAATCCAAGCCTGCACGCATGAGGACGCTGGGCTGGAAGTCGCCCTGCACGGCAATGCCCTCGCCGCCCTGATCGTCCACATCCACCGTCCTCTCAGCTCCGGACTCCAGATCGTCCAGAAACTGCGCGACGTAGGCGTCTCCCAACCCCTGATCGCCTTGACTTCGCATGCGGAGATCGACGACAAGGAACTCTGCATGCGCAACGGTTGTGCAGGGCATCTGTCGAGATCCGCCCCTTCGCACAGCCTGCTTCAGGAGCTCGAGCGCATCTTCGCAACGAAGACAGCAACTCCCGAAGCCTGAGAATCGCAACGATCGCGAATCGTTGGACTCAGACAGCCAGGAAAGCTGTATAGTGGGGATGCGGTCGGACGGCCGCGAGTCAGGAGTTCCTTCGAATGCCAGGACGAGTTGCGCCAGCCCTTCGCGAGACCTTGCGAAACTACGCCATGCCATCCTTGAAGAAGGATCTGGGCGCAGGCATCACCGTGGGCATCATCGCCCTGCCTCTCTCCCTGGCCCTGGCCATCGCCTCGGGCGTCCCGCCGCAGCACGGCCTCTACACCGTCGTCGTCGGAGCCCTGATCGCCGCGCTTGCCGGCGGCTCCCTCTACAATATCTCCGGTCCCACGGCGGCCTTCGTCGTGATCCTCCTGCCCGTGGTCCGGCAGTACGGCCTCTCCGGCCTGTTTGCGGCCGGGATGATGGCCGGCATCCTCCAGATCCTGATGGGGGCCTTCAAGCTGGGAAAGCTCGTGCACCTGATCCCGTACCCGATCGTGGTGGGCTTCACCTCGGGCATCGGAACCGTGATCGCGCTGCTGCAACTCAAGGCGCTGCTTGGCTTGAGCTATGTCAGCCACGCCGAGATGACCTTGGAGAAGACCTGGGAACTGATCACCCACCTATCCACGATCCATTGGTGGAGCGTGCTGATCGCAAGCCTGATCCTTGCCGTCATGTTTCTTTGGAAGCGCGAACGTCTGCCTCTGCCTCCCCACATCCCCGCCTTGGTGGTGGCCACCGCAGCCTCGATCTGGCTCAATGCCAGGTGGGATGCCGGAATCGCCACCATCGGAAGCACCTTCCGGTTCCTTGGCCCCGACGGGACCGTCGGGCACGGCATCCCTCCCGGTCTTCCCGCCTTCCAGATCCAGCCGGTCCTGTCCAGCCTGCAGAGCCTGCCTCACATCCAGGCGCTCCTGGGGCCGGCCTTCACCATCGCCCTGCTGGGCGCCCTGGAGTCGCTGCTGTGCGCCGTCGTGGCCGACCGGATGACAGGCCGCCACCATCACCCCAACGGGGAACTCATCGGCCAGGGAATCGCCAACGTGATCACTCCCTTCTTCGGAGGGATCCCGGTGACGGCCGCCATCGCCCGCACCGCTTCCAGCGTGAACGCCGGCGGACAGACCATCGTCGCGGCCGTGATCCACTGCATCTTCATCCTGCTGACGCTTCTGGCCCTGGGACCGGCCCTGAACCTGCTCCCGCTCCCCGCCCTTGCCACGCTGCTTGTCATCACGGCATGGAAGATGAGCGAGGCACGTCATTTCGTGGAGATCGCACGCCGCGCGGGAAGAAGCGATGCACTGGTCCTGATCGCCTGCTTCGGACTGACCGTCGCCTTCGACATGGTGGTCGCCGTGGTCGCAGGCCTGGGAATGGCCACGGCACTGTTCCTGATCCGCACCATCCGCGAAGCCCGGCTGCGGCACTACGAGATCTCTCCCGATTCGATCCGGATCCACTTCGACGATGCGCTCTTCTTCGGCGTGGCGAACCACTTGATGGAAAGCGCCCGCAAGCAGGCGCTCCCCTATGCCCGCATCGAGCTGAACCTCGGCCATCTGCGGGAGATCGACTACACTGGCCTGGAATCCCTGGCGAATTCCGTCGCCGAATGGCGACGCAGCGGCAAATCGGTCACCCTGACCCATGCATCCGATGCCATCCAGACCATGCTGGAGCGGCACGGCATCACCTGACCAGCCGCAGGGACGCATTCCGCACGCCGGCCTGAAAACAAAAAACTCCCGCCACGAAGGTGACGGGAGCGATCCGCAAGCCCAAGACTTGCGAAGAGCTTACTTCTTGACCGGAGCGGCCTTGGCGGCAGTGTCCTTCTTGGCCTCGACCTTGGCGGCAGCCTTGACGGTGTCCTTCTTGGCTTCGACCTTCTTGGCAGTGTCGACCTTGGCGGCAGCCTTGACGGTGTCCTTCTTGGCTTCGACCTTCTTGGCGGTATCGACAGCGGGAGCCTTGACAACGTCGGCGGCGATGGCTGCAACGGAAACGGCAAGAACTGCGAGCAGGAACTTCTTCATGATGGACTCCTAATGAAAACGAAACTGCGCCAAACATAAGTCTGCCGCAATGAGTGGTTGGCACCGGGAACCGGTGCGACCGTCTTGGTCTGCACTCAAGATAGACCCTTCACTGCAACTTCGCTGAACAATCCATGCAACAAAAGCGCAAAAGGTGTTGACTAATCGATTATTCCTGGAGTTCCCGGACAACATTCGAGGAAAACAAAAAGCCCCGGAGCGACTCCAGGGCTTCCATCCAGCGATGTCCAGGAGGACTCAGACGCCGCTGAGGGCCAGGAAGCGCTTGCCTTCCTGGGCATCTTCCGACTCGGGATAGAGCTTGATCAGCGCATTGGCCTGCTCGATCGCACCCTTCAGGTCGCCCTGCGCCTCGCGCGCCAGCACCAACTGCCACATGACCTGCGAGAGGAACGGAGCCTCGTCCTTGGGCTCCTTGCCCAGGCCGCGATCCTTGGCATCGCCCGTCACGTGCTGGTACTTGGAAAGAACGCCCTTCAAAAGCGTCTCGGCTTCCTTGTAGTTCTTGCGATTCATGGCACAGACGGCCATGCCACGCTGACCACCCGCCCACAGCAGAGGAAGGCCTTCGCTCTTGTCGCGAGCGATCCGGTAGTTCGCTTCGGCCTTGTCCTGCTGTCCCTGCGAGAGCTGGATGCCAGCAAGCAGCAGCGCAGCCTTGGCGGACTCGATCCCCGCATTGGCGGTAGCGACCTTCTCGAGGTAGGGCTTGGCGGAATCGTACTGGTTCTGGTCAAGGCGGACATAGGCCTGGCCCATCTCGCTGCGAGCCTGTTCCGAGGCACGCTTGACCATGTTGCCGCGCACCATCCAAAGGACCGCACCGGCGACCAGGAGTCCCAGCACCGTGTAGGTCGCGGTCTGGTTGCGCTTGAAGAACTCCACGCTCTTGTAGAAAAGCTCGCCCGAGCGTTCCTCCAAGGAGAAGCCTTCGGTTGCGTTATCCTTCTCGTTCTTGTCAGCCATGGCCAAGATTTCCTTTATTGCAGTCGAAGAGGGGAGTTGAGATGATATCCCCAGAAGACATCCAGTTCGCGGCAGAATATAGAACCGAAAAGCACAATTGAGCCTTCAAGCCACAAACATTCCCGTATCGGCCGAAGTCCGCCAACTGCACCTGCTGCGGGAACGCCTGGAGTCGATTTCCGTCGCCAGCGAGATCCTGCGCGTGATGATGGCCACCGACAGCCTGGATGCGGCCGTGCGCATCCTGCTCTCGGGTCTTGCCGACTCCGTGGCCTGCCGCAGCATCGCCCTCTTCGAAGCCACTGCCGACGGCCTGGTGGAGATCGGTCGCGAAGGCGGATCGGGCCAGCCCGAGCGCACGGCCATTCCCTTCGACCGGATCGACCATCCCGCCATCGCCTGCCTTCAGTCGGGACGCCATCGGATCGAGGACCACCTCGCACCCTGGTGGAGCGACGGCGAGATCACTCCCGGCTCGGCCATCCTGCTGCCCTTCGAAGGTCGCCTTGGGTCGGATCCCACCCAAGGGTCGCTTGCCTCCCATCTGCTGTGGATCGATGCGCCGCGCCCGCTTCCGCTCCCGTCCTCCCTGATGGACTTCCTCATCAGCCTCACGGGCCAAGGCGGCGTCCTGCTCACGGGCCTTCGCTACCGCGACGACCTGCGCCGCACCTACGACGCCCTGCATGCCGCCAACCACAAGCTCCAGAAGGACATCGACCGCGCCAAGCGCATCCAGGAGGGGCTGGTGCCCCATGCCAGCCTGGAAGCGCCGGGCATCAAGGCCGCCAGCCGCTACGAGCCGGCCGAGAAGGTCTCGGGCGACTCCTTCGACATCTTCCCCATCGTGCCTGAGCGGCCCGACGGGCTGCAGGCCCTGCTGGTCGCCGACGTCTCGGGACACGGCATCTCGGCCGCCATGGTGATGTCGATGTTCAAGGTGCTGCTGCGCCGTTCGCTCAAGCACGCCTCGACCCCGGAAGCGGCACTGGCCGAAGTCAACCGCGAACTGCTCGACCAGGTGCGCGGCCTCCACTTCGTGACGGTCTTCCTGGGCCTGTTCGATCCTTCCACCCGAGTCCTGCACTGGGTCTCGGCGGGGCATTGTCCCCAGATCCTGCTGCGCGCCGACGGCACGCTCGTCTCGCTGGACGCCTCGGGCCTTTTCCTGGGCACCTTCGACGATCCGGATCTCGTGGGCGAGGAGGTCACCATCGCTCCGGGCGACCGCATGCTCCTGCACACCGACGGCATCACCGAGGCGGCAGCGCAGGACGGCAGCATGTTCGGCTTCGACCGCGTGGTGGAGTGCCTGCGGGAGCAACGCCATGCGGTCCCTCAGGATGCCTTGGACCATCTGCACGCGCGGCTAAAGGAATTCGTCGGGGAAGAGCCTATCGAGGACGATCTCACCTTGCTCCTGGCGGAATTCTCTTGAAGGAACTGCTGGCGGTCGGTCCCGTCCGGGTCGTCCTGTTCGAAGCCCGCCTGCTCGGCTCCGCGTGGGACGCCCGCAACTCGGCCGACGTCGCACACGCCGCCGTGGCCATGGGCTGGGACGCCCCGATCCGCGACACGCTCCAGGTCCATGCCGACCGGATCCTCTCCTGCGGCGAGGACGGCGAGGCGGACGGCTTCTTCCTGCGCGCCGGCGAAGCGGCGCTGGTGCGCCATGCCGACTGCCTGCCCGTCGCCCTGGTCGATCCCCTCCGCAGCCAGGCAGCCCTGCTGCACTGCGGCTGGCGGGGCTGCGCCCTGCACCTGGCCGCCAAGGGAGTGCGGATGCTGCTGGAGAACGGCTCGAAGCCCGAGGATCTACACGCCGTCATCGGGCCTGGAATCGGGCCGCGCGACTTCGAGGTCGGCCCCGAAGTGCTCGCACATTTCCCCCCAAGCGCCCATTCCCTCACGCAGAAAGGCACGCCTTCGGTGGACCTGCAGGGATTCCTTTGCCGGGAATTGTCGGAAATGGGCTTGTTGAAATCGAGAATCACTTGCGATTCGCGCTCCACGTTAGGAGATTTGAATCTGCACAGCCACCGGCGCGCGGGCGCGTCAGCCGGTCGGATGGCCACCTTTTGCCTCGTCGCGCCCACTGGAGGATCATGAAGCGTCTTTCCCTCTCCGTCCTTGCCCTCGGCCTCGTGGCCGCCGCTCCCAGCCACGCGCTCTTCGGAGTCGGCATTTCCTACGGCGCCAACACCACCGGAGTCGGCGCAGAGAGTTCCCTCCAGACCGCCGCCCTGCCCAGCTACCTGCAGAGCTACGCCGCCGACAAGGGCATCACCGCTCCCAGCCTCGAACTCGATCGCGAGAAGGTCGACGGCCTCAAGCAGATCGGCGCGAAGGTCTGGGTCGACATCCCGCTCACCGACTTCACCGTCGACGCCTCTTCCAACGTCGCCTGGGGCAGCTACCACAGCAGCGCCATCATGCTGGACGGATCCGGCAACGAGGTCATCAATGTCAATACCGGGATGAAGACCAGCTTCCCCGTCTGGGGAATCGGCAAGGGCGAGACCCCCTACATCAACCTGCTCAACGACCTGACCGTGCGCTACACCCTGTTCAGCCTCCCCCCGGTGATCTCGCTGGTGAAGGTCTCGGCCGGCGGCGGCGTGACGCTGGCCTACGGCACCCGCGTGGTGGGCAAGGACGACGTCAAGGAGCTCTTCAACGGCACCGCCGCCACGGGTCTCACCCAGGAGCAGGCCGAGACCCAGTTGGCCTCGAAGCTCTCCGACAACCTCTACACCACAAAGTGGGGCGGCCACCTAGACCTCAACGTGACCGTCAAGCCCCCGGTGATCCCGCTGGCCGTGTACGCCGAGGGCAAGTGGTACCTGAACACGGCCACAACCAAGGCCGCCGACAACTTCCCGTTCGCCATCACCGCAGGCATCGCCTTCGCGCTCTGATTTGACAATTCCTGTCAAGCCAGTTCCCTTCCCCGGGGAGCTTCTCGCAGGACTCAACCCGGAACAGTGCGCCCTGCTGGAGCACGATCTCGGGGAGTCCCCCCTTCTCGTGCTTGCCGGTGCCGGCACCGGCAAGACCACGAGCCTGACCCGACGGCTGGCCCGCGAGGTCATGGAAAATCCCGAGGGCGACGGCATCCTCGCCCTCACCTTCACCCGCAAGGCCGCCGCCGAGATGCGCGAGCGCGCCGCCCACCAATTGGGGACACTGGGGATCGCCCGCGAGGCCCCGTGGTGCGGCACCTTCCATTCGCTGGGCCACCGCATCCTCCACGAGGGCGCCGGTGGCCGCAGCGGCTGGGAACGGTTGGGCCGCAAGGCTCCGCAGATGCTGGCTCCCCCCGAGGCCGAGCGCTCGCGCGCCCAGTTCTGGAAGGAACGGTTCCGGCGCGACGCCTCGCGCCCCTGGACCTCCCTCGAGATGGAACGCCTGCGCTGCGCCTGGACCGTCCCCGAGGCCCTCGAGCTCGCCCATCCCGACCATCCTGGCCTGGACCTCTGGCGCGACTGGGTCAGTTGGAAGGAACGCCTGGGCATCATGGACTTCGAGGACATGATCGGTCTTTCCATCGCACTGCTGGAAGACGACGCCGAGATGGCCGCGACCTGGAACGCCCGCGCCCGCACGCTCATGGTGGACGAATACCAGGACACCAACCGGTCGCAGTTCCGGCTGGTGAAGGCCCTGCTCGGCCCGTCGCGAAGGTTGCTTGCCGTGGGCGACGACGACCAGTCGATCTACGGGTTCCGCGGCGCCGACATCGAGAACGTGCTGGAGTTCCGGCGCGACTTCCCTTCCGCAACGCTCCTCAAGCTGGAGCGCAACTACCGTTCGAGCCACGCGATCCTGACGCTGGCCAACCGCCTGTTTCCCGACAAGCCCGCAGACTACCGCAAGCAGCTGATCCCCGGCCGCGAGGAGCTCGGCGAGCGCCCGCGCTGGTGGATCGCCCACGACGCGGACGAGGAGCTCTCCTGGATCTTCCTGGAAGCCAAGAGCTTTATCGGGCAGGGCATCGCCCCCCGCGACATCGCCGTGCTGGTGCGGGCCAACCACCAGGTCGAGACGGTCCGGAAGGTCCTTGCGCCCCTGCTGGGCACCCAAGCCCCTCCCGAGGACTCCGTCCAGGTCCTGACCGTCCATGCGGCCAAGGGGCTGGAATGGCGGGCCGTGATCCATCCCTTCGTCGACGCGCCCGAGAAGGAGGGCGTGCGCCTGCTCCCGCCCGCCCGGGACGAGGAGCGCCGGCTCTTCTACGTCGCCGTCACGCGCGCCCGCGACCACCTGCGCCTCTCGTCCTCGCTGCGCCGCCGCAAGGGCGACGCCTGGACCGGAAACCGCCCCCTCCCCTGGCTTGCGCTCGCACGCCCCGCCGCCACGCTGCTTCCCGGCACGATGAGACGGCTCGGACAATTCCTGTCAAAAGGATCCGTCCGGATGCTGGAGGGACCGTGCTGACCACCGGCGAGACGGGCCGCCTGCTCTCCGTGACCCCCATCACCATCATCAACTGGATGGAGGCGGGCAAGCTCCCCTTCGAGCGCACCAGCGCGAAGGGGCACCGTCGCATCCGCGAGCAGGACGTGCTGGACTTCGTGACCCGCGAGGGCATCGACCCGGCCCGGCTGGAGCCCGAGCTGTGGAGCCGGGTGCTGGCCCAGGCCGTCCCGACCGCCCCCGCCCCCGCCCTCTTCCTGACCGTGCGCGGCTTCGTCTGCGCCCATTGGAACAGCCAGGCCCAGGCCCTCTTGGGCTGGAATCCCGCCGACGTGCTGGGCACCCGGCTGGAAGCGGTGAAGGTGCGGGTCCCGGGCATGGAGGTGGACCTGCAGACGCTCGCCGAGATGCCCCCCGAAGCGGGAGCCACGCTCGAGCTGCACGTCGAGGTGCTCCATCGCAAGGGGCACTGGCTCCCGATCACCCTGACCCTCAACTGGATCCTGGGAGCCCGTCAGGCCATCGAGGGCGTCGCCTTCGTCTGCCAGACGGGCGCCTGACCGCGCCAGCCGGCCGGAGGGCCGCGCAGCGGGTGCCGCAGGCACCGAGGGAGACTTCCCGAGCCCGCAGGACGGCGGCCTCCCGCGGCCTTGCGCGGGAGGAGGCGCCCAAGCCGGGCATCTCCCGCACGCGCACGCCCTGAACGACAGATCCTGACAAAAGAAAACCCCGGCTCCCTTGCGGGGACCGGGGTCCAGTCGCGCGACCGGCACGAGGCCGGCGGACGGCTTACTTCTTCTTGGCGACGGGCTTCTTGGCAGCGGGCTTGGCAGCCTTCTTCGCCGGAGCGGCCTTCTTCTCAGCCTTGGCAGCGGGCTTCGCGGCGGCCTTCTTCTCGACCTTGGCGGCCTTCGGAGCCTTCACGGCGGGCTTGGCCAGCACGTCGTGCATGACGGCCTTCTCGCCCAGCTGCTCCTCGATGCGCAGGAGCTGGTTGTACTTGCAGATGCGGTCGGTGCGCGAGAGCGAACCGGTCTTGATCTGGCCTGCGCCGGTACCGACGGCCAGGTCAGCGATGAAGCTGTCCTCGGTCTCGCCGGAGCGGTGGGAGGAGATCACGCCGTAGCCGGCCTTCTGAGCCATCTTGATGGCGGCGAGGGTCTCGGTGACGGTGCCGATCTGGTTGACCTTGATCAGGATGGCGTTGGTGGCGCCCATCTCGATGCCCTTCTTCAGGCGGACCGGGTTGGTGACGAAGAAGTCGTCGCCGACGATCTGGATCTTGGAACCCAGGGCCTTGGTGAAGGAGACGTAGCCGTCCCAGTCGTCCTGGTCCAGGCCGTCTTCGATCGAGTAGATCGGGTACTTCTTGACCCACTCGGTGTACTTGGCGACCATCTCGGCGGTGGTGAACAGCTTGTCCGGATTGGACTTCCAGAACTTGTAGCCTTCCTTGTTGCCTTCGTCGAAGAGCTCGGAGGAAGCGCAGTCCAGGGCGATCTGGATCTGGGCGCCCGGCTTGTAACCGGCGGCCTTGATGGCCTCCATCACGAAGTCCAGGGCTTCGTCGTTCGAGAGGTTCGGGGCAAAGCCGCCTTCGTCGCCGACGGAGGTGGTGTGCTTGCCCTTCTTCAGGATGGTCTTCAGGGTGTGGAAGATCTCGGTGATCCAGCGCAGGCCCTCGGAGAAGGTGGGGGCGCCGACCGGAGCGATCATGAACTCCTGGAAGTCGATCAGGTTGTCGGCGTGCTTGCCGCCGTTGATGATGTTGGCCATCGGCATCGGCAGGGTGAAGTTCTTGTTGCCGTGCAGCTTGCCGATGTACTTCCAGAGCGGGAGCTTGGCGTCGATGGCGGCGGCGTTGCACACGGCCATGGAGACGGCGAGGATGGCGTTGGCGCCCAGGCGAGCCTTGTTCTCGGTGCCGTCGAGGTCGATCATGATCTGGTCGATCTCGGCCTGCTTGGAGGGGTCCTTGCCCTTGAGAGCCTTGGCGATCTCGGTGTTGGCGTAGTCCACAGCCTTGAGCACGCTCTTGCCGAGGTAGACCTTCTTGACGCCGTCGCGAAGCTCGACCGCCTCGTAGGCTCCGGTCGAGGCGCCCGAGGGCACGGCGGCACGGCCCATGATGCCGTTGTCGAGGGTGACGTCGGCTTCCACGGTGGGATTGCCACGGGAATCGAGGATCTGACGGGCGACGATCTTCTTGATCTTGGACATGCGTTTCTCTCCGGTTCGGTTCGAGTGTCGTGACAGAATCTGTCAAATTCCCCGCTGCGGACGACACTCTGTTTCTTGGGTTCAGCGACTGCGGGAATGTAGCACGAGAGAGGTTGGTCCATCAAAGGATTTTCAACCGGAAGCCCCACCATTTGCCAACATTCTTTCCCGGCGGACTTTTTCTGACCTCCCGGGTAGCGTCCCGGCAGCGTCCGGCGCTCGTGCTACCTTGAGGCGAGCTCTTCGGCCCGATCGCTCAAGGCATCCCGGCCAGCCCGTTCCCTCCACTCCCGGAAAGCGCCCCATGACGGACGAGACCATCAGCTCCGAGGCAAAGCACGACGAGGATTCGCAGGACGTCCTGGACATCCTGCGGGACCGCATCACCGGCAGGATCGTCCCCGAGCAGGGAAGCGGCGGCCTGCTCATCCTGGGCCTTGTGATCTTCGGGATCATCCAGGCGCTGGGCAGCGACATCCTCTATGCCCTCACCATCATCCCGATCCTGCTGGTGCACGAGCTGGGGCACTTGGCCGCCATGAAGGCTTTCGGGTACAGGAACGTCTCGATCTTCTTCATCCCCTTCTTCGGCGCCCTGACCTCGGGGATCCGCACCGACCCCAGCCGTTCCAAGGACGCCATCGTCAGCCTCTCCGGCCCCGCCGTCGGGATCGCCGTATCCATCCTGATCGCCTACGTCAACAAGTTCCACCATTCCAAGCTCCTGATCAGCTTCGCGATCTACGGCCTGATGATCAACCTGTTCAACCTGCTGCCGATCCTGCCCTTCGACGGCGGCAAGTTCTGGGACTCGGTGCTTGCCAGCCGCAACCACGTCCTGTCCATCGCCTTCAAGGCCCTGACCGTCGCGGCCCTGCTGGCGGTCGGCGCCAAGTTCGAGGACTGGATCTTCCTGCTGCTGGCCTTCTCCATCGGCATGCAGGTCCGGGAGCAGTGGATCGAATGGCAGGCATCCAAGCTCGTGACCTTCCGCAACCGCCATGTCGAGGAGATCACCCGCGAGCAGATCCGCTCCGCCCTCGCGGCCGTCGAGGAACTGACCCAGGACAGCGATCCCCAGAAGCGCATCGCGCGCATCGTGGAGCGGACCGTGCGACTTTGTCAGAATCTGTCCGTCCCGCCGGCCGGAGCCGTCTTCACCGTCCTCTCGGTCCTGGGCTACTTCCTGATGTCGGGCATCGGGATCCTCTTCCTCTTCCTGTGCATGGACGCCAAGTCGCGGTACGGGCTGTAGCCGACGCCCTTCCCGAGCACGCAGGGGATGCAGATTCCATCGCACCGCCCCTCGTCGCCTCGCCCTCATGCTACCTTCCCGGCTTCCCGCCCGACGCGAGCTCCTCGCGAGAAGCAACGGGCCCATCGCATCAGGCACCAGAGGATCCCCGCATGTCCATCGCCCTCTCCTTCGTCGCCTTCGAGTCCGAACCCGCCCTGACCCTCGAGGCGCTTTGCGCGGACTTCGCCTCGCGCTGGCCCGACCTCCCCGCCCCCGCCCAGGCCAATGCCCAGGACAACACGCTCTCGTTCAAGGTCGGGGACCACGACGTCATCGTCGGGCTGATGTCTGCTCCGTACCCGTGGTCGGACCTCGAAGGCCCGTGCGCCACCACCATCTTCTGGCCCGAGGCTGCGGCCGTCCTCAAGGCGCACCGGACCCACGCCATCGTGACCGTGCGCAGCGACGAGCTCGACGCCATCGAGCAATCCACCCTGCTCACCCGGGCCACGGCCTCGGTGCTGGCCGCGTCCTCCACCGCCGTGGGCGTCTACTGGAGCGATGCCACCCTGGTGGTCCCGATGGCCCTGTTCCTGGACTTCGCCACCGAGGTGCTGCCCCACGGCCTGCCCGTGCCGATCTGGGTGGACTTCCGCGTGGGCCGCGACAGCGACACGACCTCCGCCGGATTCACGACCGGCATGGCGGCCCTCGGGCACATGGAGCTGGAGACCCGCAGCGCCACCGAGACGCCGGGAGAACTGCGGGAGCGCCTGACCATCCTGGTCGAGTACCTGCTGGAGCACGGCCCGGTGATCCGGGACGGCGACACGGTCGGCGGCGACGAGAACGAGCGCATCCAGGTCCGCTACGCCGACTCGTCGTTCGGGCACGAGGGGCAGGTCATGCGGCTCGAGTACGCCTGAGCCGCGACCGTTCTCCCCTGCGGCCCGCGCAAGTACCTTTGCCCCGCGACCATGCCTGAACTGCACGACAGCCACGAAGCCCCGGAGAGCCGCGACGTTCCGGTCGTACTGACGAGCGCCTCCTTCCTGGGCACGCGCGGTGGTCCGGTCCGCCGCCTGTCGGGATGGCGCGCCAACCACAGCGTGCCCAAGGAGCACAACAGCTACACGCGCTCGTTCGTGCAGCGGCTCGCGGAGGAGGACCTCAAGGAGCGGCTCGAGCACTTCCACACCGCGATCAAAGACGCCTTCGGCTACCGGCGCAAGCAGATCGAGTGCTCCCAGGGCGGCGGCTTCGCCACCTGCAAGACCCCCGACTTCGACCTGGAACTCTCCATCGCGATCGACCCGGAAGATCCGTCCCGCTACCTCGAGAGTCTGAGCGTCACCGCAATCAGGAACCTCGAAACGCTGGAGTCGGACGCGTTTGCCGAGGTCTTCGACGGGCAGTTCGCCGAGGTGCTCTTCGAGTACTCGCAGGCCTTCGACATCGAGACCGTCATCGACACCCTGGAGGAGCGCGACGACCCGAGCCTGAAGCTGCGCTACCCGCCCGACGCCAACCAGTGCACCATCGAGCTGGCAAGCGAAGGCGTGCGCATCGTCTTCTCCGGGGAGGGGATGCGCTTCGAGTTCGACGGCAATCCCGGCATCGCCCAATTGACGCAGGTCCTGACCCGTGGCCACCAACTGCTGGGAACCCCGGGCAGCCTGCTGCTGCCGTAGGCCACCCCGGGCGCATCCCCGCCTCCTTGACAGATCCTGTCAAATCACGGCAGGGCAGGGCCACCTCGGTTCGACTTTCGCTCACCGCGAGGCCAAGCCTCCTGCGCCCCAAGGCTCCCTCCCGAGTCGGGAGGGCGGGGGGATGGATGGAGCATTCCGAAGGATCCCTTGGTACCTTTGACCCATGGAAATCCAAACCGTCCTGATCGCCGGAGCCGGTGCCGTCGGCACCTTGGTCGCCACCCAGTTCCAGAAGACCCTTCCCGGCCGCGTCGGGATCCTGGCCGGAGGCGAGAGGCTTGAGCGCTACCGTCGACAGGGCTTCACCGTCAACGGCACGCCCATCGATTTGCGCTTCGTGGAGGTCGGCAGCGGCGAGACCTTCGATCTGGTGGTCGTGGCCTGCAAGAACCACCACCTCCCCGAGATCCTCGAGGACATGCAAAGCCACATCGGGCCGCAGACCCTGATCCTCTCGCTCCTCAACGGGATCACCAGCGAGTCCAAGATCGGCGCGGTGTACGGCACCGATCGCCTGCCCTACGCCATGATCGTCGGGACCGACGCGGGCTTCGTGGACGGCGCCCTGGACTACCGTTCCGAAGGCGTCATCGTCTTCGGCGACGCGAAGAACGGGCAAGTCCGGTCGCCCCGAGTCGCCGCCATCGCCCAGGTCTTCGACCGCGCCGGCATCGTCTACCAGGTGCCTGAGGACATGCTCAATCGGCTGTGGTACAAGTTCATGTTCAACGTGGGGATCAATCAGACAAGCGCCGTCCTGCGCCGTCCATTCCGCACCTTCAAAAGTCCCGACCGCAATCCCCATGCCTTCGCCCTGATGGACGCCGCTATGCGCGAGGCCCGTGCGGTGGCCTGCGCCGAAGGAGTCCCCCTGACCGAGGAGGACATCGCGCTGGTCTGGAAGACTGTCGACACCCTGTCCGACCACGGCCAGACCTCCATGCTCCAGGACGTGCAGGCAGGCCGCAAGACCGAGGTAGAGCTCTTCTCGGAGCACCTGCTCGACCTGGCCCAGCGGCACGGCATCGAAGTCCCCGTGAACCGTTCCCTGCACGCGGCGATCCGCGCCATCGAGACCAGCTACGCGGATGCCCGATGAAGCGGAAGGCCCGAGGCCATGATTAGGGCAGCACGACCGGAATGGTCTGCGCGCCCTGTCCCTGCGCGAAGTAGAGCCCCGACCTGGCGGAGAGCTTGGTGACCTGGGACACCAAGGACTGGCCCTGGACGAGCGTCACCTTGCCCAGGCGTGAACCCGAGGCGCTGTAGATCTCGTAGCTTCCCTGCACGGCGACCGGCGTCTTCATCGGCTCCACCGAAGTGGTCGTCGTATTGCCCGTGAACACGATCGTCGAGATGCTCTGCGCGTCGAGGGTCGTGGAGAAGCTGCCGCTGCTCACGCTCACCGCGCCGTCATCCGCCATGCTCTTGGTTCCCGAGGTGGTGATCTTCTTGCCCGAGGTGGACTTCAGGCCGGAGACCGCGAAGCTCACGGTCTTGGCCGAAGAGGCGCGGTTCACCGAGACCACGATCACGCTGTCGTTCTTCTTGAAGGCCGTGGTGTAGACATCGGTCTGCGCCACGCGGGTGGCCCCCACGCGAACGGCTCCCGGACGCACGTACTTGGAATACTGGCCCATGATGTAGCCCACCTTGCTGACCGAACCGGCGAGCGATCCGCCCTGGCTGTTGGTCGCGATGTAGAGCGGACCGTAACTGCGCTTGAGGTACCACCAGTTGTAGGCGCTCATGTTGGACAGGCCCATGGCACGATGAATCTCGTAGGCGACATCCAGGCACAGGGGCCAAGTGTTGGAGGTCGCATCGTTGACGCCGGCAGTGTAGACCTCGGTCATCCAGAACGGGGTCTTGCCGCCCTTCTGCTTGAAGAGGGTGTAGTCGAAGGTGGCGTCGGAGGAGGTCTTGCTGGTCGCATAGAAGTGCGTACCCAGAATGTCGAGGTTCGCCAGAGCCGTGGCGTCGTTGAGGATCGCGTCGTAGTAGCCTTTGTTGAAGCTGAACGACTCGGCGGAGATCACCTTGTTGCCGTTCGCGCGAAGCTTTGCCCCCCAGTTCTTGGCGAAGGTGTACATCTCGGTCGTGGTACCGCAACCCCAGTCGCTGCACCAGTCAGGCTCGTTCTGGAAACCCAGCGCGTACAGGGGAGCACCGTTGGTCTTCATGTACTTGGCGAAGGCGTTCAGGTGATCGACATAGCCTTGGTAGTTCGAGGGATCGATCTTGTAGGACGATCCGGAAGCCACGCGCAGGTTCGTCGGGGGGGTCCAGGCCGTGCCGAAGAGCTTCAGGCCGCGTGCCACGACATCCTTGGCGTCGACCAGGTCGTTCCCCCAGGCGCTTTGGCTCTCGTTGATCCGGATGCGCATGATCGTCAGACCGATCTGCCCCGAACCAGTCCCGTAGAGCAGGTCGCGCTCGGCCGTGGTCAGGTTGTAGCCGGTCCAGCCCCGGTCCTGCATGCCGCCGAAACCGTCGATCGTCTGGTAGGTAGTATTCAGGTCCACCGTGACGTCGGCCGACATCGCCGGCCCGACCGCCAGAAGCAGCCCGGAAAGGGCGAGGCAGAATCTGGTTTGGATGGGTTTCATCGTTGGCTCTTCCTATGCAAGATGGTACGGATGGCTTCCCGGATTCCTATGGCGCTCGGAATTCCCGGGACTGGCCATGACTCTCTCCTATGATAGGCATCCTACCCCGTCGTGCACCACGTTTGCGCACATCAACGTTCCTCCCCTGTCGATTCTGTTGACAAATCGCCCCATCACCCGCCGTCCCGAGCGGGCAAAAATCCGCGTACGCCATCAAAAGTTGGCAAATTCCGGAACCGCGTGCCAAAATGAGGACCTCGCATTCAAAGACGACATCCTCCAAACTCACCGACTTGGCAGAGCCCATGCACGACCAGACGGCATCGCAACTCGGCAGCAACCCGAACTTCGCCAGGACCAGACGTTTCTTCAGCGAATCGCCCGACGGGGTCCGCCGCCTGATCCTGCTCATGTACACCTTGATCAGTCCGGCCTTCTTCCTGGCCATGCTCGTGCTTTTCGGACGGGGCCCCTACCACGACATCCTGACCGGATCCGTGCTTTTCCTGATCGTCACAGGCAGCCTGTGGACCTGGCTGGTCCTGAACAAGTCCACCCACCTGCGCAGCCTGATCGCCCGACACCAGGCCACGGAAGAGGAACTGCAGAGACAGGAACAGTCCTACCGCGACCAGTTCATGCACAACGCCTCGGTCATGCTCCTGTTCGCTCCCCAGACCGGCACCATCCTGGAGGCCAACGCGAGCGCCCAGGCTTTCTACGGGTACGATCACGCGACCCTCCTGACGATGACCATCGACCAGATCAACACTTTGGACATCGACGAGATCCACAAGCAGATCGACGCGATCCGGGAAGGATTCGGCAAGCGCTTCGAGTTCGTCCACCGCCTCGCCGACGGATCGCTTCGGGATGTCGAGTCCTCCGTGACCTGGCAGCTCTACCAGGGTCGTCCCATCTTCCTGGACATCATCGTCGACATCACCGCCCGCAAGCAGGCACAGCTCCTGGCTGCAAGCGCGGATGAACGGCTGCGGATGGCCACCAGCGCAGGAGGCGTCGGCATCTGGGACTACGACATCGTCCATGACCACGCCGTCTGGGACGAGCTGATGCACCGCCTCTACGGCACCACCCCAGACACGTTCGCAGGCACCGCCCAAGCCTGGGTGGAGCGCATCCACCCGGAGGACCGGGAATACTCCCGCCGCGAGACCCAGCGGATCCTCTCCGGCAGCACCGTCGTCGACAGTGAGTACCGGATCATCCTCCCCGACGGCCAGGTCCGCCACGTCCATGCCCGTTCGGAAACGACCTACGGTCCCGACGGGGCACCGACCCGGACCTTCGGGACCAACTGGGACATCACCGACCTGAAGGAGTCGATGGCCCGCATCATCCGATCCGAGGAGGAGCTTCGCCGCACCGTCCAGGCCCTGCACGAATCCACCGCGACGGCCAACGCCCTGGCCGAGAAGGCCACCAAGGCATCCCGGATCAAGAACGAGTTCCTGGCCACCATGAGCCACGAGATCCGCACCCCCATGAACGGGATCCTGGGCATGACAGGCCTGCTGCTGGACACCCCGCTCTCCCCCGACCAGGCCCGCTTCGCCTGCACCATCCGCAAGAGCGGCGAGGCCCTGCAGGAGATCGTCAACGACATCCTGGACTACTCCAGGATCGAGTCGGGAAAGCTCTCCCTGGAGGTCATGGACTTCGACCTGGGCGTGCTGATGGAGGACTTCGCCGACACGCTGGCCCTGCAGGCCAGCGTGAAGAGCCTGGACTGGAACTGCGTGCTGGGGAGGAACGTGCCCCATGCCCTGCGGGGCGACTCCGGGCGGCTGCGGCAGACCCTGACGAACCTGGCCGGCAACGCCCTGAAGTTCACGGCCTCCGGCGAGGTCGCCGTGGACGTAAGCCTGTGCGAGAGGAGTTCGTCCGACGTGCTGCTGCGCTTCGAGGTCCGGGACACCGGGATCGGGATCCCCGCCGACAAGCTCGACCTGCTCTTCGACAAGTTCACTCAGCTCGACTCCTCCATGAACCGGAAGTTCGGCGGCACGGGGCTGGGTCTTGCCCTCTCCAAGGAACTGGCGAAATTGATGGGCGGCGAGATCGGCGTCGTCAGCGCCGAGGGCCAGGGCTCGACCTTCTGGTTCACCGCGCGCCTGGCCCTGCAAGCCGCCGATGCGGCATCCTCCACCCCGGCCCCCGACGAGTTCCGGGGACGCCGCATCCTGATCGTGGACGACAATCCCACGGCCCGCATCCTGCTCGAGCGGCTGATCACCTCGTTCGGGATGCTCCCGACCTGCGTGCCCGACGGCCCCTCGGCCCTGCGCGAGATCTACGGGGCATCCGGACGGATCCCTCCCTTCGATGCCGCCCTGGTCGACCGCGACCTGCCCGACATGGACGGCGACGTCCTGTGCCGCAACATCCGTTCAGACCGTCACCTGGACAGGATGCGCCTGATCCTGACAACCTCGATCTCCCGGCGGGTCGATGCGACCAGCCTCGGCAAGGAAAACTTCGATGGCTTCCTCCCCAAGCCGATCCATACCGAAGAGCTCCGTACGCTCCTGCTGGATCTGCTCGACCAGGACGCCACGCCCTCGAGCTTCGACCTGGCCATGGAGACCAGCAAGACCGCGCTGCGGGAACGTTCCCCCGCCGAGAAGAAGACGGCCCGCATCCTGGTGGTCGACGACAACACGATCAACCTGACCGTTGCGCGCGAGATGCTTGCCAAGCTCGGGTATACGGCCGAAACGGCTCTCAGCGGCGAGGAGGCCCTCCAGTCGCTGGCCTCGATCCCCTTCGACCTGGTCCTGCTGGACTGCCAGATGCCCGGCATGGACGGTTTCGAGGTCGCCCAGGCCGTGCGCGGCAACCCCTCGCTGATCCTGGACAGCACCATCCCGATCCTGGCCGTGACCGCCAACACCACTCCGGAGAACCTAGAGAAGTGCAGCGCGGCGGGCATGGACGACTTCATCGCCAAGCCCGTCTCGCAGAGGATCCTGCGCGAGAAGATCGAGCAGTGGACCCTCGGGAGGGGGAACAGGGAATCCGCGAAGACTCCGGATCAAGGCCCGCCGGAACCGACCGAGGAAACGGACCTTCTCACCGTCGACCAGCTGATCGTGCGCATGGAAGGCGATGCCGGTCTGGCGGCCATGATCCTCGCCTCCCTTCCCGAAACCCTGAGCGGCAAGATGGAGGATCTCTACGAGGCCCTGGCAAGCGAGGATCACAAGACCATCCGCGCCCTCCTGCACCTGCTCAGAGGGATGAGCGCCAACACCGACTGCAACCGGCTCGCGCAGATCCTGGCTTCGATGGAGCACGACCTCCCCGACCTTTGCCTGGTGAAGAGCCGCGAAGCGCTCCTGCGCGAGACCGTCGCTTCCACGTTGGAGGCCATCCACGCCTGGCTGGCGACTCGCGTGGCCTGAACCGTCTTCCCGATCGAGAGCCGGGGTCGCACCATGAAACCTCACGACATCGGCAAGTTCACAGCCTTCCTGGACCGGTACATCCAGACCTTCCTGGAGACCGATCCGAGCGCACTTCGCGGCATGTACTGCGAAGGCGAGATGGTCTACTTCGACAACCACGCCGGCAGCGACTCGTTCCTGCTGGACGACCACATCGCCAAGGTCGCGGAGTTCCTCAAGTCGGGGCAGGCATCGCAGGTCTTCTACAAGGAACCGATCGTCTACGAGGATGCCCGATCGGCGTGCCTGATCACATGGTTCCGCTACGACGGCCAGGGCGAGTTCAAGATGCGCACAACCTTCTACCTCGAGTCGTCGGGTTGCGACGACTGGAAGATCCGGCATGTCCACTGCTCGGAGATCCCGAGCAAGCGCTCCGAGGAGGAGGTTCGCACGCCGCTCGTTCGCTGAATGCGGCGCGCAAGTCGACAGGCATTCCTTCCCGCTGCTTCACCCGTTTCCGGAGTTCCCATGAGACGCCTCGCCCTGCTCCCGCTCCTTTGCTTTGCCCAGTCCCGCGCATGGTCCTGCAAGACCGACCTGTTCGCCCACGACATGTACGGATGGAACCGCGACGGGATGCGACTGGACTCGGCCAACTGGGACATCCCAAGCCAAGGAGGAGATCACAACAGCTACCGGTACGACGCCAACGGCCGGATCTCGCTCAACGTCCGCCGGACCGCGTCGGTCCTCGACACCCTCCGCTTCACGGCCGTGACTTCCGATTCCCTCACCTGGAGCCAAAAGGGCAGCTCGGACACCAACTGGATCCGCTACACCGCCACCGGATGGGCCTCCGTCTGGAACGACGGCAACGGCACCATCTACCGGGACAGCCTGGGACGCTCCGTAGACACGCTGCGCCTGGTCCGTACCTCGATCTACAACGGCAGCGATCCCGACTCGACCAACCTGATCGGCTACGACAGCGGATCCGTCCTCGTCTACCGACCAGACGACAGCCGAGCGACCGTCTTCATGCACTTCAGCGACAGCGCAGGCGTCGTCCTGGGCACGGCCACCAGCGGGGAGTCCCTGCGCCTCACGCGCGGCGTCTCCGGAACCACGATCTCCGACACGGTCTGGATGAACTCGTTGCCGCAGCAATGCTGGCACTGGACGGTCACTGGCCCCAACGCCATCCGGCGCCTTGCCGCCCTGCGCCGCGCCTTGCCGCAGCCTCCCGTCGACGTGCTCGGCCGGGGCGTCGTTCCCCGCACGCTCCTTGGACAGGCCACGGACCTGACCCGGGACAGGGTCAGGATCGGGACCCTGCGCTGAACGGGCGCCTCCCCGCTGTGACAGATTCTGTCAAACAGGGCGGGGACCGGGCTGCCTGCCGGGCCACGGCTGCGCCGGGGTCCCGGGCCTCTCGGCCGGCATCCCTGGCGCGAGGGTCACGGGTCGGGAGCGCCCTTATTCTCCTCCCACCACGCATCCAATTCCGGGGAACGAAAGGCGCGCGGATGGACGCCGTGGTCCGCTCCGACCTCCAGGGCAAGGAACCTTTTCAGCATCTCTTTTCGTTCCTCCCGGCTCGCTGCGTCCCAGCCCGGATCCAAAGTGATGAGATTACGTGTCCATTGGAATTCAGGCTTCGGGGCATGAGCAGGAATGCAGTCCACACCAGGAAATCTCGGTCGATTGGCTTCATCGAAATACTCTTCATCCTTGTACAGTTCGAAGAAATCAATCCGATCGAGATGCGCATCGATCTGCCAGGCTGTGCAGTCGAGCCAAGCGTCCTCGACCGTCTCGAAGCTCCCGCCCGAAAGTCGATCGGCCCATTCCCTCAAGGAGACCCGGCACCAGCGCACGGCATCAAACTCCCGGCTTTCCCCAAAGTCCATAAGCCCCCGGTAAAAGGCGCGACACAGTCCCTTCCGGCTTACGTAGCCCGCCCAGACCACCTGTGGCTCCTTGAGTTCGCAAGTCATGTGCTCGATCCGCAGATATCCGGGGCCGAACATGTAGGTAAAGAGAAACTGATCCCCTTCACTGTCCCAGTGGTAGCTGTGGGTCCTTCCACGAGCGCAGCACTCCTCCACCCACTTCATCAAGCCCGGAAACGGATCCGCATAGCCGGCCTGCAGGTAGGCGTGGGTCCCGATCCGCATATCCAACCATCCCCAAGACTCATACACGTTCTCCCAGCGCACCATCAAAGGACCGCCGAAGACCCTAGGAATGGTCAGGTCCGCCGCATTGATGATCGCCTCGTCGTCCTTCTCGCTCACCGCACGATCTCCCGGGCCGAGGGAGCCTCCATCTCGTTGCAACAGAGCAGGTCGTCCCGAGACTCCCAACTGTTGCGGATCCGCAGCTCGCCGCGCACCAGGCTCACCCCCGCCGCCATCGCCATCATCTCGGCCTGTCGCCGCGCCTTCATATACGGCCAGGCGCAGCGATTCCTCCTCGAGTCGATCGGGCTCCGAAAGCTCATGCCCCACCGTCATCGGAACCGGGAACCCTTGCAAGGCATCCAGGATCTTCGGGAGCTTCCCCGAAGCCACCGGAAAGCGCAGGAACCAGATCCGGCGCGACTCGTAACCGCAGTTCACCCACTGATCCTTGCGCCGCTCGCTCCAGACCTCGAAGGAATCCCGACCGGATCGGAACTCCTTGGCCTTGAAGCCCAAGGGCAGCAAGGCCGCAAGCAGCTCCTTGCCCTGTCGTTCCAGCTCCGCCCTCACCTGATCCGCGGTGGGACGCTGTACCAGGAAGTTCCAGGTCAGCACCACGGTATCGGGAGCAATCTCGGCACAGCCATCGGCCTGGACCGTCAGGAGGGAAAGGTCATCGGACTTCATGGACTCTCGCAGGAAGCGGCCGTCGCGGGATCGCTCGGCACTTCCACAACCTACCGCCCCTTTTTCCCGATTCCAAGCAGAGTACCCTGGATGCGGGATACCCCCGGAACAGGTGTTCACAACGTCCCAAGAGCATCCGACTGGCGCCCACGAAATCCATGGCTTTCGGAGGCCGGAGACTGTATGTTTCAATCATCAGGATTGGAAGAAGAGCCGGCCCCGTGCGGTCAAACTCAGTGCCGACTTCCCTCCTCCCCCCTGTCAGCAGAAGGCCGTATCCCTCTCTCGAAGGATACGGCCTTTCTCGTTGAGCCACCGCGTTCCCGCAGTGAGTCCCGACTCCGCAACGGTAAGCCGCCACTTTGCGACGCGCAAGGATACGCGACGCGACGGGAAGCGACAGCAGCTCCGCAACCGGCACAAAAAAGCCCCCCGGAGATCCGGGAGGCGTCACAGGAAGCGAAGCAGGAACAGGAGGCTTGGCAGCCTTACTTGGCGGCCTTGGCCGTGTCAGTGGCCTTGGCCTTCTTCACGTGCTTCTTGTGGTGCTTGGCCTTCTTCTCGGTCTTCTTCGTGGAATCGGTGGCGGCCGGGGCGGCAGCGTAGGAGGAAGCGGCGAAGGCGGCAAGCACGAGGGCGGCAAGGATCTTCTTCATGGCATGGACTCCGTGTGACTTGTGAAGTTGGCCCTCCGTTGGGGGTGGGCCGTCGTTGTCCGACACCCCATGTATATCCAACTTGCGTGCCAATCCGACAGACCGGACTGTCCGCTCGATCCGTCCCGACACCCCCGAAAAAAAGCGGAACCGACATTCCCGTCCTGGCCAAGCTCTCCCGCATTTGACCCGACACTCCGGCAACCTTCCCGCTCCTGGGAAGGTAGATTGTCCCTGAACGCAGGACACCCCCACCCCTCTGGAGGCCCCGATGCCCGCTCCCCTCATTCCGCGACTCGAACGTCTGGCCCGCCTGCACAACCTGCTGGCCGAGGACCGCGCCCAGGGAAGCCACGGCCTGCCGGTGGGCGTCCTGCTGGAGGAGATGCAGTGCGGGCGCAAGGCCCTGTACCGCCTGGTGGAGGAACTGCGCGACCTGGACGCCCCCATCCAATACATCGAGGACCTGCACGTCTGGCGCTACGGCCACACCTGGAACTTCCCGGTGCGCTTAATCTACACGGTGGACGGGGCCGTGGGAATGCGCCTGGCCCTGGACTGCCTGCTCGACCCCAACCTGGAACGGGGCCTGGCCGGGATCGTGGCCATCGACCCCGACCTCCATTCCGGCAAGGCCACCCTGCCGCGCCTGACGGGACGTTTCTCCCCCGACCTCCTGGGGCCGCTGGCCCGCGCCATCAAGGATCGCTACCGCGTGGAGTTCGCCTACCGCAAGCCTCGCGAGAAGTCCGCCCGCCGCCGCACGGTGGAGCCGCTGGAGATCTTTGAGTGGAACGGCATGCCCTACCTGCAAGGGCGCGAGATCGGGGACGAGTCCCTGGACTTCAAGCGCTTCGCCCTCTCGCGCCTGGAGGACCTGGAGGTGCTTGCGACGAAGTTCCGAGCCCCGGCCCGCACGGCGGTCCCCTCCTGCCTGGGCGCCTTCTGCGGAACCCCCTTCACCGCCGAGATCGAGACCGATGCCGAGCATGCCCCCTACGTGCGCGAGCGCCAGTGGCACCCCAAGCAGAAGACCTTCCAGAATCCCGACGGATCGGTGCGCTTCACCCTGCCTTTCGGGGACCACGAGGAGGCTGCCCGCTGGGTGCTGGGCCAAGGGGCGGGATTCCGTCCGCTGAGCCCGGCCCCGTTCGTGAAGGCCTGGAAGAGCGCCATCGCCGCCTTGTCGAAGAGCGCCAACCGGCGCTGAGGAGAGCCGCCGCGCCCGACGCCGCAGCCTCGCGGCTCAAGGAACGAAGTCCGGATCGTCCGAATCCTCGGGAGGCGGCTCCGGCTCGGCTTCGGGTTCCTGTTCCAGCTCGGGCTCCTCGTACGACGGGAAGTTGCAGGTCATGCGCAGGGTGCGGGTGCGGATCGCCTCCTGCAGATCCTGACCGAGGCTGAACGCGCGGATCGTCGGGATCATGATCCGGAGCAGCTCCCGCTCAACGGCCGTGATGCCGGAGAGAGAATGAAGCGCCTCCTCGAGCTCCAGGCTGTCACGGACCCACGCCTGCAGGCGTCGGGCGGGAAGGGTGGAATCGGGAAGGGGGAATCTCGATTCCACCTGCGTCAGGCTGTCCAGCCGTGCTTCGATCAGGCGGTGCGGCGAGCTGATGAACTTGTCGCCGGAAATGCCCTTCAAAGGAAGGACCAGCGACTGCCGGCTGGACTTTCCCTTGAGTTCGAACCAGGAGTCCGGGGCGACGGGGCTGGCGAAGCCGATGGTGCGGACGGCACCTTGGGGGCCGAATCCTTGCCCTGGGCCGTTTCCATGGAATCCCCATACGCTGTCGTTCCACAGGTTGCAGCGGGTGTCTTCCATGCAGCGGCGCATTCCCTTCTGCAGCGAGGTGGACGCCAGCGGCGCCCATGCCTCGATCCGCAGGCGGTTGCCGACAATGGACGCGGCAAGGGAATCGGATTCCTTCAGACTGCGGTTCAGCTTCTGGACATCCGCGAGCTTGGGAGCCGGACGGCTGGTTTGCTGGATGTGCCTCAGGTTCGCTGCCATGGCCTTGGCCGCCGCCTTGTCGTAGCGGTCGGAGAACAGGGTCAGGCAAAGGACCCCTTCGGGGCGCTTCCAGGTCCAGCGCCGGCGCAGGACCCGGAAGTTCGCCTGATGCGCCAGGAAAAGCGCATCGACACCGGACTGGAGCGTGTCGATCTCGATGCGGCCGGGCTTGCCGAGACCTTTTTCCAGGGCTTGCAGGCGGCTGCGGAAGAACGGGGAGGAGTCCGCCGCTCCGGTCTTGGCAAGCGCCCATTCGATGCGTCTGGCGGCCGGGATGCCTTCCACGTACAGGACGTGCTCGCGTCGGACGGAGTCCTGCTCCAAGCTCGCCAGGATCCCCGCCTCTTCGCGGTGCCCGAGGTAGGCCGTGTCGGGATCGACCAGGCGCAGCAGCGCCTTGCCGTCGGGCTTGGCAGCATGGAGGGCCGTGCAGGTCAGCAGCAGGGACAGGAGGATGGCGCGCATGGATCGGTCCTTGGCGAGGAATTTGACGGATTCCGACAAATGTAGCCTTTCCGGGAACGGGCCCTTCCCGCCTCCTCAGTCGCGCATCATGCGCTCATGGACCTCGCGGGTCAAGGCTTCGATCCGCTCGCCGAGTTCGCGCGTGAGCTGGGTCAGTTGCGTGTTCTGCTCCAGAAGATCCACGATCCGAGTCGTCTGCTCCGCCGCCGTGATCTCGCGCTGCGCGCTGGCCATGGCGATGGCTTCGCGATGGAGCGCATCGGCCTCGGCATGGGCCTTGTCCCGATCCGCCTGCCGCGTCTGGGCCAGCAGGATCAACGGGGCCGCATAAGCCGCCTGAAGACTGAATGCCAGGTTCAGCAGGATGAACGGGTAGACGTCGAACTTCACCACCCCGATGGCGTTGAGCCCGATCCAGACCGCGACCACCAAGGTCTGCCCGATGAGGAAGACCGGCGTCCCGAAGAAGCGCGCGAAGGCCTCGGCCTTGAGGGCGAACCAGTCGTCCCCGAACACGCGCTGGAAGCGCAGGTTGGACAGATGGAACCGCAGATGGAAGAGGTCCTTGGAGCTGTCGGGAATCTCGCGCAAGCCGTCATGCATGCAAATGCCTCGCTTGGAACTGGTGAGAAGAAGGACCTGACGGAAACAACTACCAATCCCGCCGCCCGCCGCCCGCAGGCACAAAACGCCACACATTCTCATTTCGATAGACAAAACCCCGCGGCCCGCGGAAAAACTTTCCTCCAAGTCCAAGAAGCACGAGCCCTCCCCCCGACCGTTGCCCGCTCTCGGGCGCAGACCCCGCAAGGCGCCACGCTCCAACGGGTTACGGAAAATGCGGGGTGCCTGAGGAGGCTGCGTGCCGCCCGCACGGGCGGCATAGGGCGGGAAAAGGGGCCCGGAAGTTTTTTGAAAATACCGCTAAAGTCTTGGGTTCAGCGGTCGATAAAGGATGTGGAGGATTTCGGCTTGGCCGCACTTCTCCCGGTACCGGGCAGGGACGCTCGTCGCCGTCGTGAACCACCAAGGAGGAACCGATGCGCATCTACAACAATGTGAATGCGATCAACACGCAGAACCAGCTGGACAACAACGGTCGCATGATGTCCAAGTCACTGGAAAAGCTCTCGACGGGCTTGCGGATCAACCGGGCGTCGGACGACGCGGCGGGCATGTCGGTGTCGGAGGGTCTGCGCTCGCAGATCCGCGGCTCGCAGATGGCCCAACGCAACGCCGACGACGCCACGGCGATGCTGCAGATCGCCGAGTCGGGAGCCCAGGAGGTCGTGAACTCCCTGCAACGCATGCGAGAGCTTGCCCTGCAGGCGGCCAACGGCACCTACAGCAACACGGATCGTCAGTACATCCAACAGGAATTCCAGCAGCTCACCTCGGAAGTCAACCGAATTGGCAACTCCACCAGTTACAACGGGGTCCAATTGCTCAATGGAACATCAACCTTCACCTTCCAGGTCAGTGCCTCGGCGTCGGGAACGACGTCGTCGTCCACGATCTCCTTCGCCACCTCGGACCTCGCGACCTTCGGGAACGCATCGGTCGTAGGCGACGTGTCGAGCCAGGCCAACGCGATGGCGGCAGTCGCCTCCATCGACCAGGCCCTGAACTCGGTGCTGAGCCTGAGGTCCAACATCGGCGGCGTGATGAACCGCCTGGACAAGACCATCTCGAACCTGGGCAACATGGTGTCCAACCTCACGGATGCGGAAAGCCGAATCCGGGATGTGGACTTCGCGACGGAATCGACCAAGTTCAGTCGAAACCAGATCCTGTCGCAATCGGCCACGAGCATGCTCTCGCAAGCCAACCAGTTGCCATCGGGGGTGCTCGGACTCCTGAGATAGCGCACGGCATCCTCTCCTGAACGGCCGCCTCCGGGAAATCCGGGGGCGGCTTTTTTGCGCCCGCAAAAGGGCTGCGCGCCCTGCGCATGGGTTAACTTGAAGAGCTGGACACCGATGCTCCGTCCGCTTCCGCCGTTCCCCGCAACGCGGCAGATCCTGACAGCATCCGGGCGGCAAATACGGTAGAATGGGAGTCCCATGAAGACGACACGCAAGACCTATCCCCTCTGGACGGAATTCGACCTCCATCTCTTTCACGAAGGCAGCCACGACCGCACCTGGGAACACATGGGCGCCCACCTCGCGATCCACGAAGGCGTCGAGGGCACGGCCTTCGCCGTCTGGGCCCCCAACGCACGCCGCATCGCGGTGGTCGGCGAGTTCAACGGCTGGAATCCCGATGCGCACCTGATGATCAAGCTCAACGACGCGGGCATCTGGCAGTGCTTCGTGGCCGGCGCCGACGTCGGGCAGTCCTACAAGTTCCACATCGTCTCGCAGGTGGACGACTACTGGGTCGAGAAGTGCGACCCGTACGGCACCTGGATGGAGATGCGCCCCGGCACCGGCTCGCGCATCGCCGACCTCGGCTACAACTGGAACGACGAGGCCTGGATCGCCAGCCGCGTGAAGCGCCACGCCCTCAACGCCCCCATCTCGATCTACGAGATGCACCTGGGCTCCTGGCGCCGCGACCCATCCAATCCCGAACGTTACCTCTCCTACCGCGAGATCGCACGCGACCTGGTCGAGTACATCAAGCGCACCGGCTTCACCCACGTGGAGCTCATGCCCGTGGCCGAGCACCCCTTCGACGGCTCCTGGGGCTACCAGGGCATCGGCTACTTCGCGCCCACCAGCCGCTTCGGCGAACCCGCCGACTTCAAGTTCCTGGTGGACGAGCTCCACAAGGCCGGCATCGGCGTGCTGCTGGACTGGGTCCCGGCCCACTTCCCCAAGGACTTCCCGGGTCTTGCCTTCTTCGACGGGACGCACCTCTACGAGCATGCCGACCCGCGCCAGGGAGAGCACAAGGACTGGGGCACCTACATCTTCAACTTCGGCCGCAACGAGGTGAGGAACTTCCTGATCTCCAACGCCCTGTTCTGGCTCTCGGAGTACCACATCGACGGCCTGCGCGTGGACGCCGTGGCCTCCATGCTCTACCTCGACTACTCCCGCGAGGACGGCGAGTGGATCCCCAACCAGTACGGCGGCCGCGAGAACATCGAGGCCATCGGCTTCCTGCGCACCCTCAACGAGAAGGTCCACGCCCAGTTCCCCGGCACCTTCACGGTGGCCGAGGAGTCGACCGCCTGGCCGGGCGTCTCGCGCCCCACCTACGTGGGGGGCCTGGGCTTCACCTACAAGTGGGACATGGGCTGGATGCACGACACGCTGGCCTACGCCGAGCGCGACCCGGTCCACCGCAAGTGGCACCACGACCACCTCACCTTCCGCATGCTCTACGCCAACAGCGAGAACTTCGTGCTGCCCCTCTCGCACGACGAGGTCGTGCACCTCAAGGGATCGCTGCTGACCAAGATGCCGGGCGACTGGTGGCAGAAGTTCGCCAACCTGCGCCTGCTCTACGCCAACCAGTGGGGCAACCAGGGCAAGAAGCTGCTGTTCATGGGCGGCGAATTCGGGCAGTGGACCGAGTGGAACGAGATCCGCAGCCTCGACTGGCACCTGGAGGACTTCCCCACCCACCGCGGCGTGCAGAACTGGGTGCGCGACCTCAACGACATCTACGTGAACGAGCCGGCCATGCACGAGCTCGACAACACCTCGGAGGGATTCGCCTGGGTGGACTGCACCGACACGGAGAAGAGCGTCGTCTCGTTCCTGCGCAGAGGCAAGAAGCCCGAGGACACCCTCCTGTGGGTCTTCAATTACACCCCCTCGCCGCGCACCGGCTACCGGGTGGGCGTGCCGTTCGGCGGCTTCTGGCAGGAGCGCCTCAACTCCGACGCCGGCGTGTACGGCGGTTCGGGCATGGGCAACTGCGGAGGGCTCGAGGCCTCCGAGACCTGGTGGCAGGGCCATCCCCATTCCCTGGAGCTCACGCTGCCGCCGCTGTCGGCAGTGGTCTTCAAGCCGGTCGGAGCCTTCCCCAAGGCAACCATCGGGTGATGTGTCCCGAAGCGCACTGGCAAGGCGAGGTCCTGAAAGCCGGAAACCCCAACCGGCTGGGGGCGCACGCCATGCCCGAGGGGGTCTTCTTCTCGGTCTGGGCCGAGCACGCGACCCTCGTGGAGCTGTGCATCTTCGACCCTGGCAGGAATTGCCAAGAGATCGCACGGATGGCCATGCCGGGCCTGGACGACGGCATCTGGCACGGATTCCTGCCCGAGGCCGAGCCGGGTCTGGTGTACGGATACCGGGTCCACGGGCGCTTCGATCCCGACACGGGACACCTCTTCGATCCCGACAAGGTGCTGCTGGACCCGTGGGCGCGACGGCTGTTCCGCGCGCCCGTCTGGAATCCCGCCCTGCACCGCTCCAACCACTTGGACAGCGCTCCGTTCGCGGCGTTGGCCGCGGTGGCCGAACCGCTCCCGCACGCCGACGAGCCCAAGCCCCGCACCCCGCGCGGCAAGACCATCCTCTACGAGGCCCACGCCAAGGGCCTGACCATGCGGCACCCCGAGATCCCCGAGGCGCTGCGCGGCACCTGGAAGGGACTGTGCCATCCGGCCATCGTCTCCCACCTGCGGAGCCTTGGCATCACCGCCCTGGAATTGCTGCCGGTGCAGGCCCACGCCGACGACGCCTTCCTCGTGGAGAAGGGCCTTTCCAACTACTGGGGCTACTCCACCCTCGCCTACTTTGCGCCGCACCCGTGGGCAAGCCGCCCCGGACAGGAATTGCCGGAATTCCGCGAGATGGTCCGCACCTTCCACGCCGCCGGCATCGAGATCATCCTGGACGTGGTGTACAACCACACCTGCGAGGGCGGCCCCGACGGGCCGCACCTGTCCTGGCGCGGCTTCGGCTCGTGGTACCGGCGCAGCCCCGGCAACCCAGAGTACCACGAGGACTTCACCGGCTGCGGCAACAGCCTGGACATGCGGCGCCCCGCGGTCCTGCGCCTGGTGATCGAGTCGCTGCGCTTCTGGGCCGCCGAAATGGGCGTGGACGGCTTCCGCTTCGACCTGGCCTCGGTGCTGGGTCGGGTCTCCCCCGACTTCGACCCGTCAAGCCCCTTCTTCCAGATCCTGGCCAAGGACCCCGTCCTGTCCAAGGTCAAGCTGATCGCCGAACCCTGGGATGCCAGCTGGGACGGCTACCGTCTGGGCCACTACCCGCGCGGCTGGAGCGAGTGGAACGACCGCTTCCGCGACACCGTGCGGCGCTTCTGGAAGGACGAGACGGGACTGGGAGGCGAGTTCGTCCGTCGCATGAACGGCTCGGACGACATCTTCGGCGTGCGCGGCCCCAAGGCCAGCATCAACCTCGTGGCCTGCCACGACGGCTTCCCCTTGCGCGACGTGGTGAGCTATGACCACAAGCACAACGAGGCCAACCTCGAGGAGAACCGCGACGGCTGCGACCACAACCATTCGTGGAACTGCGGGATCGAAGGCGAAGCGGACGACGCGGGTGTGCGCACCCTGCGCGCCCGTCTGGTCCGCTCCATGCTTGCCTCGGTCCTGCTGGCGCGCGGCGTCCCCATGGTGCTGGGCGGCGACGAGCTGGGGCAAACCCAGGGCGGCAACAACAACGCCTACTGCCAGGACAACGAGATCTCGTGGCTCGACTGGGAGACCGATTCCGACTTCGGACAGAATCTGTCATATTCAAGGAGGCTCGCGGCCCTGCGCCGCCTCCACCTCTCGCCCGAATTCGCGCTGCGATCCTTCTCGCCCGACGCGGCACCCGGCGCCCCCGACGGCCCGGTCTGCCTGCTGCTGGGCGAGGACATCCTGGGCCTGTTCAACCCGCACGGCCACGAGACCCGCTTCCGCCTGCCCGGCGCCCCGAACGGGCGCTTCTGGCGCTTCGAGCTCTCCAGCGCCGATCCGGAACGGCCTGCGGACGACGAACCCCTGCACGAATGCCTGGCCCCGGCCCATTCCGTAGTGGTCCTGACGGGACGATAGCGTCGGCACGCGCCGCCTGCAGCGGCCGGAGCTATCTTTGCCGGTTCCGATGGTGCTGCAGTCCTTACTTCTGGCCCTTTCGAGCTTCGGCCACGACGATACCATTGCGTTCGCCCACGCATGGGGCTCCCTCCAGGTCGGCGGCATCTCCACCGTCGGCAGCCTGTACGACGACTATCCGCTCTCGCCGCGCTTGGGCGCAACGCTGCGCTTCTCGCACTGGAACGCCGTGCGCAGCCGGCTCGACCTCGCCTACACCCGCTTCAGCGGCACCGTACCGCTCCATTTCCTGTTCGGGGCCGCCGGCTTCGACTGGTCCTTGCCCCGCATCCCGCTGGAACTCGGCGCCTCGCTCGGCCTGTTCTACGTCCGCTCGTTCCCGGACTCGATCCCGCACCTCAACGACGACGGCGAGACCGAGTTCGGGGCAAGCGTGCGGGTCACCGTCCCACTGTGGAACCGCGAACCGTGGTCCCTGTACGCCTTCGCCCAGTACGACCGGGCCTGGACCCTCCCGCACGCCACCGTGCTCCCGGGCCTGGGCCTGGGCCTGGAACACCGCCTGTGGTGATCCTCACCCTGCTGACAATCTGTCTGGCCGCCCCCTGGGCCGAGACGCCCGCGCTGCGCGAGAAGGCCATCGATCCCTCCTTCACGGCGATCCTGTCGATCCCCGAGACCGTCTCCTTCCCCTTCGCGGACATCCCCCTGCACCCTCGCCAGGAGCGGGAAGCCCCCCTTGCCGCATGGTCCTGGATGGGACGATCGCTTCCCGTCCTGTCTCCCCGCCCGGTCGATTCCTCCCTGGAACTGGGCTTCGGGAACGAGGTCGGCGATCCGCTCTTCCGCGAACCGCAACTGGAAGGCACGGCGAAGAACCGCAATCCCGCCATGTGGGCGTCGCTTCCCGCACCGTCCTGGCACGGCTTGCGGGGCTCGGTCTTCTTCGACCAGACCGACCACTTCTCCGACGCGGGCCTAGGAGCTCGCACCCTGCGACTGGGCGCCCCCGTGCTCACCGACGGCTCCCCCCGGGTGCGACGCGCCTGGTTCGGGGAGAACCTGCCCTGCGCCTCCTTCCTCGGCGCCTCGCTCTCCGACTCCGGCACCTGGGCATTGGCCGGCCAGAGCGGCTGGGCCTGGCTGTCCTCCCCGCTGGCCCTGGATCTCCAGGCGTGGCGCGTCCACTCCCTCCAAGGCGACGTCTTCCTGGGACCTCTGCACTGGAGCCATGCCCAAGGCATCTTCGAACGCGCCGACACGCTGCACGGAAGGCTGCTCCAAACCCAAGGCCGGATCGACGCCTCGCTGCCCGAGAACAATGCCATGGCGGCCCGGATCGGCCTGGAGTACCTGCACACCTCCCGCCGTGGAGACGTCTCCTGGCACCCCGACGAACAGCTGCAACTCGAGCCCTGGGTCGCGATGCGCTTGAGGATCTCCGACTGGACCTGGAGCGGCTTCCATCAGGGAGGCAACGCCTTCTACCGCCTGCACGACACCCTCGCCTGGAGCCGTTCGGCAGACGGTTCGAGCCTGCGCCTCCAGGCCGTCGGCCAATGGACCGACCGCCCCGGCGGCACGGGCACCGCGCGCGATTCGACCCTGCACGCCCTCGCCCTCGACCGCTGCACCGCCATCGAGCAGAGCTACCTGCTGCAGGTCGAGCATGTGCGCACCGATCCGCACGGCGTCCTCAAGCTCACGACCGCGCCGTGGCTGGTCCTGGGAGCCCGTGCCTTCCGCCCCGACGGATTCGACTCCCGCGACGGCTGGATCTCCCGCTTCGGGTCCACCGTTTCCCTTCCCGATCCCCTGTGGGGCTGGAAGGTCGGCGCCTCCGGGGTACGGCGGCTGCGCTCCGATCTGGAGCTCAAGGGAAAGATCCAGTTCGATCCCATCCTGGGAGACGCAAGACGCGAAGTCGACTACCTCCCCTCGCTGCTGGGCCTTCAGGGTGGCTTCGACTACCGCCATCCCAGCGGCCTTTCCGTCGAACCGTCCCTGGTATGGCGCTCCTCGGCCACGATCCGGCACCGCTCCCGCCAGGACTGGAATGTCCCGGCCCACAGCGACGCCGACCTGTGGATCACCCAGGAGCTGTTCCAGGGAAAGCTGCGGCTGTCCTGCGCCGCACTGAACATCCTGAGCACGGATCCCGTCCCGCTTCCCAACGCCGGCGAAGACAGGTTCCGTCTGCTCGTGAGGCTGCAAAGCCGCTTCTGGTAGGCTCCGCTCCTCCCGTGGATTGCTACACTCTTCAGATGGACTTCCCTAGCTGTTCCTCCCTGCTTGCGGCCTGGACCCACCGGGCCGCCGTAAAGCAGTTCGATCCCTCGCGTCCGGTCTCCCAGGGGGACTGGGACTTCGTGCGGGAGAGCCTGGCCCTGGTGCCCAGCGCCTATGGACTCCAGCCCTACCGCCTCATCGAGGTGCGGGGAGCTCAGGTGCGCGCCAAGCTGCGCGCCGCCGCCTTCGACCAACGCCAGGTCACGGACGCCGACCGGCTGTTGGTCTTCGCGGTCATGAACGACTTCGGCGAGACCGAACTGGAAGACCATCTCGAACGCCTGCGGACCCAGCGCGGCCTCCCCGAGGAGGCCCTGGGCATCTTCCGGAACAAGGTCAACGACCGTGTCCTGCATGCCCTTTCTCCGGTCCAGCGCCGTGCCTGGCAGGCCCGCCAAGCCTACATCGCCCTGGGTTCGCTCCTGTGGGCCACATCCCTGCGCGGCCTGGACACCTGCCCCATCGAGGCCCTGGACATCCCCGCCTGGGACGGCCTGCTCGACCTGGAGTGGAAGGGCCTTACCTGCGTGTGCGCCTGCGCCGTCGGCTACCGCTCGGCCGAGGAGAGCTACGCCGACCAGCCCAAGGTACGCGTGCCCCTCGACGAGTTCCTGCTCGTCCACGAGGCATGAGCACGCCCCGGGACACCTAGCCTCCATGGCGCGCATCCTTCCCGACGAGCCGCTTGGCCTGGTCTCACCCGAGACGCTGCGCGTGTTCCGGCTGTGCCGCGAACTGCCCGACGGATGGGTGGTCTGGCAGCGCCTGAACCCGCAAGGAGACGAGGCCTCCGCCTTTTGGATCGTGCGCGAGAGCGACTGGAGCGGCGTGATCCTGGTCGTCTCCTCGGCAACCCAGGCGCAAGCCCAGGGCCCAAGCCTCTTCAGCGCCGAGCAACATCCCTTCGCCCACCGCGAGACGGCGCAACTGGAGGCGCTGCGCACCCACCTGACCAATGCGGTACGCGAGCCGTTCTTCCTGATCTTCCCCGGCGTCGACCAGGGGCACCTTGACCTGCACGCCCATCTCCCGCCCCGCGTCGGACGCGAGATCTGCCGTCCCAAGCCCTTCCTGGCCTGGCTCGAGACGCACCTGGGCGCCGGCGGTACGCCGCAGGACCTGCAGGCCGTGCGCGAGCGCTTCTGCCCCGAGACCGTCATCCCCGCCCACCATACGGTCCAACCCAAGGATCCCGACAGCCTGGTCCCCACCCTCCTCACCTACCGCCAGGAGGAGCTGCTCAAGACCGACCTCACCCTGTCCGCCGAGGACGGCCAGACCGCCCGCGAGTTCGGCCTGCTCCTGATCAACGGCGTGGCCGGGAGCGGCAAGTCGCTGATCCTGCTGCACCGCGCCCTGCTCCTGCAGAGATTCTTCCCGCGCCAGCGCCTCCTGGTGCTGACCTGCAACAAGCCGCTGCAGATGGAGCTGCGCCGGCGCTTCGCGGAACTGGGCGGCAACGAGCTGCGCTGCGCCTGGATGACCTTCCACGCCTTCTGCCTGCGCCACTGGGTCGGGCAGGCCCCCGACATCGCAAGCCACGCGCGCCGCCGCGCCGTGCTGGAGAGGGTTTCGACAGATCTTGTCAAAGGAGGACTGGAGCGCCGCCAGGTGGAGGACGAGTTCGCCTGGATCTTCGAGCAGGGCTACGCGGACCTGGACGCCTACCACGCCCACGCGCGCAAGGGACGCGGGTTCCGCTGCAACGAGGCGCTGCGCGAGCGGCTGTGGAAGGCCGCCGCCGCCTACCGGACCGAGCTCGAGGAGGAGGCCATCTCGGACTGGCCGCTGCTGGCCCGCCAGCTCTCCGACCTGTACGCCCAGGAGGGTTCTCCGGTCCCGCAATACGACGCAATCCTGGTGGACGAGGCGCAGTTCTTCGCGCCCAGCTGGTTCGAGCTGGTGCGCAGGATCCTGGCGCCGGGAGGGCACCTGTTCCTGGTGGCCGATCCCACCCAGGGGTTCCTGCAGCGCGGCGGCAGCTGGAAGTCGCAGGGGCTCTCGGTGCACGGACGCACCCGCAAGCTCGAGCGCTCGCACCGCACCACCCGCAACATCCTCGACGCGGCCTGGCGCTTCTGGCACGCCCGCACCCGCCGCGAGGATCCCGACATCATCGTCCCCCGCACCGAGGGGATGCCCGAAGGGGCCGCCCCGCGCCTGGTGCGCTTCGAGTCGCCCCGCGACGAGCTCTCGTGGGTCGTCAGGGAAGTGACGGAATTCGTCAAATCCGGCGGCGACCCCAGACACATGCTGGTGCTGCACGAGGACTGGCAGGCAGCCCAGGACCTGGTCGCGCGCCTGAAGGAGACCTTGGGCGAAGGCATGGCCGCCGACGCCAAGGAGATCCCCTCCGGGGCCGTGCGCGTGTGCACGCTCAACTCCGCAACAGGACTGGAGAGCCCCGTGGTGATCGTGATGGGAACCCACGCCCTGTTCGGCAAGGAGGGCTCGCTGCTGGCCGACGCAGAGCTGCGCGAGACCCTCGCCCAGGAGACCACCCGCAAGCTCTACATGGCCTTCACGCGCGCCGGGCAGCGCCTGGTCGTGACCCATGCCGGGACACCGCCCAAGAGCCTGATGGCCGCCTTCCCGTAAAGGGCTAGCGCCGGATCTCCATCCAGCGGGTCCGGCCTCGGATGCCGGCCATGCAGGTCGCGTCCTGGTAGAGCACGACCGTCTCGGGCACGCGGCTGGCCGTGATCAAGGCGTCCAGGATCGCATCGATCCGGAAGCCGCGCAGGGCACGGCGGCGCCAGTCTCCCGGCGTCACGGCAAAGAGCGAGGGGGCCGGAGCCAGCACGTTGGCGGCGAACAGGTCCGCCTCGGCGTCGATCCAGTTGCGCAGCAGCAGCAGCAGCTCGTGACCCGGCATGTCTTCCCGCAGTTGGCTCAGGGATACCGAATCGCCCAGCGGCGCCGCCTCCCACTCCACCCGCACCTTGCGCCATCCCTCATCCGAGCGCTCGCGCTCGAGATGCCAACGGGCACCGCCCGGACCGGTCCGGTCCTCGATGCAGTCCCCACCCTTGTCGCGGCACGGCTTCGAGGACTTCAGCGGCAGGGCCGCATCCGACACGTTCCCCTTGGGCACCAGCGCGACCGTGTCAGGCAGCCTCCGGGTCCCGGTCGGCTCGCGACGCACCACCAGCAGACGCGAGGCCCCGAAGGGACCCCAGGTCCCGGCCAGCCAATCGCCCGGACAGTTGCGACACTCGAAGGACTGCCCTGTCTTGGCCTCGAACAGCACGCTGTCGCGCCCGACGGACGACGGATCCCGCTCCAGCCACTCGCCCTGGGGCCCTGCCAATCCGTCGAGGATCTTCCAGAAGGTCTCGTCCGGGACATGGACCGCATTCACCCCCTTCTCGGCGCTCCACTCGCTCCAGCGCATCCCGCGGATGTCGGACTTGATCCGCACCAGGAGCCGTACGCCCTCGCTCGAGAGGCGCGAGCATTCCTGCAGGCCGGGCCGCGCGCTGTCGGCCGGGACAGGACGGCAGACCTTCTCCCACGGCTCGGCGGCCTGGGAAAGGGAGGCGAGGCTCAGAAGAACCAGGAGTCGGCGCCTCATTCCAGCGTGCCGATCCAGGGAAGGCCCCGGAACTCGCCGGCATGGTCCATGCCGTAGCCCACCACGAAGCGGTCGGGGATCTCGAAGCCCACCCAGTCGGGCGTCAACGGCTGGCGCCTGCGGATCGGCTTGTCCAGGAGCGTGCACAGCTTCACCGACGCGGCGCCCTGCGCATGCAGGAGCTCGAGCAGGCGCGCCAGCGTGGCTCCTGTGTCCACGATGTCGTCCACCACCAGGAGGTCGCGCCCCTTGAAGTCCGGCATCCCGAAGAACTGGAAGACAGGATCTGTCAAAGGCTCGGTTCCCTGCCCGTAGCTGCTGGACTGGCAGAACTCCAGGTCGAAGGAGAAGCTGAACTGGCGCATCAGGTCCGAGAGGAACGGCACGCAGCCGCGCAGCAGCCCCAGCACGATCGGACGGCGCCCGCGGTACGCCTCGTTGATCTCCTTGCCCATCGCGACCACGCGCTCGTCGATGGTGGCCGTGGAAAACCAGGGCTTGGGCACACGGTTCACGGAATGCTCCCCAGGACGTCCCGCTCCGTGTCGCAGTCGAAGTTCAGGCGCTCGAGGGTCTCGATCCAGCCCATGGCCTCTTCGCGCTCGGGCTTGGTCAAGCTGGGCAACCGAAGCCGGGAATGCAGGCGTTCGGTCCGAAGTTGGTTGGCCACGTTCTCGATCGAGCTCTTGTCCAGCGGCAACCCAGCCCCGTCGGCCAGGTCCAGCAGCACCAGCACGGCCTGGGTGGCGGCGCGGTCGGTTTCCGTCAGGATCTGGCTCAGGCGGCGGCGGACCGCCACCTCGAGCTGAGCGGCAGGCAACCACAGTTGACCAGCCACACCGAGCTTCTTGGCCTTCTCCAGCAGGTCGCGCGCAGCGCGGACCTCCAGGAGATCGGGGGCCTCCAGGGCCGTCTCCACGAAAGCCGAGAGACGCGCTTCCAGCACCACCCGTTCCGGGATGCGCAGGAAATCAGGCGCCTCGACACCCAGCGCAGACAGGTCGGCCAGCACCGGCCTTCCCTGGTCGGCCAGCACCTGGTAGGCGTCCAGCAGTCCCGCCAGCGCCTTGCGCGAATGCACCTCGCCCCATTCGCGACGCTTGTCGATGGAGAGGTCCGAGAGCAGGATGTCCTTGGCGCCCCAAGCCAGGATCGCCTTGGCGTTCCATTGCGAAGGCAGGCGCGTGGGGCTTTCGATGGCGGGAAGCTCGGTCTGCAGGCTCAGGCGGACCCGTGGGGCTCCGTCGAAGTCCTTCCAGGCCAGGCACGCATAGCCGTGGTGCTCCTCGAACTCGGGATCGTAGACGGTGATCCAGCCCGAGAGTGCGCCCGAAGGCAGCGGCTCCAGGGAGAGATGCAGCATGCGACCATGGACCGGCATCGGCCCTTCGCTCCCGTGCAGCACGGCGTCGAAGGCGCCGTGGGCGGCAAGCAGCGCACACGGATCGTGGGCCGGGACCACCCAGCGCTCCCAGATCTCCTGGCCGGTCCAGCCGTTGAAGCACGAGACGGCCTTGGCCAGGATCGTCTTGATCTGGGCCTCCGGGTCCGGCTGGCCCAGCTCGCGCAGCAGCTCGCAGGCGCGGCGGGCGTAGCGCAGGTTCTGCACCGGCTCCAGGCCGCTGATGTCATCGAAGAACCAGCCGCAGCTGGTCAGGGCGAACTGCCCCATGCGCACCAGCTCCGCCAGGCGCAGGAAGTCCGAATGGTCCTTCTGCCCGTTGCCGGGGCGCAGGTGCTCCGCGAAAAAGGCCTCGCGCTCCACCAGCGAGTGGCGCATGGCGGGCAGTTCCCAGCGGGCCTTCCACGAGTCGCGCAGGAAGCGGGGGGAAAGGGTGTCCCAGGCCGCCTCGGCATGGTCGCGCAGAAGCGACATGGCCTCGCGCAACGGCGTGCGCCAGGCCTGGTTCCAATCGCCGCGCCCGCCCGAATTGCAGCCGCAGTCGCGGCTCCAGCGCCCGGTGCCGTGGGCGCACGACCAGGCGGTTCCCTCGTGGTGAGCGTTCTTGAGACGCGCCTCGAAGCGGGGAGGATGCAGCTCAAGGAAGCGTCCGTAGTTGATCGTCTGCACGTTCTCCTTGACGCAGAGGGTCTCCAGCAGGTAGGCCAGCGCCATGTCGCCGAACGGCTCATGGTGCCCGTAGGACTCGCCGTCGGTCGCCACGTTGACCAGCTGGGCTTCCGGGTTCTCCGGCGACCAAGCCCCCTTGAGGCGACCGAAGAAGTGGCTGGAGTCGCGCAGCAGGTGCTCGAAGCCGATGGCCGCCGAGATGCCTCCGTGGTAGAAGAACACGTCCAGGTGACCGGCGCACAGGGGCTCGCCATCCTCGCCCAAGGGGAAGATGCGGTACGGGCGCGTGGTGTCGATGTCGTTGTGCGACACGTCGATCCAGTGTTCGCCGTGCAGGTCGCGGATCCTCTCGGCCTGGGTCGGGGCCAGCACGGTGAACTTGATCCCCGATTCGATCAGCGAGACCACGGTGTCCATGTTGATGGCCGTCTCGGCCAGCCACATGCCCTCGGGCTTGCGGCCGAAGCGCAGCTCAAAGTCGCGCACGCCCCATTCGATCTGGGTGCGGCGGTCGCGTTCGGTCCCCAGCGGCAGGATGGCGTGGTTGTAGACCTGGGCCAAGGCATTGCCGTGGCCGCCGTGATCCTCGCAGGAAAGGCGATCGGCCTCGAGAATGCTCCGGTAGCCGTCCGGGTCGTGCTTCTCCATCCACTCGAGCAAGGTCGGCCCGAAATTGAAGCTGATGCGGCGGTAGTTGTTGTGGATCTCCCGGATGCGCAGCTTGTCGTCGAGCAGACGGGACGCCCCGTTGGGGGCGTAGCACTCGCGCTGGATCCGGACGTTCCAGTCGTGGTGAGGAGCGGCGCTGTCCTGGAGCTCGATCCGGCCCGTCCACGGGTTCTCGCGGGGGGGCTGGTAGAAGTGTCCGTGAATGCAGAGCTGCATGGGGTGTGCCTTGGCGGTCATAGGTCAATGATGGAAAACATCCGCCCTCCCGGGGAAGGAAAAAATGCGCAGACCGATCCTGCCGGGGGGCGCCCCCGCCACAAACGGATCGACCGTAGCCGGCGGGCCGGGCTGCCTGCCGGGCCATGGCTTCGCCAGGGTCCCGGGCCAAGGCCGGCATCCCTGGCGCGCGCAAAACGCATGTCCCCCACTCCCCTCCCGGACTATCCCGTCAGCGAGTCGCCCAGCACGTCCGCCCCGAGCCACCCGTCCCAGCGGGTCCGCTCGACATTTGACAATTCCTGTCTTCCTGCCAGCACCGAGTCCACCCCGTCGCGCCACGAGAGCAGGAGCCCCATGTGCTCCTTCAGGAGGCCCGAGCGCCCCATGCGGCCACCCGACTGGTCCTGACCCTCGAGGTTGCCCGCGCCGCGCTCCTCGAGGTCCAGCTCCGCGATGTCGAAGCCGTCCTGGCAGGTCGCGAAGGCCCGCAGACGTTCAAGCTTCTCGGCGCTGTCGGGCACCAAGAAACACCAGCCCTGGCCGCCGCCGCGCCCCACGCGGCCGCGCAACTGGTGCAGCTGGGCCAGCCCGAAGTTCTCGGCATGCTCGATCACCATCAGGTTGGCGTCGGGCACGTCCACCCCGACCTCCACCACCGTGGTGCAGACCAGCACCCGCAAGGTCCCGCGCCGGAAGGCGTCGATGGCCTCCAACTGCTCCGGTCCGTCCATGCGCCCGTGCAGCACGCCCACGGCGCAGTCGGGAAAAGCCTCGTGCAGGTGCATCTCGGCCGCCTCGATCGAGGCCACGCCCTCCTCCGAGTCCTCCACCCGGGGCACCACCCAGAAGAGCTTCTGCCCCTTGTCCAGTTCGTCGCGCAGCCAGGCATCCATCCCCTCGCGCTTGACCGGGGGCACCACGCGGCTGTTCACCGTGAGCCGCCCCTCGGGCCTGGTGCGCACCTCCACGATCTCCATGTCGCCGTAGGAGGCCAACTGCAGGGAGCGCGGGATCGGCGTGGCGCTGGCCACGATCAGGTGAGGCCGGTTCCCCTTGGCCGCCAGGGCCTGGCGCTGCCCCACCCCGAAGCGGTGCTGCTCGTCGATCACGGCAAGGCCCAGGTCCCTGAAGACCACGTCGTCCGAGAGGAGCGCGTGAGTCCCCACCGTCACGCAGGGGCCGCCGTGGGCCATGCGGTTGAGCACCGCCTGACGGTCGGGCTTGGGCTGCCCCCCGGAGAGGTAGAGCACGGGGATGCCGCTGGATTCCAGCACGCGCCGGAAGGTCGTCAGATGCTGCTTCGCCAGCACCTCGGTGGGCGCCAACACCGCCACCTGCGCTCCCGCCGCCAGCACCCCCAGGGAAGCGAGCAGGCAGATGGCCGTCTTGCCCGAACCCACGTCGCCCTGCAGCAGCGCATGCACGCGGTCGCCGCTTTCCAAGAGGCCCGCAAGCCGCTCCACTGCCGCCTGCTGGCCTTCGTGCAGCGCAAAGCCGAAGGCCGCGCGCGCCCGTTCCTCGAGCTCCGGGGCACGCCGGAACACGCGGCCCGCTCCTTGCAGGTCGGCGCGCCGCTTGCGCAGCCGCACCAGGGTCGGGAACCACTCGAGCGCCTGCTCCTGCATCAGGAAGACCTGGCTCTGCATCAGCGACTGCGGCTGGTGGATCAGGCGCAGCTTCTCCATCCGCGAGAGGCTCTTCTCGGGCTTGAGGAACTCGGGCAGGATCTCGGCCGGCGTGTGGTAGGTGAAGGCCGCCAGCGCCAGCTTCTGCAGCACGCGCTGGTCCACGTTGGCCTCGCGCAGCCCTTCCGTGAGCGGGTAGACCGGCTGGATGCTGCCCTTGGCCTCCTGGCCTTCCTGCAGCTCCTCGTAGGACGGGTGCACGATCTGCGGGCCGCGGAACCAACCCACCTTGCCCCACAGCAGCACGCGCATGCCTTCGCGCAACTGCTGGCTCACCCAGCGGGCGTGCACGAACCAGGTGAGGTCCATCGTTCCCGTCTCGTCGTAGGCCTGGGCCACCAGGCGCTCGCGGCGTCCGTAGGCCAGCCGGATGGCGCGGATGCGCACCTCGCAGAGGATCTCCTCGCCATCCACCGCCTCGGCGATCTTCTGGAGCTTCGTGCGGTCCAGGAAGCGGCGCGGGATCAGCCCCGTCAGCGCCTCGGGCGTGTCGAGCCCCGCCTCGCGCAGGGCCTTGCGTCGCTTGGGCGAGAGCTCGGCCAAAAGCGGGTGGACAGCCTTGGCAGGCTTGGCGGACTTCGGGGCCTTGGGCTCCGCCGCCACCACGTCCGCCTTCACGGCTGGACGTCGAGCCACACGTCTCCCAGTCCGTCCACCTTCAGTCCCAGGGCGTCGGCCGCCCCTTCGGAAAGATCCAGGATGCGGTCGTCCTTGTGCGGGCCGCGGTCGTTCACACGCACCACGACTTCTGTCCCCTTCTTGGGGTAGCGCACCCGAAGCTTGGTCCCGAAGGGAAGGGTGCGGTGGGCTGCCGTCATGTCGGAGGGCACAAAGTCCTCCCCGGAAGCGGTCTTGGCGTTGGGCGCTTCCGTTCCGTACCAACTGGCCTTGCCGATGCTGGGCGAACCGTCCGGGAGCGATCCCGCAGGGCGGGTCGTATCGCCGCTCATCACGGGAATCGTCTCCTTGTCCTTGGCACCCTTGTCGGACTTCTCCCCCTTGGCGACTTCGCCATGCGCCTTCTTCCAGGTTCCCGTAGCACGGTCGTAACCGGTCCGCTCGGGCATGGTACCGACGCAACCCGTCAGGATCAAGGCCGTCGCCACGGCCAAGGCAAGGCGCACCCTCACTGGAAATCGTCCGGGCTGAGATAACTGCCTTCAGGAGCCGGCGGGATGGCATCCGGCTCGTCGGGAAGCTGCAGATGCGGCGCCTTGGGCGTCTTGGGCCCCAGCCCCGGCGCCTTGGGCACGTTGATCGTCTCCACCTTCTCGGCTCCTTCGTCGAAGTCCTCCTCGCCGCCGCCCATGCCGTGCGGTCCCACGAAATCGGAACGGTTCTGGAACTCGATCTTCTCCGGCCCCGTCCGCAGCGCGTCCAGGAGACCCGAAGCGCGGCGCGCCCAGTTCGTGCCCGGCAGCGAATCGACCACCCACTTGTATCCGACCTTGGCTGCGGCGGTGTCGTTCAGGAAATTCTCCTCGATCCACGGGGACGCATAGCGGGCGCGCTTGCCCGCCTCGGTCTTCGGCAATTCGCGGGCCAGCTTCCGGAAGGCGCTGTCGGCCCCGGCATAGTCGGGCGCCGCGGTGTCCCACAGCGCCTCGGCAGCCTGGTAGCGGATCTCGGCCGAGTCCTCTCGGGTCTGCACCGTGACAGGAATGCCACCGTTCTTCTGGGCCTGCTTGGCGAACTCGGTTCCCGGGAAGGAATCCACCACCCTCTGCCACGCGGCCGTCCCGGCGGCCCCGGTGTCGCGTTCGTCGTCGATCCAGGCGATCGCGTAGGAGGCGCGGGCGCGCGCCTCGGGCTTCATCCCCGGACGCCCGAGGATCCGGCCATAGGCGGCACGGGCGCTGTCGGCGTTCTCCAGCCGCAGGAGATGGAGCTCCGCCAGAGAGAAGGTCCAGTCCGACCAGGCGGAGTCCGCCACCTTGTTCTTGCGCAGGCGGATCAGCTCGGCCAGCGCATCGGCGAGATCGCGCGCCTTCTTCCCGAATTCGGTCCCCGGTCCGACACGCGCCGCGATCTCGAACAGGCGCAGCGCCTCGTCGTAGTCCACCCGGCGCAACTGGGCATCCTGCCCGTCCAGGAGCATGCCTTCCGAGACTGCTTCGACGGGTTCCACGAACTTCTCGAGCTGGGCGAACTGGCCCAAGGCATCCCCGTAGAGCTTGTGCCCCAGGAACATGCGCGCCGCCTCCAGGTGCACGTAGGGCCTCTCGCGTGCGAACTTCTTCTCCTGGGCGAGCGTATCAAGCTCCAAACGCGCCCCGTCGAGCATCCCCAAGCGATCCAGCGCCAGCGCCGCGCGCAAGCGCGAGCGGAACCGCTGGATGCGCGGCAGCCCTTGGATGGCGCGGCTGCGGAAGGCATCGCGCGCCTCTTCCCATTCCTCCTGGGCCCAGGCAAGCGACCCCAGCAGCCAAGCGGCCTCGCCATGACGCGGCTGGGTCACGTCGCGCATCGCCACCAGCCGCTTGAGGTTGTCGCGGGCCTTGAGCGTATCCAGACGCCCCAGCGCCACCTGTGCCTTGAGCCACAGCAGGCCGGCCGCACCGCCCTCGGTCTTGACCGAATCGAGGTGCTTCATCCAGTCCTCGGCCTCGGCGTAGCGGCCCAGGGCCAGCAGGCATTCGATCTTCCCCTGCACAGCGGAGTTGTACTGGGGGCTCCACGGGAAGGCGTCGATCAGCTCCCCGTACTTGCGCGAGGCATTGTCGTACTCGGCCATCCGCTGCTGCGAGAGCGCGATGAGCATCAGTGCCCGGTCGTGCCAGGCGGTGTCCTCGGGGAAGGTCTCGAGAATCTTGGCCCCCTTCATGATCGCCCGCTTGTAGAGGTCGATCTCGGTCTGGATCACCTTGGCGGTGTCGTCGGGGTTCTTGCGCAGTCGGGCCGTGCGCGAACGCTCGGCCTGATCGTAGGCCTTCTTGCCGTTCCACCAGGTATTGAAGTAGAGGCAGGACGAGAGCGTGGCCGCCATGGCCACCAGCAGCATCCGTCCGAACCAGCGTCCCATTGCGCCCCGAGGCATCATGCCCCCAAGTTAGACACTCGGGAAAGGCCGCGCGACCGCGCTGGGGGAAATATCTTGGGGCGATGAAGAGTCGCCACGTCCTTGCAAGCCTCGCCCTCGCCCTGGGAGGATGCGCGTCCACCCCGACCGACCAGCGCGAAGAACCGCAGGTCGTCGACGTCCCGGCCCCGGCCGGCTGGATGCGCAGCGTCCATGCGCTCGTCCGTCCGGGAACCTATGCCGATGTCCTGGTCTCCGGCCCTGCCCACCAAGGCTTCGAGCCCTACGCCATGGTGCTCAGCGACGCCGCGTCCTGGAACACCCCCGCCACGGCGGCCTTCGCCGAGGTCGAGTACCTGCAGGAGAACGCCCCCGGCTTCCAATCCGATTCGAGCAAGGCCCGCTCTGTCCAGGGCTACATGGGCTACCAGATCCAGTACCGTTACGGTTTGACAGATCCTGTCGTGGTGGTCCGCGAACGGTTCTTCACCTACAGGCAGCGCGACTACCAGATCGTGACCGGCCGGCTGGCCGACGACACGGCATCCGCCCGCCTCCTGGCCGACCTCGAGACCCGCCTGATCCTGGACTGACTCCGCCTCAGCGGCGGGTGGTCAGCTTCATGAAGAACCAGTAGACGGAGTATACCGTCATGGCCGCCGAGACCCAGAACAGGAGCCCGGTCCGTCCCGCCAGGAAGAGCACCACCAGGACGGCAAGCGAACCGACCGTGGAGAGGATGTGGTTCACGGTAGCCGGCAGCGGGTTCATGTGCGACTCGGAGGAGTTCGCGCGCCACAGCCAGAGGCCGGTGACCAGCTGCAGGAAGAAGGGGACGTAGCCGAGCAGATTGAGGATCATCGGGAAACTCCGCGCCTGTCCGACGACATCGCCGGACCAACCGTGTGGAATGTAGCTGCATGATGGCCCCTTGTCCCGCCCTGCTCGGCCGCCCCGCTCGAAGGCCTGCGGCCTGCGTCGTCAGGCGTCCTCGTCGGGCCTCCTCGCGCCGTCCTTCCTCCATCCGTTCGCTACGGCGCTGCGGGGTCCCGCCCCCGGAAGTCCGCTGCGGCGCGACGCGCCTGCGCGGCGGGGCGACGGTCGGGGGGGTGACAGTTTGACAGTTCATGTCAAACGAAAGGCCCACCGGGATCCGGCGGGCCTTGTGCGTCTCGAACGGTTCGAAGGCTAATCCGAGCCGCCCATGTCCAGCACGGCCAGGAACGCCTCCTGGGGCACCTCGACCGAGCCGACCTGCTTCATGCGCTTCTTGCCTTCCTTCTGCTTCTCCAGGAGCTTGCGCTTGCGTGAGATGTCGCCGCCGTAGCACTTGGCCGTCACGTCCTTGCGCAGGGCCTTGACAGTGGTGCGGGCGATGATCTTGTTGGCAAGCGCTGCCTGGATCGCGATGTCGAACTGCTGGCGCGGGATCAGGTCCTTGAGCTTCTCGCACAGGTTCAGCCCATGAGTGTGGGCCTTGTCGCGGTGGATGATCACCGAGAAGGCGTCGACCGGATCGCCGTTGAGCAGGACGTCCAGGCGGTGGAGCGAGCCTTCGCGGTAGCCGATGGGCTCGTAGTCGAAGCTTGCGTAGCCCTTGGTCGCGCTCTTGAGCCGATCGAAGAAGTCGAACATGACCTCGCCCATGGGCAGCTCGAAGTCGAGGGTCACCTGCTCCTCGGAGATGAAGTTGGCATTCAGGTAGATGCCGCGCTTCTCGTTGCAGAGCTTGTGGATGTTGCCGATGTACTCGGAGGGCGTGAAGATCTGGGCCTTGATCCAGGGCTCGGCGATCGAGGCCACCGAGTTCGGGGGCGGCAGCTGGGACGGGTTGTCCACCAGCACGACTTCGCCGTCGGTCTTGGTCACATGGTATTCCACGCCGGGGGCGGTCGTGATGATGTCCATGTTGAATTCGCGGTCCAGACGCTCCTGCACGACTTCCATGTGCAGGAGTCCGAGGAAGCCGCAACGGAAGCCGAAGCCCAGCGCTCCCGAGGACTCGGGCACGAAGGAGATGGCGCTGTCGTTGAGTTGGAGCTTCTCGAGCGACTCGCGCAGGTTGGAGTAGTCGTCGGGATTGATCGGGTAGAGCCCTGCGAACACCATCGGCTTGACTTCGCGGTAGCCTTCGAGGGGCTCCGACGCGGGGTTGGCGATGTTGGTGAGGGTGTCGCCGGTCTTGATGTCGGTGAGGGTTCGCACGTTGCCGACCATGTAGCCGACCTCGCCCGCGTGCAGTTCCTGGCACGGGATGCGCGTGCGGGTCAAGATGCCGATCTCGACGGCTTCGTACTCGCCGCCGGTGCGCATGTAGCGCAGGCGATCGCCCTTCTTGAGCTTGCCCTCGACGATGCGCACGTAGGCGATGCCACCGCGGTAGCTGTCGTACACCGAGTCGAACACGAAGGCGCGCAGGGGCAATTCGCGTTCGGCCTTGGGGGCCGGGAAGAAGTCCACGATCTTCTCGAGCAGGAAGTCGATGCCGATGCCGGCCTTGGCCGACACGCGGGGGATGATGTCCGGATCGATGCCGATCAAGTCGCCCACCTGCTTCGCGAACACGTCGGGCTGAGCCGAGGGCAGATCGATCTTGTTGAGGATCGGCAGGATCTCGAGCTCTGCACCCATGGCCAGGTACAAGTTCGAGATGGTCTGGGCCTGGATGCCCTGGGTCGCGTCCACCACCAGGATGGCGCCTTCGCAAGCACGAAGCGAGCGGGACACCTCATAGGTGAAGTCCACATGCCCCGGCGTGTCGATCAGGTTCAGGTAGAAGGTCTCACCCTTGTGCTCGTACACCAGGCGGATGGCCTTGGACTTGATGGTGATGCCACGTTCACGCTCGAGGTCCATCGAGTCCAGGAGCTGTTCCTGCATCTCGCGTTTGGCCACCGTGCGGGTGTTTTCGAGCAGACGGTCAGCCAGCGTGGACTTGCCGTGGTCGATGTGGGCGATGATGCAGAAGTTGCGAATCTTGTTGGGTTCCGGACGCATTGCGGGATGCAAGGTAGCAACGGCCCACTCTCCGCAGGGAACCTACTGCATTTCCGTCACGGAAGGAACGTCCCGACCCAAGCCGAGGTCATCCTGGATGCGTCGACTCGTCCCCAGGCTGATGCAAGGTCCAACGGTTGCGGCCCGTCTCCTTGGAGCGGTACAGCGCCTGATCGGCGTGCCGCAGGAACTCCTCGGCGGAGCTTGTGAAGCTCGGGCGTTCCACTGCAATGCCGATGCTGATCGTCACGATCCCATTCGTGTTGCCGGGATTGATCAAGCCGAGCTCCTCGACACCGGCACGCAAGGACTCCGCGACTTGGCAGGCCTTCTCCTCGTCCGCGTCCCAGAGCAGGGCCACGAATTCCTCGCCACCATAGCGGGCCAACAGATCGTCGTTTCCCTCTACCGTTTCAAACAGCCGCTGCGCGACCTTCTGAAGACAGTCGTCGCCAGCTTGGTGGCCCAACGAGTCGTTGAGCTTCTTGAAGAAGTCAATGTCGAGCATCATCACCGCGACCGAGGCATCCTCGCCCACGGCCCGTCCCCACAGGTAGTCGATCTGCTCGTCGAAGCGGCGGCGATTGGGGACTCCCGTGAGGGCATCGCGCACGAACTGTTCCTGCAAGCGCTCGTTGGCTTCCTTGAGGAGATCCGCCATGCGAGCCCGGTTGGACTCACGCCCGATGCGCGCTTCGAAGCGATCGACAAGACGGCGCATCGCCTGACGTTCCAAGGTCAAGGTCGCCAGGCGCCCGATCCATTGCGCTAGCTGGAGCATCTGCTCGTCTGTGATCCCGTCCGGCACCAGCACGCGTTCGGAAGGGCATGCCAGTTGATTCTCGACCAGATCGAAAGGAACATCCCGGCACAAGATCAGAAGGACATCCGAAACGCGCGCGTTCGTCTCGAGCCAAGCCATGTCACGACAGGGACGGATGGCATCCTCCCCCAGCGCCACCAGCGCCCGTTCCCAGCACAACGCCTGTTCAAGCGGAAGATCGACCAGGATGTGGCAATATCGGATATGAGACAGGACTGCCACGGTGCCACTGGCATTGAGCTGTGCAGTCTGGATCGGGACGACCTCGCTGCTCTCGAATGTTACGGTGATATCCATGTGTCTCGCGAAACCTCAGTGCCCAGTCTACTCATTCCGCACAGGAGTCCATCGCAACATTTCCTCCTATGCCCTGAACTTGCCTTGATTCTCAAGGAACCACTGGTAGGTGGTCTCGATTCCCTCGCGCAAACCGATCTTGGACTTCCAGCCAGCCTTCTCCAGGCGGCTCACATCCATGAGCTTGCGCGGGGTGCCGTCGGGCTTGGTCGTATCCAGGATGATCTCACCCTCGAAGCCCACCGTCTCACGTACCATTTCGGCAAGTTCGCGGATGGTCACGTCGGTGCCGCTTCCCACGTTCACGATCTCGGCATCCGAATAGGTCTGCATCAGGAAGATGCAAGCCTCGGCCAAGTCGTCCACGTGCAGGAATTCGCGCTTGGGTGTGCCCGTGCCCCACATCACAACGTCCTTTGAGCCGTTCTTCTTGGCTTCATGGAACTTGCGGATCAAGGCCGGGAGCACATGGCTTCCCTGAAGCTCGAAGTTGTCGCCAGGACCGTACATGTTTGTCGGCATCAGGGAGATGGCATCGAATCCGTACTGCTTGCGATAGGCCTGGCACAGCTTGATGCCGGCGATCTTGGCGATCGCGTACCATTCGTTGGTCGGCTCCAGCGAACCTGTCAGGAGGTGTTCCTCCTTCATCGGCTGGGGAGCGAACTTTGGATAGATGCAAGAGCTGCCGAGAAATTCGAACTTGCGGCAGCCGTTGCGGTAGGCTGACTCGATCACGTTGACCTGGATCAAGAGGTTCTTGCGCAGGAAGTCCACCGGGTAGGTATCGTTCGCGAGAATCCCCCCCACCTTGGCGGCGGCCATGAACACGAATTCCGGCTTCTCGGCGGCAAAGAAGGTCTCGACCGAAGTGGCATCCTCAAGGTCCACATCCTTGCGATCACGCAGCAGGATGTTCGTGAAGCCCTGAGCCAGCAATCCACGAACGATAGCCGAACCGACCAATCCCTTGTGGCCAGCCACGAAGATCTTCGAATCAGGGGTCATCAAGTTCATTCGTGACTTCCCACGACATCGAACCCGTGCTCCCGCTGCAGCTTCTCGCGCTGGGCGTGCTTGAGGTCGGACTCGACCATTTCCTTGGCCAGTTCCTCCACCGTGGTGGTCGGGACCCAACCCAGCTTCTCCTTGGCCTTGGACGGATCACCCAAGAGGGTCTCCACTTCGGTCGGGCGGTAGTAGCGCGGATCCACAGCCACGATGACCTTGCCGGTCGCCACGTCGATGCCCTTCTCCTGCTCGGCCTTGCCTTCCCAGCGGATATTGATTCCGGCGTACTTGCAGGAGAGCTCCACGAAGGAACGCACAGAGATCTGCTTGCCGGTGGCGATCACGAAGTCCTCGGCGTGATCCTGCTGCAGCATGCGCCACTGCATCTCCACGTAGTCCTTGGCGTGGCCCCAGTCGCGCAGGGAATCCATGTTGCCCAGGTACAGGCACTCGTCCAGGCCTTCCTTGATGCGCGCGATGCCACGGGTGATCTTGCGGGTCACGAAGGTCTCGCCGCGGCGCGGGGACTCGTGGTTGAACAGGATGCCGTTGCAGGCATACATCCCGTAGGCCTCGCGGTAGTTCACCACGATCCAGTAGGCGTACATCTTGGCCACAGCATAGGGGCTGCGGGGGTAGAAGGGCGTGGTCTCGCGCTGGGGGATCTCCTGCACCAGACCGAAGAGCTCCGAAGTGGAGGCCTGGTAGAAGCGGGTCTTCTTGGTCAGTCCCAGGATGCGGATGGCTTCCAGCAGGCGGAGCGTGCCGATGCCGTCGGCGTCGGCGGCATACTCGGGTTGCTCGAAGGACACGGCCACGTGGCTCATGGCGCCCAGATTGTAGATCTCGTCGGGCTGGATCTCCTGGACCAGGCGGATCAGGTTGCCCGAGTCGGTGAGGTCGCCGTAGTGCAGATGGAAACGACGGTCGCCGGAGTGAGGGTCCTGATAGAGATGATCGACACGCTCGGTGTTGAACGAAGAGGCGCGGCGCTTGAGGCCGTGGACCTCGTAGCCCTTCTCCAGCAGCAGCTCGGCGAGGTAGGAGCCGTCCTGACCCGTGACACCGGTGATCAGGGCTTTCTTGCGTGCAGTCATTTCATCATCCTTATGATTGCCTCACAGATCACCGTTCGATGTCATGCGAGAGGGATTTTTGCCAAACATAATTGTTTTTCACTCCTCCCGATGATGCATTCAGGGCACATTTCAAACATCCGAAGCCATTCAATGAGGCTGCGCATTGTCGCCTCAAGAAGCAAGGGGTCGTATGGATGCACCTTGCGACGAGCCATCTGCAGCCAAGCCTACTTCATAGATGCAGGCACGACCTTTACTCTTCCCATTCGAAGTCATCAGCATCCAAGACTCTGCGTTCATGGCGCATCCCCTCCCTTTCGGTCGGGGTCGCCGTCCTGCAGGCTACCCTCCGGTCGGCCTCGCTCTGCGAGGCGGCCTTCGGCCCCATTCCGGCCGGCTTGCGCGGGCGGCCCCAAGCCCCGGCCGAGGCAGGTTTGCGAACGCTCCGCCTTGTGCTCGTTTTCTGCACTGCGCACCCGTTGTTCTGGAGCCCCACCCCAGACACGATTTCAAACAGATTTACCGGCTTACCGCCCTGCCCTGCACTTGGCCTTTGCTTTTGCACTGCGTGCAACTATTGCTCTGGACCTCCGGCCCAGACCCGGCCCTCTCCCATGGCATCACGAGTCGGGGAGCTCACACCCGAAGGGTGGGAGTAAGGGGCTGTCCGCGCC
>Ga0302263_10000026_pt1 | contig 68801 bp, 61 predicted proteins | sample II_Fen_N1_4_FD_194564 | JGI IMG/M metagenome (GOLD analysis project Ga0302263, IMG submission 194564) | Peat permafrost microbial communities from Stordalen Mire near Abisko, Sweden - II_Fen_N1_4 | ecosystem: Environmental > Terrestrial > Soil > Wetlands > Permafrost | place: Sweden: Abisko... | reverse complement strand
AGCTCGTCTCGCGCGAGGCCCGGATCCTGATCGCGGCCCGGGCGGTCGACCGGCTCGGCGGGTTCACGATGGGCTTCCTGCCGGTGCTCCTCGTGGCGGGGTACGGCGCGTCCCTGCGGTCCGCGGGCCTGGTCGCGGCCGGCTTCGGGCTGGCGACGATCCCCAGCCGCCTGCTCGGCGGCCGGCTGTCCGACGTGATCGGCAGCCGGGCCACGATCGTGCTCGGCCTGACGGGCTGCGCCGTCGCTCAGCTCTGCCTGGCTGTGGCGCCGGACCTCGCGGCCGCGGCCGGCGCGGCGGCGCTGCTCGGGCTGTGCTTCGAGATCTACGAGCCCCCCAGCCAGGCTCTGCTCGCCGAGGTGACCGCGCCGGAGGCGCGGGTTGCGGCGTACTCCGCGCTCGGGGCCGCGATCGCGGCGGCCGGGGTGCTCGCAGGGGTCCTGGCCGCACTGCTCGCCGGTGTCGGCGTGCGCTGGTTGTTCGTGGCGGACGCCGCGACCTGTCTGGCCTGCGCGATGGTCGTGCGGTATGGCCTGCCGGCCGGGCCGCCGGCTCGTGACCACGCCGGCCCGGCGGCGAACCCATGGCGCGACCGACGTCTCCTCGCGATGCTGGCCTCGGGGACTGCCTTCGCGGTCGTCTACCTGGTGATGCTCGGCGGGCTGCCGCTCGCGCTGCGCTCCGGCGGCGTGTCACTGGGCTGGTCGGGCGCCCTGCTCGCGGTCGGTGCGGTGACGGTCGTCGCGGGTCAGTGGGTCCGCTCGTGGCTGCCGGCGCTCAAGGGGACCCCCTTCGTCCGGATGCGGTCGGGATACCTGCTGCTCGCCGTCGGGCTCGGGCTGGCCGCGGTCGTGGCGGTGCTGCATCCGTCCGGTCCGGCGTACGTCCCTCCCGTGGTGGTCTGGAGCCTCGGCAGCCTGGTGCTGCTCGGCGAGCCGTTCGGGGTCGTCGCCGACCTGGCCGGCGAGCGCGACCGAGGTCGCTACCTGGCGGCGTACGGCGTGAGCTGGGGGCTCGCCGCGACGGCCGCCCCGGTCGTCGCCACGACCCTGCTCTCGCTCGGCACGGCCGGCGCGATGTGGCTCGCCTGCGCGCTGGTCGCCGCGGGGCTCGCGCTGGCGCAGGACCGGGTCGGAGCCGTGGTTACCCGGCAGTAGAATTCCGTCCATGAGCAACGAGTTCCCCCTGTTCGCCCTGTCCGAGGAGCATCAGGCGATCCGGGAGGCGGTGCGTGACCTGTGCGCGGCCAAGGTCGCGCCGTACGCCGCGGAGGTCGACGAGGAGAGTCGCTACCCGGAGGAGGCAGCGAAGGCGCTGCAGCAGGCCGACTTCCATGCTCCCCACGTGCCCGAGCAGTACGGCGGTGCCGGTGCCGACGCGCTCGCCACGGTGCTGGTGATCGAGGAGATCGCCCGGGTCTGCATGAGCTCGAGCCTGATCCCGGCGGTCAACAAGCTCGGCTCGCTGCCGGTGATGATCGGCGGCTCGGAGGAGCTGAAGAAGAAGTACCTGAGCCGGCTCGCCGCCGGTGACGGAGGCTTCTCCTACTGCCTGTCCGAGCCCGAGGCGGGCTCCGACGCGGTCGCGATGAAGACCCGCGCCGTCCGCGACGGCGACGGGTGGGTGCTCAACGGCGTGAAGCGCTGGATCACCAACGCCGGTGTCAGTGAGTTCTACACCGTGATGGCGGTGACCGACCCGGAGAAGCGCAGCCGTGGCATCTCGGCGTTCGTGGTCGAGAAGGGTGACGAGGGAGTCACCTTCGGGGCCAAGGAGAGGAAGCTCGGCATCAAGGGCAGCCCCACCCGCGAGGTCTACCTCGACCACGTCCGGATCCCCGCCGACCGGATGATCGGCGAGGAGGGCACCGGCTTCGAGACCGCGATGAAGACCCTCGACCACACCCGGGTCACCATCGCCGCGCAGGCCGTCGGCGTCGCCCAGGGCGCGCTCGACTTCGCGCTCGGCTACGCCCAGGAGCGCCAGCAGTTCGGGCACGCGATCGCGGAGTTCCAGGGCCTGCAGTTCCTGCTCGCCGACATGGGCATGAAGGTCGAGGCCGCCCGGCAGCTGACGTACGCCGCCGCCGGTCGCTCCGAGCGCGGCGACCCCGACCTCACGTTCTTCGGTGCCGCGGCCAAGTGCTTCGCCTCCGACGTCGCCATGGAGGTCACCACCCACGCCGTCCAGGTGCTCGGTGGCTACGGCTACACCCGTGACTACCCGGTCGAGCGGATGATGCGAGACGCCAAGATCACCCAGATCTACGAGGGCACCAACCAGGTGCAGCGGATCGTGATCGCACGCCAGCTGCTCGCCGGCATCCAGTCGGAGCTCTGAGCGCTCAGGGGAGCGTGACGCGGAGGAACCGCGGCCGGTAGAGGAGGGGGTTTCCCGCGATCCGGCCGAGGTTGGTGCTGTTGCGGCTGTAGGACACGACGACGGTCCCGGGCTCCGGCAGCAGGTCGGGGTGGGCCAGCGGCATGTAGCGCAGGCGGCCGCGCGCGGGGTCCGAGGGCAGCGAGGCCACGGTCGTGCCCCCGTCGAAGGGCCCCCACGGGGTGGGCGCGCTCCAGACCACGATGTCGTGGCCGAGGAACTCGTCGCGCTTGCTGAGGGCGTACCACGTGCCCGCGTCCTCGAACACCGAGAGCGTCTGCGAGGTGCCGCCCGGCGCCGGGATGAGCTCCTGGGCCGCAGCCGGGTCGGCGACCCACTCGATGCCGTTCCAGTACTCCCAGGCGGAGAGGCGGAGGACGTCCTCGGGCCGGACCCGGGCCACGCGGAGCGAGAAGCCGAACACATACGGCTCCCTCGGGTTGGCGGTGCCGTAGAGGTAGAGCCAGCCACCGTCGAGGGCGGCGGCCGCGCCCCAGGTCGGGCGGGCGGTGTCGGCCGAGTCCGGACCGATGTCTCGCAGCGCCATGAGCTGGGGTGTCCCGCCCTGGGAGACGACGAAGAGGGCGATGGCCGGCCCCAGGTTCTCGAACCCGTCGCCGCCCGTGCTCCGGACCCGCTGGCAGCCGACGACCAGCAGGTCGTAGCCCGGCTCGGGCACGGTCGTCACCGACATCGGCCAGTAGCCGACCGGGTACGGGTCTGCGGCCGGGCGGTCCGGGACCAGCGCGCCGTGCGCACGTACGACGGACTGGATGCAGCCACCGGCGACCACCAGCATCGAGTTGCGGACGATCTCCTGACCCGTGAAGTGCTCGCCGCGGAGGGTGTCACCGAAGACCATCACCCGGCGGCCGTCCTGCAGGACGGCGTCGGCACCGACGTCACCGCCCAGGAAGTCGGGGCCACCACGGACCGTGCGCGCGATCCGGTTGAGATCGGCGACGGTGGCCATGCTCCCGATGGGCACGCACGGTGTCTCACTCGCCTGGTCGATCAGGGGAGTGGTGTGGGCGACCGCGTCTCGTGGGACGAACGAGACCAGGAGCAGGGCCGCGGCGGCGGCCGGCAGCACGACGACCCCGACCCGCCAACGCCACCGCCGCACCCGATGGCGATGAGACCGCGGCGGACCGGTGCCCACCTGGTGTGGCACCGACTCCCGCTCCCGGCGGGCCACGAGCAGGGCCAGAAATGCCGACAGCAACCACACGACCAGGACGAGGACGGGCAAGCGGTTCCCAGACCCACCGAACAGGACGATCGCCGCGACCGCGTCCACGCTGGCACCCGGTGGCGTCCAACCGGCGAGGGCGGGCCACGGCGACGGCAGCAGCCTGGGGTCGCTGCGGAGCACCTGGGGGGTGGCGAGCACCAGGTAGATCACCCCGCTGACACCGAGGCCGCCGAAGCCGGCGAGCCCCTCCAGCGCGAGGGTGACCGCCGCCGCCACGACAGCGGACAACGCCAGCACCACGGCGACCTGGAGCTGGCTCGACCGGTCCAGCCCGTCCAGGCCGGGGACGACGAGCACCACCAGATAGCCGGCGACCAGCGAGACGGCGCTCACCGCGAGCATCCGCCGGACACCGATCCGGAGGGTGCGGGCCACCGGGCCGCGGACCAGCGAGAGCACCAGTGCGATCAGGAAGCCGAGGAAGCCCGCGGCCACGGACACCCGCCGTACGACGTCGTCGGACGCCGCGGCGATCGAGATCCGGCGGACCTGCACCGTGCGTCCGAGTGACCGCTCCGTGGTGACGATCTCGTCGGTCACCGCGCGCGCCAGGCGTTCGTCGATCGCGGAGCTGACGACCAGGGTGTCCCGGGCGTGCGTGAGGTCGACAACGAGCGCGCCGACCGTCACGCCACGTCGGACGTCGTCGATGGCCGCTGGGCGATCGGTGCTCGCGACGGCGTCGAGCGGCGCGCCATCGAGCGCATCGAAGCGGTCGGCGAGCACCTGCGCGACCGCGGCCGGCGCCACGACCGAGACGGGCGCGTCGTGGGGTCGAGGTTCGTGCAGGCCGCGCGCCAGGACCGCCAGCGCGAAGCCCTGCGCCAGCAGCACCACGAGGCACACGAGGAGGACCCGTCGCGGGAAGAGAGTGCCCGGCGTGGACCGCTCGTCGTGGGCCCTGACGGTCTGATCGAGCACGACCTGTCCTCCCGTCGCCGGGGCGCGGCCAACCGCGTTGTCCGCGTCGTCCGCGTCCAGTCTCGCGGGTTGTGCTGGGCGCGCCCATGGGCCAATGGGCGCGCGGACGGTGACCAAGGCCCCTGCGCAGCCCTAGCCTGCTTCCGCAGCCACGATTGGGCGAATCGCTCGACGAGCGTGATCTGAGGGACGCCGTACGCGCCGCGCGCCGCGGCATCAGACCCTGGTCGCCCTGCTCGGTGGTGCTGGCTAGATCCCCCACTCGAGGAGCCGTGGGTCGCGGGCTGTCGGGGGGCGGTCGCTGGGCCAGAGGTCGGAGCTCGCCGCCTCGTTGAAGGGCTCGAGGGCGGTCATCAGGCGCCGGCGGTCGGAGTCGGGCATCCGCGCCACGATCGCCGCGAGCTCCTGCTCGCGACGCTCCATCAGCCTCTCGACGAATCCTCGCCCGCGCTCGGTCAGGGTCAGCGCCACGTGCCGGCGGTCGACAGCCAGCTCGCCGCGGTCGACGAGGCCCGCCGCGACCAGGCGGTCGCAGGTCCGGCTGGCGTTGGAGGCGTTGACGCCCAGTCCCTCGGCCACCGCCGAGAGGTTGAGCGGCTCGCCGGTCCACAGCAGGACCAGGACCCGCATCTGCGGCACGGACACGGCCGGGTCGACGCTCTCCAGCGCCCGGACCACGGCCGCGGTCACGGCTCGGCTGGCCAACATCAGCTGGCTGAGGTCGGCGGCTGGCACGGTGGTGCGTGTCGTCACGCGTCGAGAGTAGGGGCGGGGGCCACGCGGCGGACCCTGCTTTGGGCCCAGGCGGAGGTGACTTAGGTCCCTGACCGCAACGACTGCAGCCCAGCAATGTTGGCGTCAGCGCAAATACCTGCGGTAGAAACGAGTGGCGAAGGAGCTGCACATGTCGACGACGGGTGGACGAACGGCGACCAACGGTCGGGCCGGGCTGATGCTCGCGATGGCGACGTTGGGGTTCGCGCTCAACTTCTGGGCGTGGGCGCTCCTGTCCCCGCTGGCGGTCTCGTTCACCGCGGCCCTGCACCTCTCGCCCTTCCAGCAGTCCTTGCTGGTCGCGGTGCCGGTGGTGGTCGGCTCGCTGGGCCGCATCCCGGTCGGTGCCCTCACCGACCGCTTCGGCGGCCGGGTCATGTTCCCGATCATCTCGTTGGTCACCTCCGTCCCGGTGCTCTACCTCGGGCTGTTCGGTCACTCCAGCCTGGCTGCCTTGCTGGTGGGCGGCTTCTTCCTGGGTATCGCCGGGACGGCGTTCGCGGTCGGGGTGCCGTTCGTCAGTGCGTGGTTCCCGCCGGAGCGTCGAGGTTTCGCGGTCGGCGTGTTCGGTGCCGGCATGGGCGGCACCGCGATCAGCGCACTGACCACGGTGAAGCTGGTCAACGCGCACACCACGAGCACCCCGTTCGTGATCACCGCGGTCGTGCTGACGGTGTACGGCGTGGTCGCCGCACTCGTCCTGCGCGACGCCCCCGGGCGGGTCGTCCCCACCGAGTCGCTGGTCCGGCGGCTCAGCGGGGCGGCGAGGCTCCGGCTCACCTGGCAGGCGGCAGCGCTCTACGCGATCGGGTTCGGCGGCTACGTCGCCTTCAGCGTCTATCTCCCCACCTACCTCAAGAACGCCTACGGCCTCACCCCGGCGGACGCCTCGAACCGGATGGCCGGCTTCGTCGTCGTCGCGGTCCTCATGCGGCCGGTCGGCGGCTGGCTCTCGGACCGGGTCCGTGCCGCATCGGTGCTGACGGTCGCCTTCGCGGTGGTCGCCGTGGGCGCGTTGATCCAGTCGACGACGCCCTCCCTCGCACCGCTGGGCACGATCGTCTTCCTCTCCATGGCCGGAGCCCTCGGGACGGCCTCGGGAGCGACGTTCGCTCTGGTCGCGCAGCGCGCACCCGCGGCCAAGGTCGGCTCCGTCACGGGCATCGTGGGCGCGGCCGGCGGCCTCGGGGGTTTCATCCCCCCGCTGGTGATGGGCTCCGTCTTCGGCCGCTCCGGTGACTACGGCACCGGCCTGCTCGCGCTCTCGGCGATGGCCGTGCTCGTGCTGCTGCTGGCCCTCTCGATCCGTCGTACGCCGACCCCCCACGCCGCATGAGAGACCCGTCCGCCCTCCCTGCTCTCGACGATCCGGTCACCCAGGCGCTGGTGCGGAGCCGGCGGTTCTTCACCCGGGGGACGGTCTCGGACGACCTGCGGACGCAGACGTTGGCCGGGGGTCGGCAGGCCGACGACTTCTACCGCGACCGGTGGAGCCACGACAAGGTCGTGCGCTCCACCCACGGCGTCAACTGCACCGGATCCTGCTCGTGGAAGGTCTACGTCAAGGACGGCATCATCACCTGGGAGACCCAGCAGACCGACTATCCCTCGGTCGGCCCGGACTCCCCCGAGTACGAGCCCCGCGGCTGCCCCCGTGGTGCCGCGTTCTCCTGGTACACCTACTCGCCGACGCGGGTGCGCTACCCCTACGTCCGCGGGGTCCTCCTCCAGATGTTCCGTGCGGCCAAGGCGCAGCACGACGGCGATCCCGTGCGGGCGTGGGAGCACATCGTCGAGAACCCGCTGCGCGCCAGGGCCTACAAGTCCGCCCGCGGCAAGGGCGGGCTGGTCCGCGCCACCTGGGACGAGGCGGCCGAGATCGTGGCCGCCGCGCACGTCCACACGATCAAGAAGTACGGCCCCGACCGGGTCGCCGGCTTCTCCCCGATCCCGGCGATGTCGATGGTCTCCCACGCGTCCGGGGCGAGGTTCGTGAACCTGATCGGGGGCTCGATGCTGAGCTTCTACGACTGGTACGCCGACCTGCCAGTGGCCTCGCCCCAGGTCTTCGGCGACCAGACAGACGTCCCGGAGTCCGGTGACTGGTGGAACGCCGGCTACCTCATCATGTGGGGCTCCAACCTCCCGGTCACGCGCACGCCCGACGCGCACTGGATGACCGAGGCCCGCTACCGCGGGCAGAAGGTCATCGCGGTCGCTCCGGACTACGCCGACAACGTGAAGTTCGCCGACGAGTGGCTGCCGGCGAAGCCGGGCACGGACGCCGCGCTGGCGATGGCGATGGGTCACGTCGTGCTCAAGGAGTTCTTCGTCGACCGTGAGACGCCCTACTTCACCGACTACGTGAAGACCTACACCGACCTGCCCCACCTGGTCAGGCTGGATGAGGCGGGCGACGGCGAGTACACCGCCGGCAAGTTCCTCACCGCGGCCGATCTCGCCGAGCACGCAGCCGCGGAGAACGCCGCGTTCAAGACCGTGCTCATCGACGCCCGGACCGGTGACGCGGTGGTTCCGGACGGCTCACTGGGCCATCGGTACGGCGATGCGGGGGCGGGCCACTGGAACCTCGAGCTCGGCGACGTCGACCCGGTCCTCTCACTGCTCGACTCGGCCGACGAGGCCGTCGTCGTGCGGATGCCGCGCTTCGACACCCCCGACGGCGCCGCGGGCGACCTTCCGCGCGGGGTGCCGGCACGGCGCATCGGCGGGCATCTGGTCACGACCGTGTTCGACCTCCTCCTCGCGCAGTACGGTGTCGGCCGGTCGGTCGCCGGGCAGAGCCTGCCGGGGGAGTGGGCGGCGGGCTACGACGATGCCGGCTCGCCGTACACCCCGGCCTGGCAGGAGGCGATCACGGGAGTCCCGGCCGCGACCGCTGCCCGGATCGGCCGCGAGTTCGCCGCGAACGCCGAGGAGTCGCACGGCCGCTCGATGATCGTGATGGGAGCCGGTACCAACCACTGGTTCCACTCCGACACGATCTACCGCGCCTTCCTCACCCTGACCAACCTGACCGGTTGCCAGGGTGTGAACGGTGGCGGGTGGGCCCACTACGTCGGCCAGGAGAAGGTCCGGCCGATCACCGGCTACACCCAGATCGCCAACGCGCTCGACTGGAACCGGCCGCCGCGCAACATGATCCAGACCGCGTTCTGGTATCTCCACACCGACCAGTTCCGCTACGACCGGTTCGGCGCCGACACGTTGTCCGCGACCACCGGCGCCGGTCAGCTCGCGGGCAAGACCACGGCCGACGTGATCGCCCAGAGCGCCCGGATGGGCTGGATGCCGTCGTACCCCACCTTCGACCGCAACCCGCTCGACCTGAGCGACGATGCCGCGGCCGCCGGTACGCCGGTGGGGGAGTACGTCGTCGCGCAGCTCAAGTCCGGCGAGCTCGACTTCGCAGGCGAGGACCCGGACGCGCCCGGCAACTACCCACGCATCCTGTCGATCTGGCGGGCCAACCTGCTCGGCTCCTCGGGCAAGGGCAACGAGTACTTCCTCAAGCACCTCCTCGGTACGGACTCCTCGGTCCGCGCGACCGAGACACCCGAGGCCCAGCGCCCGGTCGACGTGAGGTGGCGCGAGGAGGCGCCCGAGGGGAAGCTCGACCTGCTGATGTGCATCGACTTCCGCCAGACCAGCACGACCGTCTTCTCCGACGTCGTCCTCCCGGCCGCGACCTGGTACGAGAAGCACGACCTCAACACCACCGACATGCACCCGTTCGTGCACTCGTTCAACCCTGCGATCGCCCCGCCCTGGCAGACCCGCACCGACTGGGACGCCTGGCAGACGATCGCCGAGAAGTTCAGCGAGCTCGCTGCCACGCACCTCGGCGTCCGCAAGGACGTGGTGGCTGTCGCGCTGACCCACGACACCCCGGACGCGATGGCCAACCCGCACGGCGTCGTCCGGGACTGGAAGAAGGGCGAGTGCGAGCCCGTCCCCGGGGTCACGATGCCGAGGCTGGTGGAGGTCGAGCGCGACTACGGCGCGGTCTTCGAGAAGATGAACGCGCTCGGTCCGCTGGTGGACACCCTCGGCGCGACCACCAAGGGCGTCACGTTCGAGCTGGGGCAACAGGTCGACTACCTGCGCCGCAAGAACGGCCCGGTGCGGGGCGGGGTCGCCGACGGCCGCCCGTCGCTCAAGCGTGACGTGCATGTCTGCGAGGCGATCCTCGCCCTGTCCGGTACGACGAACGGGCACCTGGCGACGCAGGGCTTCAAGACCCTCGAGAAGCGCACCGGTGTTCGGCTGGCCGACCTCGCCGAGGAGCACGAGGGCAAGCAGATCACCTTCGCAGACACCCAGGGGCCGCCCGTCCCGGTGATCACCTCACCGGAGTGGTCAGGCTCGGAGACAGGTGGCAGGCGGTACTCGCCGTTCACGATCAACGTCGAGCGCAAGAAGCCCTGGCACACCCTGACCGGCCGGATGCACTTCTACCTCGACCACGACTGGATGACCGAGCTCGGCGAGGGCCTGCCGGTCTACCGGCCGCCACTGAACATGGCCGCGCTGTTCGCCGAGCCGGCCCTGGGCAACGTCTCGGACGGCTCCGACGGCGAGGTCGAGGGCCTGACCGTGCGCTACCTGACGCCCCACAACAAGTGGTCGATCCACTCGGAGTACCAGGACAACCTGTTCATGCTGTCGCTGTCGCGGGGTGGCCAGACCATCTGGATGAGCGACCGGGACGCGGCCAAGGTCGGGATCGCCGACAACGACTGGATCGAGGCGGTCAACCGCAACGGCGTCGTGGTCGCCCGGGCCATCGTGTCGCACCGGATGCCCGAGGGGACCGTGTACATGTACCACGCCCAGGACCGGCTGATCGACGTACCGCTGGCGGAGACGTCCGGGAAGCGGGGCGGCATCCACAACTCGCTGACCCGGCTGCTGGTCAAGCCGAGCCACCTGATCGGCGGCTACGCCCAGCTGGCCTTCGCCTTCAACTACCTCGGCCCCACGGGCAACCAGCGCGACGAGGTCACCGTGATCCGCAAGCGGTCGCAGGAGGTGACCTACTGATGAAGGTCATGGCCCAGATGGCGATGGTGATGAACCTCGACAAGTGCATCGGCTGCCACACCTGCTCCGTGACGTGCAAGCAGGCGTGGACCAACCGCTCGGGCACGGAGTACATCTGGTTCAACAACGTCGAGACCAGGCCCGGACTGGGGTATCCACGCACCTACGAGGACCAGGAGAGGTGGCAGGGCGGCTGGGAGCTCACCACCCGTGGACGGCTGAAGCTCAGGGCCGGTGGCCGGTTCAAGAAGCTCCTGACGATCTTCTCGAACCCGAAGCTGCCCTCGATCGGTGAGTACTACGAGCCCTGGACCTACGACTACGCCACCCTCACCGACGCACCGGCCCAGGAGCACACGCCGGTGGCCCGGCCGAAGTCGCTGATCTCGGGCCGGAACATGAAGATCGAGTGGTCGGCGAACTGGGACGACGACCTCGGCGGCTCGACCGCGAACACCCATCGCGACCCGATGCTGAAGAAGATCGGGGACCACGTGAAGTTCGAGTTCGAGCAGACCTTCATGTTCTACCTGCCCCGCATCTGCGAGCACTGCCTCAACCCCTCGTGCGCCGCGGCATGCCCCAGCGGCGCGATCTACAAGCGCGCGGAGGACGGCATCGTCCTGGTCGACCAGGACCGGTGCCGGGGCTGGCGGATGTGTGTCTCGGGCTGTCCCTACAAGAAGGTCTACTTCAACCACCGCACCGGCAAGGCCGAGAAGTGCACCTTCTGCTTCCCGCGCATCGAGGTCGGGCTGCCCACCGTCTGCTCCGAGACCTGCGTTGGCCGGCTGCGCTACATCGGCCTGATGCTGTACGACGCCGACAAGGTGCTCGCGGCGGCCTCGACGACCGACGAGCAGGGGCTGTACGAGGCCCAGCGAGACGTGTTCCTCGACCCGTCCGACCCCGCGGTGGTCCGGGCGGCCGAGGCGGCCGGCATCCCACGGGACTGGATCGACGCAGCCCAGCGCTCCCCGATCCACGCCCTCATCAACACCTATCGGGTTGCGCTGCCGCTGCATCCGGAGTACCGCACGATGCCGATGGTCTGGTACATCCCGCCGCTGTCGCCGGTCGTCGACGTGGTGGCGGAGACCGGTGAGGACGCCGAGGACAAGGGCAACCTCTTCGCCGCGATCGACGCCTTGCGGATCCCGGTCGAGTACCTCGCGGAGCTCTTCACCGCCGGCGATGTCGAGCCGGTGGACGCCGTGCTGAAGAAGCTGGCCGCGATGCGGTCCTACATGCGCGACCTCAACATGGGCCGTGACCCGGACGCTTCGATCCCGGCCGCCGTGGGGATGAGCGAGGAGGAGATGTACGACATGTACCGGCTCCTCGCCATCGCCAAGTACGACGAGCGCTACGTGATCCCGCCGGCTCACGCCGAGCAGGCACACTCCCTGGAGGAGCTCGCGACCGAGTGCTCGGTCTCGGAGTACGGCGGCGGGCAGCAGGGTCTGTTCGGCGAAGGGTCCGGGGTGCCGACGCCGATCGCGGTGGAGAACTTCCAGATGCTCCAGGACCGACAGACCTCGGACTCGCTGGCCGGGCCCGAGCACAAGGGCTCCCGGGTCAACCTCCTCAACTGGGACGGCAAGGGCTCCCCGCCCGGCCTGTTCCCCCCGAAGGGAGATGACTCGTGAGCGGCCGCCGCCCGAGGCCAGTGCTGCCCCCGGAGCAGCTGACCATCGTCTGGCAGTCGGTCTCACTCCTGCTCGACTACCCCGACGAGGAGGTCCTCGCCCGGGCGCCGCTGATCACCTCGGCCTTGCACTCGGTGCCTCCGCCGATCGGTGGCGCGATCCGCGACTTCCTGGACCACCTCGAGTCCACACCGCTGCCGCAGCTCCAGGCCGACTACGTCGAGACCTTCGACACCCGCCGCCGCTGCAACCTGTTCCTCACCTACTTCGCGCACGGCGACACCCGGAAGCGGGGGATGGCTCTGCTGCGGTTCAAGCAGACCTATCTCGCGTCCGGGTACGAGCTCGACCAGGCGGAGCTGCCCGACCACCTGTGCGTCGTCCTCGAGTACGCCGCCACCGTGGACCGCGTTCGCGGCCGCGACCTGATGCTCGACCACCGAGCGGGCCTGGAGCTGCTGCGCCTCTCCCTGTGGGATGCGGGCTCGCCGTGGGCGACCCTGCTCGACGCCGTCACCGCGACCCTGCCGCCCCTGGGCGGTGACGAGCGGGACGCCGTACGTCGCCTCGCCGCCGAAGGCCCGCCCGAGGAGGAGGTGGGGCTGGCACCGTTCGCGGCCCCGCAGTTCAGCCCGGGCGCCGCGGGAGCCGGCCTACCTGAGACGACCCTGCTGCCCATGCCGTCCTTCCCGGGAGCCCGCCGATGAACGAGTTCCTCTTCGTCGTCATCCCCTACCTGTGCCTGGCGACGTTCGTCGTCGGTCACTGGTGGCGCTACCGCTACGACAAGTTCGGCTGGACCACCCGGTCCTCCCAGCTCTACGAGAACCGGCTACTGCGGATCGGCAGTCCCCTCTTCCACTTCGGCATGCTCGGAGTCATCGGCGGCCACATCATCGGCCTGCTCGTGCCGGAGTCGTGGACGGACATGCTCGGGATCAGCGAGCACACCTACCACGTGGTCGCCGTGACGGGCGGCCTCCTGGCCGGCCTGATGACGGTGGTCGGTCTGTCGATCCTGGTCTACCGCCGACGCACGGTCGGTCCGGTCTTCTCCGCCACGACGCGCATGGACAAGGTCATGTACGCCTTCCTGGCGACGGTGATCGTGCTGGGCATGTGGAACACCGTCGCCGGCTCGATCATGACGATCGGCGGTGAGTACGACTACCGGCAAGGCGTGTCCGTCTGGTACCGATCCTTCCTCGCGTTCCACCCCGACCCACAGCTGATGGCGGACGCGCCACTGGGGTTCCAGCTCCACGCGCTCGTCGCCTTCGGGCTGTTCGCCCTGTGGCCGTTCACCCGGCTCGTGCATGTCTTCAGCGCTCCGCTGGGCTACCTGACCCGCCCCTACATCGTCTACCGCAGCAGGGACGACTCACAGCTCGGCAGCCATCGTCCCCGCCGCGGCTGGGACCGCGTGGGCTGACGCCATCGGCTAGTCGCCCCAGCGGATGCGGACGAACACGTCCTCCCGGTGGTTGGTGTCGCCGCGCACGAGGTTGGACGCCCCGGAGCCGAACGCGACCACTCGGCCGGTCGAGGAGATGGTCGGCACCATCCGGAGGATGGCGCTCGACACCTGCGCACCGGCGTTGGTGACGGAGACGCGGGAGATCCTGCCGGTACGACGCTCCCAGACGAACACGTCGGGGCGGTGGTTGGTGTCGCCGCGGACGAGGTTCGTCGCCTCGGAGGTGAAGGAGACGAAGCGGCCGTCCGCCGAGATGTCTGCCACCCAGTCGCCGTCGTTGCCCTCGGCCCCACCGATGCCCCTCGACACGAGGCGGGTCCGGCCGGTACGGACATCACGGAGGTAGATGTGGTCCTCGAGCCGGGTGCCGCCGGGGACCAGGTTCTCGGCGAAGCTCTCGAAGACGACGAACCGGCCGTTCTCGGAGACACCGTAGGTGGCGCAGTCGCCGTTCGCCTTCCCGGCGGCGACGGCGGCGGACACCAGCCTGGTCGTCCCGCGGCGGCGGTCGCGCAGGAAGACGTTCCAGGTGTCCCTGGCGGTGTGGCCCCCCAGGTTCGTCGCCAGGGAGTCGAAGGTGACGTAGCGACCATCGGCGGAGATCCTGGACGAGTAGCTGCTGTTGTTCCCGGGTACCTCGCCGGTGCCGACGGACGCCATCGTGACCCTTCCGGTCCGGAGGTCGCGCACATAGATGTCCTCGGTGGGGCCCGAGTCGGCGGGGCCGAGGTTCGTGGCCGACGAGGTGAAGGCGACGTACCGACCGTCCTCGGAGAGGTCCGGCCACACGCTCGGGCCGTTCGCTTGTTGACCATCGGGACCTACCGAGGCCCGGGTCGTGGTGCCCGACCTCAGGTCGCGGACGAAGATGTCGGTGACGCCGTTGGTGTCGTCCGGCACCAGGCTCGACGAGCGGGAGACGAAGGCGACGTACCGACCGTCGGCAGAGATGCTCGGCTCGATGCTCCTGCGGTTGCCCTGCGAGCCGGCGCTGGAGACGGAGACCATCCGGGTGGTGGCCTTCGCCCGGTCGCGGACGAACACATCGGCCGCCCCGTTCGTGTCGGGGTGGACGAGACCGGACGCGCGGGACACGAAGGCGACGTAGCGACCACTGCCGGAGACTGCTTCGTCCATGGCGTTCGTGGTGCCCTGGCGGCCGTGGTTGCCGAGGGAGACGCGCTGGGTGGAGGCCCGGTTCGCGTTCGCGTTCGCGTTCGCGCTCGCGCCCGCGTCCGCCGCGACGAGGGGGGCCGTCGACAGCCCCGATGTCGTGAGTGCGGCCAGTGCTACGGCGACGGTCGCTGCACGTCGTCGGCGTGGGTTCGTGGCCATCGGTGCGCCTCCCTCCTGGTCTCCGGCGGGGGGACGTAGAGACAGCTGGGGTCGGCCGCGAGCGGGTCGCCCGTCACGGCGTACGCGTGCGAGCGGGAGCCGCCGCAGATCTCCCGGAACTCGCACACGCCACACGAGCCACCGAACCCACTGGGGTCGCGCAGGGCACGCATGACGGGTGCGTCGCGGTAGATCTCGGTGAAGCACTGCTCGCGCACGTTGCCGACCTTCAGCGGAAGGAAGCCGGAGGGGTAGACGTTGCCGAGGTGGTCGATGAACGCGAAGCCGCGGCCGGCATTGGTGTCGATCGGCGGGCGCGGGGGACGGTCGGGCAACGTCCGGTCGGCGGTGAGCTCGGCGGTCCGGGCGCTCAGCCAGTGGTAGAGGGCGCCGGGAGCGAAGGCCTCCGCCCCGAGCCCGTCGAGCTCGGCCGCGGCGCGCTGGAGGACGACCCGACGGAAGTGCTGGGCCTCGGTGGTCTTGACCGCGAGGTGCCGGGAGATGTCGACCATCCAGTGGAGGACGTCCTCGCACTCTTGCGCGGTCAGCCCCTGCAGGCTCTGACCGCGGCCCGTGGGGACCAGGAAGAACAGGCTCCACAGGTGCACGTGCAGGTCGAGCATCTGCAGGTAGAGCTCCGGCAGCTCGCGCACGGTGGCCTGGGTGACGGTGGTGTTCACCTGCAGCCGGAAGCCGGCCTCGTTGATCAGCGCCGCCGATGCGAGGGTGCGCTCGTAGGTGCCGGCGAAGCCCCGGAAGGCGTCGTGCGTCTCGGCGCGGGCGCCGTCCAGCGACAGCGACATCGCGGTCGCACCGGCCTCGCGCATCTCCGCCAGGCGCTCGACCGTGACGTTGGGGGTGGCGGAGGGCGACAGCGCCATGTGGAGCCCCACGCTCGAGCCGTACGCCGTCAGCTCGGCCAGGTCGGGCCGCTCGAACGGGTCCCCACCGGTCAGGATCATGATCGGGTGCGGCTTGCCGAAGGACGCGATCTGGTCGAACAGCCGCATGCCCTCGGCAGTGGTCAGCTCACCGGGGTTGCGGACGTGGATGGAGTCCGCACGGCAGTGCCGGCACGCGAGCTGGCAGGCCCGGGTGACCTCCCAGATCACCATGAACGGCTGCTGGTTCACGTCGTGCCGGATCCGCCGCACAGCGCGGGTCTGTACCGAGGTCATCCCCCCACCCAACGGCCGACGGGCGGTCAGTGCCACGGCGGTTGGTCATCGGCACGGGTGCCCTTGGTCCCGACCGGTCACCAGGCGTCGGCCCCGGCCAGCGCTCCCGGCTCGTTGTAGGGCGTCACGACGTGGATCTGGGACGGCACGCTGACGGGGACGCCGGGGAGGGCGCCCTGGGCCTGGAGGATCGACCGACAGGCACGCCGCATGTCCGCGCGCAGGTCGTGGTGGAGCACAGCCGAGATCTGGCGGCGACGCAGGAGCGCGCGGTTGTCACCGTCGAGGTCGGGGGCTATGAAGACGGCCGGCGTACGGCCGGCTGCTCGGAACGCCGCGAGCGTCGCCGTGTTGCCGCCGCCGATCGAGTAGACGGCGTCGAGCGACGGGTCGGCCTGCAGCGCCTCGCCGACGGCCCGCAGCATGCTGCTGTCGAGGCCGTCGGTGTCGGTCACCTCCACGACGCTCCTGGTCGGCGACAGCTCGCGCGGCGTCGCGCGGAACCCGACCCCGCGCTCCTCCTCCCCGCGGAAGGTCGCACTGCTCAGGGTGACCAGTACGCCGCCCGGCGCGGCGCCCGACCAGTGCGTGACGAGGTACGCCGCCGTGGCGCCGGCTGCCCGGTTGTCGACGCCGACGTAGGCGACCCGCCGGCTGAACGGGAGGTCGGTGACGAACGTGACGACGGGGATACCCGTAGCGGCCAAGCCGTCCACGGCCTCGACCACCGGTGGGCTGTGGGGCGCCTTGAGGATGACGCCGTCGGAGCCGCGGCGGGCGATCGCGACCAGGTCCTCGGCGTCGCTCTCCTCGCTGAGCCGGAAGCGAGCCCGGAACGCCGTGGGTCGCAGGGACGGCAGCTCCAGCTCCAGCGCCGATCGGACCGCCGTCCCGAACCGGTCGGGGGTCTGCATGACGAGGTCCACGAGAACGTGCGACCCGAGAGGCGTACCTGCGACTGCTGCCGGTCGAGAGCGGGCACACCATGTATCTGCCGTACTCCCACCAGTACGCGCCCGGCTACCTCGCCTGGCGCCTGCCGGAGTTCCGCGCGTACTTCGGCGAGCACTTCGTCCAGCTACCCCTTCCCGACCAACCTCGACCTGGACCAGCCCGTGGGCGGCATGACCCCGGCCTCGCAGGCCGAGCTGGCAGCGGACGCCCTGGCGTCCGCCGTACCGGCCGAGGACCTCGCCGGCGTGCTCGACGACTACGCCGCACGCCGCGCGACGTCGTGAGCCCCGCCGTGGATCGACTGGGACCACCGGGTGCTCCGAGGCTCCGACTAGTCTGCCCAACGTGTCGAGCTACGACGTCGCCCGGGTGCGGTCGCACTTCCCGCAGCTGACGAAGGGGCCTGCCACGGGCGCGGCCCACTTCGACGGGCCGGGGGGCTCGCAGACCCCCGACGTCGTGGCTCGGGCGATGTATGACGTGCTGGTCGCGCCGCTGGCCAACCGCGGCGACACGACCCCCGCCGAGCGCAACGCCGAGGCAGCCGTCGTCGGCGCCCGAGCCGCCATCGGCGACCTGCTGGCCACCGACCCGTCCGGAGTCGTCTTCGGCCGGTCGATGACCCAGCTGACCATGGACCTCGCCCGCACCCTGGCCAAGGGCTGGGGCCCGGGCGACGAGGTCGTCGTGACCCGCCTCGACCACGACTCCAACGTGCGCTCGTGGGTCCTGGCCGCCGAGGCCGTCGGAGCCACCGTCCGCTGGGTCGACTTCGACCCCGCGACCGGAGAGCTCGAGCCGGCCCGGGTCGAGGCCGTGCTGAGCGACCGGACCAGGCTGGTCGCCTTCACGGGGGCGTCCAACCTCCTCGGCACGAGGCCCGACGTGCGGACCATCGCTGACCTCGCGCACGCCGCCGGGGCGCAGACCTACGTCGACGGCGTGCACCTCGTGCCGCACGCCCCGGTCGACGTCGCGGCTCTCGGCGCCGACTTCCTGGCCTGCTCGCCCTACAAGTTCCTCGGACCCCACTGCGGGGTCCTGGCCGCTCGTCCGGCGACCCTCGAGCCCTTGCGCCCCGACAAGCTGGTCCCGGCGTCGGACGACGTACCGGAGCGGTTCGAGATCGGGACGCTGCCCTACGAGCTGCTGGCAGGCACGACCGCCGCGGTCGACTTCCTGGCCGACCTTGCCTCCGACGACCTGCCGCCGGGGGCGAGCCGCCGCGAGCGGCTGGTCGCCTCCATGACCGCCCTGACAGCGCACGAGGACGCCCTCCGGGAGCGGGTCGAGGCCGGCCTCGCCGAGCTGCCGGGGGTCACGCTGTGGTCGCGTGCCCCACGGCGTACGCCGACGTTGCTGGCGACCTTCGAGCACCACGACGTGCAGGAGGTGCGGCAGCACCTGGCCGCACGCAACGTCAACGCGCCCGCCGGCTCGTTCTACGCCTACGAGGCGTCCCGCCGGCTCGGCCTGGCCGCGGCCGGAGGCCTGCGGATCGGGCTCGCGCCCTACACCGACGACGCCGACGTCGACCGCTTGCTCGAGGCGCTCGCGGAGGCCCTGGCCTGATGCCGGTCACCCCCCGGCGAGCGACGGCGTGGGCTCAGTGGACGACGGAGGTCAGCGCCGGCTCGGCACCGTTCCGGCCGCCGGAGCCCCAGACCGCCCGGGCACCGGCGTCGCCGGTGAGCACGACGAGCACGAGGGTGACGGCGGCCGCGAGGGGGAGCAGGACGACGAGCGGCTTGGCGAGGGTGGTCACGCCCTGGCGGTGCTCCTTGTCGGGCAACGGGTTGTGGTGGGGCAGTGACCACCAGGCGATGAGGACGAGCGCGGCCACTACCCACATCGAGGCCTGGAGGAGGCCGGCCCACTGCTCATGGGTCTCGATCAGCGAGGTGTTCTCATGCCGCTTCTCCTTGAGGCTGTCGCCGGTGGCGCTCGCGAGCCACACCGTGACGGCGGCCCCCACGGCCAGAACAGCGGCCGGGGTCCGGGTCTGCCAGCGGCGCGACGGCAGGACGGCGCATGCGATCGCGAACAGCGCTGCCAACGGGACGAGGACGACCGCCGCATGTACGACGAGCGGATGGAGTGGGATGCCGTTGATGGTCACGGCCCGGGACGCTAGGGCGATCGCCTGTGGCAAGGCTGTGGGAACTCACAGGGACGCACAGCCTCGCCACCCCGACATGGAACCGGCCACGGGGCCGGACAACGGTGCATCCCCCCGGTGCTCCGCGATCCGGCCGCTCCGTGGCGCGGCCCTTCGTGTCGGGCCGGACCTGCTGTTCCCCCGAATCAGCAACCCGGCCTCTGACACTCAGGAGCGTCGGGTGGCGGTGCTGATACCGCCGGTCGGAAGTATTTTCCGGGCCGCCCGGGGCTGCGGCTCAGATCAGGAACGGCGGCGTGACGAACGGCGCGATAGGCCGGCCGGACTCGTCGGTCGCCTGCGGTGTCAGCCACAGCCGCACCCGGCCCGTCGCCGGCGCCGGGAACTCGAAGCGCCCGTCGGCATCGGACTCGGCGCTCTGCCGGGTGGAGGCCACGGGGTCGCGCTCGGGGCCCAGGAACACCCGCAGTGGGACGGCCGGGACGACCCAGCCGTCAAGGCGCCGGTGACCGTCGACGGTGCTGATCCGCACCAGCACGCGGTATGACGTACCGGCGAACTCGAGCGCGACCGTCGTGTCGTCGCCCGGAGCCGCGACCTCGGTCCTGCCGCGCGTGCCGGAGGCATGGTCGACGCGTTCGACGAGCGTCAGCAGCTCGTACTCGGTCTCGAGGTCCTCGACCGCGAGCCTGGCCAGCACGCCGTCGACGAGGTCGGCGGGAGCCGGGTCGAGGCCGGCGTAGAGCACAGCGATCGCCTCGAGGAGCTGCTCGTCGGTCCGTGTCACGACGCACCTCCCAGCTCGACCCGGAGCTTCTCGAGACAACGGCGGCGCGTAGGCCCGATGCTGCCGATCGGCATGTCGAGGGTGTCGGCCACCGAGGAGTAGTCGGGACGCGGCTCCCAGGCCACGATCCGGAGCAGCTTCTGGCAGCGCTCCGGCAGCCGGCCGAGGGCGTGCCAGAGACGGGCGTTCTCGTCGCCGGTGACCACCTCGGACTCCGGCGAGGTCTGGGCCGGCATCCGGGCGTCGAGCACCTCGTCCTCGACCGGCCGGGTGCGGGTCGACGCCTTGCTCACGCGCCAGGCCTCGCGGCGCGCTGCCGTGCACAGCCAGCGGGTGATGGCCTGCGGGTCGCGCACGGAGTCCGCGGAGCGGACGAGCGTCAGCCAGGTGTTCTGGACGACGTCCTCGGAGGCCTCCTTGTCGAGACCCGTGGCGCGGACGACGTGCCACAGCACCGGGCTCATCACGCGAACCAGGTCGTCGAGCGCCGACTCGTCGTCGTCACGCCAGCGGCGGAACGCATCCGTGGCGGCGTCGTAGAGCCCCGAGGAGGTAGGACCCCCCGGTGCGCCGTGCATGGTCATCACATCCCCCGAGGAGCTCCGCACGAGCACCCCTGATACGTCGCATCGCTCGTCGAGACTCGAAAATAGCGTGTCCGGGCCTCGCTGCGACAGCCGGTATCATCCCGCGGCGCGTCGGCTCAGCGCACGGCGAACAGGACCAGGCAGCTCGCTCCGGCCACCACGCAGTAGATGCCGAAGGGGCGCAGCGAGTTGGTGTGCACCCACCGGGTCAGCCAGCGCGCCGACACGTAGGCGCCCACCCCGGCCAGCACGGAGCCGAAGACGGCCTGGGGCCGGATGCCGTCGCCGAGCGGTCCGAAGAGGTCGGGGAGCTTGAGGACGCCCGCCGCGAAGATCACCGGGGTGGCCAGCAGGAAGGAGAAGCGCACGGCGTCCTCCCGGCGCAGGCCGGTACGCATCCCGGCGGCCATGGCCACGCCCGAACGGGAGATCCCGGGTCCCAGCGCCAGGATCTGGACGCTGCCGATCCCGAGCGCCCGGGCGAAGGGCATGCGGGACAGTCGGGCATCGGCGGCCACCCCGTCGGCGACGGGGTCGCTCGGGATCTCGGCCGGGACCGTCTCGGTCGTCGGGTGTCGGCCGGCCCAGCGCTCGGCCGCGAGCAGGATCAGGCCGTTGACGATCAGGAAGCAGGCCGCGGGCACGGGTCGGCCGAGATGGGTCCGTAGCCAGTGCTCGAAGAGCAGGCCGACCAGCCCGACCGGGATCGTGCCCACGATCAGCTGCCAGATCAAGCGCTCGTCGGGGGTCGCGATCCGGCGCTGCCGGACACTGGAGAGCAGGCCCTGGGCCAGCCGGAGCCAGTCGCGGCGGTAGAAGATCAGCAGGGCGAGGGCGGTGGCCACGTGCGTCCCGACGATGAACGCGAGGTACGGCGACTCCGGAGCTGCCACGTCCAGGTCACGCGCCCAGCTGCCCCCGAGGACGGCCGGCAGCAGCACGCTGTGACCGAGGCTGGAGATCGGGAACAGCTCGGTCACCCCCTGGAGGAGGCCCACGACGGCGGCCTCGAGCCAGCTCAGGTGGTTCACGCAGGGCCTTCCGGACCGGGACACGGACGCCTCCAGCGTGAGGCTAGGAACCTGTCAGGGACCTGACCCCGCGGGAACCCGTTCCCGGTAGGCCTGGCCGCGGCGTACCAGGGCCTGGCGGAGCTCGCGAACGGACGCCGGCACGCGCTGCGCGCGGCGCTGCACCAGGGCGAGCGTGATCTCGGTCCGGTCGCCGGCGAGCGGCCGGTGCACGAGCAGGCCGGCCCGGCTGAGCGGGTCGTCGACGACGCTGTAGTCGGGCAGCACCGTGACGCCCATCCGGTCGGCCACCAGGAGCTTGCCCGTCCCGGATCCGTCGGTCCGGTAGGTCGTGGCCGGCGGCTGGCCGCCGAACAGCCGCTGCGCGAAGCGGTGCATCACGTAGCCCGGACGCATCGCCACGAAGCGCTCCTCGCGGAGCTCGGCGACCGTGACCTCCTCGTGAGCCACCCAGGCGTGGTCGGGTGGCATCACCACGACCGGTACGCCGCGCACCAGGACGGTGGGCTCGAGCTCCGCCGGTAGCTCGTCGCCGCTCAGCAGGTTGACCAGACCGAGGTCGAGCGAGCCTTCGAGCACACCGTCGACGACTCCGGGGTGCGTCAGGTCGACCACCTCGACGGCGGTCGAGCGGCGCCCCCGTTGGAAGGCCAGCACCGCGGGTGCGACCACCGACGAGGTACCGGTGTTGACCGTGCCGACGCGTACGGTCCGGGTGACGCCGCTCTGGTCGCCCGCCGCCGCACGCAGCCGGTCGACGGCCTCGAGCACCTCGGTCATGTGGGCGAGCAGCTCGCGGCCCGAGCGGTTGATCCGCGCCCCGCTGCGGTGCCGGTCGAGCAGGGTGACCCCGAGCTCGCGCTCCAGCTTGCCGACGCCCTCGCTGAGCGCGGGCTGCGAGATGTGCAGGTGCTCGCTCGCCCGTCGGAGGGAGCCGTGCTGCACGACGGCCGCGAGGTACTCGAGCTGTTCCAGACGCACGGTCACCCCTTGGCAGGTGGGAGCTGCCACGTCCGAGAGGAAGAACCTGCCGTCGGGAGGTGGGTCGCAGCTGGCCTGCACACTTAAGTCATGTATGTTGATCGACATTATTCAACATACATCGTGCCCCCGACCACGAGGTGGAACCCCGATGACCCAGACCACCAACGGCGCGACGCCGGCCGACCTGCTCACGCGCCCGCCGTACCGCAGCGAGCTGCTCGACCGCCTGCACGACGAGTGGGGGCCGCTGTTCCACGACATCGCCTCCGGTGCGGTCCAGCGCGAGCTCGACGGGGTGCTTCCCTTCGAGGCCATGCGCCGGCTGAAGGACGAGGGGTTCGGTGCGCTCCGGGTCCCGCGGGCCTACGGCGGTCGGGGCGCCACGTGGCCCGACCTGACGGCGCTCTGGATCGAGCTGGCCGCTGCCGACGCCAACCTGACGCAGGCCTTCCGCGGACACTTCGCGTTTGCCGAGGACCGCCTGTGGCAGCACCGGCGCGGGCACGACCAGTCGGTGTGGTTCGGTCGTTTCGTCGACGGGGAGATCGCCGGCAACGCCTGGACGGAGGTCGGGGGGACGCCGATCGGCGCGGCGGAGACGGTGCTCGACCCCCAGGTCGACGGCTACCGGCTCTCGGGGACGAAGTACTACACGACCGGCAGCATCTTCGCCGAGTGGGCCGACGTGTACGCGCGCCGCCACCGCCACGGTCAGGAGGACGACTTCGCGGTCGCCGTCGTCGACACGCGGGTCGGCGGGGTGACCGTCAGTGACGACTGGCACGGGTTCGGCCAACGAGGGACGGGGAGCGGGACGACCACCTTCGAGCGCGTCCCGGTGCCCCCGGACCACGTCCTCCCGTTCGACCAGCGCTTCCCCTACCAGACCGCGGTCTACCAGCTGAACCTCCTGGCGGCCCTCTCCGGCATCGCACGCGCGGCCCTCGCCGACGCCGTCGACGAGGTGCGCACCAGGGAACGCAACTTCTCCCACGCCAACGCCGCTCGCGTGCGCGACGACCCCCAGGTGCTGGCACGGGTCGGCGAGATCGCGGCAGCGACGTACGCCGCCGAGGCGGCCACGCTGAGGGTCGCGGTCGCGGTGCAGGAGGTGTCGATCACGGCGCAGAAGGGGGAGGCCGCCCTCGCCGCGGCGAACGAGGCCGCCGAGATCGAGTCGGCGGCGGCGCAGGTGGTCGTGAGCGACCTGGTGCTCGGGGCGACCAGCGACCTCTTCGACACGCTGGGTGCCTCCGGCACCTCGCGGGCCAAGGCGCTCGACCGGCACTGGCGCAACGCCCGGACGGTGGCGTCGCACAACCCGCGGCTGTTCAAGTCGCGCGTAGTCGGCGCCCACCTGGTCAACGGCACCCCACCTCCCTTCGTCTGGGCGATCGGCACGACCCAGCGCGACGAGGCCGTCTGAGCGGGCCGGGCTCGCGCCGGTGACAGGTTCCGCCATCCGCCGGATCGGTCGCACCGAGCCTCCGGGCGGGCGATCCGGCTTGAACGCCGCCTCAAAGTCGATCAATCTGATTGACATTCCGAGAGCGTGACCGAGGAGAGCCACATGACCACCCAGCGAGACCTGACGTTCCACTGGTTCCTGCCGACCAACGGCGGCGACGGGCGCCACGTCGTGGGCGGCGGCCACGGGCTCGACCCCGGCGCGGCCGGTCGCCCGGCCAGCGTCCCCTTCCTCGGCCAGGTGGCACGCGCCGCCGAGGACGTGGGCTTCGAAGCCGCCCTCACACCGACCGGCGCCTGGTGCGAGGACGCGTGGCTGTCCACCGCGATGCTGAGCCAGGTGTCGGCACGCCTGAAGTTCCTGGTCGCGTTCCGGCCGGGACTGACCTCACGTTCCTCGCCGCGCAGATGGCCGGGACGTTCCAGAACCTCACCGGGGGCCGCCTGCTGCTCAACGTGGTCACCGGTGGAGAGAGCCACGAGCAGCGGATGTACGGCGACTTCGAGGACAAGGACGCACGTTACGCACGCTGCGACGAGTTCCTCACCGTCGTCCGCGCGCTCTGGCGTGGCGAGACCGTCGACTTCGCCGGCGACCACCTTCGCGACGAAGGGGCACGGCTCGGGCAGATCCCCGACCCCGTGCCGGCGATCTACTTCGGGGGATCGTCGACGGCGGCCGGACAGGTCGCGGCTCGCCACGCCGACGTCTACCTCACGTGGGGCGAGCGACCCGACGCCGTACGCGAGAAGGTGGAGTGGATCCGCACGCTGGCCGCCGACGAGGGACGCGAGGTCCGCTTCGGGCTCCGGGTCCACGTGATCACCCGCGACACCTCGCAGGAGGCGTGGGTCGAGGCGGACCGGCTGCTGGCCGGGATCGACCGGGCGGCGATCGAGCGGGTACAGGCCGGCCCCGACGCAGCGAGTCGGAGGGCCAGCAGGCGACCTACACCGGTCTGCTCACGCTGTTCCTCGACCGGTTCGCCGGCGGCACCGGGCTGACCGGGGCCGCCGTCCCGCTGGTGCTCGGCGCCGGCCCCGCCCACGCGCTGGCGCCCGAGGTCTATCTGCGTCCGCTGCTGACCGAGCTCGGGGCCGTGGTCCCGGTCCGGGGGCTCTACGTCCTCGACACCCAGTACGACCGACCCGAGGCCTACACCGACTGGTTCGCCAGCGCGATGCCGATGATCAAGAACGTCCTGACACCCCCGATTCTCGAAGGAGTCTCATGACCACGACCGCGCAGTGCGCCCACCTCGACCCGCAGACCCTGCGCTCCGCCTTCGGTGCCTACCCGAGCGGGGTGGTCGCCGTGGCCGCACAGGTGTGCGGGCAGCTGACCGGCATCGCGGCGAGCTCGTTCACCTCGGTCAGCATCGACCCGCCCCTGGTGTCGTTCTCGATCGCCACCACGAGCAACACCTGGCCCCTGCTGGGCGAGGCCGGACACCTCGGGGTCAGCATCCTGGCCGACCACCATGACGCCGTCTGCCGCCAGCTGGCCGGCCCCACCGAGCAGCGCTTCACCGGTCTCCCGTTCCGGTCCACCTACGACGGTGCCGTACTGCTCGACGAGGCGGTGGCGACCTTCGACTGCTCGATCCAGCAGGAGATCGAGGCCGGTGACCACCTGATCGTGATCCTGGCCCTTCACCGCGTCGTTGACGGCGGTGGCTCCGCTCCGCTGGTGTTCCACCGCAGCGGCTTCAAGCGGCTCTCCGCCGACGACCTCGACCCGGCCCTGCTCGACGGCCGGATCAACGGCGGGGACGTCGACGCCGCCTGACGCGGGTCGCGGCGACCCGTTGACTCGGACAACCAGTCCGGGGCTAGCCTCGGCGCCGTGAACCTCATCGACATCGAGATGCCCGACGGCACCGCCGAGGCCCACCTGACCGGCTCCGGCCCCGGTGTCCTGCTCTTCATCGACGCGATCGGCCTCCGGCCGCAGATCGCGCAGATGGCTGACCGGATCGCCGCCTGGGGCTACACGGTCCTCGCTCCCAACACCCTGTACCGCTCGGGAAGTGCCGCGGAGACCTCGCCCGGGCCGGGCGAGGACCTGCGACGACCGGGCGCGCGGGAGGAGTTCTTCCAGCGCACCGGCCCCCGGATGGCCGAGCTGACACCCGAGCGACTGGGCGAGGACATCCCGGCGTACCTCGCCGCACTGCGCGAGCACGCCGACGGCGACGTCGCCGTCGTCGGCTACTGCATGGGCGCCCGCCTGGCGGTGCGTGCGGCCGGACTCGACCCGCAGGTGGTGGCGGTCGCGGGTTTCCACGGGGGTGGGCTGGTCACCGCCGACCCCGACAGTCCCCATGTCGGCCTGCGCCATGCGCGCGCCGAGTTCGTGTTCGGGCATGCCGACCAGGATCGCTCGATGCCGCCCGAGGCGGTCGCCGAGCTCGGCCGGGTCCTCGCGGACGCCGGGCTCACTGCGACGAACGAGATCTATCCGGAGTCACCTCACGGCTACTCGATGAACGACACCTCGATGTATCACGAGCCCGGTGCCGAGCGGTCGTTCGAGGAGCTGCACGCGCTGCTCGACCGCACCCTCGGAGCCTGAGGGGGTCGCTGCCGCGCAGCCGGCGAAGAGGGAGAGCAGGGCCTCGTTGGACGCGGGCAGTTGCCCGGCGCTCCTGCACCGATGCGTCGGGTGTCGGCCCGGCGCGCAGACCTGCCACGCATACCAGCGTGGGCAGTGGGTACGTCCTCCGTCGCGTGAAACAGCCCCGAGGAGGACACATGGCGAGCGGCGCGGAGACCGGCCAGATCACCACCGACATCCCGGCCCGGCTCGACCGGCTGCCGTGGTCGCGCTGGCACTGGATGATCGTGATCGGCCTGGGCACGGTGTGGATCCTCGACGGGCTCGAGGTGACGATCGTCGGGTCGATGTCCGACGCCCTGAAGCCCGCCAGCACCGGGCTCGGCATGAGCAGCTCCGACATCGGCCTGGCCGGCTCCATGTATGTCGCCGGCGCCTGCGTCGGCGCCCTGGTCTTCGGGCAGCTCACCGACCGGTTCGGCCGCAAGCGTCTGTTCCTGCTGACGCTGGCGTTCTACATCGTCGCGACGGTGCTCACCGCCTTCTCGATCAACCCGACGTGGTACTTCGCCGCTCGCGCCCTCACCGGTGCCGCGATCGGCGGCGAGTACGCCGCCATCAACTCCGCCATCGACGAGCTGATCCCGGCCAAGTACCGCGGCCGTATCGACGTCGCCATCAACGGCTCGTTCTGGGTCGGGGCCGCGATCGGGGCACTGCTCACGATCCCGCTGCTCGACCCCACGGTCGTCAGCGCCTCGCTCGGCTGGCGACTCGCCTTCGGTCTCGGTGCGGTCCTCGCCGTCGGTGTCCTGCTCGTCCGACGTCACGTCCCCGAGAGCCCGCGCTGGCTGTTCATCCACGGCCGCGAGGACGAGGGCGAGGAGATCGTCCGTGACATCGAGCGCGAGGTGCACGAGGAGACCGGGCACGAGCTGCCCTCGGTCCGGGACACGATCACGGTCCGGCAGCGGACGACCATCGGGATCCCCCTGATCGCCAAGACGGTGTTCACGCTCTACCCCCAGCGCACCGTGCTCTGCTTCTCGCTGTTCGTGGGCCAGGCGTTCCTCTACAACGCGTTCTTCTTCACCTATGGCGACACCCTCACCACCTTCCTCGGCGTCGGCCAGACCGGCTACTACATCGCCGTCTTCGCAGCCAGCAACTTCGCCGGAGCCCTGCTCCTGAGCCCGCTGTTCGACTCCGTCGGCCGGGTCCGGATGATCACCGGGACCTACGTGCTGTCCGGGGTGCTGCTCGCGGTGGCCGGCTTCATGCTCGGCAACCTGACGGCCATGTCGCTGACTCTGTTCGGCGTGGTGATCTTCTTCTTCGCGTCGGCCGGTGCCAGTGCGGCGTACCTGACCGCGAGCGAGGTGTTCCCGATGGAGACCCGCGCCCTGTGCATCGCGTTCTTCTACGCGATCGGTACGGCGGTGGGCGGCATCACCGGCCCGCTGCTCTTCGGCAGGCTCATCGACCACGCGTCCGCGAGCGGCGACATCACCGGGATCGCACCGGGGTACTTCCTGGGCGCCGGCCTGATGATCGCCGGCGGCATCGTGGCGGCCTTCCTGGGCGTGAAGGCCGAGGGACAGTCGCTGGAGAGCATCGCGCAGCCGCTCACCGCGCAGGACGCGGACACCGGCGGCCAGCCCGAACACGCCCACGCCTGACGCGCGGGCTTGGTGACCTGGACCGCCGACGGCCGTCTCCCGGCGCCGTGACCTCACCCCTAGGGAGGGTCGGACTTACCGTTACGTCCTTTAGGGTGTTGGGCCGTCCGATCGCGGGGTGATAGACCGGAGGTGAGTGGTCGAGACCCCCTGCCACGAACTGCACTGAGTCCCGGAGAGGGAGTGCTGTGGCAGCATCAGTACTGGAGTCACCCCCGGGTTTCTCCGATCTGCTTCGACCGGAGATCGAGAGCCTCCCGCGGCGGGCGGCGACCGCGCGCCTGTTGAGCCTGGCCGCCGCGTCGGACGACGAGGCCGAGCGACACGCCTACCAGGACCGCGTCGTCGAGCTCAATATGCAGGTCGCGGTCGACGTCGCGCGCCGCTACCGGTCGCGCGGCGTCTCCTCCGACGACCTCGAACAGGTCGCCTTCCTCGGCCTGGTCAAGGCCGTCCGCGGCTTCGACCCCGAGCGTGCGACCGACTTCCTGAGCTACGCCGTCCCGACCATCCGTGGGGAAGTGCGTCGGTACTTCCGCGACCACGGGTGGGTCGTCCGGCCCCCGCGCACGGTGCAGCAGGCCCAGTCCCGGATCACCGCGGTCGAGTCGGACCTCTGCCAGGAGCTCGGCCGCGCACCCAGGCCCAGTGAGATCGCGGCGCGCCTCGACCTCGACCTCGACCTGGTCGTCGAGGCGCTGGGTGCCAACGGCTGCTTCGCGCCCACCTCCCTCGACAGCACGCCTGCCGAGGGCGAGTCCGCCATCGTCGACCGGCTGGGCGGCGAAGACGCGTCGTTCGACAGCGCCGAGGCGCGGGTCGCCCTCAAGCCGCTGCTGAGCCACCTCGACCGCCGGGAGCAGATCATGCTCGAGATGCGGTTCTTCAAGGGCTCGACCCAGTCCGAGATCGGCGCGGTGCTCGGGATCACGCAGATGCAGGTCTCGCGTCTGCTGTCGGCCCTGCTCGCGCGACTCCGCGACGAGCTGGGTGGCGTCGCCGTCTGACCGCTCGACGCTGCTCGCTCGCTAGCCTGAGCCGGGTGACCCCGGAGGAGACCGCCCGGCGCAGCGCGGAGACGATGTGGGCCGGCGACCGGGCGAGCCAGGCGCTGGGCATGAGTCTGGACGCCGTCGGCCCCGGCACGGCGACGCTCTCGATGACCCTGCGTGACGACATGGTCAACGGTCACTCCATCGGCCACGGGGGACTGACCTTCACCCTCGCGGACAGTGCCTTCGCCTTTGCCTGCAACTCCTACAACCGGGTCACCGTGGCGGCCGGCGCCGAGATCCGGTTCCGGAGGCCCACCCGCCTCGGGGACCGCCTGGTCGCCGCCGCCACGGAGCGGGAGCGCCAGGACCGCGACGGCGTGTACGACGTGCTGGTGACGGTGGGCGACGAGGTCGTGGCGCTCTTCACCGGACGCAGCAAGGAGATCGGCGGCACCCTGTTCGACGACGCTCAGCCGTCGTAGAGCGCGGCCGCCCGGCGTACCAGCCCGACGACGTGGGCGCGCAGGTCGTCGGGTGCGACGACCTCGACGTGTGGACCGAGGGCGAGCACCTCGACCGCCATCGCCTCCACCGAGCGCAGCGGGCACGTGGCGGTCACCCACCCGTCGGCCTCGGCCGGCTCCGGCCGGACGCGCAACGGCTGCAGGTACCCGAGGATGGCGGCGACCCGGCGTCCGTCGGCGGTGATCCGGACCGTCATCCGAGCGGTCGTCGCTCGCGGGGAGGCCGGCCGGACCCAGGTCTGGCCGGGCACGGTCGGGACGTAGCCCTCCAGCAGCCGCACGCCGCCACCCACGCCGCGGGTCGCGTAGACGGGCACGCCGGAGCCCGAGAGCACGTCGAGGTCGCGCAGGATCGTGCGCTCGCTGACCTCGAGCCGCTCCGCGAGCGTGGCCACGGTCACCCGACCCTCCCGGGACAGGATGGAGACCAGGCTGATCAGCCGGCCGGCACGCATGCGGGCGTGTCTGGCGGTTCCCCGGATTCCTGACAAGAGATGTCGGGTATTGCCCCTCACGTGGTCGGAACGGGCACGTCGCCCGGACCGACGAGAGGGAACGCCATGACTGCAGTGGTGGAGGGATCCGGCACCCGGGAGGACCCGCGGGTCCTGACGACGCCGCCCGGGACCTCGGAGTTCGCGGCCCAACGCGACGCCGAGCAGGACCCGCCGGCGCTGGTGGTCCAGGTCGGGACGACCCAGCTCCGCTACCACCTGCGCTGCATCGAGGACCTGCACGCGATGCTCGTCGAGCGCGGCGACTGGGTCCTGCTCGGCAACGCCGACGAGCAGAAGGCGGCGAAGCCCGACACCGTCGAGGCGTGGGGTCGCTCGGAGGACAACCCGGTCGGCGGCTGGTACGGGCTCAAGAAGGGGCTGCGCGGCCGGTTCGGCACCTACGTGCCCTCGGTGCTCGAGGCGCTCGGCCTGGCCGAGGTCGAGCACCAGGCCCGGAACAACCGGATGCGGGCGATCTAGCCTGCTCCTCATGACCGGTGAGATCCCGACCCTGTCCCGCGAGGAGCTCGAGGCCCTTCAGCTCGAGCGGCTCCGCGACACCCTGCACACGGCGTACACGCGGGTGCCGCACTACACGCGCGCCTTCGACGCCGCAGGCGTGCGTCCCGACGACCTGAGGATGCTCGCCGACCTGGTGCGCTTCCCGTTCACCACCAAGGCCGACCTGCGCGAGAACTACCCGTTCGGGATGTTCGCGGTGCCGCGCGAGCAGGTGAACCGGATCCATGCCAGCAGCGGTACGACGGGCCGGCCGACCGTGGTCGGCTACACCGCCGGCGATCTCGACACCTGGGCGGAGCTGATGGCCCGGTCGATCCGCGCGGCCGGCGGCCGACCCGGTGACCTCGTGCACGTCGCCTACGGCTACGGGCTGTTCACCGGCGGTCTCGGGGCGCACTACGGGGCCGAGCGGCTCGGCTGCACGGTCGTCCCGGTCAGCGGCGGCATGACCGAGCGGCAGGCGCAGCTGATCGTCGACCTCCGGCCGCGGGTGATCATGGTGACCCCGTCGTACTTCCTGTCGATCCTCGACGAGCTCGAGGCGCAGGGCGTCGACCCGAAGGACACGAGCCTCGAGGTCGGGATCTTCGGCGCCGAGCCGTGGACCGACGAGATGCGGCACGCCGTGGAGGCGCGGACCCGCCTCAAGGCGGTCGACATCTACGGCCTCAGCGAGGTGATGGGTCCGGGTGTGAGTCAGGAGTCGGGGGAGACGCAGGACGGACTCCATGTGTGGGAGGACCACTTCCTGCCCGAGATCGTCGACCCGTTCACGCTGGAGCCGGTCGCGGACGGCGAGGAGGGAGAGCTGGTGTTCACCAGCCTCACCAAGCAGGCGATGCCGGTGGTCCGCTACCGCACCCGCGACCTGACCCGCCTGCTGCCGGGCACGGCGTACCCGGCCTTCCGTCGGATGCAGAAGGTCACCGGCCGCACCGACGACATGATGATCGTGCGCGGCGTGAACCTGTTCCCGACCCAGGTCGAGGAGCAGATCCTGACCGTCGCCGGGCTCGCGCCGCACTACGTCTGTGTCCTGACCCGCCCGGGCAACCTCGACGAGCTCACCGTCCGGGTGGAGTCGGTCGGCGAGGCGGATGCCGCCGCGGCGGCGGCGATGGAGGCGACCCTGGCCGGCCGGATCAAGCACGGCATCGGCGTCACGGCACGGGTCGAGGTGGTGCCACCTCACGCCCTCGAGCGGTCGCAGGGCAAAGCCCGGCGGATCAGCGACCAGCGACCTCGCTGAGGTCAGCCCGTCGGCAGGCCCGACTTCGTGCAGAGGCCCTTGCCGATCCCGGCGGTGTTGTCGTCGCGGATCAGGGCGAACATCTGCTTGGACCTCGTCGGATCCCAGGTCACGGCGAGATTGCTGATCGGGACCGGGCAGGTCAGCTTGCTGTGCGTCATCGCCCAGCCGAACCGACCCATCGCCACCACGCCCATGTCGTGGTCCACCGTCAGGTTGTCGGTCGTGGAGGTCCAGAGGTTCCAGTAGCGGAACGGGTTGATCACCGTCCACGGCGAGAGCGCCTTGTGGCCGACCGCGGCCATCACCTCACGCTGCTGGCCGCCGCGGGCGATGTCGCCCAGCTGCGGGTCGGCATGCCGCGAGCGGGCGTAGGCGAGGGCGACGGTGCCGTCGGCGTGCTGGCAGCCCTTCTTCACGTGGAGGTTGGCGAGCTTGTCGTTCATGGTGTGCGTCGGGCAGATCGTGATCCCGCCGACGGAGTCGACGATGTTGACGAAGCCGCCGAGCCCGATCTCGACGTAGTGGTCGATGTGGATGCCGGTGTTCTGCTCGACGGTGTTGACGAGCAGCTTCGGCCCACCCCAGGCGAAGGCGGCGTTGATCTTCGTCGTGCTGTGGCCGGGTATCGGCACGAGGGAGTCGCGAGGGATCGACATGGTCAGCGTCGGTCCGCTACCGGTGTGGACGAGCACGATGGTGTCGGTGCGCTGGCCGGTGGCATTGCCCGTGTGGAGCTTCTTGCGCTGCTCAGCGGTGAGGCCCTTGCGTGAGTCGCTGCCGACGAGCAGGTAGTTGGTGCCCGGCTGGTCGGCCGGTCGCTGACCTGCCGGGAACGCGTCGATCTTGTGCACCTGCGACCAGGCGAAGAACGGCACGGCGACGAGGTAGACCAGCCAGAGCGCCAGCAGGATCCACAGGTAGCGGAGCCGGAACCGGGGCCGGAAGCCGTCGCCGCCCTCGCTCGGCGTGGCCGGAGGCGGCGCGGGTCGCGGCGGGGTCGGCGCGGCCGTACGACGTGACGGGGCAGGGGAGGGGGCGGCGCCATCATCGGTACGCGGCAGCGTCGGCATCACCCGCGTCTCGTCGGGACGTGGTTGCCGTGGCACGGGGCGGGTGGCATCGGTGGGTTCCGACCCGGACGGATCTCCGGTCTGCTTGCCGCCCGGCGATCGGCCGTACAGCCAGTCGTCGGACATGACGGGCAGATTACCGGGGGAGGCCCAAACCCTCCGCTTCGGCGCGTCGTACCGGGCTGTGACCGCTGTGGCTGGTGATACTGGCGGGGCTACTTCCCCAGCACAGAGAGATACGTCCATGGGGCTGCCCGCCTCTTCCCCCGGGTTGCTCGACCGGGCCACCGCCGCCGACCGCGCCGCGCGTGTGCGCTACCGGCGAGCCCTGATGCTCATGGTGATGACGTTGGTCGTCCCCGGGTCCGCGCAGCTGGTTGCCGGGAACCGTCGGGTCGGGCGCTTCGCCACCCGGCTGTGGGCCGTCCTCGTGGTGCTCGCTCTCGTGTGCGTGGTGCTGGCCGGCTGGCACCACCAGTACGCGTTCTGGTTCGCGTCGGACACCACCGTGCTCGGGTACCTGCGCCTGGGCCTGATGGTGCTCGCGATCGGCTGGGCCGGGCTGTTCCTGGACGCGTGGCGGATCGGGCAGCCGCTGTCGCTCTCGCTGACCCACCGTCGGGCCGTCGTCGGGCTGAACGGCGTGCTGTGCCTGTCGGTGGCCGGCACGCTGCTCTTCGGCGCGCACCTCGTCGGCGTACAGCGGGACTTCATCCTGACCATGTTCTCCGGCGACACCGTGACCGGCCAGCACGACGGGCGCTACAACGTGCTGCTCGTCGGCGGTGACTCCGGCGCCGGGCGCTGGGGTCTGCGGACGGACTCGATGACCGTCGCCAGCATCGACGCCACCACCGGCAAGACCGTCCTGATCGGACTGCCGCGCAACATGACCGACTTCCCGTTCGCCCGCGGATCGATCATGCACAAGGCCTGGCCGCACGGCTACAACTGCGGCTACCCCGCCTGCGAGCTCAACGGCATCCCGACCTGGGTGGGTGACCACACCGCGCTGTTCAAGGGCGTCAAGGACCCCGGCATGAACGGGACGATCTCTGCGATCGAGGGGATCACCGGGCTCAAGATCAACTACTGGGCGATGGTGAACCTGGCCGGCTTCCGAGGGCTCGTCGACGCCGTCGGTGGCGTGACCCTCAACGTCCGGCAGCCGATCCCGGTCGGCGGGCTCGGGGCCGACGTCACCGGCTACATCCAGCCCGGTGTCCGGAGGCTGAACGGCATGGACACCCTGTGGTTCGCCCGATCGCGCGACAGCTCGGACGACTACTCGCGGATGGCGCGCCAGAAGTGCGTGATGAACGCGATGCTCCACCAGATCAGCCCGCAGACGGTGCTCACGAACTTCGAGAAGATCGCGAAGGCGTCGTCGGCGATGATCTCCACCGACATCCCGGCCAGCGAGGTCGACCGTTTCGTGGCGCTCGCGCTCAAGGCGAAGAGCCAGCCGATCGCGACGCTGTCGCTGGTGCCGCCGATGATCAACACCGGAGACCCCGACATCGGCCTGATCCACCGCAAGGTCACGCAGGCGCTCGCGGCGTCGGAGCACCCCGTCGCGCACCACCACAAGAAGAAGACTCCGTCGACCGTCACCGGTGGCTCGATCGGCTCCCTGCAGGACGGCTACGCCGCGAACCACTCGAACGACCTCGGCGCCGTCTGCTGAACTGGCCCCATGGAGCTGGTGTTCACGGGACCGCTGTTCGAGTGGCGCGGGCCGGCGCCGTACCACTTCGTCGGCGTGCCGGAGGACGAGGCGGAGCAGCTACGGGAGACCGCGGCCGCGGTCACCTACGGCTGGGGGATGATCCCGGTCCGGGGGCGGATCGGGGAGACCGACTTCACGACCTCGTTGTGGCCACGTGACGGTGGGTACGTCGTGCCGGTGAAGGACGCCGTACGCAGGCCGGAGGGGTTGTCGCTCGGCGACCTCGTCGAGGTGCGGCTGACCGTCGACGTGTGAGGCGCTAGCTCGTCGCCGCGAGCTGACGCAGGCGTTCGGCCAGGAGGGCGATGTCGGACGGGCCGGTGCCGCAGCAGCCCCCGATGAACCGCGCGCCGGCTCCGACCCAGCCCTCGACGAGGTCGAGGTCGAGAGGTCCGGCGTACGCCCACGTCTTGGTCTCGCTGCTCCAGCTGCCCCCGCGGTTCGGGTAGGCCACCGCCGGCAGGCCGGTCGCCGTGACGGCGGCCCGCACCGCGCCGAGGACGTCGATCTGCTCGGAGCAGTTCACGCCCGCGGCGACGACCGAGCGGCTGCCGGCTACGACGGCGTACGCCGTGGTGAGCGGCTGGCCGGCGTTCGTCGTCGCGCCGCGCACCGAGTAGCTGAACCACGCGGGGACGTCGAGCTGGTCGAGCAGGGGCACCAGGACCTCGGCCTCCTCGGCGTCCGGGATGGTCTCGACGGCGAACAGGTCGGGCCCGGCCGCGGCGAGCAGGTCGAGGCGCGGCCCGTGGAAGTCACGCAGCCGCGTCCGGGAGACGCCGTAGCGGCCTGTGTACTCCGACCCGTCGGCCAGGAAGGCGCCGTACGGGCCGACGGACGCGGCGACGAGGACACCCGGGTGCGAGTCGGCCAGCTCGTCGCGAACCCCCTGCGCGACGGTGACGCTCCGGGTGATCAGGCGGCGCGCCTCGATGGTGTCGTAGCCCGCCGCGACCAGACCCTCGACGCTGGCCTGGTAGCTCGCCGTGGTCACGACCCGGGCGCCCGCCTCGACGTACGCCCGGTGCGCCTGCGCGAGCTGCTCGGGCGCCTCGCCGAGGAGCCGGGCCGTCCAGAGTGCTCCGCCGAGGTCGACTCCGTGTTGCTCCAGGGCCGTCGAGAGGCCCCCGTCGAGCACGGTCGGTGGGTCGTCGGATCCGGTGGTCACGCCCCCATCCTGCCCGTCGTCGCTCCCGTCGCCCGGCGCACTAGGGTTTCCGGCGTGACCTCAGCCGACCGCCGTATCGCCGCGGTCGTGGTCACGTTCAACCGCCTCGACCTGCTGCAGCGCCTCGTCGCGACGCTGTCGGACACGGACGCCCTCGACGACATCCTCGTCGTCGACAACGCCTCCACCGACGGCACGGGGGAGTGGCTGCGGTCCGTGGAAGTGGGCAACGACCGCCTGCACGCTCGGCTCCTCACCGACAACACCGGGGGCGCCGGTGGTTTCCACGAGGGCCTGCGGTGGGCCGTCGAACGCGGGGCCGGCCTGGTCTGGCTGATGGACGACGACGGCCTGCCCGAGCCCGGCTGTCTGAAGACGCTGCTGGGGCACGACGGTGCGCTCGACTTCTGGGGGCCGTTGGTGGTCGACGAGGCCGACCCCGAGCGGCTGGTCTTCCCGATCAGGCTGCCCGGCGGCACCCGGGTGGTGCACGCGTTGGGCGACGTCCGCGCGGCCGCCACCGACGGCCTGATCCGCGGCATCGTGATCCCGTTCAACGGCGTGCTGCTGACCCGTGCGCTGGTGCAGGAGATCGGCCTGCCCCGGGCGGAGTTCTTCATCTGGGGCGACGACCACGAGTACCGCCTGCGGGCCGAGCGCAGCGGCGCCCGGATCGGCACCGTGGTCGACGCGCGGGTGCTGCACCCGTCGGTCGGGTCCCTCGGCACCCCCATGGCCTTCGGGCGTACGACGTACAACCACACGCCGAGTGACCTCAAGCACTACTGCATGGCCCGCAACAACCTCGTCAACCTGCGCGAGTACGGCGGTCGCCTGCATGCCTGGGCGTTCGTCGCCAAGACCCTGTGGTTCTACACGTTCACCCGGCGCGACCCGGCCCGGATCCGGCTCAGCGTCGACGCCTGGCGGGCGGCGCGCCGCGGCGACTTCTCCGGCCACCGGAGGTTCCTGGCATGAGCGAGACCGTCGCCGTCGTCGTCGTCACCTACAACCGGGCCGACCTGCTCGGCCGGACCCTCGACGGCCTGGCCGCCCAGACGCACGAGCCTGACGCGGTGGTCGTGGTCGACAACGCCAGCGACGACCACACCCGCGAGATGCTCGACGCGCACGTCGGGCTGAACCTCCAGCGCATCCATCTCCCGGAGAACACCGGCGGTGCCGGCGGGTTCCGGGCGGGCGTGGAGTCGGCGTACGACCAGGGCTTCGACCGGATCTGGCTGATGGACGACGACGTCGTCCCGGCGCCCGACTGCCTCGCGGTCCTGATGGCGCAGGACGACGCGTGCGTGATGGCGGTCCGCGAGGACACCCACGGCCGGTTGGTCGAGAAGGCGGCGACGGACTTCGACCTCACCCGCGCCCGGTCGATCCGGCCGAAGCGGCGCAGCGTCGAGACCGACTACGGCGACCGCCACGCCATGCCACCGAGGGTCGAGCTGCACAACGTCGCCTTCGAGGGACCGCTCTTCCGTCGCGAGGTGGTCGACGCGATCGGCCTGCCCGACCCGTCGTACTTCATCTTCTACGACGACGTCGACTTCGCCCTGCGAGCCCGCCGCGCCGGCTACCGGATCTGGGCGATCCGCGACGCCGTGCTCGTGCGCCAGCTCGACTTCAGCCAGCAGCACGACCTGGCCGGTTGGAAGGGCTACTACATGTACCGCAACCTGTTCGCGGTGCACTTCCGCTACGGCGAGAACGCGCTGGTCCGCGCCAAGCCGTACGCGATCGCGGCGGCGGTCGTCGCGCTGAGCCCGGTCCGGGGTGGCCGAGGCGAGGCGGGCAACGTGATCCGCGCCATTCGCAGCGCTCGGGGCATGCGCTCGATTCCAGGTTCGGCCCCTGCCCCTCGCTAGACTGGCGGGCCACGACCGATCAGGAGTTCTGACCTTGTCCAAGCCCGACCTCGTCGTCGTCGGCTCGGGATTCTTCGGCCTCACCATCGCAGAACGGTGTGCCAACGAGCTCGGCCTCGACGTGCTCGTCCTCGAGCGTCGCTCCCACCTCGGCGGCAACGCCTACAGCGAGGTCGAGCCGGAGACCGGTATCGAGGTGCACACGTACGGCGCGCACCTGTTCCACACCTCCAACGAGCGGGTCTGGGAGTACGTCAACCGGTTCACGACCTTCACCGGTTACCAGCACCGCGTGTTCGCCCGCTACCAGGGCCAGGTCTACTCGTTCCCGATGAACCTCGGGTTGATCAACCAGTTCTTCGGCCGGAGCCACACCCCCGACGAGGCCCGCGCACTGATCGCCGAGCAGGCCAGCGAGATCGACACCGACCGGGCGCAGAACCTCGAGGAGAAGGCGATCAGCCTGATCGGCCGCCCGCTCTACGAGGCGTTCGTGAAGGGCTACACCGCCAAGCAGTGGCAGACCGACCCCCAGGAGCTGAGCGCCGACATCATCACCCGGCTCCCGGTCCGCTACACCTTCGACAACCGCTACTTCAACGACACCTACGAGGGCCTGCCGACCGACGGCTACACCGCGTGGCTGACCCGGATGGCCGACCACCCGAGGATCGAGGTCCGGCTCGACACCGACTTCTTCGACGTCGCCGACGACTACCGGGGCCAGGTCCCGATCGTCTACACCGGCCCGGTCGACGAGTACTTCGGCAACAGCGAGGGCCGGCTGTCCTGGCGCACGGTCGACCTCGAGGCCGAGGTCAAGGACGTCGACGACTTCCAGGGCACCCCCGTCGTCAACTACAACGACGAGGAGGTGCCCTACACCCGGATCCTCGAGTTCAAGCACTTCCACCCCGAGCGCACCTACCTTCCCGGCAAGACCGTCGTGGTGCACGAGTACAGCCGCTTCGCCGAGCCGGACGACGAGCCGTACTACCCGATCAACACCGCCGACGACCGCGCCAAGCTGCTGAAGTACCGCGACCTGGCCAAGCAGGAGCCCATGGTGCTGTTCGGTGGCCGCCTGGGCACCTACAAGTACCTCGACATGCACATGGCCATCGGCTCGGCCCTGAGCATGTTCGACAACAAGCTGCGACCGCACTTCGCCGACGGCGAGACGCTGGCCAGTGGAGGAGTGGACGCATGAGTGAGACCGTCACCCGCCTGCTCCAGCGGCAGATCCTCCCGCTGGACCGCGACTTCGACGTGCTGGCCCTCTACGTCGACCCCGAGGAGACCCGGCTCGACGCCGACCGCTACGCGATCGGCGGCAGCCAGGCCGCGAAGGACCTCAACAACGCCGCGATCCGCCAGTCGACCTCGACCGGAGCCGCCATCCATCCCGACCAGATCGAGTCACGCACCGCCCTCCGCGTGAAGTCGGGGGAGCGGTTGTCGTTCGGCACCTACTTCAACGCGTTCCCGGCCAGCTACTGGCGGCGCTGGTCGGTGGTCAGCGACGTCACCCTCACCGTCGAGATCGAGGGCAACGGCGCGACGGTGATCGTCTACAAGTCGATGGCCAAGGGCCACTCGCAGCGGGTGGCTGCCGAGTCGACGACCGACGGGGAGCGCACCCGCTTCAGCTTCCAGCTCCCGCTCAAGCCGTTCATCGACGGCGGCTGGTACTGGTACGACGTGGTCGCGGGCGACGACGACGTGGTCGTGTCGTCGGGCGAGTGGACCGCCGAGGTGCCGGCCGACCGGGCCGACCACGGCACCGTCGACATCGTCATCACGACGATGAACCGCCCCGACTACGTCTCCAAGCTGCTCACCCAGATCGGCGAGACCGACGAGCTGCGGCCCTACCTCGACTCGGTGATGGCCATCGAGCAGGGCACCCAGCTGATGCGCGACTCCGAGTTCTACCCCGCGGCGGAGAAGTCTCTCGGTGACCTCCTGCGCGTGATCGAGCAGGGCAACCTGGGCGGCTCGGGCGGGTACGCCCGCGGCCAGCTCGAGTCGGTCCGCAAGGGCACCGCGACCTACGCGATGATGATGGACGACGACGTCGTCTGCGAGCCCGAGGGCATCATCCGGGCGGTCACGTTCGGTGACCTCGCCAAGCGCCCGACCCTGGTCGGCGGCCACATGTTCAACATCTACAAGCGCTCCCAGCTCCACAGCTTCGGCGAGGTCGTGCAGCCGTGGCGCTTCTGGTGGACCACCCGCCTCGACGGCTACAAGGAGTGGGACTTCGCCGACCGCAACCTCCGCTCCGCGCGGTGGCTGCACAAGCGCGCGGACGTCGACTACAACGGCTGGTTCATGTGCCTGATCCCGCGTCAGGTCCTGGAGGAGATCGGGCTGTCCCTCCCGCTCTTCATCAAGTGGGACGACAGCGAGTTCGGGCTGCGGGCCAAGGAGGCCGGCTTCCCGACCGTGTCGTTCCCGGGCGCAGCCGTGTGGCACATCCCGTGGACCGACAAGAACGACGGCCTCGACTGGCAGTCCTACTTCCACCAGCGCAACCGATTCGTCGCAGCGCTGCTCCACTCGACGTACCCCCATGGTGGCCGGATGGTGCGCGAGTCGCTGAACCACCAGATCAAGCACCTGGTCTCGATGCAGTACGCCACCGTCGAGATGCGCCACCGCGCACTCGAGGACATGCTCGCCGGGCCCTACGCCCTGCACGACCAGCTCCCCGGCAAGCTCGGTGAGGTGAACGCGCTGGCCAAGCAGTTCAGCGACATGCAGCTGAAGCCTGACCGCGACGAGCTGCCACCGGTGCGCCGGAAGAAGCCACCGAAGCGCGGCCGCGACTCCAGCGAGATCCCCGGCCGGTTCTCGCAGCTGATCACCGCCGGGCTCGCGCCGATCCGCCAGCTGCGTCCGGTGCGTGACCTCGCCAAGGAGTTCCCCGAGGCCGACCTGACCGCGATGGACGCCCAGTGGTACCGGTTGGCGTCGTACGACGCGGCCGTCGTCTCGATGAACGACGGCACCTCGGCAGCGCTCTACCAGCGCGACCCCGAGAAGTTCGTCGACCTGCTGCGTCGCACGCTCGAGATCCATGCCCGCATCCGCCGCGAGTGGCCGCGCCTGGCAGCCGAGTACCGCGCCGCGCTGGGCGACATCACCTCGCCCGAGGCGTGGGACGAGACGTTCCGCCCCTGGACCGAGGCGGCCGATGAGTAGGCCCGACGGGACGTACCGTGACTGACACCGCTGCCACGCCGTCCGCCGAGACACCCCCACCCGCACCCTCGGGACGCCGGGTGAACGCCCCGCTGAGGCCACCGTGGGCCGAGCAGGGGTTGCTCGAGGTCTTCCGGCACCGCTACATCCTCACCCTGCTCGTCCGCCGCGAGATCGCTGCCCGCTACCAGGGCTCGGTGCTGGGTCTGGTCTGGTCCTACGTCAACCCGCTCAGCCAGTTCTTCATCTACTACTTCGTGATGGGGATCCTGTTCGGACGGGCCAACCGCACCCCGGCGTTCGCGATCCACGTCTTCGCGGGCCTGATCATCGTCCACTTCTTCATCGAGACGCTGAACGCCGGCACCCGCTCGATCGTGCGCAACAAGTCGCTGGTGCAGAAGATGGCTGTGCCGCGGGAGATGTTCCCGGTGGCGTCCATGCTCGTCTCCCTGTTCCACGTCTTCCCGCAGGTGGTCATCCTGCTCGTGGCCACCCTTCTCAGCGGCTGGCGGCCCGACCCGGAGGGGCTGCTCCTCGGCGCCGTCGGGCTGCTCATCTCGATGACGCTCGGCACCGCGCTCGCCCTCTTCTTCAGCGCCGCGAACGTGTTCCTCCGCGACGTCTCCAACGCGGTCAACGTGCTCAGCAACTTCGTCCGCTTCGGCGTGCCGATGATGTACCCCTACGCACTGGTGAAGGTGCGGTTCCGCGGCCACACCGACCTCTACCTGCTGAACCCGATCACCGAGGCGGTCCTCGACTTCCAGCGCGCGTTCTGGGTCGGCGCGACCAGCCATCCCGCCCGTACGGCGGCCATCGACATGCCGCCGAACCTCTTCCTGCTCAGCCTGCGTGCCCTGCTGATCAGCCTGGTGATCCTGGCCTTCGCGCAGATGACGTTCTCCCGCCTCGAGCGGCGGATCCCGGAGCGACTGCTGTGAGCAAGGCCGACCGGTCGATCGTGGTGCGCCACGTCTCCAAGACGTTCACGCTGCGCTACCACCGCACCCTGAAGCAGATGAGCGTCGCGATGGCGCGCCAGCAGGAGCTCTCGGACTCCTTCCTGGCCGTCAACGACGTGTCGTTCAGCGTCGACCAGGGCGAGTCGATCGGCCTGATGGGCCTGAACGGCTCGGGCAAGAGCACGCTGCTGAAGATGGTCAACGGGATCATGCGGCCCGACCGCGGCAAGGTGCTGACCAGAGGCCGGATCGCGGGCCTGATCGCGACCGGCGCCGGCTTCCACCCCCAGCTCACCGGGCGCGACAACGTCTACCTGAACGCCGCGATCCTCGGGATGTCGGAGGCCGAGACCCGCCGCAAGTTCGACGACATCGTGGAGTTCGCCGACATCGGCCGCTTCCTCGACTCCCCGGTGGGCCACTACTCCTCGGGGATGTTCGCGCGCCTCGGCTTCGCCGTCGCGATCCACGTGGACGCGGACGTGTTCCTCGCCGACGAGGTGCTCGCGGTCGGCGACCGGCCGTTCAAGCGCAAGTGCATGGCGAAGATGGAGGAGATCCGCGAGAGCGGCACCACGTTGTTCTACGTCAGCCATGCGGCCGCCAGCGTGCGACGGATGTGTGACCGCGTGCTGGTCCTCGAGAAGGGTCGGCTGGCCTTCGACGGCGACGTCGACGAGGGCATCAAGTTCCTCCACTACGACGATGACGACACCGAGGAGCTGACCGAGGACATCGCGGACGAGGAGCTGGGCGCCGACGTCTGAAATCTGACGCTTGTCGGCGTGTCGACTGGAAATTACAGGTTTGTAGTTACTCAGAAACCGTATCGCTGAACGTGTGACCAGTGTGAAACTTGCTACCCGTGTGACTCTTCCCCCGCACTGGAGTAGCCGGAATGACCCCCTCGCGCTCGCGCTTCGTCACGGCCTGTCAGCAGCTGCTGGCCCTGGCCGTGGTGCTGGCTGTGCTCACGCCGGCGGCCAGCCTGGTGACCCTCGACGTGGTCGGCTCCGGCCCCGCAGGACCCGCCGGCAGCGCCGTGCTGTCGCACCCGACCCTGCGCACCGCGGCGTACACCGCCGAGGCGGTCCGCGCGTCGAAGGTGCCCACCGCCCCGGTCAGGCCGATCGTCCGTGAGGTGCAGCTGACCTCCGCCGTCACGACGACCGGTCGCTCCGCCTCCACCACGTCCGCGGCCCGCGTCGTCGCGCAGCGCGGCGGTGCCAGCCGGCTCACCACGACGCCCCAGCCGGTCACCGGCTTCGGTGAGGTCGGCGTGAGCTGGGGCCCGGGCGTCGCCCTCCCGCAGGCTGCGATCAAGGTCGCGGCCCGCACCCGGACCGGCGGCACCTGGTCGGCCTGGCACACCGTTCCTTACGACCCGGAGCACGGCCCCGACCCCGGCTCGGCCGAGGCCAGGCACGCCCGTCCCGGCACGGACCCGCTGCTGGTGGGCAAGGTCGGCAGCGTCCAGGTGCGGGCCGTCAGCCGGCGTCCGCTGCCGTCGGACATGAAGCTCGCGGTGATCAGCCCCGGCCACGCAGCGCACACCGCGACCGAGCACGCCGCGCTCGACACCAGCACGATGGACGGTGACAACGGCGCCGACTCGGTCTACCGCGCCGTCGACCCGCAGCCGGTCTCCGGCGACTCCGCCCAGCTCGCCGCGGCCGTCTTCACGCCTCGACCGGTGATCTACTCGCGGGCCCAGTGGGGTGCCGACGAGAAGATGCGCAGCAAGTCGTCGCTCCACTACGGCGACGTGCATGCCGGCTTCGTGCACCACACGGTCAACGCCAACAACTACACACGGGCGGAGGTGCCGGCGCTGTTGCGCAGCATCTACGCCTACCACGTGCGGGTCCGCGGCTGGAGCGACATCGGCTACAACTACCTGATCGACCGGTTCGGCCGGATCTGGGAGGGACGCTACGGCGGCATCGACCGTGCCGTGGTCGGTGCTCACACCCTGGGCTTCAACGACGACTCCTTCGCCGCGTCGGCGATCGGCAACTACGAGCTGACCCGGCCGAGCCAGGCGACGCTGCAGGCCTACGCCACCCTGTTCGCCTGGAAGCTCTCGCTCCACGGAGTCGACGCGTCGTCCACGCGGCAGTACGTCACGTCGCGCTGGTTCCAGGCGATCAACGGCCACCGCGACGCGGCCGCCACCGCCTGCCCGGGCCAGTACCTCTACGACAAGCTCCCGACCATCCGGAAGATGGCCGCGGCCGACCAGCGGGGCTGGAGCGGGCGCCAGCTCGAGTCCAACCTCGCCTCGACCCCCGCGCCGGACCTCGTCGTACGACGGGCCAGCGACGGCGAGGCGTTCGTCGTCCCGACCGGCGGCCTGATCCACTTCCCGGCCCCCGTCACCGTCGCCACGGGCGTCACCGGCGCCACCGGCGTCCTGGTCTCCCGCGACCTGACCGGCGACCACCGCGGCGACCTGCTGGTGCGCCAGACCGACGGCAGTCTCGCGGTCCGGCCGGGCACGTCGTCGGGCACCTACGGTGCCACCGACCGGGTGCTCACGGCCTTCCGCGGCAAGGACCAGGTGTCGGCGCCCGGCGACCTCAACGGCGACGGGCGCGCCGACCTAGCTGCCCGCAACCCCGCCACCGGGGCGCTGGTGCTGTTCCTCCAGCGCCAGAACGGCACCTTCCGGCACGTCGCCGTGGGCACCTCCTGGAACTCCTACGACCTGATCTCGGCGGCCGGTGACCTGACCGGCGACGGCGTGCCCGACCTGGTGGCCCGCGACCGGTCGGGCGTCCTCTGGGTCTACGCCGGCGACGGGCACGCCGGCTTCGCGCCGCGGGCGCAGGTCCCCGGGAACTTCGGCTCCTACGCCGCCGTCACCGGCGGCGGCGACCTGACCCGGGACGGGCACCGCGACCTCCTCGTCCGCCGGCGCTCCAACGGCGACACCTATGTCCTGCCCGGCCGAGGCGACGGCACCTTCGACCACCGCCTCGGGCCGTACTCCGAGCTCACCCGGGCCACCAACCCGACGGTCGGAGCGGTCGCGGGCAGCGGGGCTCCCGACGTCGCCGCCCTCGTCGGCACCACCGTCAAGGCCTGGGTGAACCCCGGCACGTTCGACCTCGGCCGCCCGATCGACACCGGGGTGAGCTTCGCCGGCGCCAACCGGATCCTCGATGTCGGCGACTGGGACCGGGACGGCTACGGCGACGTCGTCACGCGGCAGTCCGGCACCGGCAACCTGGTGCTGTGGCGCGGGGACGGCCACGGCCATCTGCAGCGCGCCGGAGTGCTGGCCCGGGGCTTCGGCTCGGTCGCCCGCCTCGCCGCGGTCGGCGACATGACCGGCGACGGCTACCCGGACCTGCTGGGGCAGCCGCACAAGGGCGTGATGATGATCTATCCCGGACGGGGCCTGCCCGGCCTGCGGAAGGCCTACCCGGCGTACGGCTCGATCAAGGACGGGAGCCAGATCGGCGTCGGCCGCTGGAACAACGACGGCGCTCCCGACAGCCTGCTCCGGCGCGCAGGCTCCCTGACCCTCTATGCCGGCAACGGGCCGGGTGGACTGTCGTCGCCGAAGAGGCTGGCCGTGGACGTGTCGCAGTACGACTGGGTGATCGGCGTCAGCGACCTCCGCCTCACCGGCCACCCCGACCTGGTCGTCCGGCAGCGGAACACCGGCCGGATCTATGCCTTGCAGGGCACGACGAAGGGGTTCCTCCCGCCGCTGTACCTCGGCGAGGGGCTGGGAGGCTACGACCTGGCGGGCTGACCCGGGTCGAAGCGTGCCGTGACACGCTCGTCGGCCGCGATCCGCTCGCGTCTCTCCTCGGACGTGTGGGTGACCAGGACCATGGAACCGCTGCGAGCCAGCGGTTCGGTGAAGGAAGCGAGACCGGAAGGGGAAGCCGGGCTCGTCTCCGAGAGGAGGCGGCCGCCGTCGGCGATCTGACTCTCGACGGCGGCCGCTCTCCACAGCTCCGCCTGGGTGACGCCGGCGACGGCCGGGTCGTCGTCCGCGGGGGCCGGCCACGCTACGTACGCGTCCGGCTGCGCCCAGACCTCCACGCCGAGATCGTGGACGCCGGCCGGCAGGGCCCCGGGGAACCGCCCGGCGAGCGGGAGCAGGGCGCTGGCGACCACTGGGACCCGCGACGCCTCGCCGGCCCATCGGTCGACGCCGTCAGGTCCGGTCACAACAGCGTCGGCCTCGCCCTCCCACACCACCTCGAGCCCAGCCGCCCAGACCGCTCCCAGGACGACCGGAGCGAGCCAGTGGGCGGGGAGGTCCACGAGGACGCGGCTGCCGTGCTCCACCTCGAGCTCGTCGACGAGGAGTGAGGCCACCTTGGCGACCCAGTTGGCGTACGTCGTGACCGACAGCTCGGTCCGCTCGCCGGTCGCATCGTCGTAGAAGGTGACGAGGGGGCGTCCGGGGTCGTGCGCGAGCTGACCCGACAGCACCTGGGGGAACGTGGTCATCAGGCTGTCACTCTAGGGTGACCCCCATGCCGTTGATCGACCACTTCTGGGCCGTGGTGCCTGCCGGCGGCTCCGGCACGCGTCTCTGGCCGCTGTCGCGGTCGTCGTCCCCGAAGTTCCTGCACGACCTGACCGGTGCCGGGCGCACGCTGCTCCAGGAGACGGTCGACCGGGTCGGGGCCACCGCCGGAGAGCGGGTGCTGGTGGTGACCGGCGCCGCCCATCGCGCGCAGGTGGTCGCCCAGCTGGCCCACCTCGCGGCCGTCCGGGTCGTCGCCGAGCCGTCGCCCCGCGACTCGATGGCGGCGATCGGCTATGCCGCGGCGCTGCTCGAACGTGAGGACCCGGACGCGGTGATGGCGTCGTTCGCCGCCGACCACGTGATCGGCGACCGCGAGGCCTTCGACCGTGCCGTGACCCTCGCGGCGGAGGTCGCGACCGACGACTGGCTGGTCACCGTCGGCATCCGGCCGACCCTCCCGTCCACCGCCTTCGGCTACGTCCGCCAAGGTGCGGCGCTCGCCGGTCACGACGGGGCGTTCGTGGTCGAGGAGTTCGTGGAGAAGCCGTCGGTCGAGGTGGCCCGGAGATATCTCGCCGCCGGCACCTACCGCTGGAACGCCGGGATGTTCGTCGTCCGTCCCCGGGTGCTGCTCGACCTGCTGGCCGCCCGGCATCCCGACTTCGCCGCGTCGCTGCGTGGCCTTGCGGCGTCCCCGGACCGGGTGGAGGAGGTCTGGCCCACGCTGCCGCGGATCGCCATCGACCATGCCGTGGCCGAGCCGGCCGCGGCCGAGGGTCGGGTCGCGACCGTGCCGGGGGAGTTCACGTGGGACGACATCGGCGACTTCCGCTCCCTGTCCGACGTGCTCGGAGGGTCGGCCGGCGACGTGCGCGTGCTCGGGGACGCCGACCTCGTACGGGCAGAGGCGGCTTCGGGGCTGGTCGTGCCGGGCAGCGGCCGGCTGGTGGCGCTGGTCGGCGTCGACGACGTGGTGGTCGTCGACACCCCGGACGCGCTCCTGGTCACCACCCGTGCTCGCGCACAGGAGGTGAAGGCGATCGTGGACCGGCTCCGGGAGACCGGACGCGCGGACCTGACCTGACCGGACCTGCTACATCCCGTTCGGCTCGGGTGAGTCGCTGAACGGGTAGTCGTTCAGGTAGGTCTGGAGCGCGGCACCGGACACGCTCGAGCAGTACTGCCAGACCCCGACCTGCTTGTCGGACCCTGACGAGGCGTTCGTGGTGCCGCCGACCGACCAGTGGGTGAAGGCGATGTGCTGGCCGTCGGGGAAGGGCTTGCCGTCGGACGACGTCCACGGCACGGCCTTGAACTTGTCACGGAGGTCGGTGGTGCCGGCGAACTTGTCCGCGATCGCCTTGATCTGGTCCATCTGGGTGGAGTCCTGGGCGGCGGTGGCGTCGTACCAGAGGATCGTGTAGCCGTGCTCCTCGTTGTGCACCAGGGTGCCGAGGGCGGGACGGTCCTGGGAGGTGTAGAACTTCCGGGCCATGGCGTCGGGGGTGATGTAGTGCTTGCCGAACGCGGGCGGGGCGTCGGTGTAGGTGACCGGCGACCCGTCGGCGAGGTGCTGCTGGTTGCCGTCCGCTGGCTTGGTCGTCACCTTCTGGCAGACCGAGGCGGGCGAACCGATGTCGGTGAGTGGCTTGCTGCCGTACTTCGAGGTCCGGATGGAGTCCATGATCGGGCCGAAGGCAGCGGCGGCGACGATGCCCACGGCCACCAGGACGCACACCGCCACGATGATCGTCCCGCGGCGGCGCTCGGCGGCCTTCTGCTCGGCGCGCATCTGCTCGACGACCTTCTGACGGTCGGTGCGGGCGGTCTTGGACGACTTGGCCATGGGTGCTCTCTCTGCTTCCGGGGCTGCCGGACCGGGTGGGGTGCGCAGAGTCTACGGAGTGACCCGGCGCAACCGAACTCCCGGACCGTCGTTCGCGACGGGCGTCCAGCCGTGGGCGTAGGCCGCCACCTCGGCCGCCCAACGGATGCGCGGATCGTCGCTGTCGATCACGACCTGGCCGTCGCGCAGCGTGACCTCCGACCCGGTGAGCTCGGCCAGGACGGTCGTCAGCTCGTCGGGCTCGACGGCGACGCCGAACGCCGAACGGTCGCCGTCCCTGACCCTGAGCGCGGCCAGGACGGCCTCGCGGGCGCCCAGCCCGAACAGGTCCGCGCCCTCCGCGCGGAGGAGCGCGGCCGCTCCCGGCCCGTGGTCGCCCGGGGGGAGCACCAGGTCGCTACGGCCGCGGATCACGGTGAAGGGCCGTCGACCGAGCTTGCCGGCGGCCAGCTCGGCCGCGCCGGCGAGCTCGTCGGCGACGGCCGGCGCGGTCACGGCCAGCTCGTTGCCGTAGCCGTCCTGGCGACCGGCATGGTCGTCGAGCACACGCAGCCCCGCCGCTCCCACCGCGATGTCCGTCTGGCCCTCGCGCCAGGTACGTCCGGCGGTGTCGGTGACCACGACGGCCACCTGGGCGCCGGCCCGGGTCGCCACGGACTCGCGCAGCGCGCGGGCGGAGGCGTCGGGATCCTCCGGGAGCAGGACGATGTGCCCTGGCTCGACGTTCGAGGCATCGACCCCGGCCGCGGCCATGGTGAGACCGAGGCGGTTGACCACGATGGAGAGAGGTCCTCGACGAGCGACGACGCGACGGGTCTCCGCAGCGATGGCTGCAGCGCGGTCGCCGGACATCACCCGGCCTTCGGCCTTGCTCACCACCTTGCTCGTCACGCAGACGATGTCGCCGTCGGCGAGGTCGGCCACCGACAGGAGGAGGTCGGCGAGGTCGTCACCGGGCCGTACCTCGGCGACGCCGTCGGGCGCCCAGACGGTGATCATGCGAGGCTCATACGACCAGGTCGAGCGCTGCCGAGACCATCGCGGCGGTCGCTTCGGGCGAGGTCATCAGCAGGGGGGCCGCTGCACACGCGAGCCCGGCCTCGCGGACCCGGGCGACGTCGCCCCCGTCGACGGTGTCGACCAGCCAGCCGTCGAGCACCCCGCCGGCTGAGCGGGCGCCGTAGTGGAGGCCGACACCAGCCGCGGAGACTTCCACGCCGATCGCGGTGAGCATCTGGTGGGCCATCCCGCGCACGTGGGTGCCGCCGATGATGGGCGACAGCCCGACCACCGGCGCGCGGGTCGCCACCAGGGCCTCGCGGACCCGGGGGACGCCGAGGATCGTGCCGACGCTGACCACGGGGTTGCTCGGTGGCACCAGGACGAGCTCGGCGTCGGTGATCGCGTCGATCACCCCTGGCCCGGGGGAGGACTCCTCCTGGCCCACCACCAGGACCGCCTCCGCCGGCACCTCGGCGTGGAGCCGCACCCAGTACTCCTGGAAGTGCACGACCCGGCGGCCACTGGGGCTGTCGGGGTCGGCGATGGCGATGTGGGTCTCGACGCGGTCGTCGGTCATCGGCAGCAGGCGGACGTCGGGCTGCCAGCGCCGGCACAGGGCCTGGGTCACCTCGGACAGCGGGAAGCCGGCGTCGAGCATCTGGGTCCGGACCAGGTGGGTCGCCAGGTCGCGGTCGCCCAGTCCGAACCAGGTCGGCTCCACGCCGTACGCGGCGAGCTCCTCCTTGGCGCTCCAGGTCTCGTCGCGTCGGCCCCACCCGCGGTCGGGGTCGATCCCGTTGCCGAGGGTGTACATCACGGTGTCGAGGTCGGGGCAGATCTTGAGCCCGTGCAGCCAGATGTCGTCGGCGGTGTTGGCGACCACGGTCACCTCGGCGTCGGGGTCGACGCCGCGCAGCTCGCCGCGGCGTACGGCGTGGAGCAGGCCGCGCAGGAAGGTCGCCCCGCCCACACCCCCCGACAGGACCGTGAGAGCTCGCATGGACGTAGCCTCTCGCACCCCCGGGACACGGAGGGCGGGACCCCGAGTCTCCGCGCGCGGGCCGGGTGATGTTACACAGGTGTCATTCGGTCTGTCAGCCGAATGACCAATACCAGATCATGCCTTGACTTCCGGTAACGACAGGCGTGTAATTCCCACAGTGTTCTTCGGACGGTATGGGCGTCCGAGCGGGTAACAGCCAGGGTCGAAAGGGCGATGACCGTGAGGGAACTGTTTCTCCTCGACGCGGACGCCGAGGAAGCAGGATGGCAGGAGCGTGCTCTCTGCGCTCAGACCGATCCGGAGGCGTTCTTCCCCGAGAAGGGTGGCTCCACCAGAGAGGCCAAGAAGGTCTGCCTCACCTGCGACGTGCGGGGCGACTGCCTCGAGTACGCGCTGATGAACGACGAGCGCTTCGGGATCTGGGGCGGGCTGTCGGAGCGCGAGCGTCGCAAGCTCAAGAAGCGCGCTGTCTGATCCATCGACCGGATGACCGTGGGGCCGAGCGGGCCGCCCCACGGTGACCCGGGTCACCGCGGCCACGAATGCGAGGGCTCTCCGGCCCGACGCTAGGGTGACTGACCGTGAATCCGACGGTCGTGGCCCTGCTCGTCAGCCACGACGGGTCCCGGTGGTTGCCTGCCGTCATCGACGGGCTGCGGAGCCAGACCGTCCCGCTCGCCGGGGTCGTCTGTGTCGACACCGGCAGCCACGACGACAGCCCCGATCTCCTGCTCGACGCCTTCGACGAGGTGGTCACCGTCTCCGGCCGGACGGCGTACCCCGAGGCGGTGCGGATCGGTCTCGAGCAGGTCCCGGTCGAGGCGGCGGAGTGGGTCTGGCTCCTCCACGACGACTCCAACCCCGCTCCCGACGCGCTCGAGCGGCTGCTGGACGCGGCCGCTGCCGACCCCGAGGCCGACGTCCTCGGTCCGAAGCAGCGCGAGTGGCCCTCGCTGAAGCGCCTGCTCGAGGTCGGGGTCACGATCTCCGGCACGGGCCGCCGGGAGACCGGGCTCGAGGCCGGCGAGTACGACCAGGGCCAGCACGACGAGGTCCGCCAGGTCCTCGCGGTCAACACGGCCGGCATGCTGGTCCGCCGCGCGGTCTACGACCGGCTGGGCGGACTCGACGACAACCTCCCGATGTTCGGCAACGACCTCGACTTCGGCTGGCGCGCGGCCGCGGCGGGCGTCCGGACCCTGGTGGTCCCGGAGGCCGTCGTCTTCCATGCCGAGGCCGCGCACCGCGGCGTCCGGCGTACGCCGCTCACGGGCCGCCACACCCACTACCACGAGCGCCGGGCCGCGCTCTTCACGCTGCTGGCCAACGCCCCCGCCCGGGCTCTGCCCTGGCAGGTCGTGCGACTCTTCTTCGGCACCCTCCTGCGGATGATCGGGTTCCTGGTCGTCCGCTCGGCCGGGGAGGCTCTCGACGATCTCGCGGCTCTCTTCTCCGTGTACGCCGGCCCGAGGGAGATCCGCCGGGCCCGCCGGGCCCGCAAGACCTCCGGCGACCACGACCCGAAGCCGCTGCTCGCGCCCTGGTGGGTGCCCTACCGGCACGGCCTCGACTTCGTCGGTGACATCGCGGCCGCCGCGACCAACCAGGCCCAGGACGTCGCCGACCGGCGCCGCGCCGCCAAGGAGGCAGCGGCCCCGGCGCCGATGCGCCGACCGGTCGTCGTACCGGACGACGAGGACGCCGTGGCCGAGGACACCGGGCTGGTCGCGCGCTTCTTCACCAACCCGCTGGCCGTCGCCCTCAGCGTCGTGGTGGTGCTCTCCATCGTCGGCGTCCGCGAGGCCGCCGGGCTGGTCACCGGTGGCGGTCTGGCTCCGGCGCCGGCCGACGCGCAGGCGCTGTGGACGCTGTGGATCGAGTCGTGGCATCCGCTCGGGACCGGCACCGCCGTCCCAGCGCCGGCCTACGTCGTGCCGATGGCGGTGCTCGGGTCGGTGCTCGGCAACAGCGCTGCCGCCGCGGTCTCGGCCGTGCTGCTGCTCGCCGTACCCCTGGCCCTGTGGGGTGCCTGGCGACTGCTGCGCGTGGTGGGTCGCCTGGTCGACCCAGGAGGATCGCCCCGCTGGCTCGTCGCCCTCGGCGCGGTCACCTATGCGCTCGTGCCGGTGACCTCCGGCGCCTGGGGTGACGGTCGGCTCGGCGTGGTGGCGGTCGCGATCCTGGTGCCCTGGATCGCGCACGCCGCCCTGGGCTTCTCCGACCCCGAGCCGGACCGCCGGTGGCGCGCCGCGTGGCGGACCGGTCTGCTGCTCGCCGTGGCCGCGGCGTTCGAGCCCGTGGCCTGGGTCTTCGCTGTGCTGCTGGCCCTGGTCGTCACCGTGCTCGCCCTCGCCGTCACCCGCAGCCTGCCCCGCGACCGCAGCATCTGGGGCCCCCCCGTCGTGGCCCTGGGGGTGAGCCCGGTGCTGCTCGCGCCGTGGTGGATGCCCGCCCTGTGGCACGGTGCGGGCTCGCTGCTGCTGATGGAGACCGGCCGTCAGCCCTACCCGTCCCTCTCGTTCACCGACCTGCTGCTCGGCCGGTTCGGAGGTGACGTCGGTGGGCCGTGGTGGCTCGGAGCGATGCTCGTGGTCCTCGCCGCGCTGGCGCTGATCCCGCGGGCGACCCGGATCCCCGTGCTCGTGGCCTGGCTCGTGGCGGCCGTGGCCGCGTTCACCGCCACCGCCCTGTCCTTCGTCCCGCTGCCGCTGCCCGGCGGCTCCGTCCGGCCCGGCATCGCCGTGATGCTCGTGGTCATCCACGGCAGCTTCGTGCTCGCCGCGATGCTCGGCGCCCAGGGCCTGGTCACGATCCTGCGGCGCTCCCGGGCCGAGCACCACCAGGCCCTGCTCGTGGGCCTGGCCGTCGTCGCGGCGATCATCCCGGCGATCGGGCTCGGCTGGTTCGTCTGGCAGGGACCCGGTGACCTGAACAGCAGCGAGGACACCGGCATCCCGGCGTACATGACCGACTCCTCGATCGAGTCCGACGCGAACGGCATCCTGGTGATCCGCGGCGACGTGGCACACGGGTTGCGCTACACGATCCGGCGTGGCGACGGCGACACGCTGGGGGAGAACGAGATCCAGTACGCCTCCGAGCCCGACCCGGCCTTCACCGCCGACGTGCGGGCGCTGGTCTCGCGACCCACCCCGGCCGTGGTCTCGGACCTCGCGAAGGCCGGGATCCGCTACGTCGTCCTGCCGTCGCCAGCCGACGGCGACGTGGCGGCCGGGCTCGACGCCACGGACGGCCTGGTGCAGGCCAGTGCCGAGAGCCGTACGACGCGTGCCTGGTCGGTGGCCCCAGCGGTCGACCCGCACGCGATGGACGGCCCCGGCTCGCCCGCACGCGCTCTCCTGCTCGTGGTCCAAGGGATCGCCGTGCTGGTGGTGCTGGTCCTCTGCCTGCCCACCTGGCGCGCATCCCGACGTAGGAGCGACGACTCATGAGCCCCGGCAAGCGCGCCCGCGGGCCCGATGTGGTCCGGCGCAGCCGCACCCCGCGGCTCGACGTCACGACGGTGCTCGCTGTCGTCATTCCCCTGCTGACGGTGGGCCTCCTGGCGTTGGTCCGCATCCCGCCGGTGCACGACACCGACCAGCCGCCCGCGCTCACCCAGCTCACCAACGCACTCGTGGTCTGTCCGTCCGGCCGCCCCGGCTCGCCCGACGCGGCGGTGTCGACCGCGTCCGGGTCGTCGGGCGACGTGTCGGTGTTCGCGGCGGGACAGCAGCAGTCGGTCGCGGTGAGCACCGGCGCCTCCTCGCCCGTCGACAGCCCCGAGTCACTCGTCGTACGCGGGTCCGACGACCTGGCGCCCGGGCTGGTCGGGCTCCGGTCCGGCACGGCACCGCTGAGCGCACTGGCCTGCACGGTGCCGTCGCCCGAGCAGTGGTTCACCGGCATGGGCGCGCGGGCCGACCACGACTCCGTGATCGAGCTGGTCAACCCCGACGCGGGGCCGGCAGTCGCCGACGTCACCCTCTACGGGTCGCACGTGTTCAGCACCCGTCGCCTGCGCGGCATCCTGATCCCCGGCCACAAGACGATCACCCTCGACCTCGGCACGGTGATCCCCACCCGGACGCTGTTCTCGGCCCATGTGGTCGTCTCGCGTGGTCGGCTCTCGGTCGACGTGCGCGACTCCTCGACCGACCTGGCCACCCATCGCACCCTGCGTGAGTGGCTGCCCCGTCAGCTCGCGCCCGCGCTCACCAACGAGCTGCTCGGCCTGCCCACAGGCCCGGGCGAGCGCACCCTCCAGCTGGCCAACGCGGGCGTCAACGTGGTGCGGGCGGAGATCAAGGTCGTCACCGGCGACACCAGCTTCGTGCCCGACGGCCTCGACCCGGTCTCGGTGCCGCCGGGGTCGACCGTGAGCGTGCCGCTGACCGCGGAGCTCGGCAAGGCGCTCAAGGACGGCGCCCTCGGCGTCTCCGTCGAGGCCGACGGGCCGGTCACCGCCTCCCTGCTCACCAGCCTCGCGAAGGACCGCGTCCTGACCGTCCCCGACGACGACGTCAGCGCCGAGGCGGCGACGCTGCTCCCCGTCGCCACCGGCCCGGGCGCGAAGCAGAACCAGGTGTCGGCGCGGCTGCTCCTGTCGGCGGACGCTGCCGGCTCGGCGGACGTCACGGCGTACGACGCCTCGGGCACGCGGCTGCTGCGCCGAACCTTCGCCTCGCAGCAGGGGCACACGGTCACCGTCGACCTCCCACCAGGTACGGCGTTCGTGCACGTCGTGCCACGGCGTACGCCGGTCCGCGGTGCGGTGATCGTCTCGGGCGACGGCGCCGGAGCCACCGTGATCCCGCTGACCGAGCTGCTGACGCAGGGGCTGGTCCCTCAGATCTCGCCCGGCCGGAGCTGACGGCACCCTACGCGGTCCGGAGCAGCTCAGTCGTCGCGGCTGTAGCGCGGGTCCACGTCCTCGGCGTCGATGCCCAGCAGCTCTGCGACCTGTTCGACGACGACCGTGAGCACCATCGCCTCCAGGTCGGCGCGGGTCTCGCAGCGGTGCTCGATCGGCCGGCGGAACAGCACCAGCCGGGTCGGGGTCGTGCCCTGCCCGCGCACCAGGGAGGCCAGCGGCACCGTCTCGCCCGACCAGTCGTCGGGCAGCTGCGGGGTGTCCTCGACGGCGTACTCCACGAGCCCGAGCCGGTCCTGCCAGCGGGTGTCGATGTCGCGGACCGTCTCGAGGACCAGCTCGTCGAAGCGCTCGCCGCGCGTCGGCAGCTCCGGGCGACCGGGCAGCGTCGGGGTGATGGCCGGCCCGCGCATGCCACGGCCGCGGCGGTCGCGCGTGCGGCGGCGGCCGGCAGGAGCCACAGAGGTCACACCGCGAGCGTAGACGACCCGCGAGCCTCATCGGGCTCGGGCGAGGACGACGGTACCGTCGGCGCCGTGAGCCCCGTCCGGAGATGTTCGCGCACTGCGTGCGGCCGTCCCGCCGTCACCACGTTGACCTACGTCTACGCCGACCAGACGGCCGTCGTCGGCCCGCTCGCGACCTACGCCGAGCCACACTCCTACGACCTGTGCGAGATCCACGGCGATCGTCTCTCGGCCCCGCGCGGGTGGGAGGTGCTGCGCCTTGCGCCCGACCCGAGCACGGTGCCGCCGTCGACCGACGACCTGCTCGCCCTGGCCGACGCCGTCCGCGAGGCCGGCCGCCCGATGGTGACCGCGACCCGTTCGCCCAGCGCGCCGCCGGTGACCGGCGAGGGCCGTGAGACCGCACGCCGCGGCCACCTGCGCATGCTCACCTCGGAGTGACCTCCGGGGCCACCGGCGCCGGTGGTTAGGCTCGTCCCGTGAGCATCACCCCACGCCGTTCTCCGTCTCCTCCGCTGCGCTCCCCCGTCGGACAACGCCGCGGGGACCCCGAATGAGGACCACCGACCCCGCCAACACGCGCGCCGTGTTCAAGGCCTACGACGTGCGCGGAGTTGTGCCGGACCAGGTCGACGAGACGCTCGCCCGGCGGACCGGCGCGGCGTTCGTGCCCGTCGCCGGTGCGCGGACCGTCGTGGTCGGCCACGACATGCGACCCAGCTCGCCGGCGCTCGCTGCGGCGTTCGCTGAAGGGGCCGCTGACGCCGGCGCCGACGTCGTCATGATCGGGCTCGCCTCCACCGACCAGCTCTACTTCGCCTCCGGTCACCTGGGGCATCCCGGTGCGATGTTCACCGCCAGCCACAACCCCGCGCAGTACAACGGGATCAAGCTGTGCCGTGAGGGTGCGCGGCCGGTCGGCGCCGACACCGGACTGCACGCGATCCGCGACGCCGTCTCGGGGCCGGAGCCCGCCGCTGTCGCGCGTCCCGGGCAGATCTCGCAGCTCGACGTGCTCGACGCGTACGCCGCACACCTGCTCTCACTCGCTCCCGTGTCAGGTCGCCGGCTCAAGGTGGTCGTCGATGCCGGCAACGGGATGGCGGGTCTCACCGCTCCGGTCGTCTTCGACCGGATCGGCGGAGGGGTCGAGCTGGTCCCGATGTACTTCGAGCTCGACGGCACCTTCCCGCACCACGAGGCCAACCCGATCGACCCGGAGAACCTCGTCGACCTGCAGAAGCGGGTCCTCGCGGAGGGCGCCGACCTCGGGCTGGCCTTCGACGGCGACGCCGACCGCTGCTTCGTGGTCGACGAGTGCGGGGACGCCGTGTCGCCGTCGACGCTCACCGCGCTGATCGCGACCCGCGAGCTGGCCAGGTCGCCCGGCTCCGCGGTGATCCACAACCTGATCACCAGCCGCTTCGTCCCCGAGGTGGTGCGGGAGCACGGCGGGCGACCGGTGCGGACCAGGGTGGGGCACTCCTTCATCAAGGCGACCATGGCCGAGACCGATGCGGTCTTCGGAGGCGAGCACAGCGGCCACTTCTACTTCCGCGACTTCTGGCGGGCCGACTCCGGCATGCTCGCCGCGCTGCACACCCTCGCCGCGCTGGCCGAGACCGACCGGCCGCTGTCTCGGCTGCTGGCCGACTACCAGCGCTACTGCCTCAGCGGGGAGATCAACTCCGAGGTCGCCGACCAGGCCGCCGTCACGGCCGCGGTCGAGGCGGCGTACGCCGGCACCGACGGCGCCGAGGTCGACCACCTCGACGGCCTCACGGTGACCACTTCCGCCTGGTGGTTCAACCTCCGCCCGTCCAACACCGAGCCCTTGCTGCGCCTCAACGTCGAGGGCGCCGACGAGGCCACCATGACCCGAGTCCGAGACGCCGTCCTCGCCCTGATCAGGAGCCCGCAATGAACCTCGACCCGAAGCTGATGGAGATCATCGTCTGCCCCGACTGCCACGGTGCGCTCGAGCCGGTCGGTGAGGAGCTGGTCTGCCAGCAGTGCGGCCTGGCCTACCCGGTCCGCGACGACATCCCGGTGCTGCTGGTCGACGAGGCCCGTCGGCCGGCCTGACGACAGGCAGACGACATGGCGACCTGGTTCGACGAGTCCCGCCTCGACGACGAGGCTGCGCTGGCCACGGCCGACCTCCGCCTCCGCGAGCTCGCCGAGGCGGGGGCCCGCGTCCGCCGCGAGGCGGTGGAGGCAGCACCGGGCATCGGCGCCGCGGTCGCCGCGGCGGGGGACGCCGCGAGGCCGCGCGCCATCGTCGCGGCCGGCCCGGACTCGCGCCTCCTGCGCGCCGTGCTCGAGCCGTGGTGCCCGGTGCCGTTCGTGGCCTGGCCCGGGCCTGCCCTTCCCGGGTGGGCCGGTGCACTCGACCTCGTGGTCGTCCTGGCGCCCGACGGGACCGACCGGGGCACGGCGGCCGCCGTCGCCGAAGCCGTACGTCGTGGCTGCCAGGTGGTCGTCGCCTGCCCGGCCGGCTCGCTGGTAGCCCGTCACGCCGAGGGCCGCTGGTCGACGATCGTGCCCACCGTGGCCCGTGACCAGCTGGCCACGGCCGTCGTCCTGCTGGAGTACCTCGACCAGGTCGGGCTCGGTCCGCGTGCCGACCACGGCGACGTCGCCGACGCCCTCGACGACGTGGCCGTCTCGTGCTCGCCCCACCGTGACCTGGCCGTCAACCCGGCCAAGATGCTGGCGATCGCCCTCGCCGACACCAACCCGGTCGTCTGGGGCGGGTCGTCGCTGGCCGCCCGAGCGGCGCGCCGGGTCGCCGAGACGATCCGCAGGGCATCCGGCCAGTCGGCGATCGCCGGTGACGCGGAGCACCTGCTCCCGCTCATCGAGGCCGTCCGGCCCCGCGACGTGTTCGACGACCCCTTCGCCGACGGCGAGGGCGACGTACGGCCGATGCTGCTCGTCTTCGACGACGGCACGGTCGACCCCGTCGTCCGCGAGGACCACGATCGGCTGCGCACTGCCGCCGGCGAGCACGGCGTCCGCGTCGAGACGGTGACGACGGAGGCCGACACCGAGATCGCCCGCTACGCCTCGCTCGTGCTCAACGGGCGGTACGCCGCGGAGTACCTCCGGCTGGGCCTGGTCAGCGCCTGAGCCACCCCGGTGCCACCGGTAGCCTTCCGCGCATGTCCACCGAAGGCAGCACCAAGGCCGTCGTCGCGGCGCTCCTGGCCAACACCGGGATCGCCGTCACGAAGTTCCTGGCGTTCCTGCTCACCGGTGCCTCGTCGATGCTGGCCGAGGCCATCCACTCGGTCGCCGACTCCGGCAACCAGGCCTTGCTGCTGCTGGGCGGCCGGCAGGCCCGCAAGCGCCCGACCGCGGCGCACCCTTTCGGCTACGGCCGTGAGCGCTACATCTACGCCTTCATCGTCTCGATCGTGCTGTTCAGCGTCGGCGGCCTCTTCGCTCTCTACGAGGCCTATCACAAGGGCCACGAGCTCCATGCGACCCACGGGATCCCCGACGACTCGTTGCTGACCAGCCGCTGGTGGTGGGTGCCGATCGTGGTGCTGCTGGCGGCGATCGTGATGGAGTCACTGTCGTTCCGCACCGCGATCCGCGAGACCGGGCACATCCGGGGCGACGCGTCCTACATCCAGTTCATCAGGCGGGCGAAGCAGCCCGAGCTCCCGGTGATCCTGCTCGAGGACTTCGCAGCGCTGGTCGGCCTGGTCTTCGCCCTGCTCGGCGTCGGCCTCTCCCTCCTCACCCAGAACCTCTGGTTCGACGTGGCGGGCACGGCGCTGATCGGGCTCCTGCTCGTCGCGGTCGCGGTCGTGCTCGCGCTCGAGACCAAGAGCCTGCTGCTCGGTGAGTCGGCCTCGGTCGAGGCCGAGGACCGGATCGCCGAGGCCCTCCGCGCGACCGACGGCCTCGACCGGATCATCCATCTCAAGACCCTGCACCTCGGCCCCGACGAGCTCCTCGTCGCCGCGAAGGTCGCCGTCCACCGCGACGCCACGGCCACCGACATCGCGGCCGCGATCGACGAGGCCGAGTCGTCCATCAGGACCGTCGAGCCGATGGCCCGCGTGATCTACCTCGAGCCCGACATCGACCGCGGCTGACGCCCTCACCCGGGTCGGGTGTTCCCATCCCCCGCGGGCTCGTCGATGATCGCCGGCATGGCTGGAACCCACGTCAGCGTCGACAACTTCGTGCGTGCCGAGACCGACCGGATGTTCGGCGCGTTGATGCAGCAGGCGGGAGGCGTCAACGGCTTCGGCCACAACCGCACGCCCACAGCGCTGGACCAGCAGACCGTCATCAGGATGAACCGCGACACCCTCTACAGCTTCGCGATCGTGGACATCTCGGGCGGCGCGACCCTGACGGTGCCCGAGTCGGGTGACCGCTACGTCTCGGTGATGGTGGTGAACCAGGACCACTACATCAACCGGATCTTCCACCGCGCGGGCGACTACTCGCTCACCGTGGACGAGTTCGACACGCCCTACGTGCTCGTCGCCGCCCGCGTCTTCGTGGACCCGGGGGACGAAGCCGACGTGGCGGCGGTCAACGCGCTCCAGGACGGCTTCGCGGTGACGGCATCCTCGGCCGCGCCCTTCACACCCACGGACTACGACCGGGAGAGCCTCGACACCACGCGACGCTCCCTCCTCGAGCTGGCCAAGAACGTCGGCGGGTTCGACCATGCCTTCGGGGCGAGGTCGGACGTCGACCCGGTCCGCCATCTGCTCGGCACCGCTGCCGGGTGGGGTGGGCTACCGGAGCGCGAGGCCCACTACGTCGGCGGTACGCCGGACCTCCCGGTCGGGGAGTACGCGATCCGGGTCGAGGACGTTCCGGTCGACGGCTTCTGGTCGATCTCGGTCTACAACGCCGAGGGCTTCTTCGTCGCCAACGACCGCGACGCCGTCAGCATCAACAACGTGACGGCCGTCAGCGACGCGGACGGCTCGGTGACCGTGCACTTCGGTGGCTGCTCCGACGACCGACCGAACTGCCTGCCGATCATGGAGGGCTGGAACTACCTGGTGCGCCTCTACCGCCCGCGCCCGGAGGTGCTCGACGGCACGTGGACGTTCCCGGGGGCTACCCCGGTCGGGTGACCGGAGCTAGCCTGCCGCCATGCGCCACTTCTCCGGCCACACCTGATTCGGGCCGCTCGTGCCCCGCGCCCGGGGGTTCGTGCCGCGGGTGCTGCTCTACCACGCCTCGCGCGACCTGGTTCCGCTCTACGCGGTCTACTCGCTCCTCTTCGTCGACCACGGCATCAGCGCGTCGCACATCTCCGTGCTGCTGATCCTCTGGTCGTCGACGTCGTTCGTCTTCGAGGTGCCGTCGGGTGCCTGGGCCGACTCGTTCGACCGACGCCATCTCCTCGTCGTCTCCGCGTTCGTCTATGCGGCGGGCTTCGCGACCTGGATGACCTGGCAGACCTTCCCCGGGTTCGCGCTCGGGTTCGTGCTCTGGGGGCTGTCGAGCTCGCTGATGTCGGGCACCTTCGAGTCCCTGGTGTACGACGAGCTGGTCGAGCGCCGCGCGGCCGAGACCTACCCGTCCCTGATCGGGTGGGCCCACTCGACGGCGCTGCTCGCCAACCTGGCCGCGACCGTCGTCGCGGCTCCGCTGTTCGCGCTGGGCGGTTACCCGCTGGTGGGCTGGGCGAGCGTCGCGATCTGCGGGGTCCAGGCAGTCCTCGCCGCGACCCTCCCGGTCTCCGAGCACGCCCGCCGGCCCGCCCACGCCTCGCCGCTCGTCGAGACCGAACGCGCCGCGTCGCGCTACGTCACCATGCTCCGGGCCGGTCTCGCGGAGTCGCGGCACCATCCCGACGTACGCCGGATCCTGCTGCTGGCCGCTGCCATGGTCGGGCTCACGGCGTACGACGAGTACTTCCCGCTGGTGGCCCGGGCTCACGGCGTGGCCACGGCCGACATCCCGCTGCTGATCGCGATCACCGTCACCGGCCAGGCCGTCGGTACGGCGCTGGTGGGGCGCACGGCTCGCCTCACCGCCCGCGCGGTCGGCGGCCTGCTGGCCGTCGGTGCCCTGCTGGTCTCGCTCGGCGCCCTGGTCACGCCGTACGCCGGCTTCGTGGCGATCGGTGTCGGCTACGGCGCGCTCAACAACGCGATGCTCGTCGGGGAGACGCGGCTGCAGGACGCCATCACCGGCCCCGCGCGCGCCACCGTCACGAGCGTCCTCGGCCTCCTCGAGGAGGTCGTGGCACTCAGCGTCTACGCCGTGTTCGCCCTCGGCTCGCACGTGCTCGGCTTCCCGGCCCTGGTGGCGCTGCTGGCGGTCCCGGTCCTCGTGGTGGCCGCCGCGGTGGCCCGTCATCTCCCTCCCGCCGGAAGGGTCCGCGAGGATTCTTCGCTCGGCGCACCCCCGTCCTAACCTGAGTGTCACGCGGCCGCGGCGAGGGCGGCCCGGAGAGCGGGAGGCAGCAACAGATGGACTTCAAGGTCGCAGACCTGGCCCTGGCCGACTTCGGCCGGACCGAGATCACCCTCGCCGAGCACGAGATGCCCGGCCTGATGGCGATGCGCGAGCGCTACTCCGAGAGCAAGCCGCTCAGCGGCGCCAAGATCGCCGGTTCGCTCCATATGACGATCCAGACGGCGGTCCTGATCGAGACGCTCGTCGCGCTCGGCGCCGAGGTGCGCTGGGCCTCCTGCAACATCTTCTCCACCCAGGACCACGCCGCGGCCGCCGTGGCCGTCGGTCCGCAGGGCAGCGTCGACGCCCCGTCCGGCGTCCCGGTCTTCGCCTGGAAGGGCGAGACGCTGGAGGAGTACTGGTGGTGCACCCAGCAGATCCTGCGCTGGCCCGACGGGCAGTTCGCCAACATGATCCTGGACGACGGCGGTGACGCCACCATGCTTCTCCACCTCGGTGTCGAGGCGGAGAAGACCGGCGTCGCACCCGACCCGGCCACGGCCAAGAGCCACGAGCAGAAGGTCGTCTTCGACGTCCTCAACGCCTCGCTCGTCGAGAGCCAGGACCGCTGGACCCAGATCGCCGGCGAGGTCAAGGGCGTCACGGAGGAGACCACCACCGGTGTGCTCCGCCTCTACGACATGCTGAAGGAAGGCTCGCTGCTCTTCCCGGCCATCAACGTCAACGACTCGGTCACCAAGTCCAAGTTCGACAACAAGTACGGCTGTCGGCACAGCCTGATCGACGGCATCAACCGGGCCACCGACGTGCTGATCGGCGGCAAGGTCGCCGTCGTGTGCGGCTACGGCGACGTCGGCAAGGGCTGCGCGGAGTCGCTCCGCGGCCAGGGCGCGCGCGTCATCGTCACCGAGATCGACCCGATCTGCGCGCTCCAGGCGGCGATGGACGGCTACCAGGTCGCCACCCTCGACGACGTGGTCGACGTCGCGGACATCATCATCACCGCGACCGGCAACAAGGACGTCGTCACCGTCGACCAGATGGCGAAGATGAAGCACCAGGCGATCCTGGGCAACATCGGCCACTTCGACAACGAGATCGACATGGCCGGTCTCGAGACGCTCGACGGCATCGTCCGCAAGAACGTCAAGCCGCAGGTCGACGTGTGGACGTTCCCCGACGAGAAGTCGATCATCGTGCTGTCCGAGGGCCGCCTGATGAACCTCGGCAACGCCACCGGCCACCCGAGCTTCGTGATGTCGAACTCCTTCACCAACCAGGTGCTCGCCCAGCTCGAGCTGTTCACCAAGCCCGAGAGCTACCCGGTCGGCGTCTACGTGCTGCCCAAGCACCTCGACGAGGAGGTCGCCCGGCTGCACCTCGCCGCCCTCGGCGTGAGGCTCACCGAGCTGACCGACGACCAGGCGTCGTACCTCGGGGTGGACGTGAACGGTCCCTACAAGTCAGACCAGTACCGCTACTGATCGAGGCCCCTCGACGCCGTACGGCCTGATTTCTGTGTCTCGACTGGCAAGATTGCAGCCGTGACCCAGGGCGAGGACTTCCGTGCGCGTGTGCTCGTCGTCGACGACGACGCGTCGTTGTCGGAGATGTTGTCGATCGTGCTGCGCCAGGAGGGCTTCGACGCCCACCTGGTGGAGCGCGGTGACGAGGCCTTGGAGGCGTTCCACGCCTACCGCCCCGACGTCGTCCTGCTCGACCTGATGCTGCCCGGGAAGGGCGGCATCGACGTGTGCAAGGAGATCCGCGCCGAGTCGGGCGTCCCGATCGTGATGCTCACCGCGAAGGGCGACACCGTCGACGTCGTGGTCGGCCTGGAGTCCGGCGCCGACGACTACGTCGTCAAGCCGTTCAAGCCCAAGGAGCTGGTCGCCCGCATCCGCGCCCGCGTACGTCGTAACGACGCACCCGGGGCGGACGCACTCGCCATCGGTCCGCTCGCTATCGACGTCGCCGGCCACTCCGTGACCCGCGACGGCGTGCCGATCAACCTCACCCCGCTCGAGTTCGACCTGCTCGTCTGCCTGGCCCGCAAGCCCTGGCAGGTCTTCACGCGCGAGGTCCTGCTCGAGCAGGTCTGGGGCTATCGCCACGCGGCCGACACCCGGCTGGTCAACGTGCACGTGCAGCGGCTGCGCTCCAAGGTCGAGTCCGACCCCGAGAACCCCGAGATCGTGCTGACGGTCCGCGGCGTCGGCTACAAGGCCGGCAGCGCCGGGCAGCAGTGAGATGAAGCGGAGATGACCGGTGGCTGACTGGGCCGGGCGGCGCAGCGTCCCCGAGGCGCTCCGCCGGGGCCTGACCTTCTGGCGCCGGTCGATCCAGGCGCGCGTCGTGGTGAGCACCGTGCTGCTCTCGACGGTGGTCGTCCTCGCCGTCGGCTGGTTCCTTCTCCGCCAGGTCCAGCAGGGCCTCCTCGACCACCGCGTCGAGACGGTCCTGCACGAGGTCGGGACCGAGAACCAGGCGGCCACCGACCGGCTCAGGGCCGCGCCCGGCCTCGACACCAACGGCAACGACCAGGCCGCCGGCGTCCTCTTCGCACCCATCTTCGCCAGCGGCCAGGCCCGCGGGTTCAGCATCGTGATGGCCGGGCAGGGGCCGCCGAACAGCTCCCTCGAGGAGCGCGGCACCAAGTACACCCCCCAGCTCGACCTTGCCAGCGTGCCGCAGACACTCGTGGACCACTTCGATGACCCCGCGGCCCCGACGGCCTGGACCTACACCACGATCCAGTTCCGCAGCCACGGCCAGGTCATCAGCTCGACACCGGGCATCGTCGTCGGCACCGTCGTCAAGCTCACGGCGGACGGGTCGACGCGGACCGTCTACTACCTGTTCCCACTCGACGACGTCCGGCAGACGCTGGCGCTGGTGACCCGCGCCCTCCTGACCGCGGGCGTCCTGCTGCTCCTGCTGATCGCCGCGCTCACCTGGCTGCTGACGCGCCAGATCGTGACCCCGATCCGGATGGCCCGACAGGTGGCCGAGCGGCTGGCGGCCGGGCAGCTGCAGGAGCGCCTCCGGGTGACCGGTGAGGACGACCTGGCCCGCCTCGCGACGTCGTTCAACCAGATGGCGACCAACCTCCAGCGCCAGATCCGGCAGCTCGAGGAGCTGAGCCGCGTCCAGCGACGGTTCGTCTCCGATGTGTCGCACGAGCTGCGGACCCCACTCACCACGGTGCGTCTGGCCGGCGCGGTGCTCCACGACGCGAAGGACACCTTCGACCCCGAGGCGCGCCGCGCGGCCGAGCTGCTGCAGCGGGAGCTCGACCGCTTCGAGACCCTGCTCGTCGACCTGCTCGAGATCAGCCGGTTCGACGCCGGCGCCGCCGCGCTGGACCTCGACGACGTGAACCTCACCGACGTGGCCTACCGGGTCGCCGACGGCACCCGGGCGCTCGCCGAGGCGCGAGGCACCCGGATCGTGATCCGGGCTCCCAAGACGCCGTGCATCGCCGAGGCCGACGTACGCCGCGTGGAACGGATCCTGCGCAACCTGGTCGTCAACGCCATCGACCACGCCGAGAGCCGCGAGATCGTGGTGACCGTGGCGGCCGATGAGCAGGCCGCCGCGATCGCGGTCCGTGACCACGGGGTCGGACTGGCCGTCGGTGAGTCCGCGATGGTGTTCAACCGCTTCTGGCGCGCCGATCCCGCCCGTGCACGTACCAGCGGGGGCACGGGTCTCGGCCTGGCGATCTCGCTCGAGGACACCCACCTGCACGGTGGCTGGCTGCAGGCCTGGGGCAAGCCGCACGAGGGTGCCCAGTTCCGGCTCACCCTGCCCCGGCATGCCGGGTACCCGCTGCGGCACAGCCCGCTCTCGCTCGTGCCCGAGGACGCGGCGGAGGTGGTGGCATGAGCCGCCGTACGCCGTGGACGGTCGCGGTGCTCGTGGCCGCGGGCGCCTGCCTCACGGCCTGCGTCCAGGTGCCCGACACCGGGCCGGTCGTCGAGGCCAAGGACGGGGTGCAGGTCACGCCCATCGACAACCCCTACAACAACCCGCCGCCGCCCAAGCCCGGCACGAGCGCGGCCGGGATCGTCTCCGGCTTCCTGGACGCGATGACCGCGACCCCGTTGCAGACCCGGGTCGCCGTGAAGTACCTGACCACCACCGCTGCCTCCGCATGGAAGCCGCAGAACGGCGGTGTCGTCGCCTACACCGGCCTCGGTCCGCTACCGCACGGCACCGCGACGGTCCGGACCCGGCTCCGTGGCGCCGACCGGATCGGCCCGTCGGGTCAGTGGCTGGGTCCCGTCGGCCGGGCCGACTCCCGGCTGTCGTTCCCGATGCGGAAGGAGAACGGTGAGTGGCGCATCGCCGCCGCCCCCAACGCCCTGCTCGTGCCGCGGACCTTCTACGAGCAGACGTTCCAGGACGCCGCTCTCTACTACTTCGACCCGACGGGCCGGATCCTCGTCCCCGAGGTCGTGCACATGCCGCAGGGACAGCAGCTCACCACGGCCCTGGTCCACGCCCTCCTGCTGGGGCCGCAACCTTCGCTCGACCGCGTGGTCCGCACGTTCCTGCCGCCCGGTCTGACCGTCGCGCCGCTCGTCGTCAGCAAGGGTTCCGTGGACGTGACGCTCACGGGTCCCGATCCCGGCCTGCTCAGCCGCAGGACCACGCGGCTGATGCTGAGCCAGCTCTCCTGGACCCTGCGCCAGGACCCGACCGTCACGACGTTCAGCCTCAGCATCTCCGGGCGACAGGTGACCGACGCGTCAGGCGCGTCGACGTTCCGGGTCGACAGCCCCGACACCGACAACGACCCAGCCGTCCCGCTGGCCAGCAGCCAGCTCTACGCGTTGCGCCGGGGCAGGCTCGTCTCCGGCCAGGCCAACCACCTCACTCCCGTCGACGGGCCGTTCGGCACGAGCGTCGAGGGGATCGGTCCGTTCGCGGTCAGCCTCGACGACGACCAGGTCGCCGCCACGACGCCGGGCTCGCTCCTCGTGGGGCCCGTACGGAGTGGGGCGCAGCCGACCCAGGTCCTGACCGGGCACGGGCTGCTGCCTCCTGCGTGGGACTTCGCGAACCGGCTGTGGGACGTGCAGAACCGCGCAGACGGCGGGGCCGTCGTCCTCTACGTCTCGCACGGCCGCGCTCATGCGGTCCGCGTCGGGGGAGTCACCGGCGAGGACGTCCGTCGGTTCCTGGTCTCGCGCGACGGCTCGCGCCTGGTGGCGGTGCTCCGGGGGACACACCGCGACCGCATCGTCGTGAGCCGGCTCCGGTACGACGGGAGCGGCCGCGTCGTGTCCGGGAGCCGGGCCCGACCGATTCCCTGGGCGAGCGGCGCCAGCGCGCGCGTGCGCGACATCGGCTGGATGTCGCCGACCACGATCGCCGTGCTCGACCAGGTGTCGCGGGCACAGGCAGAGGTCCGGCTGCTCGACGTCGACGGCTCGATGTCACCCGCCGAGGTCCACGCCATCGTGGTCCAGGGCCAGGCACTCAGCCTGGCGACGTCGCCGGCGTCGGCCAGCCTGACCCCGCCGTTCGCGGTCCTGCCCGGAGCGCTGTTCAACTTCGCGCAGGTGGACACCAACACCCAGCAGGCGATCACCGGCCTGCACCACATCACCTACGCGGGCTGATCCACAGCGGCCGCCGCGCGCCGTCGACAGGGTGCGGCTCCTGTGGTCGGCTCGGCTGGTGCTCGACGCCTTCCGCGACCTGATCCTGGGTGCGCGCTGCGTCGGGTGTGCCCGGGCGGGTCGCCTCCTGTGCGACGCCTGCGAGGCACACCTCGAGGTCGTGCCACGTCCGTCCTGGCCGACCCCGGTGCCGGCCGGGCTGGTCGCACCGTGGGCCGCCACGTCGTACGACGGAGTGGTGCGCGCGATGGTCGTCGGCCACAAGGAGCACCACCTCCTCGCCCTCGCTCGGCCGCTGGGTGACCTGCTGGCCAGGGCCGTGCGCACGGCGGTCACCGACCTGGTGGGCCAGCCCGTCCCGGTGCTCCTGGTGCCGGTGCCCTCGCGGCCGAGCAGCACCCGCCAGCGGGGGTACGAGCCGACCGAGGCGATCACCCGCGCCGCCACGGTGTCGCTCAGGGCGTGGGGAGTGGAGACGGCGTGGGTGCGGTTGCTCCGGACCCGGCGCGGACTGGCCGACCAGGCCGGGCTCGACGCCGCGTCGCGCGCTGCCAACCTGGCCGGGGCCCTGCGCGTGCACCCGCCGGCACTGCGCCGCCTGGCCACGTCCGCGGAGCACGGGCACCTGCCTCCGGTCCACGTCGTGGTCTGCGACGACGTGCTCACCACTGGGGCGACCGCAGCCGAGGCGCAGCGTGCGCTGCGGGCCGTCGGGCTGCCGCCGCTGGCGGTGGCGGCGGTCGCCGCGACGAGGCGCCGCTCCCCGCTCCCGGGGGCGGAGTGACCAATCAGCCAGGTCCGGGTTCTGGGGGAAGGTTCCGCGATCACCGGCCGGGGGATAGCGTCGTCCTATGGAGTCCGCCCGGGTCCGTGGTTGCGTCGTCCAGACGCCCCGGTCGTCCGGGGTGTCGGGTCGGCAAGCCGATGCCAGTCGCAGGCGAAGCGGTCCACGTAAGGCGCACCGCCCGGAGGTCGGTCTCGACCAGGCCACCGGCGGGACGCCGATCACGGTGCGGCTTAGTCGTAAGTCCTGCCTCGCAGCCTCCGTCAGACACGGAGCCCTCTCGAGGG
>Ga0302263_10000024_pt1 | contig 69712 bp, 64 predicted proteins | sample II_Fen_N1_4_FD_194564 | JGI IMG/M metagenome (GOLD analysis project Ga0302263, IMG submission 194564) | Peat permafrost microbial communities from Stordalen Mire near Abisko, Sweden - II_Fen_N1_4 | ecosystem: Environmental > Terrestrial > Soil > Wetlands > Permafrost | place: Sweden: Abisko... | reverse complement strand
TTGACGAGCAACGTAGTCCCGGCCGAGATGGTTGTCAACCATCTGGTTGACCTCAGTCGATCCGTGCGGCGGGCCGCTGGGCGCGGCGCTCGCGTTCGATGGTCACGGCGCGCGGCCGACCAGTACGCTCCCGGCATGTTGCGTCTCGGCCCGGCCGGCGGCGGCCTCCAGCACTGCCTGGACCAGGCCATGAACCACAACGGCGAGCCACCGACCTGTACGAAGGTGAACGGGACCTGGGTCGCGTCCTGGCCCGACGACCCGTCGTCCAGCGGCTTCGCCGGAGGCTTCGTCCTCCTGGTGCTGGTCGTGATGGCGATCGGGGTCGGCATCACGATCTGGAAGGTGAGCACGGCCCGCAAGCTGGCCAGCGAGTCCGGCATGAGTCCGGGCTTGGCGACGCAGATGACACTGCTCACCGACAACGGACTGGACGCGACCTACCTCGCCGCCAGCCTGCGCCCGCCCCAGGGGGCTCCCGCTCCCACCGCGCCGACGGTCACGGCATCGCCCGACCCGGCCTCGGCGCCGATACCGAAGTCAGCGGCCGAGCGGCTGACGGAGCTCGGTGCGCTTCGCGACCAGGGAATGATCACTGACGCCGAGTACGACGAGCGGCGGCGGTCGATCATCGACGCCGTCTGACACGGCCCGAACGGTCAGCGCCGCGCGGCGTCGTTGGCGATCGCCTGGCGGAGGGCGGCGTTCAGGGTGGACTCGAACGCCGGCTGGCCGTTGCCGTAGACCGCGATCACGTGGCGGAGGATCGGGAAGGTGTTCGTGCCGCGCGCCTGGGTGTACACCGGCTCGACGTAGAGCACCTGGTTGTCCAGCGGGATCGTGAGCAGGTTGCCGATCACGACCGAGGAGTTGCCGCGCAGCAGGGTCAGCGCACTGGCGATCTCGCTGTCGGAATCGATGTCGTTCTGGATCTGCGCAGGCGACTCGACCGACTGACCGGCGGGGAAGTCGAGCAGCGTGAACTTCCCGTAGTCGGGGCCCGGCTGGGCGTTCACCGTCAGGAAGCCGGCGAGATCGCGGTAGTTGAGCGTCACCATCGGCGACGACAGGGCCCACTGAGCCGGGCCGTTGCCGGTCGGTGAGATCGACATGTACGTCGAGGGCAGGGTGGGGGATCTTCCCCCGATGCCGCCACCGTTGATGGTCTTGGCGGCAGCGACGGTCGGGTCCGTCGGGACCTTCCAGAAGTCCGCGCCGTTGTAGAAGTCGCTGGGGTCCGCCACGTGGTACTGCGTGAGCAGGCTGCGCTGCACGTCGAAGAGGTCCTGCGGGTAGCGCAGGTGAGGCAGCAGGGCGGACGGGATGCTCGACTCCGGCTGGACGAGGCCCGGGAACGCGTTCTCCCAGGTCTGCAGCACCGGGTCGGGCTGGCTCTCCTGGTTCCAGGAGTAGAGGGTGACCTTGCCGGTGTAGGCGTCGACAGTGGCCTTCACCGAGTTGTGCAGGTAGTTGACCTGTTTGTTCGGCTGGCTGGCGATGCCCGTCGCGTTCGTCAGGGAGTTGGACGTGGCCGTGTGCAGGTTGAGCCGCTGCGAGTTGGGGTAGTTCGCCGTCGACGTGTAGCCGTCGACCACCCACTGCACGGTGCCGTCGACCAGGGCCGGGTAGACGTCACCGTCGAGGGTCAGCCAGGGGGCGACCTTGGCGACGCGGCTGCGCGGGTCGCGCACGGTCAGCAGCTGCGAGCCGGAGTTGACCCCGCTGGAGAAGAAGATGTTCGGGTCGCCCAGCTTCACGGCGTACAGCAGGCGGGTGAGGCGCGAGCCGATCGGCACACCGCCCTTGCCCTGGTAGGTGTTGTGGACTCCGGCCGACCCGCCGTTGGTGCTCGGGTGGTCGAACTCCACGTGCGCGGTGCTGCCCGGGGGCTCCCCGACGATGGAGTACGACGGGGAGTGCTGGCCGAAGTAGATCTGCGGGACCTTCACCGGGATCTGGTTCACCGGGGGCAGGCCGCCGTTGACGAAGACCGGGGTACCGGTCTTCTCGTTCATCTCGTCGGTGGGCGCCGCCACCACGCCGTACCCGTGGGTGTAGATGAGGTGGTTGTTGGACCACGAGCCTCGCGAGATGCCTGAGAGGTTGAGCTCGCGCGCCGCGATCGCGACGTCCTGGTCGCGCGCACCGAGGGGATAGTGACCGATGTCGAGCGGCGTCTTGAACTGGTAGAACGCCTGGATCTCCTGCTTGTAGTTGAAGGTCGGCGTCAGCTTGTTGGGGTCGAGCAGCCGGATCTGCGCCGTCCGCCGGGCGCGTGCGACCGTCGTCGTCTGGCCGTTGGCGAAGCCGTCGGTCGGCTGGGTGGCGCCGTACTCCTGGGTGGTGACGTCCTGGTCGAGGCCGAACGCCTTCAGGGTCGCGGTCTGGTTGCGCTCGATCGAGGCCCGGTCGAGGGTCGAGGCGCTGGGCTGCTCGCGGAAGCGGTAGACCAGCGACGGCCAGACCGTGCCGAAGAGCAGGGCGGCCACGACCATCCCGCCGAGGGCCACGCCGATCCAGCGGAGCCGGCCCATCCAGGCGTTCGCGATCAGCAGGATGGCGAACAGGACCGCGACGATCGTCAGGATCGTGAGGCCGGGCAGCGTGGCGTGCTCGTCGGTGTAGGAGAGTCCGGTGACCGGCCCGGTGTGAGAGGTGGTCAGGGCGTAGCGCGCCAGCCAGTACGACGCGGCCTTGAGCAGCAGGAAGAGCCCCAGCAGCACCGACACCTGGGCCTTGAGCGCGGGGGTCATCTTGCGACCCTTGCCCCGGATCCGCAGTGCGCCGTAGAGGTAGGCGGCGATCAGCGTGACCACGAGGCAGGTGACCACGATCGAGCTGAGGTAGGTGACCACGGCCTGGTGGAACGGCAGCACCGACACGAAGTACGACACGTCGCGGTGGAACTGCGGGTCGGTGGTGTGGAACGAGGCCGCGTGCCGCCACATCAGGTAGGTCTGCCAATGCCGGGCGGCGCGGCTGCCGACCCGGATCCCGAGGTAGACCGCGATCGCGACGATCAGCCAGACCCGCCACCGCTTCTCGAACCGGAGGAAGCGGTGGCGCCACTTCTGCCGGTGGGGATCGGGGCGGAACCGGGGCCGCGAACGGACCACGAGCATCAGGACGGCTGCGACGGCCAGCGCAGTCAGGACGCCGAAGACCGTGAACAGCAGGATCTGCGCGCCCAGGACGGTGCTGTAGACGGACCCGCTATCGACCGAGTGGAACCACAGCACGTTGGTCCGGATGTTCACGAAGGCCATGACGGCCTGGTAGAGCAGCGCCAGGACGACCAGCGCGACGAGGAGACGGATGCCGAGCCGCTTCAACCGTGAGGTGGGGACCGAAGAGAACCGGTCCTGGGAGGCCGCTGGCACGGGCGTAACCGTACCAACGGCGTGGGCGGGGACCCGCTTCGGCGAGCGGCCCGGAGCGGGTGTCGTGAGCGGCCTCACAGGCCGCGTCTCATCCCGCTGCCGGCTCCAGCCACGCATGCACCAGGGGCACGACGGACGCGCCCTCGCCGCTGGCACTCGCGACCCGCTTCATCGAGCCCGCGCGGATGTCTCCGACCGCGAAGATCCCGGGCACCGTGGTCTGCAGGCTCTCCGGCGGAAGGCCGCTCTCCCAGCCAGCCGAGGGCACGTCGCGGCCGGTCAGCACGAACCCGCGCGGGTCGCGAGCGACCTCGGGCGGAAGCCAGTCGCAGTGGGCGACCGCACCCAGGAGCAGGAACAGCCCACCGGTCTCGCGCCGGGTGCGGGCGCCGGTGGAGGTGTCCTCGACCTCGATCCACTCGAGCCGGCCGTTGCCCCCGCCGTCCACCACCTCCCGGCAGCCCTCGACGGTGACCCGCGGGTTGAACTCGATCTCGCCGATCAGGTACGACGACATGGTCGCCGACAGGTCGGGCCGGCGTACCAGGATGGTGACGCTGCGCGCGAACCGCGCCAGGTGGATCGCCGCCTGGCCCGCTGAGTTGCCGCCGCCGACGACGAAGACGTCGTACCCCTCCATCTCGCGGGCGGCGGTCATGGCGGCGCCGTAGTTGACGCCGCGGCCGACCAGGCCGTCGACCGACTCGACCCCGAGCTTGCGGTAGGTCACGCCGGAGGCGATCACCACGGCGCGGGCCTGTACGTCACCGCCCTCGGTGCGGACCATGTGGGGAGCGCCGTCGCGTCCCACCTCGAGCGCGGTGGCGGGCCAGCCGGTGAAGAACCGGGTACCGAAGCGGATCGCCTGGTTGCGGGCGCGCTGCGCCAGGCGCATCCCGGAGATGCCGCGCGGGAAGCCGAGGTAGTTGCGGATCATCGAGCTCGTGCCGGCCTGGCCGCCGATCGCCTCGGCCTCGATCGCCACCGTGGTGAGCCCCTCGGACGCGCCGTACACCGAGGCTGCGAGGCCGGCAGGCCCGGCGCCGACGATGACCAGGTCGACCACGGAGTCGACCTCGATGTCGTCGGGACGGCCGTAGATCGACATCGCGACGTCGCGCACCGAGCCCGCCTCGAACGGGTCGCCGTCCCAGCGCTCGACGACGGGGAAGCTCGGCGACCCCGTGCCGAGACGGGCCAGCACCTCGCGCCCGATGTCGCTGTCGGGGTCGTGCACGAGGGCCGGGACGCCGATCCGGTCGAGGTAGTCGCGGACCGCGAGGGTCACGCCGTCGTGGGTGGGGGAGACGATCCGGAGACTCTCGACGACCGGCGCCGCCACCGTCGAGCCCCAGTCGGAGAGCAGCTCGCAGACCGCGGTGTGGAACTCCTCGTCTCGGGCGCCGCGCGGCATCAGCAGATAGGCGTCGTACTTGCCCTTGGCCAGGGCCGGGCGTAGGGCCTCGGCGTCGATCCGAAACCGGCTCCAGTGTGCGGCGATCAGACGACGTGCGGTGGGCACGTAGGTGCGCAGCCGCTGGAACATCGCGAGCACCTCGTCGTCCGGCAGCACCGACTCGGAGACGGCGAGCGCGAGCTGGCGCCCGTCGCGGTACAGACCCTTGACCGTGGCCGCGGCCTCGGCGGCGCTGCGTGCCGTGCGCACGTCGTAGTCGCGGGCGTAGCGGCCGAACTCGTCGAGCAGGAGCTCGGAGTTCTCCTCCGAGACGAGCAGGATCGCGGGGCGGTCGTCCATTCCACCGATCGTAGGCCGCGGGCCGAGATCCGTCGCCCGCCTAGGATGCCGACCGTGCGGCTGCGGATCGACCTCGCCTACGACGGCGGCGACTTCCACGGGTGGGCCGCGCAACCGGGCCTGCGGACCGTGCAGGGCGAGCTCGAGGCGGCCCTCGGCACGGTCCTCCGGACACCCGCTCCTTCGGTGGTGTGTGCCGGCCGGACCGACACCGGCGTCCACGCCCGCGGCCAGGTCGTCCACCTCGACATCGAGCCGGATGCGCTCGCCGCGGCCGCAGGGAGGTTCGACGGCGACCCCTGCGACGCGCTGGCGCGCCGGCTCGACGGGCTGCTGCCGGCCGATCTGCGGGTACGCCGCGTGGTCACCGCGCCCGACGGCTTCGACGCCCGCTTCTCGCCGCTGTGGCGCCGCTACGCCTACCGGGTCACCGACGGCGTCCCCGACCCGCTGACCCGCGGCCACGTCCTCGCCTGGCCGCGCCCCCTCGACGCCGAGACCCTGAACGCGGCCTCGGTCACCCTGCTCGGGCTCCACGACTTCGCGGCCTTCTGCAAGCAGCGCGAGGGGGCGACCACGGTCCGGACCCTGCTCGACCTCGGCTGGGTCCGCGACGGCGACCTGCTGACCGGGACGGTCCGGGCCGACGCGTTCTGCCACCACATGGTCCGCTCCCTCGTGGGCTGCCTCCTCGCGGTCGGCGAAGGGCGCCGCCCGGTCGCCTGGCCGGGCGAGGCCCTCGCCGCAGGGGTCCGCGACCCTGCCGTGACCGTGGTACCTCCACACGGGCTGACGCTGGAGGAGGTCGCGTACCCGCCCGACGCCGACCTCGCCGCCCGTGCCGGTGAGACCCGCGCGAAACGGGAGCCGGTGTGACCGACCACTACTTCTCCGCCGACCCGGCGGTGCCGTTCGCTCGTGAGGCGTTCAGCTGCGAGGTCTGGGGCCAGCGGCTCGACCTGGTCAGCGGGTCGGGGGTCTACAGCCGCGGGCGGCTCGACGGCGGCACGGCCGTGCTGCTCCGCGAGACCGAGCCGCCGGCCCCGGGGCTCGTGCTCGACCTCGGGACCGGGTACGGCGTGATCGGCCTCGCGATCGCGGCCGCCTGGCGACGTGACGGCGTACCGGTCGGCGCCGCCTCCGGCGTGACCGGCGTCGAGGTCAACCAGCGGGCCGTCCTGCTGGCCAACCAGAACGCCGCGAGCCTCAGCCTCCAGGACCGCTACGTCGCGGGCGACCCGTCCGCGGTTCCGGGCGACGCACGGTTCGACGAGATCTGGTCCAACCCACCGATCCGGATCGGCAAGCAGGCGCTGCACGGCCTGTTGCTGCAGTGGTTCGCCCGGCTCCGGCCCGGTGGCCGGGCCGTGATGGTGGTCGGAAAGAACCTCGGCGGTGACTCGCTCCAGGCCTGGCTCACCGACCAGGGCTACCCGACCACCAGGGTGGCCAGCGCGAAGGGTTTCCGGGTCCTCGAGTCACACAACGACGGTGTCGCGGGATAGCTCGGCCGAGCCGGGGCGTCATCGCACGGCTCTCGGTCCCGAGGCTCCGCCGTACACATGGCCGGGCGAGGAGATCACGAGGGGTTCGCCGTCGGACGCCGGCCAGCCGCCCAGGTAGCGCACCTCCCCGTCGCGGGAGACCAGGCGGGCCGGCACGCGCGCCTGGGCCAGCCAGTCCTCTGCGTGGTCGCCCGCGACGACCGCGGCCGTGGACGCTGCGTTCGCGTCGGCGCACGTCGCAGCGGCGACGCTCACGGTGCGCCAGGGCGCGTCTGCGGGAAGGCCGGTCCGAGGATCCACGATGTGGTGCATCTCCCGCCCGGCTCGACGCCACTGGCGGCAGGCGATCGACGACGTCGCCACCGCCCCGGTGGCGAGCCGGACCTCCTGGGTGCGAGCAGAGCCGCCGGGATCCGGTTCGTCGGCGACGAGGATCGGCCAGCCATCCCGTGGGGGCTGTCCGTCGACCGCGATGTCCCCACCGAGGCTGACCAGCACCCCGCCGCCCTGCTGGTTGGCCGACATGGCGGCTCGGACGGCGCGATCGGAGCCGAGGCCCTTGGCGGTGGCGCCGAGATCCAGTCGGACGCCGGGCGGGAGGCGCAGGACCGGACCCTCCAGCAGCACCGTCCGCCACCCGGGCGCCGGCGTCGCGGCGGCGACCGGCCCGCGCGCTTCGGGGTCGAGGGCGGCGAAGTCGCGGTCGTAGCCCAGCGAGATGAGGGCGTCGCCGACCGTCGGATCGGTCAGCCCACGGGTCCACCGGGCGGCGGCCAGGGCGACGTTGACTGCCTCGGCCAGCCCGTCGCTCAGCATGTACGTGCCGCCGTCCTTGCGGTGCAGCCGGGAGATCTCCGAGTCCTGGCGGAACCGGCTCGCCTGGCGATCCAGAGCCATCAGAACGCCGTCGACGACGTGGAGCGTCCTGTCGAGATTCTCCGGTGGCCATACTGCGACCCGGGCCGTGGTGCCCAGCGCGTCGCGTTCGGCGACGGCGATCGTGGTGTCGCCGGTGTCGACGGGCCGCCAGACCGCCGTCGTGGTGACCTCAGTCATCGAGATGCCCCTGTCAGTCGTCGTGATAGGTGGAGGTGGAGGCGTGGCGGACATGGGTGACCACGGTCTTGCCGTTCACGACCTGCGTGGTGGTGTACGTCGTGACACCGGATGCGCTCGTGGTCGCCACGGTGTGCGTGACACGCGGCCCGGTCCCGGTGTTCGTCACCGTCGTCGTACCGACACCGCCAGTGCTCGAGACCGGGCCGCCCGGGGGAGTGGCCGGCGGGAGCAGCTGGTAGGCGAGAGTCACGGCGGCGGCGCCGCTCCCCATCATCAGCGCCCCTGCGGCCAGCCTCGACCTACGCCGTGCGCGGCGATACTTCTCGCCGTCGGACCCTGACGGCCGATCCGTCCTGGCCGCGGGGTGCTCCGGGAGCGGGGCCCAGTCGCCGACCGTGGGCTCGGCCGACCCCGCATGCGTGATCCGGTCGTCGCGGGAGTCCCGGTCGTTGTTCATGTCGACTCCTCTCGTCTTCACTGCCCGGGCCCCGCCCGGTGCACCCACTGTGTGCCGGGCGCCATGTGCGGGTCGTGAGAGAACGATGAGAGACCTCACATCTGAACGGGTCTTTCTCCTCCTCTCCTGGCTCGGCTTTCTGCGTAGCCTGGCTGGGGTGCGAGTGCTCGTGATCGAGGACGAGCTGCGCATGGCGCAGCTCATCAGGCGCGCCCTCGAGGAGGAGGGGTACGCCGTCGACGTGTCCGCCGATGGCCCCGAGGGCCTCTGGATGGCCACCGAGAACCCGTATGCCGCGATCGTCCTGGACGTGATGCTCCCGGGTTTCGACGGCTTCGAGCTCTGCCGCCGACTGCGCGAAGGGGGGATCTGGGTGCCGGTCCTGATGCTCACCGCGCGCGACGAGGTCGGTGACCGGGTCCGTGGCCTCGACGTGGGCGCCGACGACTACCTGATCAAGCCCTTCAGTCTGCTCGAGCTCGCGGCGAGGCTGCGCGCCCTCACCAGGCGCGACGACCGCAGCCGTCCAGCCGTGCTCGAGGTGGGGGACCTGAAGCTGGATCCCGCGACCAAGCGGGCCTGGCGCGACACGGCCGAGCTCGAGCTCTCCCCCAAGGAGTTCGCTCTGCTCGAGCTCTTCCTCCGCCACCCAGGCACTGTGCTGACGCGCACACAGATCATCGACGCAGTCTGGGACTTCGCCTATGACGGCACCTCGAACGTCGTCGACCAGTACGTGAACTACCTGCGCCGCAAGGTCGACGCACCATTCGGTCGCCATGAGATCGAGACGGTGCGCGGCAGGGGCTACCGGCTGCGCGACGCGGGAGCCGAGTAGGCCATGTCGATCCGCCTGCGTCTCGCTGTGGTCTTCGCGGTCGCCTCGGCCGTGCTGTTCGCCCTCGGCGGCTGGCTGTTCGTGAGCCGGCTGTCGGCCTCGCTGCAAGGCTCGATCGACTCCCAGCTTGCCGTCCGGCTGACCCAGGCCGCGCGCTACCTGCCCTCGTCGGGCGCGCCCGCGACCGGGACGAATGGCCCGGCTCCGGGGGAGTACGTCGTCCAGGTGGTCGACAGCTCCGGGCAGCTCCGGGGTGGGAGCGCCGATGCCGGGACGAGCTCTCTTCTCGGTGCCGGCGACCTCCAGCTGGCCAGGCGCGGCCGGCTTCTCGTGACGGTCTCCGCGGAGGGCGAGCGAGAGCGCGTGCTGGCCGCGCCGCTGGCCGGCCACCCGGGCTGGGTCGCCGTCGCGGGTGTCTCGCTCGAGACGAAGGACGCCACGCTGCGCCACGTCACGCAAGAGCTGCTGGTCGCGGGGGTGGTGCTGGTGCTCGTGGCAGGGTTCGGCGCCTATGGCCTGGCCCGCGCAGCCCTCTCCCCGGTCGAGCGGCTCCGTCGTGAGGTCGCTGATCTCTCCGAGCGGGAGGACGCGCCGGGCGTACGTGTGCCGAGGACGCGCGACGAGATCGCGGCGCTCGCCACGACCATGAACCAGCTGCTCGACCGGCTCCGGGGCGCCCTGGCGCGGCAACGCGCCCTCGTGTCGGACGCCAGCCATGAGCTGCGGACCCCGTTCGCGGTGTTGAGCGGCGAGCTGGAGCTCGCCGGCCGGCCGGGCCGCAGCCGCGAGGAGCTCGCCCTCGCCATCGAGCGGGCGGGTGAGGAGACGGCGCGGCTGGCGCGGCTCACCGAGCAGCTGCTGTTCCTCGCCAGGAGCGACGAGGACCGGATCCCTCCCCACCGCGAGCAGACCGACCTTCGTCGGCTGCTCGCCCGAAGCGCCGACCATGCCGCCGCCCGAGCGCTGGCCGCCGGCACCCGGTGTGAGGTGGACGCGCCCGGGGGTCTCGTGGCAACGCTGGACCCCGACCGCATCGGCGAGGCGATCGACAATCTGGTCGACAACGCCCTTCGGTTCGCGCCGCCCGGGACGGCGATCGTGGTCTCGGCCCGGGCGGCCGGTCCCGATCTGGTGATCGAGGTCGCCGACTCCGGACCTGGCTTCCCCGTGGAGTTCCTGCCGCACGCCTTCGAACGCTTCGCTCGACCCGACTCCAGTCGTGCCCGGCGCGCCGGGGGCGCCGGCCTGGGGCTGGCGATCGTCGGCGCCATCGCCCAGACCCACGGGGGTACGGCGACCGTGCGCAACCGCCCGGAGGGAGGATCCGTGGTGGCCCTGGAGCTGCCGAGCTGTGTCACCGAGTCCCCTCGCCAGGACACGAACCTGCGACCTGGAGACTAGAACTCACCTCGTCGTCGGCGTCGGCGCAGAGCTCCTGCTCGTGCCCGGCGCGGCCCCACTCGCCGGCATCGCCGCCGGGGCGCTGGCGCAGTACGTCGTCGTCCGTACCGTCATGCCCGGCTTCGCCGACAGCGAGCTCACCCCGCGCGTCCTGCCGTCGTTCCACGTCACCACCGGCTTCGAGCTCGGGGTCGCGGTGATGCTCGTCCTGGTGGTGCTCGCGTCGGCGTTCGCGGCTCTCGCCGTGCGCGGTGCCCGTACCTCGTCGCTGCGGGAGAACGCCCGCTGACGAAACCGGGATGCGGTCTTCCGCATCTGTCCCGGACAATGACTCCTCGTGGGTCACGTGGATGTCGCCGGAGTGCGTTACGAGCTGCCTGACGGCCGGGTCCTGCTGGACGACGTGTCGTTCCGGGTGGGCGACGGCGCGAAGGTCGCCCTCGTCGGCGCCAACGGGGCCGGGAAGACCACGCTGCTGCGCATCATCACCGGCGACCTGGTGCCCCACGCGGGCGTGGTGACTCGCACCGGCGGGCTCGGGGTGATGCGCCAGATGGTCGGGACCGACCTGGGTGACGACCCGACGGTGGCCGACCTGCTGCTCTCGGTCTCGCCCGAGCGGGTCCGCGCCGCCGCGGCCGGTGTCGAGCGGTGGGAGCTGGCGCTGATGGAGACCGACGACGAGAAGACCCAGCTCCGCTACGCCGAGGCGCTGGCGGAGTACGCCGACGCCGGCGGCTACGACCTCGAGGTCGTCTGGGACGTCTGCACGGTGCGCGGCCTCGGCCTTCCCTACGACCGAGCCAAGTACCGCACCCTGTCCACCCTCAGCGGCGGTGAGCAGAAGCGGCTGGTGCTGGAGTACCTCCTCGAGGGTCCCGACGAGGTCCTCCTCCTCGACGAGCCCGACAACTTCCTCGACGTTCCCGGCAAGATCTGGCTCGAGCAGCGGATCCGCGACTCCGACAAGACGATCCTGTTCATCAGCCACGACCGCGAGCTCCTCGACCACACGGCCACCCGGATCGTCACCATCGAGCTCGGCTCCTTCGGCGGTGGGAACAGTGCCTGGACGCATCCCGGCGGGTTCGCGTCGTACCACGAGGCGCGGCGCGACCGCTTCGCGCGCTTCGAGGAGCTGCGCCGACGCTGGGACGAGGAGCACGCCAAGATCAAGGCGCTCGTGCTCCGGCTGAGGATCAAGGCGGAGTACAACGACGGCATGGCCTCGCAGTACAGGGCTGCGCAGACCCGGCTCCGCAAGTTCGAGGAGGCCGGGCCGCCGACCGAGCAGCCGCGCGAGCAGCAGGTGACGATGCGGCTCAAGGGCGGTCGCACCGGCAAGCGCGCGGTCGTGTGCACCGACCTGGAGCTGACCGGGCTGATGCAGCCGTTCGACCTGGAGGTCTGGTACGGCGAGCGGGTCGCCGTGCTGGGCAGCAACGGCTCCGGCAAGTCGCACTTCCTGCGACTGCTGGCGGCGGGAGGCTCCGACCCCGACGTGGAGCACCGGCCGGTCGACGACACGCGGATCGAGCCCGTCCGCCATACCGGCAAGGCGAAGCTCGGTGCCCGGGTGCGCCCCGGCTGGTTCGTGCAGACGCACGCCCATCCGGAGCTCCTCGGCCGCACGCTGCTGGAGATCCTGCATCGGGGTGACGGCTCGCCCGACGGGAAGGGACGGCAGGGCATGGGCCGCGAGGCGGCCGCGCGCGTGCTCGACCGCTACGAGCTCGCGCACGCCGGTGAGCAGACGTTCGACTCCCTCTCCGGCGGCCAGCAGGCCCGATTCCAGATCCTCCTGCTGGAGCTGTCGGGGGCGACGCTCCTGCTGCTCGACGAGCCGACGGACAACCTCGACGTCCAGTCAGCAGAGGCGCTCGAGGCAGGCCTGGAGGCCTTCGACGGCACGGTCGTCGCGGTCACCCACGACCGCTGGTTCGCGCGCGGTTTCGACCGGTTCCTCGTGTACGGCGCCGACGGCGAGGTCTACGAGGCCGACGGCCCGGTCTGGGACGAGACCCGGGTCCGCCGGGCGCGCTGAGCGCGGCTCGTGGGAGAAAACGCGGAACAGATCGCCTCAACAGTCCCGTCGACCGGCATCCGTTCCGCGTCTTCTGGTCACGGAGACCGAGGGGGCCCCGCAGACACAGAAGACGCGGGCAGATCGGCCGACTGGGTTGCAGTCGACGCGCGTCTGCCCGCGTCTTCCTCGGGGGGGTGCCGGGACCGAGTCCCGGCGTGGCGAGGCCCGGGGCGTCACCCGCACGGCACGCCCCGGGCCCCGAGCTCGAGCTCAGGAGGTGGTGGTCTTAGCGTCCGAGTCGAGGGTGACCGTGACGGTGTGGTCCGAGCCGCCACGCGTGTAGGTGAGCGTCACCGAGTCGCCCGGGCGGTAGGACCGGATGATCGCGATCAGCGAGTCGGACGTCGTGATCAGGTGGTCGTCGACCTTGGTGATGACGTCACCGGTCTTGAGCCCGGCATTGGCACCGGCGGAGCCGTTCTCGACCTGGGCGACCTTCGCGCCGTCGGTGGCCTGAGAGCCGCTCGTGGCGTTGTCGACGCCGATGCCCAGACGCGCGTGCGTCGGGGTCTCGCCGTTGATCATCTGCTGCACGATCGGCAGGACCGCGTCGATCGGGATGGCGAAGCCGAGACCGATCGAGCCGGGCTCGCCCTGGCTGGTGCTGCTGTCGGTGGCGGTCTGGATGGCCGAGTCGATGCCGACGACCTCGCCGGCCAGGTTGACGAGCGGGCCGCCGGAGTTGCCGGGGTTGATCGCCGCATCGGTCTGGATGGCCGGGTAGACGGTCACGTTGCCCGCGCTGACCTGGCCGACGTCGACCGGCCGGTTGAGGGCACTGACGATGCCGCTGGTGACGGTGGCGTTGAGGCCGAAGGGCGAACCGATGGCCACGACGCCCTGGCCGACCTGGAGGCTCGAGGAGTGGCCGATGGTCGCCGGGGTGAGGCCGGAGACACCCTCGGCCTGGACGACCGCGGTGTCGGTGAGCGGGTCGGTGCCCAGGACCTTGGCCGGGGCGTGCGAGCCGTCGTTGAAGTCGATGCTGATCTGGCCGCTCTTGCCGGCCAGGGAGGCGACGTGGTTGTTGGTGAGGATCTTGCCGTCGGCGCTCAGGATGATGCCCGAGCCGGAGCCGGAGCCGCTGGACCCGCTCACGTTGATCTTGACCACGGAGGGCAGCACGTTGTGGGCGACCTTCACGATCGAGTCGGTGGACGCGGCCGGGATGGCCGAGCTGCCGCTCTGGGTGATGATCGGCGACGAGGCGACCGAGCTGTCGTGCGTCGAGGTCCACAGCGCCGCGCCGCCGACACCCGCGGCACCGCCGACGAGCAGGCTCGCGGCCACGACGGAGGCGGCGAGTCCCTTGCTCCGGGGCCGCTTCTGCTGAGGTGCCTCGGGCGGAGCCGGCGGAGTCGACGTGCCGTCGGCGGGCGCGCCGAAACCGAACGGACGGGTGTCGTCCGTGGTCTCGCTCGAGGTCTGGAAGCCGTACGGCGACCAGGTGGCGGGGGCTGCGGGGGGCTCGGGGGTCCAGTCGTGGCCGGGCTGCGGGTCCTGCCCGCCGTGCGGGTACTCGTTGCTCATGCCCCTTACCCTGGTGGGTGAGTCTGTGACCTTCCTGAGACCTCGCTGGGCGCCGTCGAAAAAGCCAACCGCCGTACGTCGTCACCCGCACGGACCACGCCACCGCGCACCACCCGGGCGTTCAGGCCGCGCAGGCGGAGCCGGCTGCCCTCCTCGCTGTTGACGAACGCGACGGCGTCCGTCCCGAAGCGGGCCAGGAACTTCTTGCACCCGGCATGCGGCTTGGCGGTGACCTCCAGGACCACGTCGTCGCCGACCTGGATCCGGCTGCCGGCGGGGAGGTTGTCATGGGAGAGGTCGAGGTCGACGTAGAGCTGGTCGCCGGCCAGGGCCCGCTCGGCGTCACTGTCGCCGAGCAGCCCGACCATCCGCGAGCTCATCACGGTGACCTGCGCGTCGAGGTGCCGGCCCTCCGCCTTGGCGCGCGAGGTGGCGCGGGAGAGCCAGTTGTCGCCGACCACGCCGTCGGCCTCGTCGACGACGGCCTCGGCCAGCACCTCGCGCGCCCACCGCTCGGGCCGTCGTACGACGAGCGAGAGGGTGCCGACGTCGTCCGGTGCGGCACGCAGGTGGTCGAGGGCGGACTCGAGCTCGGCGAGGCTACGGATCGGCACGAGCCGATCCTGCCAAGTCCGGGCCCGGACGTCGACCGCTTAGGGTGGCGCCGGTGACGACACCGTGGGCGCGCTGGAGCTGGGAGCTGCGCAGCTGCGGCCGGCAGGGGCACGTGACCTGGCAGCCGACCGAGACCGAGCTCGCCGACAGGTTGCGGGCCGCGACCGTCGACGGCGAGGCCTGGCGGTGCCTGCGCTGCGGCACCTTCGTGGTCGGGCCACCGCACGGCACCGGGCCGGCCGAGGACGCGCCGCTGGTGCTGCGCGGCAAGGCTCTGCGTGATGCCTTCATCCTGCGGCTGCTGGCCGCGGAGCGGTTCATCCGTGGCGTGCTGCTGGTCGCGCTCGCCTACGGCGTCTACAAGTTCAACGGCGCGCAGAACTCGCTGGAGCAGGTGTTCAACGAGTACCTCCCCACCCTCAAGCCGTTCGCCGACAAGCTCGGCATCGACCTGCAGAACACCGGCCCGGTCAAGCTGATCCAGAAGGCGCTCAACGCTCAGCACAGCACCCTCGAGCTGGTGGCCGTCGGCGTGCTCGCGTACGGCGCCCTCGAGCTGCTCGAGGGGGTCGGGCTGTGGTTGATGAAGCGGTGGGGCGAGTACGTCGCCGTGGTCGGCACCGCGGTCTTCATCCCGCTGGAGATCTACGAGCTCGTCGAGCGGGTGACCTGGCTCCGCGTGGTCGCGTTCGCGTTCAACGTCTTCGCGGTGATCTACATCCTGTGGACCAAGCGCCTGTTCGGCTTCCGCGGCGGCCGGGCGGCGTTCGAGGCCGAGCGGCACTCCCAGTCGCTGCTCGAGGTCGAGCAGGCGGCTGCCTAGCAAGGGTGGGCCTGGGTCCCGCCGGCCACCGCTGCATCAAGCGTGTGTGCTTCATCAAGGTATGTAGGGAAGCCGACACTTCCCTCGATGAACTCGGCAAGGGAAGTGCTGGTTGACCGACATACCTTGATGAAACACCCAGCGGCGACCCGCTGCCTGAGCGAGGGGCTCAGGCCCAGCGCTCGGAGGCCGGCACGAAGTCGAGGGTCCGCTGGCCGGTGTAGATCTGCTGCGGCCGGGCGATCTTCTGCTCCTTGTCCTGCACGAGCTCGAGCCACTGGGCCAGCCAGCCCGGCGTACGCCCGATCGCGAAGAGCACGGTGAACATCTCGGGCGGGAACTGGAACGCCTCGTAGATCAGCCCGGAGTAGAAGTCGACGTTGGGGTAGAGCTTGCGGGAGACGAAGTAGTCGTCCTCGAGCGCGATCTTCTCCAGCTCCATCGCGATCTCGAGGAGCGGGTTCACCCCGGTCACCTCGAACACGTCGTCGCAGGCCTTCTTGATGATCTTGGCCCGCGGGTCGTAGTTCTTGTAGACGCGGTGGCCGAAGCCCATCAGCCGCTCGTCGCCGTTCTTCACGCCCTGGATGAAGTCGGGGATGTTCTTCTTGTCCTTGATCCGGCGGAGCATCCGCAGCACGGCCTCGTTGGCGCCGCCGTGGAGCGGGCCGTAGAGGGCGGCGACGCCGCCGGCGACCGCGGAGTAGGGGTCGACCTGCGAGGAGCCGATGGAGCGTACGGCGTTCGTCGAGCAGTTCTGCTCGTGGTCGGCGTGCAGGATGAACAGCACGTCGAGCGCCTTGACCAGCCGCTCGTCGGCGGCGAAGCGGTCCTCGCTCATCCGGAAGAGCATGGACAGGAAGTTCGCGGTGTAGCCCAGCTCGTTGTCGGGGTAGACGAACGGCTTGCCCTGCGCATGGCGGAACGACCAGGCGCCGAGCGTCGGCATCTTCGCGATCATCCGGACGATCTGCAGCTGGCGCGTCTCGTTGTCGGTGATGTCGCGGGCGTCGGGGTAGAACGTCGACAGGGCGCCGACGGAGGCCATCAGCATGCCCATCGGATGGGCGTCGTAGCGGAAGCCCTCCATGAAGCTCTTGACGTTCTCGTGCACGAACGTGTGGTAGGTGATGTCGTGCACCCAGGTCTCGTACTGGGTCTTGGTCGGCAGCTCGCCGTGGATCAGCAGGTAGGCGACCTCGAGGAAGGTCGACTTCTCCGCCAGCTGCTCGATCGGGTACCCGCGGTACTCCAGGATGCCCTCGTCGCCGTCGATGAACGTGACCGAGCTCTTGCACGAGGCGGTGTTCACGAAGCCGGGGTCGTAGACGGCCAGTGAGGAACCGGCACTGTCCTTGATCTTTCCGAGATCCGAGCCCTTCACCGCACCCTGCTCGATCGGTACGTCGTACTCCTGGCCGGTGCGGTTGTCCCGGACGGTGAGTGAGTCGTTCACCGCTCCAACCTAGTGCGGGGTCTGCCGGAGGGCGAATCCGGTTCTCGCCCTGCGACCGCCCGGGCCGTGCCCGTTTTGGCGCGCGCGCGAGCCAGCCGGTAGATTGTGCGGTCGCGACTCCTGCCGCGCCGTACGCCTTGGTCGAGCCTGTCGAGACCAGCGCAGCGGTGCAGACCCGGACGATTCCGAGCCGGGCAGTGTTCGTCAGAAGCCGTGGCACCACCCGCTCCGTCTCGATCCGGCCCCGGCCGGTCCCGGTGGAGCACCCCGGCCGGGACCACCTGCCGGGTCACACGAACGAGTAAAGGCAGACGCACGTGCGTACGTACAGCCCGAAGCCCGGCGACATCCACCGCGAGTGGCACGTCATCGACGCCTCCGACGTCATCCTCGGCAAGCTCGCCGTCCAGGCCGCGAACCTGCTCCGCGGCAAGCACAAGCCCACCTTCGCCCCGCACATGGACACCGGTGACTTCGTCATCGTCGTCAACGCGGAGAAGGTCGCGCTCACCGGCGACAAGCTGACCAAGAAGCTGATGTACCGCCACTCCGGCTACCCCGGCGGCCTCACCGCGACCCCGGTCGGCCAGCAGCTGGACAAGGACGCCCGCAAGGTCATCGAGCAGGCCGTCTGGGGCATGCTCCCGAAGAACAAGCTCGGCCGCCAGGTGCTGAAGAAGCTCAAGGTGTACACCGGGCCCACCCACCCGCACCAGGCCCAGCAGGCCAAGCCGTTCGAGATCACGCAGGTCTCCCAGTGACGACGCAGAGAAGCGAAGGTATTTCCGTGGCTGACGACACGACCACCACCCCCATCGACGGCGAGGCCGAGACGTTCCAGGCCGACGAGCAGGGCGTGGCCTACACGTCCGAGAGCGCCGGCGCTGCCGAGGCCGCCCGCCCGGCCACGATCGCCCCCGCGGCCGCCACCGGGCGTCGCAAGGAGGCCGTCGCACGCGTCCGGATCATGCCCGGGACCGGTGTGTGGACCGTGAACGGCCGCACCCTCGACTCCTACTTCCCGAACAAGCTGCACCAGCAGGTCGTCAACGAGCCCTTCGCGGCGCTCGGTCTCGAGGGTCGCTTCGACGTCATCGCCCGCATCCACGGCGGCGGCATCACCGGCCAGGCCGGCGCCCTCCGGCTCGGCGTGGCTCGGTCGCTCAACGCGATCGACGTCGAGGCCAACCGCCCGACGTTGAAGAAGGCCGGGCTGCTCACGCGTGACGCCCGCGTCATCGAGCGCAAGAAGGCCGGTCTGAAGAAGGCTCGCAAGGCTCCGCAGTTCAGCAAGCGCTGATCCGCTCCCCGATGCCTCGCATCTTCGGGACAGACGGGGTCCGCGGGCTCGCCAACGGTGTGGTCACCGCCGAGCTCGCGGTCGACCTCGGGGTCGCCGCGGCGCGGGTCCTGGTCGACCACGGGGGGTACGTCGGGCAGCGCCCGGTGGCGGTCGTGGGCCGTGACACCCGCATCTCGGGTCAGTTCCTCGAGCACGCGGTCGTGGCCGGACTGGCTTCGGCCGGGGTCGACGTACTCCGCCTGAGAGTCCTGCCGACCCCCGGGGTCGCCTACCTCACCGACTCGCTCGGCGCCGACCTCGGCGTCGTGATCTCCGCGTCCCACAACCCGATGCCCGACAACGGCATCAAGTTCCTGGCCCGGGGCGGGGTGAAGCTGGACGACGCGCTGGAGCGCGAGATCGAGGCGCGTCTCGGCGAGGACTGGGACCGTCCGACCGGGGCCGACATCGGCCGGGTCACGCCGTACGGCGCGACCGTCGAGGAGTACGCCGACCATCTGGTCAGCACGCTCGACCACCTCCCGGCCGGCCTGCGCGTCGTGCTCGACTGCGCGAACGGCGCGGCTGCCGACGTCGGGCCGCGGGCGCTGCGTGCGGCCGGAGTCGCAGTGGTCGCGATCAACGACCAGCCCAACGGGCTCAACATCAACGAGGGCTGCGGGTCGACGCATCTGGCCGGCCTGCGCGAGGCGGTGCTGGCGCACGGTGCGGACGCCGGCTTCGCCCTCGACGGCGACGCCGACCGGTGTCTCGCCATCGACCACACGGGTGCGACCGTCGACGGCGACCAGCTGATGGCGATGCTGGCGGTCGACCTGCACGCGCGCGGCCACCTGGCCCACGACACCGTCGTGGCCACCGTGATGAGCAACCTGGGTTTCGTCCAGGCGATGCGTCGCGCCGGCATCACGGTCCACCAGACCGCTGTCGGCGACCGCTACGTGCTCGAAGCCATGCGCGACGGAGGGTTCACCCTCGGGGGCGAGCAGTCCGGGCACATCATCATGAACGAGCACGCCACCACGGGCGACGGCATCCTCAGTGCCCTGCACGTGCTGCAGCGGATGGCGCGCACCGGGTCGTCGCTGCGCGAGCTCGCGTCGGTCGTGACGCGGCTGCCGCAGGTGCTCGTGAACGTCTCCGGCGTCGACCGGACCCGTACCCACGACGCCGAGGTCGCGGCCGCGGTCGCGGTCGAGCAGGACAAGCTCGGCGACTCCGGCCGGATCCTGCTGCGTCCCTCCGGCACCGAGCCCCTGGTCCGGGTGATGGTCGAGGCGGCCACCCCCGACGAGGCACGGGCCGTGGCCGAGCGCCTGGCCGACGTCGTACGCCGTCGCCTCGCACTCTGACCCTCGGGTCGTCCGCCCCACAGGAGGTCCTAGTGGCCGCTCAGGGGGACGACCGAGCCCCAGAAAGGGTTCGCGCTCGCGAGGTCCGTCCCCCTAGCGTGCTCGCGTGTTCGAGATCCGGGACATCGACCTGACCGACGAGCCCTCCCTCCACCGCTGGTGGGAGATCCACCACGACGCGCAGTCCGACCGGCCTCTCGACTTCGCCGCTCCGTGGGAGGTCGCCCGGGTCGCGCTGCCGACGCCGCATCCCGACTTCCAGGTCGAGCTCTTCGGTGCCTACGAGGGCGAGGAGATGGTCGGCGCCGGCCTGGTGAACCTGCCGATGAGCGACAACCTCCAGATGTCCTACTTCGACGTGTACGTCGACTGGGCGGCCCGGCGCCGCGGCATCGGGACCCTGCTGCTCGAGGAGGTCGAACGCCGCGCGCGTGCGGCCGGACGCGCGCGGGCGCTGGTCGAGGTCTTCGCGCCGCCGGGCGGGACCAGCGCGGGAACGGCGTTCAGCGAGGCGCGTGGCTACGTGGTGGCCAACCGGGAGGGCGCCAAGGCGATCGACCTCGCCTCGGCCGAGCCCGGCTGGGCGGCACTCGAGGCCGAGGTCGAGGCGGCGCGCGGCGACCACCGGATCGTGACGTGGGCGGGCGCGTGTCCCGACCAGTACGTCGAGGACCTCGTCGCGATGCTCGGCGGGTTCATGGCGATGGTTCCCCTCGGCGACCTCGAGCTCGAGGACGGCGAGTGGACGGTCGAGCGGCTGCGCCAGAGCGAGAGCCGCGCCGAGCGGATCGGGCAGTCCCGGTTCTACGCTGCCGCACTCTCGCCCGAGGGCCGGCTGGTGGGGGTCGCGGACGTCCGGGTGAGCCGGCAGGACCCTCGGATCGGGTACATCGGGGTGACCATGGTGATGCCCGAGGCACGTGGACACCGGCTGGGGCTGGGCATGAAGCTCGCCACCCATCGCGCCGTCCGCGCGGCGTACCCGGGGTGCGCGGCCATCGTCACGAGCAACGCCGACGTCAACACCCACATGAACGCCGTCAACGAGGTGCTCGGCTACCGCATGCTCGAGCAGCTGCTGGAGTGCCAGAAGTCGCTCTGACGCCTCAGAGGCGGTGGATCCGCGACTCCCAGGGCTGCAGGACGAGGGAGTACGACGCACCGTGGGTCGGCAGCAGCACCTCCGAGCCCCTGAGGTCCGGGACCGCGCCCGGGTCGAGCGTGGTCGGTGCCGAGGAGCAGTTCGCCAGCACCAGCAGGACGTCCTCGCCCAGGGTGCGGGTGAACACCCAGACCTGCCGGTCGTCCGGGAGCAGCAGCGCGAAGCGCCCGTCGACCACGACCGGGTCGTGGTGGCGGAGCTCGATCAGGCGTCGGTAGTGGTGGAAGACGGAGTCGGGGTCCGCGACGGCGGTCGCGGCGTTGGTCTCGGAGCGGTTGGCGTTCGCCGGGAGCCACGGCGTACCGGACGTGAAGCCGCCGTGCTCGGTCGCGTCCCAGAGCATCGGGGTGCGGGCGTTGTCCCGGCTCTTGACCGCCAGCGAGTGCAGCACCTCGGCCTCGGGCACCCCGCGCGCCAGCGCGCCGCGGGCCCAGTTGAGCGACTCGAGATCGGCGTACTGCTCGATCCGCGTGAAGCCGGCGTTCGTCATCCCGAGCTCCTCGCCCTGGTAGACGTACGGCGTCCCGCGGTGCAGGTGGAGCACCGTCGCCAGGGTCTTGGCCGACGCCGCCCGGAGCGAGGGTGAGTCGTCGCCGAAGCGCGAGACCACCCGAGGCTGGTCGTGGTTGTCCCAGTACAGGGAGTTCCAGCCGACATCGGCGAGGCCGGTCTGCCAGGTGGCCAGATCGGCCTTGAGCACGGGTAGGGGCAGATCCTGCAGGGCCCACTTGCCCTCACCGGGCACCTCGTCGAGCGCGACGTGCTCGAAGGTGAAGACCATGTCGAGCTCGCGTCGCTCCGGGTCGGTCACCTCGCGGGCGAGCGCGACCGTGCTGCCCGGCATCTCGCCGACGGAGAGCAGGTGCTGGTCGGTGAGGCCGACCTCGCGGTTCATCTCGGCGAGGAACTCGTGCAGTCGCGGACCGTTCAGGACGCCCAGCGGCGGCGCGAGGTCGCGGTCCGGCCAGATCAGGGGCCCGTCGGGCAGCGCGGTGTCCTTGGAGATCAGGTTGATCACGTCCATCCGGAAACCGTCGACACCTCGGTCGACCCACCACCGCATCATCGAGTACACGGCGTTCCGGACCTCGGGGTTCTCCCAGTCGAGGTCGGGCTGCTTGGGGCTGAAGACGTGGAGGTACCACTCGCCGCTCGCCTCGTCGTACTCCCACGCGGGGCCGCCGAAGGCCGACTCCCAGTTGTTCGGCGCACCTCCGGGGGCGTCCGGACGCCCTGGACGCCACCAGTACCAGTCCCGCTTCTGCGACGTCGGGTCCCGCGACTCGACGAACCACGGGTGCTCGTCGGAGGTGTGGTTGACGACGAGGTCCATCACGAGCCGGATGCCGCGGTCGTGGCTGCCGCTGATCAGCGCGTCCAGGTCGCCGAGCGAGCCGAAGAGCGGGTCGACGTCCTGGTAGTCGCTGATGTCGTAGCCGTTGTCGTCCATCGGCGACCGGTAGACGGGGCTCAGCCACAGGACGTCGACACCCAGCAGCGCGAGGTGGTCGAGGCGCGAGGTGATCCCGGGGATGTCGCCGATGCCGTCGCCGTCGCTGTCCTGGAAGGAACGCGGGTAGACCTGGTAGACGACGGCGTTCCTCCACCAGCCGGGGTGGCGTGGGCGCGTCACGGGCCTACGGCCCACCGCAGCGCGGCGTGCGACGCGACGAGCGCACGCCGCTCCTGGGCGAGCAGCGGGTCGGCGAGGTCGCAGCCGTTCGTCACCCACGCGTCGGAGTGGTCCATCGCGTCGACGCGGAACTGCGCAGCCGGGCGCACGGCGTCGGGCTCCGCGCCGTACACGTAGGAGTAGAGATCGACCAGGGACTGCACGAGTTCCTCGGCCGAGACCTCCGGGTCGTGCTGGTGCTCACGGTGCAGCCGCCACCACTCGACCTCGAGCTCGGAGGCGCGCACCGGATCGAGGTCGAGACCCTGGTCGCGGGCGATCATGGCGTAGAACCGTCGCATCGAGGCCCGCGCTCCGTCCGGGTCGTTGTCGGGGTACGGCGCCCACAGCTGGTTGGCGCGGAGGACGTGGAAGGCACCGACGACGGTCCTCACGGGGTCGGTCCCGAAGCCGGTGCGCACCATCCCGACTGCTGCGCTCAGGAAGGTGGGCCAGTCGCAGCGGTAGTACGCCGCCCAGGCGTCGGTCTCCTGGTGGCCCAGGCGCACCGGGTCGAACGTCCGCGGCCCCCAGGCCGGCTTCCACATACCCATGGCAGCTACAGCTTCCGCAACCTCACGTAGCGCGTCGAATGGTCGCGATCCTTCCGCAGGACCAGGGTCGCACGCGAGCGCGTGGGCTTGATGTTCTGCTCGAGGTTGGGGCCGTTGATGGTGTCCCAGATCTGCTCGGCGGTCGCCGTGGCGTCCTCCGTCGACAGCTCGGCGTACCGACGGAAGTACGACGCGGGGTCGGCGAACGCGGTCTTGCGCAGGCGCAGGAACCGCTGCACGTACCACGAGCGGATGTCGGCGGTCGCGGCGTCGACGTAAACACTGAAGTCGAAGAAGTCGCTCAGGGCCAAGCCGCTGCGACCGTCCTCGGTGGTCCGTGCCGGCTGGAGCACGTTGAGCCCCTCGATGATCACGATGTCGGGGTGCCGCACCACGATCGGGTCGTCGGGCACCACGTCGTACACGAGGTGCGAGTAGGTCGGGGCCTCGACCTCGTCCTTGCCCGACTTGATGTCGACGACGAAGCGAAGCAGGGCCTTCCGGTCGTAGGACTCCGGGAAGCCCTTGCGTTGCAGGATCCCGCGGCGCTCGAGCTCGGCGTTCGGGTAGAGGAACCCGTCGGTCGTCACCAGGGCGACGTGGGGGTGCTCCTCCCAGTGGCCCAGCATCTGCTGCAGTACCCGCGCCGTCGTCGACTTCCCGACCGCGACCGAGCCCGCCAGCCCGATCACGAACGGCGTGCGCGGCGGCTGTGGCCGGTGCAGGAACTCCTCCTGCTTGCGGTGCAGACGTCGGGCGGCTTTGACCCGCAGGCTGAGCAGTCGCGAGAGCGGGAGATAGACCTGCTGGACCTCCTCGAGGTCGAGCTGGTCGCCCAGACCGCGGAGCCGGGTGATCTCCTCGGTCGACAGCGGTTGGTGGAAGTGCTCGCCCAGCTCGGCCCACGCGGCCCGGTCGAGCTCGACGTACGGGGACGGCTCACCTCCCTGCACACCGTTGGGCATGGCGGGCATTGTTCCAGTACGGGTCCCCGTCCAGCGCGGCCCGGGTCGCCCAGGCCGGCCGATAGACTCCGGCCCATGTGCGGCATCGTGGGCTACGTCGGCGACAAGCAGGCTCAAGACGTCGTCGTCGAGGGCCTGCGGCGGCTCGAGTACCGCGGCTACGACTCCGCCGGGATCGCGCTGGTGGTCGACGGCCGCATCGAGTGGCGCAAGCGCGCCGGCAAGCTCGCCAACCTCGAGAAGGCCCTGGCCGACGAGCCCCTCCCGCCCTCCACGACGGGCATCGGGCACACCCGCTGGGCCACCCACGGCCCACCCACCGACGCCAACGCGCACCCCCACCTCGGGGCCACCGGACGGGTAGCGGTCGTGCACAACGGCATCATCGAGAACTTCGCGACCATGCGGGCCGAGGTCGAGGCGTCAGGCGACGAGCTGCTCTCGGAGACCGACACCGAGATCGCGGCCCATCTCCTGGAGAAGGCTCTGGTGGCCGGTGGCGACCTGACCGACGCGATGCGGACGCTGTGCCAGCGGCTCGAGGGCGCATTCACGCTCGTCGCAGTCGACGCCGAGGACCCGAGCCGCGTGGTCGCAGCGCGCCGTAACTCGCCGCTGGTGGTCGGCCTCGGCGACGGCGAGAACTTCATCGGCTCAGACGTGGCGGCGTTCATCGAGCACACCCGTGAGGCGCTCGAGCTCGGCCAGGACCAGATCGTCACGATCACCCGCGACGACGTCTCCGTGATCGGCTTCGACGGGAACCCCGTCGAGGGCACCCGCTACCACGTCGACTGGGACCTCTCCGCGGCTGAGAAGGACGGCTACGACTGGTTCATGCGCAAGGAGATCTTCGAGCAGCCGCGCGCGATCGGCGACGCGCTGCTGGGGCGCCACGACCAGAACGGACGGCTCCAGCTCGACGAGGTCCGGATCTCCGACAGCGAGTTCCGCGAGGTCGACAAGATCATCATCATCGCGTGCGGGACGGCGTTCTATGCCGGACTGGTCGCCAAGTACGCCATCGAGCACTGGACGCGGATCCCGTGCGAGGTCGAGCTGGCCCATGAGTTCCGCTACCGCGACCCGATCCTCACCCGCTCGACGCTGGTGGTCGCGATCAGCCAGTCGGGCGAGACCGCCGACACGCTGATGGCCATCCGCTACGCACGCCAGCAACGGTCGAAGGTGCTGGCCATCTGCAACACCAACGGCTCCACGATCCCGCGCGAGTCCGACGCCGTCATCTACACCCATGCCGGGCCCGAGATCGGTGTCGCCTCGACCAAGGGGTTCATCACGCAGGTGATCGCGGCCTACCTGCTCGGGCTCTACCTCGCCCAGGTCAAGGGCACGTCGTACGACGACGAGATCGCCCGCCTGGTCGCCGAGCTCCGCGACATGCCCGGCCACGTGCAGCGGATCCTCGACAACTGCGACCAGCTCTACGACCTGGCCGAGGAGCTCCAGGGTGCGAAGTCCGTGCTCTTCCTGGGCAGGCATGCGGGCTACCCGATCGCGCTCGAGGGTGCCCTCAAGCTCAAGGAGCTGGCCTACATCCACGCCGAGGGCTTCGCGGCCGGCGAGCTCAAGCACGGCCCCATCGCGCTGATCGAGCCCGGGCTGCCGGTGTTCTGCGTGGTGCCGCCGAAGGGCCGCGACCAGCTGCACGACAAGATGGTCAGCGCGATCCAGGAGATCCGGGCCCGGGGCGCGCGCACGATCGTGCTGGCCGAGGAGGACGACCCCGACATCGAGGAGTTCGCCGACACGCTGATCCGGCTGCCGCGGGTCTCGACGTTGATGCAGCCCGTGCCGGCCGTCGTACCTCTGCAGCTGTTCGCGTGCGAGCTGGCGACCCGTCTCGGCCACGACGTCGACCAGCCACGCAACCTCGCCAAGTCCGTCACCGTCGAGTAGGCGACGGCGTCATGGCAATCGTCGGCGTCGGCATCGACGTGGTGGACATCGCCCGGTTCGAGGACGCGATGCGTCGTACGCCGGGCCTGGCCCCGCGCCTGTTCACCCCGGGCGAGATCGATCGGCCTCCGGCCTCGCTGGCCGCACGCTTCGCCGCCAAGGAGGCCCTGGCGAAGGCGCTGGGTGCCCCTGAAGGCATGGCCTGGCACGACGCCGAGGTGGTCTCCCACCCGTCGGGGCGCCCGCTGTTCGCGATCTCCGGCACCGTGGCCGCCCGCTCCGCCGAGCTCGGCGCCGCCCACATCCACCTCTCCCTCTCCCACGACGCCGGCATCGCCTCGGCGGTCGTCGTCCTGGAGAGCTGAGACCGCGCCCCAAGAGGACACGGCTAGGTTGAGGCCATGAGGGCTGCGCACACCGTCGAGCAGGTGCGGGTGGCCGAGGCAGACCTGATGGCGACGCTGCCCGACGGCACGCTGATGCAGCGGGCGGCCGTCGGGCTCGCCGCCGTCGTGGTCGACCTGCTCGGCGGCGCCTACGGCCGCCACGTGCTGCTGCTCGTCGGGCCGGGTGACAACGGGGGAGACGCGCTGTACGCCGGGGCCCTGCTCGCCCGCCGCGGCGCCGGGGTCGAGGCGCTCCTCGTCGCGGACACGTCCCACCGGGCGGGTGTCGACGCGCTCCGGGCCGCGGGCGGCCGGGTCGTCGAGCTCTCCGCGGTCCACCCGCCCGACGTCGTGGTGGACGGCATCGTCGGGATCGGTGGCCGGCCGGGGCTCCGGCAGCCGGCCCTCGACGCCGTCCGGGCCGTCGCGGGGGTCCCGATGGTGGCGGTGGACGTGCCGTCGGGCGTCGAGGTCGACACCGGGCGGATCGACGGCACGCACGTCACCGCGGACGTCACTGTCACGTTCGGCACGCACAAGGTGTGTCACCTCGTGGAACCGGCCGCGTCGGCCTGCGGGGTGGTCCAGCTCGTCGACATCGGCCTCGACCTACCGGAGGCTGCGGTGTCGGCGTTCCAGGCCGACGATGTCGCGGCGCTGCTGCCGCGACCGGGGCCGTTCGCCCAGAAGTACACCCGCGGCGTGGTCGGCGTGCGCGCCGGCTCGGCCCGCTACCCCGGAGCCGGCGTGCTGTCCACGTCAGGGGCGGCCTGTGGGCTGGCCGGGATGGTCCGGTACGTCGGTGGGGCACCCGAGGCGGTCCGGGCGCGGCACCCCGAGGTCGTCGCCGGGGAGGGACGCGTCCAGGCCTGGGTGGTCGGGTCCGGCGGGGACGCCGAGGCGGCGGAGGCGCTCACCGCGGCCCTGCAGGACGACGTACCGCTGGTCGTCGACGCGGACGCACTCCAGCACCTCGAGGCACCGCTCGGGCGTCCTGCGCTCCTCACGCCGCATGCCGGTGAGCTCGCGGGGATGCTGGGCGTCGAGCGGGCCGAGGTCGAGGCCGACCAGCTCGCGTTCGCGCGCCGAGCGGCCCGGGAGTACGCCGCCACGGTGCTGCTCAAGGGTCACCACACGCTCGTCGCCGCTCCGAACGGCCGGGTCCGGGTCACCACCACGGGCACCCCGTGGCTGGCGGTGGCCGGCGCGGGCGACGTCCTCGGCGGGCTCTGCGGCGCTCTCCTCGCGACCGGCCTCACGCCGTACGACGCCGGGGCCGTCGGCTCCTGGCTGCACGGCGCCGCAGCCACCCTCGCCTCGGCGGGTGGGCCGACCTCCGCCCCCGACGTGGCTGCCGCACTGCCCCGGGTCATCGCCGACCTGCTCGCCTGACCAGCCCGCACGGGATGGGAGGATGACCCCATGAGTCGCGAGCAGGTCCGCCGACCCGAGATCGTGGTGGACCTGGGAGCGATCCGGCGCAACGTGGCGCGGCTGCGCGACCTGGTGGCGCCCGACGGGGCCGACGTGATGGTCGTGGTGAAGGCCGACGGCTACGGCCACGGCATGCTCGAGGCGGCGCACGCCGCCCGGCAGGCCGGGGCGCCCTGGCTCGGGGTCGCCACGATCGAGGAGGCGGTTCGGCTCCGCGAGGCGGGCGACACGGGACGGGTCCTGTGCTGGCTCACGGTCCCCGGCGACGACTGGGCCGCCGCGATCGACCGCGGCGTGGATGTGACGGCGTACACCCTCGCCGAGCTCGCCGAGATCCGCGCCGCAGTCACCGGTACGCCGGCCCGGCTCCAGCTCAAGATCGACACCGGCCTCTCCCGGGGCGGCTCGACCGCCGACCTGTGGCCCGAGCTGCTCGCCGCGGCCCGCACCGGCGAGGCCGACGGCGTCTGGCGGGTCACCGGTATCTGGTCGCACTTCGCCTGCAGCGACGAGCCGACCCACCCTGCCAACGACGTCCAGGAGCGGGCCTTCCGCGACGCCCTGAGCGGCGCCGAGCGCGCGGGCCTGCACCCGGAGGTGCGCCACCTCGCCAACTCCGGCGGCGCGCTGCTACGACCCAGCAGCCGCTTCGACCTGGTCCGCTGCGGCATCGCGTCGTACGGGCTCGACCCGGCGCCGGGCCTGAGCCCCGATGTCGGCCTCGAGCCGGCGATGACGGTCACGGCGCCGCTGGCGCTCACCAAGTCGATCCACGCGGGCGCGGGTGTGTCCTACGGACAGACCTGGACGGCTCCGGGTGAGACGAGGGTGGGACTCGTCCCGCTGGGGTACGGCGACGGCGTGCCGCGCCATGCCGGGAACAACGCCGAGGTCTGGGTCGACGGCGCGCGTCGCCCGATCCGCGGCCGGATCTGCATGGACCAGTTCGTGGTCGACCTCGGCGACGGAGCCGCGCCGGGCGACGAGGTCGTGCTGTTCGGGCCGGGCGGCGCCGGGGAGCCGACCGCGGACGACTGGGCGCGCGCCTGCGGCACCATCCACTACGAGATCGTCACACGCATGGGCGGCCGTCTGCACCGGCGCTACGTCGGAGGAGACGCCGCATGAAGGCCACCAACAAGGTCCTCTCGGTCGCCGGAGCCGCGGTCGGGGTCGCGGCGGCCGGCACCGCGCTGAGGGTCGCACAGCGTCGTGCCGTCATCGCGCACCGAGGCGCGGGCGACGAGACGGAGTTCAAGTCGTTGCGGTCGAAGCCGATCACCGTCGTCTCCGACGACGGCGTACCCCTGCACGTCGAGGTCGACGAGTACGCCGGCACCGGTCGGCGGCGGCGTGCGACCAAGGCGCCCGAGCTGACCGTGGTGTTCATCCACGGCTACTCCCTGACCCTCGACTCCTGGCACTTCCAGCGCGCCGCCTACCGCGGCCAGGTGCGGGCGGTCTACTACGACCAGCGCTCCCACGGCCGCTCCGGGCGCTCGGGCGCCGGTCACGCGACCATCGAGCAGCTGGGACACGACCTCAAACACGTCCTCGACACCGTGGTGCCGCACGGCCCGATCGTGCTGGTCGGCCACTCGATGGGTGGCATGACGATCATGGCGTTGGCCGAGGAGTATCCCGAGCTCTTCGGCGACCGGGTCGTCGGGGTCGGCCTGATCTCGACCACCGCCGGGGGCCTCGAGCCGCACCGGATCGTCGCCCCGATGCTGCCGTCCACGGTCGGGGGCGCGGTCGCGGAGCGGCTGATGGCGGTGCTGGCGCGCGGCCACCGCCAGGTCGACGGCTTCCGGCGGCTCGGACGCTCGGTGGCGATGGTGGCCACCGACGAGCTCGCCTTCGGCGACGACGTGCCCGCGTCGTACGTCGAGTTCGTCGACGAGATGCTCTCGTCCACGCCGTTCGGGGTGGTCGCCGAGTTCTTCTCCAACTTCGCCGCGCTCGACAAGTTCGAGACCGTCAAGGCGCTGTCGGTGGTGCCGACGAGCATCATCTGCGGCACGGCGGACAAGATCACCTCGATCGGGCACAGCCGCAAGCTCCATGCCTACATCGCCGGATCGAACCTGCTGGAGTGCCAGGGCGCGGGCCATCTGGTGATCATGGAGCGACACGACGACGTGAACGCCGAGCTCGACCACCTGTTCGCCGCGGCCGGTGACCTGGCCGACCGCCGGTGACCGCCCCGGTGGCCGTCCCGGCGACCCTCGCGATCCGACGGGTCGGACCCGAGGACGCTCCGACGGTGCTCGAGATCGTGCGGGCGGCGTTCGCGGCGCGGCCGCCGGTCGATCCGCCGGCGGACGCGCTCGCCGAGACCGCCGAGTCGCTGGCGTCGGCGTTGCGGCACGGTGGCCTGGTCGCGAGCACCGACGGTGGCGATGTCGGCGCCCTGGTGCTCGACCCGCAGGGGTCCACGCTCTGGCTGCGCCGGGTCGGCGTACGCCCCGAGGTGCGTGAGCACGGAGTCGCCACGGCGCTGGTCACCGAGGCGCTGGCCGGCGCGGAGGGGTACGACGACGTCGCGGTCCTGGCACGCGAAGAGCTGCCGGGCACGGTCACGTTCTGGCGCGAGCACGGCTTCGTGGAGACCGGCCGGCACTCTCCCTACGTCGAGCTGCGGCGCGCTGCCCCCGCGGGGTACGACACCCCCGACGCAGAGTCGATGCGAGCCCTCGGGGCGTCGTTGGCGTCCCTGCTCCGGCCGGGTGACGTCGTGGTGCTCTCGGGTGAGCTGGGCGCCGGCAAGACCACGCTGACCCAGGGACTCGGCGCCGGGTTGGGCGTGCGCGGCGACGTGACCTCGCCGACGTTCGTGATCGCGCGGGTCCACCCGTCGCTCACGGACAGGCCCGCGCTGGTGCACGTCGACGCCTATCGCCTCGACGGGTCCGCCGAGCTCGACGACCTCGACCTCGACACGTCCCTCGACGAGGCCGTCACCGTGGTCGAGTGGGGGGAGGGCGTGGCCGAGGGGCTGGCCGACGACCGGCTCGAGGTCCGCATCGAGCGCGCGGTCGCCGACGAGGCTGCTCGCGACGGCGAGCTCGACCCACGCCGGGTCCGGCTCTCGCCCGTCGGGCGCCGCTGGCTCGGCGTGCCGCTGTCTGCGCTCCGCAGGTAGCGCGGGGGCCGATGCATGCCAAGGTGGACGACATGTTCGTGATCGCCCATGTCAGCGACACCCACTTCGGCAACGAGGTCCAGGACCCCGCAGTCCGTACCGCCCGCGTGATGGACCACCTCCTCGCGATGGACCCGCCACCCGACGTCCTGGTCGTCTCCGGTGACGTGGCCGACCACGGTCTGCCCGAGGAGTACGCCGAGGCCCGGGCCTGGCTCGACCGCTGGGTCGGACCCCTCGCGGTGTGCCCGGGCAACCACGACGTGCGGGCCGCCTTCGTCGCGGGGCTCGGCATCGGCACCCGGACCGTCGTCGAGACCGGCGGCTCGCGGTTCGTGATGCTCGACTCGCTGATCGACGCCGACGAGACCGGCCGGGTCGACCTGGGCCGGCTCGGGGAGGAGCAGCTGGCGTGGCTGGCGGCGCGTCTCGCCGAGGACGGGCGGCCGTCGTACGTCTGTCTCCACCACCCGCCGGCCACGATCGGCCTCGAGCTGATGGACCCGATCCGGCTCCTCGACGGTGACGCCCTGGCCGCGGTGGTGGCCGACCATCCGCAGGTCGTCGCGGTCCTCGTCGGCCATGCCCACACGATGGCGGCGACGACCTTCGCCGGCCGTCCGCTCCTGGTCGGCGGTGGCGTCGTCTCCACCGTCACCGCCGACGCCGAGGCGCCGCCGACCCTCTGGTACGACGCCCCGCCGAGCTTCGCCCTCCACCTGGTCGGGGACGACGGCCGGGTCACCAGCCACTGGCGGGCGCTGCCGCTCTGAGTGATGGCCGGCTTGCCGGGTCGGGTGAGAAGACGCGGAACAGATCGCCTCAGCGAGGTCGATCGGACCGATTTCTTCCGCGTTTTCCCAGCGGGGGCCGACCCTCGGTCACCGGCGCGCTCGCACGCAGGCGAGGGTCAGTAACCTCGGACGCGTGCTGCTCGCCTTCGACACGGCCACGCCCTTCGTGACCGTCGCCCTCCATGACGGCGAGGACGTCGTCGCCGAGCGGCGGTCCGAGCATCGGATGAAGCACGGCGAGCAGCTGGCCCCGCTGATCGAGGCGGTCCTGGCCGACGCGGGCGTCGTGCGGCAGGACCTCACCGCGATCGCCGTCGGGGTCGGCCCGGGCCCCTTCACCGGGCTCCGGGTCGGGCTGGTCACCGCCCGCACGCTGGCCTTCGTGCTCGACATCCCCGTGTACGGCGTGTGCTCGCTCGACGTGCTCGCGGTCGAGGCCGCGCTCGGCCCGGCGGCGATCGGGCGCGACTTCGTGGTCGCCACCGATGCGCGGCGCACAGAGGTCTACCTCGCGTCCTACGACGACGAGGGGCGCCGTCTCGACGGCCCGGAGGTCCTCCGCCCGGCCGATGCGGAGACGGACCGCCCGGTCGTGGGCGAGGGGGCGGTGCTCTACCCCGCGGCCTTCCCCGACCGCCGGGGTCCGGAGCTCCCGAGCGCCGGCTGGCTCGCCCGCGTGGTCGCCGAGGAGCTCGCCGAGCTGCGCGACCCCGAGCCGCTCTACCTGCGCCGCCCGGACGCGATCGCCCCCGCAGCACCGAAGAAGGTGTCGTGACCGTGACGCAGGTCGAGGTCCGCCTGGCAGGTCCCGACGACACCGAGGCGGTGGCAGCACTGGAGCGCGACGCGCTCGGCTCCGACGCCTGGCCCCCTGGGCTCGTCGCCGAGGGCGTCTCGGGGCGCGTACCGACCACGCTCTACCTCGTGGCGACCGAGGGCGACGCGCCCCTCGCCTACGCCGCGGTCAGCATCGTCGCCGACCTCGCCGAGCTGCAGCGGATCGCGGTGGCGGCGAGCCACCGCCGTACCGGGCTCGCTTCCGGCCTGCTCGCCCGGGTCGAGCACGAGGCCCTCACCCGGCATGCCGACCAGCTCCTGCTCGAGGTGCGCGAGGACAACCACGTGGCCTGCGCCTTCTACGCCGCGCGGGGCTTCACCGAGATCGACCGGCGGCCGCGCTACTACGCCGACGGCACCACCGCCGTGATCCTGCTCAAGGAGATCGCATGAGTGACGAGCCTCTGGTCCTCGGTATCGAGACCTCCTGCGACGAGACCGGCGTCGGGATCGTCCGCGGCCACACGCTGCTCGCCGACGCCGTCGCGAGCAGCGTCGAGGAGCATGCCCGCTTCGGTGGCGTCGTACCCGAGGTGGCGAGCCGGGCCCACCTCGAGGCGATGGTGCCGACGCTCGAGCGGGCCTGCGAGACCGCCGGCATCAGCCTCCACGACGTCGACGCCATCGCGGTGACCAGCGGGCCTGGTCTGGCCGGCGCGCTGCTCGTCGGGGTGGCCGCGGCGAAGGCGCTGGCGATCGGGCTCGGCAAGCCGATCTACGGCGTCAACCACCTGGCCTCGCACGTCGCCGTCGACCAGCTCGAGCACGGGCCGTTGCCCCAGCCCTGCCTGGCGATGCTCGTGAGCGGCGGCCACTCCAGCCTGCTCCGGGTCGACGACGTGACCGGTCACGACGGGGGCGTCGAGCTCCTCGGCGCCACCATCGACGACGCGGCCGGCGAGGCGTTCGACAAGGTCGCCCGGCTGCTCGGCCTGCCGTTCCCCGGCGGCCCCCACATCGACCGCGCGGCACGCGACGGCCAGGTGACCATCGACTTCCCGCGCGGTCTGACCAGCCGCCGCGACCTCGAGCGGCACCGGTTCGACTTCTCGTTCTCCGGCCTCAAGACGGCCGTCGCCCGCTGGGTCGAGACCCAGCAGCGCGACGGCGTCACGATCGACGTCGGCGACGTGGCGGCCAGCTTCCAGGAGGCGGTCTGCGACGTCCTGGTCCGCAAGGCGCTCGACGCCGCCGGCGACCAGGGCATCGACGACATCCTGATCGGCGGTGGCGTGGCTGCGAACTCCCGCCTCCGGGCGATGGCGACGGAGCGGGCCGAGGCGAAGGGGATCCGGGTCCGGGTCCCGAGGCCCGGACTGTGCACCGACAACGGCGCGATGGTGGCCGCCCTCGGTGCCGAGCTCGTCGCCCGTGGCCGGACGCCGTCGTCCCTCGACCTGCCGGCCGACTCGTCCCAGCCGATCACCGAGGTCGTGGCCTGACTCTCAGGCGCCCGGCAGGGCGCCACCGATGGGGAGGATGAACGGGCGCCCGTCGTAGGCCCCCTTCGCCGGCGCCACGGCGTACTCCATCGAGCCGTCGGCGGCGATCCTGACGACGGCCCACCTCCCGTCCTGGTACGTCGGGAGGAGCAGGTGGGCCGCGTCCTCCCAGGTCTCCCCGAGGAAGTAGGACTGCGCCTTCTCGGTGGCGCTCCGCTCGAACAGCCGGTTGCCCGCCAGGTCGTACATCGCGATCCCGTTGGGCCCGATGCCGTCGCCGTTGCTGGGCAAGGCGTGGATGAGCCGGCCGTCGGGGGAGAGGGAGACCAGCTGGTTCTGGCAGGTCGCGAACCCCTGGAACTCGCCACCGCCCAGCAGCTTCGAGCAGGTCCTGTAGTCCGTGATCCTGGTGAAGCCGATCGTGAGGCCGGCCTGGCTCACGTCGTTGACGTCGAGGTAACCGCCGTCGCGCAGTGGCTGCGACCCGGACTCGCTGACCTCCCAAGGCTGGCCCGGGCCGTCGTGGACGTTGACGATGACCGAGCAGCTCGACTGCCGGCAGTCCGGACCGGTCTGACCGGGGCCGACGTCGCCGCTCCCGGTGACGGGGCCGATGCGCACGTCGTTGCCGGGGACCGGGTCGCCGAGCGGCCGCGGCTGACTCGCCCACCCTTCCCAGATGGTGACCTGGCCCGACGGCGTCAGCCAGGCGACGATGCTGTGCGCCGCGTTCACGCTCAGGTCGGAGCTGATGCGCGCCGGGTCGTGGTAGGTGCCGTCGGGGTCCCGGATCTCGACGTACGCGTCGCCGTTCCTGTCGGTGGTGTGCCAGACGAGGGACCCGTCGGCCAGCTCCACGAGCTGGTCGGGCGTGTGTCGGGTGCCCACGTCGTACGTCGAGCCGTCGACCGCATGGAACGTGCCGCTCTCGAGGTAGTCCACCTGGGGTGCAGCGCCGGTGGGTAGGTCCGACACATCGAGGACTCCGGGCGGTGGCTGCTGGCCATCCGTCGTCGGGGTGGGGCTGGGCGTGACGCTCTGCGTCACCGCCGGGAGCGGCTCGGTGCTGTGGCCGCGGTGGTGGCTGGCGAGGGCGGCCGTCGGCACGATCAGGGCGACAGCCGCGACCGCGCCGCCCACGGCTGTGGCCGCACGCCGCCGCCGGATCGAGCGCGCCTTCTGCTTCACGTCGGCCAGCGCCAGCGAGGAGCCGTGCATGGCGTTCGAGCGGCCGTGCAGCTCGCGGCCCAGGTAAGTGGTCAGGTCGTCGTCGTTCATCGGTCCTCCTCGGGTCCGCGGGGGTCGAGGCTCTGCGGGGTTCGGGTCCGGAGCGCGGCGAGCGCCCGGCTTGTCTGCGACTTCACCGTGCCGACCGAGATGCCGAGGGTGGCGGCCGTCTCGGCCTCGCTCAGCTCCTCGTAGAAGCGCAGGACCACGACCGCACGCGCCTTGCGTGGCAGCGTCTGGACGAGGTCCCAGAGCGCGGACCCGGTGCCGTCGTCGTGGTCGTCGTGCACCGGCCGGTCGAGGACCGGGTTCTCCTGGCTGTGCTCGCGCCGCCTCCACGCGCGCCGCCACAGCGAGTGGTGCTCGTTGACCAGGATCCGACGCACGTAGCCGTCGATCGCTCCCTGGTCGCGCACCTTGTCCCACGACAGGTAGAGCTTCGCGAACGCCGTCTGCGTCAGGTCCTCGGCGTCGTGGCGGTTGCCCGTCAGCAGATACGCCGTCCGCAGCAGGCTCGCCTGCCGGGCGGCGAGGTACGCCGCGAAGTCGGCGTCGCGCGCCTCGTTCCGGTCGGCCACAGCGACTGCTCCCGTGGGTGGTCGGTCGGGTCCTGGCATGGGTTCCTCCCCTCGTTGCCACCCAGACGCGGGCAACGGCGGAGAGGTTGCAATCGTGGCAGAGGGGACCGTCAGGGAGTGGAGGCGAGGCGGAAGGTACCCGTGCCCGCGGGCGCCACCGACGTCGCGCGCGTGATCGAGCCGTCCCGGCCGACCCGGACGATCGCCTGCTGCAGGTGGCGGTCCTGCACGACCACCAGGACCGAGTCGTCGCCCTCCCAGGCCGGACCGCCGACGACGCTCATGTTGGGTAAGACGGTCGTCATGACCTGCCGTCCCGTGGCCACGTCCCAGATCCCCACCACGTCGCCGACACCCGACACGGTCTGGTCGCCCACACGCTGGGTACCCACGACGTACTGCCCCGAGGTCGAGAAGTGCCCCAGTGACCAGTGCGCCGCGCGCCACCGCACCGCACCGGTCGCCGTGTCCACGATGACGGAGTTCTGCGGCTGGGAGGCGGCGCGACCCGCGACGAGGTCTCCGGCGGGGGAGGCGGCTGTCACGATCTGGACGTGCGGGATCCGGTGGGCCGAGCCGTCCGCAGCGATCAGGGCGGCCGTCGAGCTGCGGAGGGCCACGAGGCCACTGCTGGTGCTCCTGATCGGGTAGTACACGACGCCCCTGGGCGTGGTCGTGCTCGAGGTCCCCTCGACCAGCCGGCCGGTGGCGTTGGCCCCACAGGTGTCCGCGAGCCAGTACGTCGGGGCTTCACCACCCAGGGCGAAGGTGGGGGCACCGCAGCCGAGGGGTGTGGTCGACCCGCCCGACACGAGCGAGATGGTGGTGAACGGCCGCGCCGGAGTCGACCGGCGCACCACCAGCACCCCCTCGCCGTACGGCGTCGCGGTCATCGCCGTCCGGAAGGCCGGTGACGTGATCCGGTCTCCGGCGGCGGTGACGAAGCCGTCACCGTCGAGGTAGGCGATCCTCGGGGCATCGCCCTGGGGGACGTCGGGCAGCGATGCCGCCGGGTCCAGGCGATGCGAGGGGCTGGGGGGCGTGTCCGGGCCATGGTTCAGCCACACCGCCACCGAGCCTCCGACGAGCACCACCGCTGCCGCCGCGGCCAGGAGTGCCGTGGCACGACGTCGTCCGTGGCGCAGCGTGCGGGAGCGGGCGACGACGGTCGCCATCGGCGTGGTCGGGTAGTCGGTCGTCTCGGTGACCTCGGCGAAGGTGCGGGTCAGCAGGTCCTCGGGAGTCATCGCTCCTCCTCCCCGGAGAGCTCGGGATGGTCGGCCAGCCGGGCACGGAGCGCGGCGATCGCACGGCTGCTCTGGGACTTCACGGTGCCGACCGAGATGCCCATCAGCTGGGCGATCTCGGCCTCGGTGAGCTGTTCGTAGAAGCGGAGCACGAGCACCGTCCGCTGCTTGGGCGGCAGCGTGCAGACGAACCTCCACACCGCCTCGGTGCTCCCGTCGTACGACGGTGGCTCGGGGGCGGGGAGGTCGGGCACCGCCTCCACGAGGTGCTCCGCCCGGCGGACCGGTCGTCGCCAGGCGGTGCGGAACTCGTTGACCAGCATCTGCCGCGCGTAGGCGTCGAGGTTGCCGACGTCGCGGATGCGGTCCCAACCCCGGTACAGCTTGGCCAGGGTGGTCTGCACGAGGTCCTGGGCGGCGTGGACGTCGCCGGTCAGCAGGTGGGCTGTGCGTTGCAGCGCGCCCTCACGCGCGGCCAGCCACGACTCGAAGTCGGGACCGTCGGAGGTGCGGGCGGGGGTCGCCATGACCACTCCCCTCGCGTGCGGCGGCTCCATCGGCGTCTCCATCCTCGTCGGTCCTCACTTCCACGACGAGATCGACGCGCGAAGGGTTGCATGGGCGGAGACGGGATAGTCCGTGACGAAATGCAGGTGAATCCGCCGATCTGACCTGCGGATCGTCACGGACTGCCCCGGGGCAGCCTGTGGAGAAGGGTCAGCGGACGGGGAGCGCGAACGGCGTGAACTCGTTGAGGGCTGCGACGGGCGGGACGGCGTACTCGACGGTGCCGTCGACGCCGATCCGCACGATCGACCAGGTGTTCCCCGCCCGGAGGACACCCAGCAGGTGGGTCGAGTCCTCCCAGGTGAGCCGGTTCAGGCTGCGCCGTGGTCCGGGCCGGAGGGTGTAGGCGCGGGCGGTGCTGCCGTCGTGGCGGAGGATCGCGAAGCTGTTGATGCTGTCCCACTTCGTCTGGCGGTGCTCGCCCACCACGCGGCGACCGTCGTTCGAGAAGCCGTCGAGGCGGTAGTGGCAGGTCTGCCAGGCGCGGTGCCCGCCGGGCCGAAAGACGCCCCAGCACGCGGGCTGCGTCGCCGTGGCCCTCGAGACCAGTCCGGTCACGCGGCCCTGCTGGCTGACGTCCGTCACGTGCAGCATCGGCCCGATCCGGTCGACGATGCCGTGGGACGTCGAGACGAAGACTCCGTGGTTGCGGGCGGCGTTCACGAAGACCGTGCAGCCACCTCCCTCGGGTGCCTGCTCCTGGCAGGTCTTCGCCCCGGAGACCGCGCCGACCTCGTCACCCTTCGAGACGCGGGGGAGGGTGAGCTCGCGCGAGCCGTGTCCCTCGAGGTCGTGCGGGCGACCGCTGTTGTCGAGCCAGCTCACGATCGAGTGGTCGGGCGAGATGGCCAGCCCGACGTGGGTCAGGAAGCGCTTGCGGACGATCGTGCCGTGGCCGTCGATCCGTTGGAGCTGCGGACCGACCTCGGTGGCGGCGATCCCGAACACGCCCCGGCCCATCGTCGACCACTGGCCGAGGGCGAGGAACCCGATCCGCGACCCGGCTCCGGAGGGACGATGGACGCGGAAGTTGCCGCCGAGGAACTCCGGCCTGGTGGCGAACGCGTAGGCGATCCTCGGCCGATGCCCGGTGGGCAGCCCGGTCACCGGGAACGCCGTGGCCGCCGCGCTCGGCGTCCGCGAGGCGAGGCCGCTGCCGGCACCGTCGTGCAGGGCGGCGGGGCTCGGCGCCGTACCGGCGAGCGGCGCGATCATCACCAGGGTCGCCACGGCGGTCAGGGTCAGCGGGCGCAGGAAGCTCGTCATCATGGGGATAGGACCTCCTCCACGCGTGAAAGGTTGCCGGACTCGGGTCGTCGTGCACCCCGAGTTCCCCGTAGGGTGGCTGTACCGTCATTCAGGAGGGGTGCATGCAACAGGTCCAGGCAGTCGTGGCGCGAGCCAAGGGTGAGCCGGTCAGTATCGAGACGATCAACGTTCCCGATCCCGGGCCCGGGGAGGCGCTGGTCCAGGTGCAGGCCTGTGGGGTCTGCCATACCGACCTGCACTACCGCGAGGGCGGGATCAACGACGACTTCCCCTTCCTGCTCGGGCACGAGGCCGCCGGCGTGGTCGAGGCGGTCGGCGACGACGTGACGTCTGTTGCGCCGGGCGACTTCGTGATCCTCAACTGGCGTGCGGTCTGCGGCAACTGTCGGGCCTGCCTGCGCGGTGAGCCGTGGTACTGCTTCGCGACCCACAACGCCACCCAGCGGATGACGCTCGCCGACGGCACCGAGCTCGCGCCGGCGCTGGGCATCGGCGCGTTCGCGGAGAAGACCCTCGTGGCCGCCGGGCAGTGCACCAAGGTCGACCCCTCGGCGCGGGCCGCCGCGGTGGGGCTGCTGGGCTGCGGGGTGATGGCGGGGCTCGGTGCTGCGATCAACACCGGAGCGGTGCGGCGAGGCCAGAGCGTCGCCGTGATCGGCTGCGGTGGGGTCGGGTCGGCCGCGATCGCCGGCTCCGTGCTGGCCGGAGCGGAGACGATCATCGCCGTCGACGTCGACGACCGGAAGCTCGAAGGCGCCTCCGGCATGGGGGCGACCCACACCGTGAACAGCAGGAACGTCGACCCCGTGGAGGCGATCCAGGCCCTCACCGGGGGCAACGGCGCCGATGTCGTCATCGATGCCGTCGGTCGCCCCGAGACCTGGAAGCAAGCGTTCTACGCGCGCGACCTGGCCGGCACGCTGGTCCTGGTCGGCGTACCCACGCCCGACATGCGGATCCCTGACATCCCGCTGATCGACGTGTTCGGGCGAGGTGGCTCGCTGAAGTCCAGCTGGTACGGCGACTGCCTACCCTCGCGCGACTTCCCGATGCTCGTCTCGCTCTACCAGCAGGGGCGGCTCGACCTCGACACGTTCGTCTCCGAGGAGATCGGCATCGGCGACGTCGAGGCGGCGTTCGAGAAGATGCACCACGGCGACGTGCTCCGCAGCGTGGTGGTCTTCTCGTGACGCTGCGCGTCGACCACGGCGTCACCAGCGGCACGTTCAGCCTCGACGGGCAGACCTTCGACGTCGACAACAACGTGTGGGTGGTCGGCGACGACGAGTCCTGCGTGGTGATCGACGCGCCCCACTCCGTCGAGGGCATCCTCGCGGTGGTCGGCGAGCGGCGCGTCACCGCGATTGTCTGTACCCACGCTCACGACGACCACGTGCGCGTGGCCGTGGCGCTGCGGGAAGCCGTGACGGCGCCGATCCTGCTGCACCCGGACGAGCGGCCGCTCTGGGAGCTGACGCATCCCGACTTCCTGTGGGACGTCGACCTCACCGACGGGATGTCGATCCCGGTAGCCGGCTCGTCGTTGACCGTGCTGCACACCCCCGGCCACTCGCCGGGCTCGGTGTGCCTGCTGGCGCCCGACCTCGGCTGCGTCTTCACGGGCGACACGCTGTTCCGAGGCGGCCCGGGCGCGACGGGCCGCTCCTACAGCGACGGCTCTCTCATCGTCGACTCGATCCGGGCGCGGCTGCTGGAGCTCCCGGGCGAGACCGTGGTCCACACCGGCCACGGCGACGACACCACGATCGCCGCCGAGCGAGCCGCGCTGGGCTGATACTTTCCAGATTGGAAAGCAAGGTGCATACTTTCCCTCATGGAAAGTGATCGCGAGCCCTTCGTGCCCGCCGGGGAAGCCGCCCAACAGCTCCGGCAGCTGGACGGAGACCGCCGCTGGGTCCGGCTCGTCCGCGCCTGCCCTGACGGACAGGACGCCGCGTTCGGGGCCACCGCGGCCACCTCGCTGCTGCTCTTCGGCGCGGCTGCGGGTGAGCTCGGGAGTGACCCGAGCGGGCTGGGCAACCTGGCGTTCGTCTACCTGGTCCTCTTCTCCCTCGGTCAGGGCCATCGGCTGCGCCGTGCGTCAGGTTCCTGGCTGGGCGAGAGGGACAAGCGTCCGACCGCGTCCGAGCTGGCCGTCGTGGTCATGTCATTTGCGGCGGGACTCGTGGCCGTCGTGGTCGGTGGGGCGCACCGGCTCTGGCTGCCGACGATCCTCGCCGCGCTGGCCGTCGGAGTGGTCTGGGCCGTCGCCTACCATCGGTGGGCCACGCGCTATCGCGAGGAGTACGGCTACCGCAGCCCGCGACGGGCATACCTCGTGACGGCGCCGCTCATGGTGGTGTTCGTCGTCGGCATCAGCTTCCTGATCACCTACGCCGTGCATGCGCTCGGGCTCAGCGGGTGAAGCGACTCGATCCCCTGATCCACGCCCCGGCGCGGCTGCGGCTCATGGGAATCGTCAGCAGTGTCCAGACCATCGAGTTCTCGACGCTGCGCGACCGCCTGGAGGTCAGTGACTCCGTGCTGTCGAAGCACCTCGGAGCACTCTCGGCCGAGGGGTACGTGCAGGTGCGCAAGACGATCCAGGGGGGTGGCGGCCGACGCCGGACGCTCGTGTCGATCACCGACCGCGGCGCCGGCGCGCTAGCCCGCCATGTCGCTGCCCTGAGAGCCATGGCCGCCGGCGAGCTCTGACCGCGGCGGCCCGGAACGGAGGATCTGGGCCGATGTCGTTCGGTGCCGGATGCCACAGCTTCCCCAGGTGAACATGGTGAAACCTGACTTCCCATGGTGAGTTCGCCGTGTGAAGGGCTGCTTCACCAAGGTCCCATGGTGAAGCAGCGCCTCACGTGACTCGCCGCCTCCGCGCGGTCCGGGGGAGTCACGCAGTCAGGACGAGACGGCCGCGGACTCGGATGGCTGCTGCTCGCGCTCCTGACGGTGTACCCCCCGGACACCGAGGAGCAGGTAGCCGCCGAAGCCGATCGCCAGGGCGACCGGGACGCCGAGGTTGGCGAAGGCCCAGGTGCCGGTCTTGCCGCCGAGCCCGGTCGGGTCCAGGAAGTAGCCGAGCCAGCCCAGGCCCTTGGAGCCGAAGGGTGCGACCACCAGTCCCCAGCCGACGACGGCTGCCACCACCATGGAGACCACCGCCGGCCACCCGAAGGCGCCGTACCTCCCGCGTGCGTCGAAGAGCGCAGCCTCGTCGTAGTCGCGGCGGCGCAGCATCAGGTCGGCGAGGAAGACCCCGCACCACGCCGCCATCGGGACGCCGAGGGTGATCAGGAAGCCTTCGAAGACGTAGATGAAGTCGGAGCCCGAGATCCACACGATGTAGATGGCGCCGAGGATCATCAGGACGCCGTCGATGGCCGCCGCGACCCAGCGCGGTGCGGGCAGCCCGAGGGTCAGCAGCGTCAGGCCGGAGGAGTAGATGTCCATCACCGCACCACTGACCAGCCCCAGCACGGCCACGATCGCGAACGGCAGCAGGAACCAGGTCGGCAGGATCGTGGTCAGCGCGCCGATCGGGTCGCTGCCGATCGCGTCGCTCAGCTTCTGCGACGACCCCGCCAGCAGAACGCCGTACGTCACCAGGATCACCACCGGCAGGCTCCCTCCGAACGTCGGCCACCAGACGACCCCAGCCGTGGACGCGTCGCGCGGGAGGTAGCGGGAGTAGTCCGCGCCGGTGTTGACCCACCCGACGCCGAACCCGGTCATCACCAGGACCCCCGCACCGATCACTGCGCTGGTGCCGCCGTTCGGGATGGCGCGCAACGTGTCGAGGTGGATGTGGTCCCACGTGAGGGCGACGTAGACGACGGTGACGACGATCAGGGCGAGGGTGAGGTACTTCTGCAGACGCATGATCAGGTCGAAGCCCATGATCCCGGCCAGCACGATCACCAGCGCGACCACGACGAAGGCGACGATCTTGGTGGTGTTGCCGTGACTCCAGCCGAGCCGTTCGAAGACCGTCGCCGTCGCGAGGGTCGAGAGGGCGACGAGCACGGTCTCCCAACCCACCAGGAGCACGTAGGACACCAGTCCGGGCAGCGTGTTGCCCCAGCGCCCGAACGGCGCGCGAGACAGGACGAGCGTCGCCGCCGAGCCGCGCTTGCCCGCGATCGACACCAGGCCGACGAGGAGGAACGACAGCACCGCGCCCACCACCGAGGCGATGATCGCCTGCCACAGCCCGATCCCGAAGCCGAGCACGAACGCGCCGTACGACACCGCGAGCACCGAGATGTTGGAAGCACACCAGGGCCAGAACAACCCGGACGGGGTGCCGCGCCGCTCGGATTCGTCGATCACGTTGATGCCGTTGGACTCGATCCCTGCCGGTGCCGCCGGCGCCCGTCGTGTCGGCCTCTCGGTGGTGGTCATGCCGTTCCCCTCCTCAGCAGGTCCGCCAGTAGCGACCCGGTCCGCTCCGCAGCCGCCTCAGCGGCACCGACCACCTCGCTCGGGTCGATCCCCGCATCGTCGCCCTCGACGGCGGTCACCGTCGAGAGCCCGACCACCTCGAGGCCGCAGGCGCGAGCCACGATGGCCTCCGGGACAGTCGACATCCCGAGCACGTCGGCCCCGCTTCGTCGTACCCACTCCGCCTCGGCGTACGTCTCGTAGTGCGGTCCCGGAAGCCAGGCGTAGACCGCCTCCTCGAGGGTCGGATCCAGCTCGCGGGCCAGGTGCCGGAGCCGGGGCGACCAGCAGTCGGTGAGGTCGACGAACTGCGCGCCGACCAGGGGCGAGGTCGCGGTCAGGTTCAGGTGGTCGCGCACCAGGACGACGCGGCCGACCTCCCAGTCGTCACGCAGGGACCCGTTGGCGTTGGTGAGCACCGCCGTCGTGCACCCTGCAGCCGCGGCGGTCCGGATGCCGTGGACCACTGGCGCGAGGCCGAGGCCCTCGTAGAGGTGGGTCCGACCGAACTGGACCAGGGTCGGCACGCCGTCCACGTCGTACGAAGCGACAGTGCCGCGTTGGCCCTCGGCGACCGGGTCCACGAAGCCGGGCAGGTTGCTCATCGGCAGCGTCGCCAGCGGCGCGCCGAGGGCCTCGGCGGCCGGCGCCCAACCCGAGCCGAGCACGACGACGGCGCGATGCCGAGGTACGCCGGTCAGCTCCGCCAGTCGTTCCGCGGCGGATCGCGCCGGATCCGGGTCCTCCACACCGACCACCCTAGGTCCCTCCGCGGGGGGACCCTTGGCGGCCGTCGTGGTGACCTCCAGCCCTACGCGTAGATGTGGCGTGGACTCCAGCCTGGAGGCACAGGGTCTTCGGACGGTCCGAATCCCACGTAGAGAAGGTGAACATCATGCGCGCCACGCTTGACAAGTTGATCTCATGGTTCGGTTTGCTCGTAGCCATCATCCTGCTGGTTGCCGGCGGTCTGTTGACCTGGGCCAGCACGTTCATCCACAACGAGGTGACCGACCAGCTCTCGGCCCAGCACGTCACCATGCCGACCACCGAGACCGGGCTCTCCGACATTCCCGCTGCCGACCAGGCCGCGCTCAAGCAGTACGCCGGCCAGCAGCTGACCACCGGCCCCCAGGCCCGTGCGTACGCCGACCACTACATCGCCGTCCACCTGAACGCAGCAGGCGGTGGCAAGACCTACTCCGAGATCAGCGGCCAGTACATCCAGCAGTGCGCCAGCGACCCCAAGGCCGCAGCCACCAAGGCCTGCACCGACCTCGCCGGCCTGCGCCAGACGATGTTCATGGGTGAGACCCTCCGTGGTCTGCTCCTCTACGGCTATGCGTTCGCCACCATGGGCACGATCGCCGGCATCGCCGCCATCTGCTCCTTCGTCGGCGCAGCGCTCATGCTAATGCTCGCGGGCATCGGCTTCTGGCACGCGCGCCGGGTAGCCAAAGATGTGACCGCAGAGGGCCAGCCGGTGGGCGCGCACGTCTGACTCCCAGTGGTCCACCAAGGCCGGCGTCCCTCACGGGGCGCCGGTCTTCGGTCGTCGGGGTCAGGCGCGGGCCTCGCGGCGCCGGGTCCGGACCAGGTCGTGCACGCCGATCGCGACGGCGATCGAGACGAAGCAGATCGCCGCGATCACCGCATGACCGAGGGCCCGTGAGTACGACGCGACGCTGTCTCCGGTGAGGGAGTTGAAGAAGACGGCACCGATCAGCGCCTGACCGATCGCGAGGCCGATCCGCTGGCCGGTCTGCAGCACGCCACCGGCGGCGCTCCCCATCAGCGGGTCGACGTCCATCAGCGCCAGCGTCTGGTTGGGCGTGATCAGCATCCCCTGGCCACAACCCATCACGAACAGGGGCGGCGCGAGCGCGAGCGTGGCATGTCCGTCGGGGATATGGGTGGCGACGATCGCCATCGCGATCGCCCCGACCCCGAACGTGACGGCCCCGGCGACCACGAGGCGGCGCCCGATCCGGGTGACCACGCGGCCCGCCAGCGGAGCCGAGACGGCGCTTCCCACGGCGTACGCCGTCACCCCGAGTGCCGACTCGAGGGCGGTGTAGCCGAGCCCCCGCTGGTAGTAGAGCGCGAGTACGAGCGGCAGCCCGGCGATGGCGGGGAAGAAGGCGAGGGCCATCGTGATGCCCGAGACGTACGACGGTCGCCGGAACAGCCGCAGGTCGACCAGCGGGTCGCGCGACTCGAGGGTGAGCCGTCGTTCCCGGCGCAGGAAGAGACCGAGCAGGGCCAGCGCCGGGACGGCCAACCACGCGAGCCGGGCGTCCCGGAGGGCGTCGTACTCCACGCAGGCGAACAGGACGCAGAAGGTCGCGCCGCCGAGGAGGGCCGCCCCCAGCACGTCGAGCCGGTGGTGGGTCGTCTCGGTCGGCGGAGGCAGCAGGCGCCGGGAGAGGGCGAGGACGACGAGGCCGACCGGGATGTTGACGAAGAAGACCAGCCGCCAGCCGAGGGTCGGGCCACCGAGCGCGATCAGCGCGCCGCCGACGAGCGGCCCGATCGCGGTGCCGAGCCCGACCGTCGTACCGAGGACGCCGAAGGCGCGGCCACGGTCGTTGCCCCGGAACATCTGCTGGATCAGCCCGGAGGTCTGCGGGTTGATCAGGCCACCGAAGAGCCCTTGGAGGACGCGGGCCGCGATCAGGAAGCCGGCGGTGGGAGCGAGGCCCGAGAGCGCCGAGGTGACGACGAACCCGCCGACCCCGACCTGGAACATCAGCCGCCGGCCGTGGTCGTCGCCCAGCTTGCCGCCCAGCACCGGCACCAGCCCGAAGGCGAGCGTGTAGCCGGACACGACCCACTGGAGCTGGGAGGCGCCGGCGCCCGTGTCGTCGCCGATCGACGGCAGCGCGACGTTGGTGACGCTGACGTCGAGCAGCGTCATGAACATCGCGCTGCAACACACGACCAACGCGATCCAGCGGCTGCGGTCGGTCTCGGGCGTCACTCGGGGGATCGTGCCAGAGCCGGTAGGAGGTACGACGGGGTGTGCCGCCGTCGCCGTACCTCCCACCGGGGTCTCAGCCCGCCCGCACCAGCTCGGGCTCGGGAGCCACCACGTCACCGTGCGGGCGGCGCACGCGCCCCGGCCACCAGGCGCGTTCGCCCAGCAGCACGAGCGCGGCGGGCAGGATCACCAGCCGGATCACGGTGGCGTCGATCAGGATGGACGCCGCGAGGGCGACGCCCATCATCTTCATCTCCAGCATGCTCAAGGTGACGAAGATCGAGAACACCGAGACCATCACCGCGGCCGCGCTGGTGATCACGCCGGCGGTGTCCGTGATGCCGCGCTGCACGGCGACCCGGGCGGGCAGTCCGTTCGCGGCGTGCTCCCGGATGCGGGCGAGGACGAACACGTTGTAGTCCATCGACAGCCCCACCAGGACGACCAGGACGAACAGCGGGATCCACTCGATCACGAAGCCCGGACTGGTGAAGCCGAGCGGACCGGCCAGCCACCCGTGCTGGAACACCAGGGTCAGGATCCCGAACGCGACCCCGACCGACAGCAGGTTCAGCGCGGACGAGAGCAGGGCGACCACGATGCTGCGGAAGGCCATCGCCATCATCACCAGCGTCAGCAGCAGCACGAACCCGATCACGTAGGGGAGTCGGCTCGACTCGTGCGTCGCGTAGTCGAGGGACTCCGCCACATCGCCTCCGACGGCATGCTCACCGGGTAGCCCGCCCAGCGCGTCCGGCACCAGCTGGTCGCGCAGGTGCTGCACTGCCTGGGTCGCCCGTTGGTCCGACCACGACCACGTGATCGGCAGCGTCATCCGCAGGGTCTGTCCGTCCGCCGAGGTCTCGATCGCAGCGGGGCCTGGCGGTGCGAAGCCGGGCGTGGCGGCAGCGGCCACCCCGAGGTGCTGCAGGGCGGCTCGGTAGCGGGCCTGCTCGTCGACGGGGCCGTGCACGACGACCGTCGCGGTGGTGCCCTGGGCCGGGAACGCTGCCGCGATCGCGTGCATCGTCTGTACCTGGGGGATCGACCGCGGGAGCGTGTCCAGGTTGGCGTTGTTGGTCGTCATGCCGAGCGACGGGACGGCCAGCAGCATCAGCGCGGTCAGCGCGATCACGAGCGCGGCGACCGGCCGCCGTACGACGGGCGCCAGCAGGCGCCGGCTGATCCCTCCCTGCCCGATCCGCTGGTTGAGCCGCCACAGCAGCGGGAGGCGGGGGCGGTCCGACCACCGGCCGAGCTTGGCCAGGAGCGCGGGCAGCACGGTCACGGATCCGATGACCGCCACCGCGACCACGACGATCGCGCCGGTGGCGAGGGAGTCGAAGGTCGCGCCGCCGACGATGAACAGCCCGGCCATCGAGCCGATCACGGCGGCGCCCGACACCAGGATGGAGTGCCCCGACGTGGCCGCGGCGATCTCCACGGCGTCCAGGGTGGTGCGGCCCTGGGCGCGTTCCTCGCGCTCTCGTTTGAGGTAGAACAACGAGTAGTCGACACCGACCGCCATCCCGATCAGCACGATCATGCTGGTCACCGTGGGCTCGGAGTGGATCAGGTGAGACAAGGGGGCGGCGATGCCCATGGTGGCCGCCACCGAGGTGACCGCCAGGAGCACCGGCACGCCGGCGGCGATCAGAGCGCCGAAGGCCAGCAGCATCAGCAGGATCGTGATCGGCAGGCTGATGCCCTCGGCCGAGTGGAGGTCCTCGGCGACGCGGGTGTTGACGGCGTCGTTGATCGACACGTCGCCGGCCTCGCGGAGGTCCAGACTCGGATGGTCACGGGCCACCGCGGCCGTGGCGGCCTGCACGGTGGAGGGGTCGTCGACCGAGTCCTTCAGGTGGACGTCGATGAGCGCGGCGTCGTGCGCGGGGTTCCACTGCGGTGCCGACACACCCGTCACGCCGCGCAGGTTCGAGGTCCTCGTCCGCAGCTCGGTGGTGGCCCGCGCGACGTCGGCGCGTGCGGGGGCGCCACCGTCGCGTGCCGTGACGAGCACGCTCTCGACCTGCCCGCCGGGGAAGTGGCCGCCCGCGATCATCGCGTCGGCCCGGCCGGACTCACCGAGGCGGTAGTCCGCGTCGGTGGTCTGCTGACTGGGGATGAGCGCGGCGAGCGCGACGGCAACGGCCACGAAGGCGAACCAGGCGCCGATGGCACGCCACGGGTGTGTGGCGCTCCAGCGCGCGGCGCGCAGAGGCAGTTGGGACAGGACGCTGTGGGTACGCATGGCGGCTCCTCGGCTGGGCAGATCTCCGAACCCCTCCAGGCTCGTCGTCGTGCGCCACCGACGCAGGAGCGCGAGCACCCCTCTGCAGGGTGGTGCTAGGCCCACTGCCCGACGGCCCACCATCCGCGACACTGGGAGCGTGACCAGCGCCGGACGACTGCAGATGACGGGATACGCAGCACTGCAGGTCCTGCTGTCCGTGCCGGCCCTGCTGCTCTTCGTCCTCAACGCGGTCGCCGGCACCCTGGTGGTCATCGTGGTCGGGATCCCGATCCTGCTGCTGACCCTGCCGGCCACCCGGTGGCTGGCCGACCGGCACCGCCGGATGGCGGCCGACGTGCTGGGCTCGCCGGTGCCGTCGCCGTACCGGCCCACCGGTGACGCGGGGCCTATCGGGCGGCTGCGGATCTGGGCCGCCGACCCGATGACCTGGCGCGACGAGGCGTGGCTGCTGCTGGCCCTGCCGCTCGCCCTCACCATGTCGCTCCTGGTGGTGCTGCTGCTGGTGCTCGTGGTCACCGGCGTCGCCTGGTGGTTCGGCGTCGGGCCGATCATGGTCGCGCGGAGCCGGCTCGACCGGGCCCTGCTCACGTTCGGCACGACCGAGCGCCTCGAGCAACGGGTCGAGGTGCTGACCGAGACGCGCAACGACTCGCTCGACCACTCCGCGGCCGAGCTGCGACGGATCGAGCGCGACCTGCACGACGGCGCCCAGGCACGCCTGGTCGGACTCGGGCTCACGCTGGGGATGGCCGCCGACCTGATGGATCGCGATCCCGAGGAGGCGCGACGGATCCTCGACGAGGCGCGCCAGACGACGGGCGCCGCGCTCGGCGACCTGCGCGACGTCGTACGCGGGATCCATCCGCCGGTGCTGGCCGACCGCGGGCTGCGCTCCGCCCTCGAGGCACTGTCACTCGACCTGGCGCTGCCCGTCGCGGTCACCGGGTCGTTCACCGACCGGCTCTCCGCGCCCGTCGAGTCCGCGGTCTACTTCGCGGTCGCCGAGTGCCTGGCCAACGTCGGGAAGCACGCGGACGCGGCCCACGCCTGGGTCGAGCTGACCGGCGATGCGGACCGCCTCCGGGTGGTCGTCGGCGACGACGGACACGGAGGTGCCGATCCGGGCGCCGGCACGGGGATGAGGGGGGTCGCGCGACGCCTGGCGGCCTTCGACGGCACGATGAGGGTGTCGAGCCCGATCGGCGGGCCGACCCTGGTCACGCTGGAGGTCCCGTGCGCGTCGTCCTCGCCGAGGACCAGACCCTCCTCCGGGAAGGCCTGATCCGGCTGCTCGAGTCGCACGGCTTCGAGGTCGTGGCGGCTGCCGAGGACGCCGAGTCGCTGGCGCAGGCGTTGGCGGACCCGCAGACCGCGGACGTCGCGCTGCTCGACGTCCGGCTGCCGCCGACCGGCACCGACGAGGGCCTGCGGGCCGCGGTCGACCTACGCCGGCGCCGGCCGGGCTTCCCGGTACTCGTCCTGTCGCAGTACGTCGAGCGCATCTACGCCCGCGAGCTCCTGGCCGACGGTGAAGGGGGTGTCGGTTACCTGCTCAAGGAACGGGTCGGTGACGTCCGTGAGTTCGTCGAGGCCCTACGTCGGGTGGCCGGCGGCGGCACCGTCCTCGACCCCGAGGTGGTGGCGGCCGTGATGGCGCGCCAGCAGCCCGTGGAGCGGCTGACCCCTCGCGAGCGGGAGGTCCTCGCGCTGATGGCGGAGGGACGCTCGAACGCCGCGATCGCGGCCGGGCTCGTGGTGACCGAGAAGGCGGTCGCGAAGCACACCAACAACATCTTCGCCAAGCTCGACCTGCCGCCCGCCCCCGACGACAACCGGCGGGTGCTGGCGGTGCTCGCCTGGTTGGGCCTCTAGAACGGTTGCACGAGCAGGGCGACGCCCTCGTCGGCGACGCGAGTGAGCACCAGTGTGGCCTCGTCGTCACCGCGCAGTGCCAGCCGCGACCTCAGCTGCTCGGGCGAGACGTCGACGCCGCGTTTCTTGATCGTCAGGGCGCCGATGCCGCGCTCGCGCAGCGCGGTCTTCAGGTACCGCTCCCGGAAGGGCAGCCGGTCGACCACCCGGTACCCGCGCGCGAAGGGTGTCCGGAAGGACTCGTCGCTCGCGACGTAGGCGATCCTCCGGTCCAGGAGGTGCCCGCCGACTCCCGCTGCCACCGCGGTGACCAGCCCGGCCCGGATCACCGCGCCGTCGGGCTCGTAGAGGAACGCTCCCACCGGACCGACCTCGGCGCCCGGGTCGTCCTCGTCGGTCAGGGTCGCCAGGCCTCCGCGCCCGATCACGGTGGCGCGTCGTACGGCGGTGGCGAGCCGCGGCGACCACAGGGCGGCCTCCTTGACCTCGCCGTGGTCACTGACCCACTCCGCCTCCGCGCCGTCCGGCACCAGCGAGTGGGGGATGCCTGGCGCCACCTTGACGCAGGCACGACCGGTGAGCAGCGACTCCACGAACGTCCAGGGCGGCGTCCAGTCGTCGGCGCGGAAGCTGCGGCCGCGGGCGCTGCGCCGGGCCGGGTCGGCGTACGCCGTGCCGAAGGGAGAGACGTCCAGTCTGGTCGCGTCCGCGACGCTCACCGCGCCCCCGAGACCGAGTGCCGCGAGGTTGGCGCGAGCCATCTCGGCCCGGAGCGGGTCGAGGTCGATCCCGGCGGTGGTCAGGCCGGCCCGGGCGAAGGCGACCAGGTCACCGCCGATGCCGCAGGTCAGGTCGATCACGCTCGGCCCGGCCACCGCGAGCCGCGCCGCCCGGTGGTTGGCGACGGAGGCGCGCGTGGCCTGCTCGAGCCCCTCGCGCGTGAAGTACATGCGGGCCGCGTCGTCGCCGAGCTTCGCGGTCGCGTGGGCCCGGAGCTCGACCTGCCCGAGCGCCGCGGTGACGTGCTCCGCGCTCGCGGTCTCGCGCAGCGCCGCCTGTACCTGCAGCGCCGAGCCCTCCGCCGCGGTCGCCGCGGCCAGCAGGGCCTGACCGTCGTCGGTCAGCAGCCATCGGAACGTCGCGAGGTCCACCCGCGCATCCTCGCAGCAGGGTGCGGACCGGGGTGGTCCACACCGGCCCGAAGCACGGGCCGGGGAGGTGCGTTGGCACTCGCCCCAGGTGAGTGCTAGTTTCGGCCTTGGCACTCTCGACCCGAGAATGCCAGCGCTTGCCCTGACGCACGACCCCCGCGACGGCGTACGTCATTGCAGGCTCCAACGTCCGGGAGCCCCGGCTCCCACCCCGAATATCTGTGGAGAAAGTGGAGGTCGACATCGTGTCGGTCAACATCAAGCCCCTCGAGGACCGGATCGTCGTCAAGCCGCTCGAGGCCGAGCAGACCACGGCGTCCGGCCTGGTCATCCCCGACACCGCCAAGGAGAAGCCCCAGGAGGGCGAGGTCCAGGCGATCGGCCCGGGTCGGATCGACGACAACGGCAATCGCGTCCCTCTCGACGTCGCGGTCGGCGACAAGGTCATCTACAGCAAGTACGGCGGCACCGAGGTCAAGTACGGCGGCGAGGAGTACCTCATCCTCTCCGCCCGCGACGTGCTCGCGGTCGTTTCCTGATCCATCGGGTCGTGTGCCCCGGCCGTGCTGATGCGCGTCCGTGGGCGCACGACCCGTCCTCTTCCACCCCGTTTTCCTGAAGGAAGCAACTGATGCCCAAGATTCTTGAGTTCGACGAGAGCGCCCGGCGCTCTCTGGAGCGCGGTGTCGACGCGCTCGCCAACGCGGTCAAGGTGACGCTCGGCCCCAAGGGCCGCTATGTCGTCCTCGACAAGAAGTGGGGCGCCCCGACGATCACCAACGACGGCGTGACCGTCGCCCGTGAGGTCGAGCTCGACGACCCGTTCGAGAACCTCGGCGCCCAGCTGACCAAGGAGGTCGCCACCAAGACCAACGACGTCGCGGGTGACGGTACGACGACCGCGACGGTGCTCGCCCAGGCGATGGTCCACGAGGGCCTGCGCGCCGTCGCCGCCGGCGCCAACCCGATGAGTCTCAAGCGCGGCATGGACGCCGCGGCCGAGGCCGTCGGCGACGCGCTCCGTGACGCGGCCCGCGAGGTCGACTCCAAGGAGGACATGGCATCCGTCGCCACGATCTCCAGCCGCGACGCCCTGATCGGCGAGCTGCTCGCGGAGTCCTTCGACAAGGTCGGCAAGGACGGCGTGATCACGGTCGAGGAGTCCAACACCATGGGCACCGAGCTGGAGTTCACCGAGGGGATGCAGTTCGACAAGGGCTACATCTCGGCGTACTTCGTCTCCGACCCGGAGCGCATGGAGTCCGTCCTCGACGACCCCTACATCCTCCTGCACCAGGGCAAGATCTCGGCGATCTCCGACCTGCTGCCGCTGCTGGAGAAGGTGATCGCTGCCGGCAAGCCGCTGTTCATCCTGGCCGAGGACGTCGAGGGCGAGGCCCTGTCGACGCTCGTGGTCAACAAGATCCGCGGCACGTTCAACGCCGTCGCGGTCAAGGCCCCGGCGTTCGGCGACCGTCGCAAGGCGATGATGCAGGACATCGCGGTGCTCACCGGTGGCCAGGTCATCGCACCCGAGGTCGGCCTCAAGCTCGACCAGGTCGGTCTCGACGTGCTCGGCACCGCCCGCCGCGTGGTCGTCACCAAGGACAACACCACGATCATCGAGGGCGGCGGCGACGCCGGCGAGGTCGACGGCCGCGTCAACCAGATCAAGGCCGAGATCGAGAACACCGACTCCGACTGGGACCGCGAGAAGCTCCAGGAGCGCCTCGCCAAGCTGGCCGGCGGTGTGTGCGTGATCAAGGTCGGCGCCGCCACCGAGGTGGAGCTGAAGGAGAAGAAGCACCGCATCGAGGACGCCGTCTCCGCGACGCGCGCCGCGATCGAGGAGGGCATCGTCCCCGGCGGTGGCTCCGCGCTCATCCACGCGGTCTCGGTGCTCGACGGCGACCTCGGCCTCACCGGTGACGAGGCGACCGGCGTCCGGATCGTCCGCAAGGCCGCCGACGAGCCGCTGCGCTGGATCGCCGAGAACGGTGGCGAGAACGGCTACGTCATCGTCACCAAGGTCCGCGAGGGCAAGGTCGGTGAGGGCTACAACGCCGCCACCGGCGAGTACGGCGACCTGGTCGCCCAGGGCGTCCTCGACCCGGTCAAGGTGACCCGCTCCGCGCTGGTCAACGCGACCTCGATCGCCGGCATGCTGCTGACCACCGAGACCCTGATCGTCGAGAAGCCGGAAGAGGACGAGGGCCAGCCCGCGGCGGGCCACGGCCACGGCCACGGTCACTGAGAGAGATCGCTGACCCGGCAGAAGCTCACAGCCACACCCGCCGACCCGGCAGAAGTCCACGTGACCTCTGCCGGGTCGGCGCCATTTCCGGTGGACTTCGGCCGGGTCAGCGGGGGACGACCACGTCGAAGATGACCCGGCCGGGGCGGTCGTGGGGGTAGTTGCCGTAGTGCCACAGCTGCAACGGGTCGGCCGGAAGGGTGAACGGCCCCATGACGGCGGCCTGGGTGCTCAGCCGGACCAACCGCCCCGTGGCCGGGTGGTAGAGATAGCCGCCGTACCCCTGCGAGGCTGCCGCCTTGTGGAGGCCGGGTCCCGGAGGGTTCGGGATCGAGAAGCCGACCACCGAGTCGGTGACCGCGGTGGGCTCCAGGTAGGTCGCGTCGACCGAGGCGAGCCGGGTACCGGAGTGGGTCAGGATCACCAGCCGGTCGGCGTTGCCGGGGGCTGAGCAGGCGACCGACAGCGCGAGGTACGCCGTCGAGACGCCGATGCGATCCGCGCTGCAGCGCCGCGCGATGAACGACGCCTCGACGGTGTGGGTGCTGCCCGTGGCGAGGTCACGCACGGTGATCGTGTGCTGTCCGGGGCCGACGGTGTTGGTGAAGACGAGTGAGCCCGCGCCGACGCCGAAGGCGCCGACGGTGCCGACCTGCTTCCAGCCGGAGCTGCCGTCCAGCGGCACCCGCCACAGGGGCCGGGTGGGGGCGGTGTCCAGCGCCACGTACAGCATCCCGTCACTGACGACCTGGCTCTGCCGGCCGCCGCCCCACTCGAGGTCGACCGTGCGGTTGGCCGGGAGCGAGCGCCAGGCGCCGGTCGAGAGGTCGTAGACCTGATACGGGTGGTCGGGGGCGGTGTTGAGGTTGCCGCCGCCGACGTTGGGCGTGCCGAAAACCAGGAGGTCGCCGTCGCGGCCCAGGTAGAGGCCGACGTCGCGGGCCGGGAACCACGCCACCGACCCGGTGGCAGGGTCGAGCACCCCCCCGTGCCTCAGGTACGCGGTGCCCTTCGCGTTCACGAGCGCCACGACCAGGCGGCCGTCGGGAAGCTCGCCTTGGGTGCTGAGATGACCGGCGCCGACGTGCAGCATCCCGCTCGTGACGCTGCTCAGGGTCGTGTAGTCGCGGCCGGCCACTCCCGGCACGGCCTGGTCGAGCTGGATCACCTTGCCCGTCGGAGACGCGGGCTCTGGGCCGGCGGTCGCATGGATCGCGAACGGCGCCACCACCAGCGCCACCACGGCGGCCGCGATCACTCCTACCGTCGTACGCCGCCTCCGTAGGCGGCTGCGGCCCAGGGCAGTCAACGACGTCGGGTCGGTGAAGCCGTCCTCCGGCTGGTGGTCGGCTACGTCGCGCATGAGCTCGGTGAGCGTGCTCATGAGATGACTCCTAGGTCTGTGGCCTCGTCGTCGAGGACGAGGCGCTGGCGCAAGGTCTCGAGGGCGCGGGCGGTCTGGCTCTTCACGGTGCCCTCCGAGCAGGACAGCAGACGCGCGGTCTCCGAGACCGACTGATCCTCGAAGTAGCGCAGGACGACGCACGCCCGCTGCCGGGGGGCGAGCAACCGCAGGGCCGCGACCAGCGACTCCCGGTCGGTGACGCGGGTGCCGAGGTCTGCTCCCGGGTCGGCACGCTCGAAGCGGCCGTCCACCTCGGGAACCTCGCTGTTCGATCGTTTCCGCGCTCGGTCGATCGCAACGTTGACCACGCATCGGCGGGCGTAGGCATGGGCCCCGCCCGTGCGCGACTCCAGCCGTGGCCATGCGACGTACACGCGGATCAGGGCCTCCTGGACGATGTCCGAGGCGAGCGGCCAGTCGCCGCACATGAGGTACGCCGTACCACGCAGCCTGCGCTGCGAACCGGTCACGAAGGAGGCGAACTCCTCGTCGTCCCTGCCCTTCACGATCGCCTCCTCTCACCCGAGACACGAGGTGAGCCGACCTCCAGGTTGCACCACCGGGACGGGTTTCGGCTCGTTCTGCGGCCGACGTGTGCCGGGTCTGCGTTGTTGCACGGGGGAAAGGCTGCCGACCAAGCCCTGCAACACCCACTCGGGCAGAGTCGGGGGAATGTTGTGGAAGGTGCGCGCGACCCTGGCCGACAGACCGGGCTCGCTGGCCGAGCTCGCCCGGCGCTGCGGCGAGGTGAGGGTCAACATCCTCGGCCTCCAGATCTTCCCGGGTGTCGGCTCGGTCACCGACGAGCTGATGCTCCGCACGCCGGGCCCGTGGGACCTCGCCGGCGTGGCCGAGCTGCTCGAGAGTGCCGGAGGTACCAACGTCAGCGTCACCCCGGCCACCGAGTCAGCCCTGGTCGACCAGCCCACGCGCTAGGTCGAGGCGGCCCGCACCGTGCTCGACCAGCCGGGGTCGTTCGCCGAGGTCGTCGCGGCGCTGTTCGACGCCGAACCCGACAGCAGCAGCGAGCTCGCTGCCGTGCAGGACGTGCTCGACCTGACCGTGCGTGACGTGACCGTCCAGATCCGGCGGCTGGCCCCGTTCAGCGCCTCCGAGCGAGCGCGGGCCTCGTCGCTGGCCGACCTGGTCAACGACGTCCTGGTCCGTCATCGCGCGGCCACCTCTGCCTCCGTCCACGGCATCGCCGCCTCCTCGACCCCGACGTACGACGTGTACGTCGACGGCATCCGCGCCGTGGTCGACGGGGTCGTGGTCGGCCACGCCACCCTGTCGCCGCTGCCCGACGACGCGGGCGCCGCGGCGGTCGCCCTGCAGGTCGTCCCGGCCTGGCGCCGGCGGGGCATCGCCACCCGCCTGCTGCGTGACGTCGCCAGGCTCGCCAGCGCACGACGTACCTCGGCGCTCGTGGTCACCACGCGGGCCGACAACCAGGCCGCACTGGCGATCGTGCTCGCCTCCGGGCTGCGCGGCCGGATCCGGATGGCCGGCGAGACCCTGACGGTGCGGATCCCCGTCGGCGAGACGGCGCCGCTCGCCGCGGCACCGATGAGCGAGGCGCGTGCGCTCCACCGGTAGGATGTGGGAGTGGAGCCACCTCAGGAACTGCCCGAGAAGTTCGCGCCGATGGGCCTCACGTACGACGACGTGCTGCTGCTCCCCGGCTACTCCGAGATCGCACCGTCCGACATCGACACCTCGACCAGGCTGACGCGCGAGATCACGCTGCAGGCGCCGCTGGTCAGTGCGGCGATGGACACCGTCACCGAGAGCAGGATGGCGATCGCGATGGCCCGCCAGGGCGGCATCGGCGTGCTCCACCGCAACCTCTCGATCGAGGACCAGGCCTACCAGGTCGACCTCGTGAAGCGGACCCAGACCGGGATCATCTCCAACCCCGTCACCATCGGACCCGACGCCACCCTCGAGGACCTCGACCGGATCTGCGGCGAGTACCGCGTCTCGGGCCTCCCGGTCGTCGACCTCGACCAGCAGCTGCTCGGCATCATCACCAACCGCGACCTGCGCTTCACGCCGGTCGCGGAGTGGGCGACCACCAAGGTCGACGAGATCATGACCCCGATGCCGCTGATCACGGGCCGGCTCGGTATCTCCCGCGACGAGGCGACCCTGCTCCTGCGCAAGCACAAGCGCGAGCGGCTTCCGCTGGTCGACGACGAGGGACGTCTCGGCGGCCTGATCACGGTCAAGGACTTCGTGAAGGGCGAGCAGTTCCCCGACGCGTCGTACGACGGCGACGGCCGGCTGCTCGTCGGGGCGGCCATCGGCTACTTCGGCGACGCCTGGCAGCGCGCCACCACCCTGATCGAGGCCGGCGTCGACGTGCTCGTCGCCGACACCGCCCACGGCCACGTCCGGCTCCTGCTCGAGATGGTCGAGCGGCTCAAGTCAGATCCGAAGACCAAGCACGTGCAGGTGATCGGCGGCAACGTCGCCACGACGGCCGGCGCCCAGGCGTTCATCGATGCCGGTGCCGACGCCGTCAAGGTAGGGGTCGGCCCGGGCTCCATCTGTACGACGCGCGTGGTCACCGGCGTCGGTGTGCCCCAGGTGACCGCGGTCCACGAGGCGTCGCTGGCGGCCAAGCCTGCCGGTGTCCCCGTGATCGCCGACGGCGGTCTCAAACACTCCGGCGAGATCGCGAAGGCGATCGTCGCCGGCGCCGACGCGGTGATGGTCGGCTCGCTGCTGGCCGGCTGCGAGGAGTCGCCTGGCGACCTGGTCTTCGTCAACGGCAAGCAATACAAGGCCTATCGCGGCATGGGCTCCCTCGGAGCGATGTCGAGCCGCGGCAAGAAGTCCTACTCCAAGGACCGCTACTTCCAGGCCGAGGTGACCAGCGACGACAAGATCGTGCCCGAGGGCATCGAGGGCCAGGTCGCCTACCGCGGCCCGCTCGCCGCCGTCGCCCACCAGCTGCTCGGTGGCCTCAACCAGTCGATGTTCTACGTCGGCGCGCGCACCGTCCCCGAGCTGCAGGAGAAGGGCCGCTTCGTCCGGATCACCCAGGCGTCCCTGGCCGAGAGCCACCCGCACGACGTCCAGATGACGGTCGAGGCGCCCAACTACACCGGCCGCTAGCGCACCGACTCGAGCAGCGCCAGCACGGCCCGGGCGTACGCCGCCTCGACGTCCACGTCCACGAACCGCTGCTCGGCGTCGCCGACCAGCAGCCGGACCGCGAAGCCCGACGTGGCGCCGGGGATCAGCTCGAGGGACATGAAGGCCTCGCCGAGCGCGTCGCGCAGCTGGTCCTCCCGCGGCAGCCAGATCGCCTCCGACGCCTCGAGGCTGTCGAGCGCCCACTCGGTCGTCCCGTTGAATGCCAGCACCTGGTTGCCGCGTGGCAGCCGCAGGCTCTCGATCACCATGTCGCTGATCACGAACACCTGCTCGTCGAGGTCGCGGTCGGGCACGACGAACCGGTCGCCGTTCGCGGGTGCCCACGACAGGCCGGCCTCTCGCAGGGCCTCGGCGAGCGCGCGCGTGATCACCGCTCCAGCCTGACATATCCGGCGCGACCAGGCCCTAGGCGTTGTGCCACGCTGTGCCGATGACGGCGGAGCCGCCCGGGGCACTCATCGAGCGGTCGGAGCAGCTCCACGTCTTCGCACGCCGGCTGGCCGAGGTCATCGAGCAGCGCGAGGGCACGCTGGTGTTCGTCGGTGGGGAGGCCGGCGCCGGCAAGACGTCGCTGGTCCACGAGTTCGCGGAGCGCTGCAGCGTCCGCGTCGTCGTGGGCGGGTCCGAACCCCTGCGTACGCCGCGTGCGCACGGTCCGCTCCTCGACCTCGCCGCCGAGCTGGGCGGCGACCTCTCGGTCCTGGTGGAGCAGGGGGCGAGTCCCGGCGACCTCGTCGACGCCGTGGCCCAGGTGGTCACCCGGCCGACGGTGCTGGTCTTCGAGGATCTCCACTGGGCCGACGAGGCCACGCTCGACCTGCTGCGAGTCCTGGCCCGACGGTTGCGCCGCGTGCCGGCGCTGGTGCTCGCGACGTACCGCGACGACGAGCTGTCGCGCACACATCCGCTCCGGGTCCTGCTCGGAGAGCTGGCGACCGAGCGTCGCGTGCACCGGGTGAGTCTCCCGTTGCTCTCGGCGGACGGCGTCGCCCTCCTCGCGAGCGGTCGTGCGGTCGACGCGGAGCGGCTGCACCGGCTCACGGGCGGCAACCCGTTCTTCGTCACCGAGGTCCTCGCCGCAGGCACCGACGGCGCCCCCGACACCGTCCGCGATGCCGTGCTGGCGCGAGCCGCGCGGCTGCCACCGCTGACGCGCCGCCTCCTCGAGGCGGTCGCCGTGGTGCCGTCGCGCGCGGAGCTGTGGCTGCTCGACGCGGTCGCCCCGCTGTCGCTCACCGGGCTCGAGGAGTGCCTGGCCTCGGGGATGTTGCGGGCCGATCGCGAGACGGTGCAGTTCCGACACGAGATCGCCCGGACCAGCATCGAGGAGTCGTTGCCGCCCGACCTCGCCCTCTCGCTGCACCGGCGGGCCCTCGCGGCGCTCGTCGAGCGCGGTGACCTGGTAGACCCCGCCCGGGTGGCCCATCACGCGGCCGCCGTGGGTGACGGCAGCAGCGTCCTGGCCTACGCGCCGGTCGCGGCGGAGCGTGCCGCCCGGCTCCGCGCACACCGCGAGGCGGCGGCTCACCTCGCCTCGGCGCTGCGCTACGTCGACCAGCTCCCTCGCAGCGGGCGGGTGGACCTGCTCGAGCGGCACGCCTACGAGTGCTACCTCATCAGCCAGCCGCAGCGGGCCGGCGAGTCGCGTCGCCGGGCCCTCGTCGAGCACGAGGCCGCGGGCGACCGCCTCCGTCAGGGAGACACCCACCGGTGGCTCTCGCGGCTGGCGTGGTTCTCCGGCGACGGGGCGACGGCCGAGACCGAGGCGCGGCTCGCGATCGAGCTGCTCGAGCCGCTCGGCCCGACCACCGAGCTGGCGATGGCCTACAGCAACCAGAGCCAGCTCTGCATGCTCGCCGACGACGCCTCCGGCGCTCGGCAGTGGGGCGGCCGCGCCATCCGGCTCGCCGAGCAGCTCGACGACCAGGAGATCCTGGCCCACGCGCTCAACAACGTCGGCACGGCCGAGGCGATGAGCGGGGTGCCCGAGGGCATGGCCACCCTCGAGCGGAGCCTCCGCATCGCGGAGACCCATGGTCTCGAGGAGCACGTCGCGCGGGCGTTCACCAACCTCGCCAGCACCGCCGTGGCGATGCACGACCTCGGCGCGGGGCTCCGCTGGTCCGACGAGGGCATCGAGTACTGCGCCGAGCACGATCTCGACTCCTGGCGCCTCTACATGACCGGGTGCCGGTCCCGCGCGCACCTCGAGCGGGGGGACTGGGACCTGGCCCTGCGCGACGCGTCGACCGCCCGAGAGACACCGTCGCTGGCGCCGACACTGGTCAACCCCCTGGTCGTGCTCGGTCGGATCCGCGCCCGCCGCGGTGACGGCGACCCGTGGCCCCTGCTCGACGAGGCGCTGTCCGTGGCGACGAAGACCGACGAGCTCCAGCGGCTCGTACCCGTGGCCGCGGCCCGGGCCGAGGTGCGGCTGCTCGAGGGCAGCCCCGAGCGGGTCGCGGCCGAGACCGACCGGGTCCTCGCCCTGGCGGTGGCGGGCGGCCCGGTCGCATCGACGGGAGAGGTGCTCGTCCTGCGGCGCCGAGCCAGGATCACCGACCCGCCGTACGACGGGCTGCCGGAGCCGTGGGCCCTCGAGCTCGCAGGGCGGCACCGGGAGGCGGGTGAGGCCTGGGCCGAGCTCGGGTTCCCCTACGAGCGCGCCTGGGCGATGGTGTCCGGTGCCGACGACGACCTGGCGCGGGCCGGCCTCGCGGCCCTGCAGGATCTCGGCGCCACGGCCGCCGCGACCGCCGCCGCACGCCAGTTGCGGGAGCGCGGGGTGCAGGGCCTGTCGCGGGGACCCCGCGCGGCGACCGCGCGCACGCCGTACGGACTCACGCCGCGTCAGCGCGAGGTGCTCGGACTGCTCGCGTCCGGTCTGCGCAACTCCGAGATCGCGGCCACGATGGTGCTCTCCGAGCGCACGGTCGACCACCACGTGTCGGCGGTGCTCGCCAAGATGGGGGTGCAGACCCGCGCGCAGGCGGTCCGCCTCGCGGTCCGCGACGGGATCGTGTCCGACGAGGGAGACGCGATCCCGGCCGACTAGCGTGGCGGCCGTGTCCTTCGTCGTCCACGAGATCCGTCGCTACCCGGTGAAGTCCATGGCGGGGGAGTCGCTCACCAGCGTCGAGATCGACGCGCGAGGGCTCGCCGGCGACCGCTGGTACGCCGTCGTCGACGGCGACGGCAAGCTCTCCTCCGGCAAGCACAGCAGCCGCTTCCGCCGCCGAGACGCGATCTTCGACTTCGCCTCCCGTACGACGGGCCAGGGCGTCCGCGTGACCGGTCCCGGTGGTGAGTGGGCGGCCGGGGAGCCCGCTCTCGACCGTGCCCTCTCCGACGTCATGGGCGACCCGGTCCGGGTGCTCGCCGAGGGGGTCACGCCCCACCAGGACGCCGGCGAGCTCTCCCTGGTCGGCACCGCGTCGCTCGAGTGGTGCCGGGAGCATCACGGCGTCGACGCGGACCGGCGACGCATCCGACCCAATCTCGTGATCGACACCAGTGAGCCGTTCGTCGAGGAGACCTGGTCGGGCGCGCTGTCGATCGGCGGTGCTCGCCTGACGGTCGTCCGTCGGATCGAACGCTGCCGGATGGTCGACATCGCGCAGGAGGGGCTGGCCCGCGAGGGCGGGTGGCTCAAGGCGCTCACGGAGACCCGCGAGATGAGCCTGGGGATCTACCTCGACGTGGCCGAGCCCGGCACGCTCCAGGTGGGCGACGAGGTGCGGCCGACCGACTGACGCAGGCCGTCCCTCACGGGTGGATCGCCAGCACGAGCGGGCTCTCGAAGGAGCCGGCGCGCGGGCCGACGCCAGCGAGGGACAGAGGGAGGAGCATGCTCCTGGTGCGACGCCAGACCGGCCGACCGTGGGAGGTCGCGACCCCGACGCGGATGCCGCCCCGTTCGGGGGCGATCAGGGAGGTGCTGGTGGTGACCGGCAGCTGCGGCCCGAGGGCGCGGGGCGAGTGCCACTGTCCCGAGCCGGGTGAGGTCGAGTCGACGACCACGCTGCCGTCGGTCCGCACCGCAGCGAGCCAGAGCCGGCCGGAGACGTCGACGGTGGTCGCCGGCGAGGAGTAGGGCGACCACTGGCCGGCGGCCTGGACCCCGCGACCCCAGTGTGTCGTACCCGCGCCGGTGTGTCGGGAGAGGAGCTCACCCCGGGCGGTCACCGCGGTCAGCCAGAGCCGTCCGTCGCCGGCGAGGGTGAGCGCGGGGCTCGACGTCACCGCCCACGTACGACGGTCGACCGCGTGGAAGCGGCTCCAGGGGCGGCCGCGGTGCTGGGCGTGCACGGCCTCGAGCGTGCCGTGCTGCGTCACGGCGGCGACCCACAGGTTGCCGCGGGCGTCGGTGGCGGCGGCGGGCGCGGCGTGGGTCGACCATGACCCGGGCACCCCCAGCCGGTCGCGGCGGCCCCAGCGGTCGTTACTGAGGGTGGTGTGTCGGCTGACCAGGTCGCCCGCGGCCGAGACGGTCAGCAGCTGCATGCGAGCGCGGCCGTCGAGGGCGAGCGTCGGCGTCGAGGTCGTCGACCAGGGTCCGCCCTTGATGGGCCGCAGGTGCGTCCACCGTCCCGTGGCGCCGCGGGTGTGCGTCGTGAGTACCCGACCGTCGGCCGCCACCGCGGCGACCCATGTCTGCCCGAGGGTGTCCGCCGCGATCGACGGTGCGGCGTGCTTCGACCACAGGACGTGCGTGCCGAGGTGGACGGGTCGTCCCGACGTGGTGGTCGCCGTCAGGTCGCCGTGTGCGGTGATCCGGGCCGTCCACGCGCCGCCGCCCGGTGCGGCCGTCGTGGCGGCCGCTCGCGTCGAGCCCAGGCTCGGGTCGGGCGCGACGTCGGCGAGGTGGAGGTAGCGGAAGTCCGAGGCGGGCACCGTACGCACGTCGTACCCGCCGGCGACATAGTAGTTGTACTCCTCGACGGTGACGGTCCCGTCACCGACGGCCGAGACCCAGGCGACGTGGCCGACCCGCCCGCTGTCCGTCTGAGCCACCGCTCCGACGGCCGGTACGTTGTCCACGAGGTAGCCGAGTGCCTCGGCGTCGGCGTCCCAGTTCTCGGCGTTGCCGAACCTGCCGCCGCCGAGGTCGTTGGTGAAGTCGCTGATCCCGTTCGTCTCTCGCAGTCGCCAGGCGACGAAGCTCGTGCAGTTGCGCAGTGCGAACCCCCACGGGTCGCCGTAGGTGCCGTTGTAGTACCAGATGTGCTTGGCGCACTCGCGCGGCGGCGGCGGCTTCGTCGGGCTGTCCGGCTTGCCGTGGGTGCCGTGACCGGGTTTGGTCTGGCCGCCCGGCTTCGTGTGGCCGCCCGGCTTGGTGTGGCCGCCCGGCTTGCCCGGGCTGTGCGGGGGCAGCGGGACCAGCGGGCACTGGCCGAGGCCGCGGTAGGGGTAGTCGTCGTCGGCGTGCGAAGGCCCGGCGACGGCGACCAGGCTCACCGCGACGAGCGCGCCGAGCATCCCGCCGATGAGCCGGGGCGCACGCCGGCTCTCTCGGTGGAAAGGCATGGCGGCTCCGTTCACGGGTGGCACAAGAACGGTCGCAGTCCGGCCGCGCCACCGCTTGAGAACGCCGCATCCTTTACCTCCTCGCCGATGTGAGTCCGACGACAGTCGGCGACGTCGATACGCTGCGGTGGTGAGTGAGATCGAGATCGGCCGCGCCAAGCGCGGGCGCCGTGCCTACTCCTTCGACGACATCGCGATCGTCCCGAGCCGGCGGACCCGCGACCCCGAGGAGGTCGGGATCGCCTGGCAGATCGACGCCTACCGCTTCGAGCTCCCGATCGTCGCCGCCCCGATGGACTCCGTCATGTCGCCCGACACCGCGATCGCACTCGGTCGGTACGGCGGCCTCGGCGTGCTCAACCTCGAGGGCCTCTGGACCCGCTACGACGACCCGTCCGACCTGCTGGCCGAGATCGCCGAGCTTGACGGGCCCACCGCCGTCCGCCGGATGCAGGAGATGTACGCCGAGCCGGTCAAGGCGGAGCTGATCTCCACGCGGCTCAAGCAGATGCGCGATGCCGGGGTGACCGTGGCCGGTTCCCTGAGCCCCCAGCGGACCAAGGAGTTCGCCAAGACTGTGGTCGACGCCGGTGTCGACATGTTCGTCATCCGGGGCACCACGGTCAGCGCCGAGCACGTCAGCGCCCAGGCCGAGCCGCTCAACCTCAAGGAGTTCATCTACGAGCTCGACGTGCCCGTGATCGTCGGCGGCTGCGCGACGTACCAGGCGGCGCTGCACCTGATGCGTACCGGTGCTGCCGGCGTGCTCGTCGGCTTCGGTGGCGGCGCCGCCCACACCACGCGCACCGTGCTCGGTGTCAGCGTGCCGATGGCGAGTGCCGTCGCCGACGTCGCCGGCGCTCGTCGTGACTACATGGACGAGTCGGGTGGCCGCTACGTCCATGTGATCGCCGACGGCTCGATCGGCCGGAGCGGCGACATCGCCAAGGCGATCGCCTGCGGCGCCGACGCGGTCATGATCGGTTCGCCCTTCGCGCGCGCCAGTGACGCTCCCGGGCAGGGCTTCCACTGGGGCGCCGAGGCCCACCACGCCGAGCTGCCCCGGGGTGAGCGGGTCGAGATCGGCACCGTCGGCACGCTCCAGGAGATCCTGTTCGGGCCTTCCCGCGTAGCCGACGGGACGATGAACCTGGTCGGAGCTCTCCGCCGGGCGATGGCGACCACCGGCTACACCGAGCTCAAGGAGTTCCAGCGCATCGAGGTCGTCATCTCCTGAGGGCGGGCGCGAAAAAACTCCTTTCTCCTCGTCCGTAGCGGCGAATACCCTCCTCTTGGGTATTGCGGCCTGCGGTCATCGACGCGCATGTTGCTTAGATGCGCCGGGCTCGGGCACGTCGCGCACAGCATGGGTGGCTGCTTACAGGGGGGAACTGAACGCATGACCATCACAACGACATGGCCCTTGTCCTATCCGGACCCGTGGGCCGATCGCACCTCGCTCACGCTCGATCTCGACGACCACGCCGTCCGTGGTCTGCTCACCGCTCTCGGTCGTTCCGACGCTCCCCGGGTGCTGCCCGACGAGCTCGCCCGTCTCACGGACCGTGAGCTCACGGTGCTCCGGGCGATCGCCACCGGTGCCAGCAACGCGGAGATCGCGGAGGAGCTCTTCGTCTCGATCGCCACGGTCAAGACGCACGTGGCGAGGATCCTCGCCAAGCTGGGGGTCCGGGACCGCGTGCAGGCGGTGGTGTTCGCCTACGAGTCGCGGCTCGTCGTACCCCACTGACGCCACCCGCTCGCCGCACCCGCCTCAGGTGGTGAGCCGGGTCGCGATGCCGGCGAGCCCGGACTCGACCAGCGCCGGGTCGCCGCCGGCCGGCCCCCACAGGGCGTCGTACCACGGGGCGAGGCGCCACCAGTCGTAGGCGCGGGAGAGCTCCTCGTCGTCCACGCCGTACGCCGTCGCGACGGCGGCGGCGAAGGGCTCGGGCGTCTCGAAGAGCGCCCACGCGAGGTCGATCGAGGGATCGCCGACCCGGGCGTCCGACCAGTCGATGACGCCTACGACACGATCCTCACGGATCACGACGTGGTGCGGGCCGAGGTCACCGTGGATCAGCGTGGTCGGGGTCTTCAGGGCGACCCGTCGCAGCAGCGCGCTGCCCGGCCCGTGCAGCTCCTCGGGCATCAGCGGCAGGACCCGGTGGAGGAGCCGCTCCAGCGTCGCGAGCAGCTCCGCGCGCGCGGCCACCTGGTCGGGGATGCCGGACTCGATGTAGAGGGTGGGCGGCATGTCGTGCAGGGCGCGGAGGAACTGGCCCATCCGGAGCCCGTCGTCCGCGGTCAGCGTCCGGTCCGTGGCGAGGTCGCCGACGACGAGCGGGTGCCGTACGCGGAGCGGCTCCTCCTCCAGCACGACCGGCACCGGCACCTCGAGCGGCAGCAGGGGAGCAAGCCGCGGCATCAGCCGGGTCTCGTTGGCCAGCTGGGTCGCCGCGTCGGGGTACTGCGGCACGCGGTCGATCCAACGGTCCTCGACGACGGTCGCCACCGAGTCCCAGCCCTGGAGTGGTTGCGCTCGCTCGGCCGCGCGTGCGCGGAGCCAGTCCGAGAAGAGCGCCACGGAGTCGGGCATGAACGCGATCTCGGGGTCCGCGATCCGCTCCAGCAGGCGCTCGATGCTCAGCCAGGCGCCGTAGGCGACCTCCGAGGGCTGGGGGGTGATCGGCCCGTCCCACGTCGTCACGAAGCGGAACGCGTGGTACGTCGTCTGGCTGTCGGCGTAGTCCGCCTCGCCGAGCGGCTCGAGCTCACTGGTGACGCCGAGCTCCTCGGCCAGCTCGCGGCGCGCGGCCTCGAGCGGGTCCTCCCCGGCCAGGACGACCCCGCCTGCGGTGAAGTCCCAGCGAGCCGGATAGACGTCCTTGGTCGGGGTCCTGCGATGGACGTAGACGCGACCCCAGGGGTCTCGGACGATCACCCCGGTCGCCGCGTGCCGGAGGTTCTGGGCGCGCATCACCGAGCGAGGGGCGATCCCGGCCGGACGTCCCCCGTCGTCGTAGAGCGCAACGACCTCTTCGTCCACAGGCCCATCAAACCTGGAAATCCGCCTCCGCGCTCGGGTAGTCCGCGGTCGTGTCGTGCAGGATCGTGCTGTGCCCCCGTCCCATGCCCTCGACCCCGCCTCCCGTACCCGCGCCCTGGAGGCGATGGCCGCGACGGCTGACGACGCGCCTCCCCTCGACATCCTGGTCGTCGGCGGCGGGGTGGTCGGGACCGGCGCGGCGCTCGACGCCGTGTCACGTGGGCTGTCCGTGGGGCTGCTCGAGCAGCGCGACCTGGCGAGCGGGACGTCGTCGCGGTCGAGCAAGCTGATCCACGGCGGCCTGCGCTACCTGGAGATGTTCGACTTCGCGCTGGTGCGCGAGGCGCTCGAGGAGCGCGGGTTGCTGCTCACCCGCCTGGCCCCCCACCTGGTCCGGCCGGTGCCGTTCCTGTACCCGCTGCACCACACCGTCGAGCGGCCCTACGTCGGCGCCGGACTGGCGCTCTACGACGCGCTGGCGATGGCAGGTCGCTACGACATGGGTCTGCCCAAGCACAAGCACCTGTTCCGTCGCCAGCTCGCCCGGCTGGCGCCCGACCTGCGCACCGATGACCTCACGGGGGCGATCCGCTACTACGACTGCCAGGTCGACGACGCGCGGCTGGTGGTGACCCTCGCCCGGACGGCGGCCCATCACGGTGCCGTGATCGCCACGCGGTCGCGGGTCACCGGCTTCCTGCGCGACGGTGACCGGGTCGTCGGCGTACGCGCGACCGATCTCGAGACCGGCGACGAGCTCGAGGTGCAGGCCCGGGTCGTGGTCAACGCGGCCGGCGTGTGGACCGCCGAGGTGCAACGGCTGCTCGGCGGTGACCTGGCCCTCGACGTCGAGGCCAGCAAGGGCATCCACCTCGTGGTGCCGCGCGACCGGATCCGCTCCGAGTGCGGCTTCATCACCAAGACCGAGAAGTCGGTGCTCTTCGTGATTCCGTGGGGACGGCACTGGATCATCGGTACCACCGACACCGCCTGGGACCTCGACCTCGCGCATCCCGCCGCCTCGCGCGCCGACATCGACTATCTGCTCCACCATGTGAACGGGTTGCTACGGGTCCCGCTCGACCACGACGACGTCGAGGGCGTGTACGCCGGCCTGCGCCCCCTGCTGACCGGCAAGGCCGGGCGCGGGGTCGGGTCCGCCGGAGAGGGCGAGGCCCGGTCGGCCACCACCAGGGTCTCCCGGGAGCACACGGTGGCCAGTCCCGTCCCGGGCCTGGTCCTGATCGCCGGCGGCAAGCTCACGACGTACCGGATCATGGCGCGCGATGCCGTCGACCTCGCGGTCAGCGGCTGGCCCGACGTCGCGCCGTCCCACACCGAGCGGGTCCCGCTGCTCGGGGCCGACACCTTCCTGACCCGGACCAACCAGCGGGTCGCGCTGGCGCGCCGCTCGGGACTCGAGGTGGGCCGAATCGACCACCTCCTGGGTCGGTACGGCGGGCTGGTGGACGAGGTCCTGGCGCTCGTCGAGGAGCGTCCCGACCTCGGGCTGCCCCTGCCCGGCACCGAGGACTACCTCGCCGCGGAGATCGTGTACGCCGTCACCCACGAAGGGGCCCGCCACCTCGACGACGTCCTGGCCCGGCGTACCCGGATCTCCATCGAGACCTTCGACCGGGGCACGGTCGCCGTCGGTGCCGCCGCCGACCTGATGGCCGCCGAGCTGGGTTGGGACGGGGCGCGCCGCGACGACGAGGTCGACCACTACCTGCGCCGCGTCGAGGCCGAGCGACAGTCGCAGCAGAAGCTCACCGACCAGGAGGCCGACGAGGCCCGCGTGAGCGCCCCCGAGATCGTGTGAGGCCGGGGCACCTGCCCAGATTTGTTACTCGGGGGTAGCCGGACGACCGGCACGGACATACTCTCGGTACATGAGCGCCCAGCACCCCTCCTCCGGTCCTCTCGTCGAGGGCCCGCACGACCCCGAGCACGACCCGACCGCGTCCTACGCGCTGGAGCGGGCCTACGTCGACCAGCTGACCCGGCGCCTGGTGGCGACGTCGGGGGCGACCGCCGAGGTGCGGTCCCCGATCAACGACCAGCCGCTGGCCCACGTCCCGCAGTCGAGCGAGGGCGACGTCGAGGAGGCGTTCCGCCTGGCCCGCCAGGCCCAGGAGGAGTGGTCACGTACCTCGATCAGCACCCGGGCAGCGGCACTGTTGCGGCTGCACGACCTCGTGCTCGACCGGCAGGAGGAGATCATCGACCTCATCTGCTGGGAGTCCGGCAAGGCCCGCAAGCACGCCTTCGACGAGCCCCTGCACATCGCGCTCACTGCGCGCTACCACGCCCGTACGGCGCACCAGCACCTCGACAGCCGGCGTATCCGCGGCGTCATCCCGGCTCTGACCCGGGTCGACCTCCACCGGCACCCCAAGGGCGTCGTCGGCATCATCTCGCCCTGGAACTATCCCTTCACGATGGCGCTGTGCGACGGGCTCCCGGCCCTTCTGGCCGGAAACGCCGTGGTCGTGAAGCCGGACGCGCAGACCATGCTCTCGGCCCTGCTGGCCGCTCAGCTGCTCGACGAGGCTGGTTTCCCGCCGGGCATCTGGCAGGTCGTCTCCGGCCCTGGTCCCCACATCGGCCCCGAGCTGGTCAAGCGGGCCGACTACGTCTGCTTCACCGGCTCGACCGCCACCGGCCGGATCATCGCGAAGGACTGCGCCGACCGGCTGATCGGCTGCTCGCTCGAGCTCGGGGGCAAGAACCCGATCCTGGTCCTCCGTGACGCCGACCTCGAGAAGGCCGCCGAGGGTGCGGTCCGGGCCGCGTTCTCCAACGCCGGACAGCTCTGCGTCTCGATGGAGCGGCTGTTCATCGCCG